>Ga0310040_1000150_pt1 | contig 83406 bp, 67 predicted proteins | sample EPASupsiteHSE623_FD_200237 | JGI IMG/M metagenome (GOLD analysis project Ga0310040, IMG submission 200237) | Bioremediated contaminated groundwater from EPA Superfund site, New Mexico - Sample HSE6-23 (v2) (version 2) | ecosystem: Environmental > Aquatic > Deep subsurface > Groundwater >...
CTAATTTGACCATAACAAAGCAAAACGTTTTAATAGATTAATTTGTTTGGGCTAAGAATTAATTTTAGTTGTGAAAGAAAATATCTCTATAAATATAAGTCTAAGAAAAAGTTGGAGAGTACAGTATGATCGTGCCATTACTTATTATTGGTGATATATTAAAAGTTAATAGCTTTCTAATCCCATCTAATATATCTATAGAATTGATCCCCCCCCCAACAGAATGCTTGGTATGATTCGACAATAGTATCTAACATAGTTAGTTTTTCATTAGGAATTATTTTAACATTTGTAGGTGAATTCACCATGTATCGTTATAAGGAACATACGGAATTAAATAAATATGAATATCATTTATTATCTACAACCTTGGATCTACTATCTAAGATGAATGATCCTGAATATGGATCAAGAAAAGACGCATTAAGGGCTGAATTAAAAGATCTATTAAATAAAACATATACTGACATAAGATTCTTTAAGTTGAGTTCTTCACAAATAATTATTGAAGCTCTAAGAAAAGGTTATTATAATAAAGATTTTTCTGATGAGGCTCTCAAAATAGTGAATAGAATTAACAAATTGAAGCGGTAAGACATATTATCTAATTTTTTTCGCAGTATTTAGCTTCATAACGGGTTAAGCCTTCAATTTTAATTCCTTGAATAATTGAAGAATAAGCGCTTATAATATCTTCCACGTGCTTAAAGTTTAAGAATGATAATACGTTCCTTCCTCGACCACGATTTATCGCAATCTTAGCGCCGCATTCAGTCTCAAAACTCACAGATGTTATTTCATCAAAATCATTCCTATCACTTAAGAATTTCTCTAGCAATAGGCTATGATGATCAAGGATAAAAACTTCTCTATATATATCATAGATATTTTCAGATATAATTGAAACGATTTTATTTGAAATATCATTTAACGCACTAATTCCTTGTCTAGTATTTTCTGGGCCCACTACTAAAGAGCACATGATCGTCCCCTTGCTCGAAATATATATTTCAAAATGTTCATTCGTGAACACATGCTGGTCATAAACAATTTTATGATCTAAATTATAAATTTTAAGCAATTCTCTGACCGAGTGTATCTTGGACAAATTTAAATCAGATTTACTTTTTGGAGTCACGATAAAATCTATAGTACTAGAACGCATTTGTGCACCCTAAGTTCCTAAAAATCCTATCGATATCCTTTTCATTTTCAAAGTCTTCTTGAACATCTCTTAGTAGACAATTAATATCAGAATCAATCTGCATTAATATCGAAGTGCTTTTTACATATGCGTTATCTATTTCAACGATATGATTAGCAAATATTCTTGCAGAATCTCCTTCTCCATCTTCATCCATTTGTTCTTTAATATGCATTAACATGGTAATAAGCTCGAATCTTGACCTAACTTCTTCTTGTCTTTTAGATTTAAGTTTTGATCTATGAAGTTTATATCTCTCCTTACGAGAATATAAACTTAATTCAGTGGTAGTTGGGAGATTTAGCTTGCAAATTAATTCAGTTGGATTAGATGCTAACGTACTCAAATGATCTACAATTGCATCATATATCTGCTCTTCAGTAACTTGAGGATAATTTGCCTTTATCGCTATAGCTGCTTCCTTTATAATTTCGGCCAAATCTTCATGCTTTTTCCCTTTGACCATTGATCCTCTATAGTTGAATAACAGAGCTATTTGATTTCATCATCTATGGATTTTGCTATAAGGTCATTTATTTTCTTTTTAGTGTCGTCCGGAAGTTCTACTTTTTCCTTAATTGGCTCAGTATTTATAAATGGATCAGTCATATATTTATAATAATACATACGCTCATCTACCCCAAGCGCCCCCAAAAGAGAAATGGAACACGCATATAAGTCGTTCATATTATTATTGTTAATCTCGCGCATTAAACCGTGTATTAAATCGACGTATTCGTTCATTTGTGTAGTACAGGCAGCTATCGTTTCCTGTGAGAGGTTATCTCTTGATTTAATCTCATACATTATATTCTGTTGGTAATCATATAGTGATCTTAATATAAGGGCTACTAAATTGGCTTCCTTACCGCCATATGTTCTAGACAAACGAGTGAGTTCTAGCCCAATTCCCTGTATTGATTCATTATTTTTGTTTAATAATGAGTCTTTATTTTGATATAGGACATTAAGCATCGCCAAAGTGCCCTGCTTAGTAAATTCAGTTTGTCTTGTGTAAACTCCTTTCTCGGAATTATTCATAAAAGCTTCTATCAATTCATCTTGAGTTTCCAAATATATTTCTATAAAAGATGATGCATTTAGAGGTTCGATGTTGAGCAATTTATGAATACTATCTACACCAATTTTAATGTGATCTAAGGCGAATTGAAACTTACTCTTATCTTTTTTCTTATTAAGTGTGTATAAACTTCCTGCCCAATCTTTAATAATCCATGCGATTGCCATAAAATCTTTTTTATCAACGAATAAAAGATCTGCCATTATCCTATCAGAAACTATAAAAATAGTTTTTAGGTCTTCTTCATCTAAGGACTTTCTTATAACCTGAATTTCTTGTTGGATGATTTTTTGGACGGCGTCCATGGATGTGGTCTAGTTCTAATTTCATATTAAAGCATTACGATCGGCCATGATCCAAGCGCTATATATTCATCACCTTTATCTATATAGATCAAAATCATTATCTGCGAATTAATAAATATTGATTATTATATGACATCGGCCACTGCAGGAATTGGATGCACTCTTACAAGTAAGTCGATAATGCTACAGCTACATTATTGGTAGTATTAATAAAAAAAAGTTATTTAGGTTATCCTATGTTAGAAATCTGTCATGACCCTGTACTGATCTATCTCGGTCTGCTTAAGGCCTGACAAGAACTGCTCAGCAGTATCCATGATATCCTTGGACCTGGTGATGGCTCTTCCAACCACCAGTATGTCAGCTCCTGCAGCCAGAGCCTGTGGCATGGTCTCCACGCGGATTCCGCCTGCCACTGCCACACGCAGCTTCCTATTCTCAGTGCCCAGAGCCTTGATCTCTGCTATGTTCTGCCAGGCATGTTCGGCATGCTCCATATCTATAGCCCTGTGAAGCTCTACCACATCAGGCTGCACCGACAGAGACTTCAGCACTGCGAGGGGGTCGCAGACGTTGAGCATATCTATCACTGCATATATGCCCGTCTTCCTGGCCTCGTTTATGGCCAGCTCAATTGTCTTTATTGGTGCCAGGCCGGATATGACCACTGCATCAGCAGCAGCATCCGCGCCCAGCCTGACCTCCAGGTTGCCTGTGTCCAGTGTCTTTAGGTCCAGTATGATGAAAGCACCAGGCCTTATGGCTCTAATCTCTTTGACCACCTGCATGCCAAGCATCTTGACCAGTGGCGTGCCCACTTCAATCAGTATGTGGTCGCTATTGGGCAGGGATGCGAGAACTCTTCTGACCTCACCTAAGTCCACCAGGTCGAGGGCCACCTGCAGATAGGGCGGGTTCCACAGCCTTGTGACCCTGAATCCCATTATGGGGTGGGTTGACCTGTCCTTCTCATACAGGACCTTGTCTATTGAGGGGAACTCCTCCATGGCCCTCTTTATGGCCAGTTTTGTAGCACCATAGTTGTACCTGTATATTGCATCATAATCCTTGGCCTCTGGGTGGATGAAGACCGAGACTATCAGCACCAGGTTCTCCGCCTGGTCCTTGGGTATAACTCCTTCTTCTACGGAGTCGGCTACTGCTTTTGCAACGGCCGTCTGTGCCGGGCCGAAGATCTGGCCGGCCTGCTCGAGGTTCTTGACTGTGACCTTTGGAACTATGAGCGTGGCTGGCTTTGCAGGCAGGTTGGGCCTGATCACTGATAGCAACGGGGTATGGCCGGCAGATAGCTGGGTAAGCCCGTTTGCAAAGGCTGCACCCACCGGGCCGTTCTTATCCCCTATGAGCAGATCTATATGAGCTAGTTCGGGCTCCTTTCCAATCAGAGCCTCTCCTACTAAAAACAAAACTTCACACCTCTGTACCGATTCAACAATCTTCCTGTTAATAATCCTTTTTAGCCAGCCATGCGAAGCATGGCATATGTTAAAAAAAGCATGGCATACGTCAGATGACCTTCCAGTAGATCAGTGGTGCCAGGGCCAGCAGTGAGACCCCGGTGATAAGCCTGATCTGGGCCCTGTAATCCTTTCTGAACCTGTCGACCTGCTCGGGGCTGAGGCCAAGAGCTATGAGCCCGCCGAGGATTATGATTGGAAGAATCACTCCCAGGTTGTAGAGCACCAGGTATACTGCCCCCTGCTCTCTGTATCCTTCTCTTGCTATGAGGTCCAGTATCGCGAGGTATACTGCGCCCACACAGGGGGCCTTGACAAGAGAGAAGAGCGCGCCTATGAGGAAGTAGGCGGTCAGGCTCCTCTGCGAGGCTCCTGCCTCCACATACTTGAGCGCCCAGTCGGTACGGAAGATGGAGTCCTTGCCCTGGTGGAGCCTCCTTGCGTCCTCTACCTGGGAGAGGCCGAGCAGGACTAAAAGTGCAGTCAGGGCGTACCTGAAGAGGTCCTCTGTGGACCTGGACTGCACGAACTGCTGCATGCCAAGGCCAAATATGAGGTAAACAGTAAAGATTCCAAGCGAGAAGAATGTGATCATGGCCAACATGTCCCTCTTCCGGCCTGAGCTGGACATGACTATAGAGGCCAGAAAGACCAGTATCCCCAAAAGACATGGGTTGAACCCTGCAAGGAGGCCGGCAGTAAAGACAGTTAACATGGCTGGAAGGGTCAAGCTCTGTAGAGGCGGGACTTCAGCCTCGCTGCCCGCAGGCACAGTCCCATTCCCTGCAGGTGTAATGATACTGCTGCTATTGCCTCTCCCGGGGTTGGTCAGGGCCTCCCTGACCATCCTCTCCAGCTTATCGGTATCGCCGTTGTAGTCCTTGTATCCTATGACGCTCTTGCCTACTATGACCGAGGGCACATCTTTGGCATTGCGCTCTTTGATGATCCTGTGTCCCTCATCCGAGTAGTACACATAGTGCACCAGCTCCAGGCTTTTGTTCCCATCAATGATGCCATTTATGGTCTTCTCTGCAGCAGCGCACTTGTGGCAGCCCGGAGATTCTATGAGTATGATCTGAGTGCTGGCGCAGGCTGTGGTTGTGGTCAGCAGTACTAACAGGGCCAGGACGGCCAGGGCTAAGCATCGGCGATGCATCAATACCTACCTGGCTGAAGAGATATAAAAAGAGAACCAGATGAGGGCCAGGAAGGGCCCTTTACTCTGCCGTATCGTAAGAGAGCTCTGCCTGATTTGCCTCAGAGTCCTTTGAAGATGAGAACCCAATGGATGCATCGTCATCTGCGACCAGTACTACAGATAGCGGGCACCCTTCTGTGCAGGTCTCCACTGCCTTCTTGACTATGCTTGTAGCATCCAGTGTGTAATCGCCTTCCTTGTTCACAGTAATGGTAGAATTGGTGTTGAGATCATACTCGGGCCTGTCGTTCCAGGTCAGAGACTCAAGCGTTGGGCCGTGCAGGAAGTAGGCGGTAACCTTCCCAGCCTTCTCCACATCGGCTACATGGATCTTCAAAGTGGCGGACTGCACGTCCTTTGGAGAAAATATGCCTGCAGTGCCAAATGAGTTGACGAACCCCAGGTAGGTCTCCTTTGTGGGCTTCCCGTCCGATGATGTGGCCCACAGAATTTTCTCATCACTGAATGACTTGTCAGCGTTTGCAGTATCTATGTAGGTATCTACATCCAGCTTAAGGGTGAAATGTCCGGCTGCAGATGCAGCACCAAGCAGCACCATCAGCCCCATGATCATATGAAGAATCTTCAGATATGATGCCTCCTAAATATCTGATTGCTCGGATAACTGAAAAGGCTTACGTTCATATGCCTTCCAGGTGACCGGGGCCACGTCTGTACCATCTCTATATCAGCCCTGTTTATCTCATCCAAGACTCAATAGCCCAGTCTGCTCTCGGATTCCACGTTAGATTTATTAACCTCACAAAGACTCTCCTCATCGGTGGTTGGTTGAGGATTTCACATTTCCATCTGATTATCTGTACTGTCCTGGTCTTGGCCTGCCTGACCGCAGCCTCTCTAGGCTTAGCTGGGGCAGCCAATGTAAAGGTGAGCTCAGACCTTCAGGCTGCTATTGATGCCGCCTCTCCAGGAGACACATTGAATGTGGCTCCAGGGGTCTATGGCAAGATCGAGATTTCAAAGCGTCTGAACCTTATAGGCAACGGCGCAGTGATAAGCACCAGCGACAATGAGGCCTGCGTGAGGGTGCTGGCCGATGGTGTGAAGATCTCAGGGTTTATAGTCCGGGATGGATTCTACGGCATAAGCATGGACACGGTCCAAAACTGCGTCATCACACACAATACAGTCATCCACTGCGCCCAGCCTGGAATTATGCTCAAGTTCTGCAAGAATAATACCATTGAATACAACAATGCCAGCTTCAATGGCCTGGGCGGGGAGGGCTGGTACGGAATTTACCTCACCAACTCCGATGGCAACTTAATCCAGGGCAACTCTGCCATCAACAACGGCGCATATGGCATCAATCTCTTTCCATCCTGCAACAACAATACCATCCGGGGCAACCTCCTGGAGAGGAACATGTATGGCCTTTATATGTTCAGAGATTGCACCGGGAACCGGATTGAATCCAACCGCATGACCAGGAACACAAACTCGGGCCTGGACATGAGGCTCAACTGCCACGACAACCTAATCATCAACAATACCATGTCGGGTAATGCCGTGGCCGGAGTGACCCTCATGGACAGCGGGTCCAACACACTCAGGGGAAATGAGATCGCCTCTAATGCGCGCTATGGCGTTCAGATCCAGGGAAGCGCAGAGGGAAACGTCATCGCGAACAACAGCATCTCTGACAGCCAGACAGGCATCTACCTGGACGCCGGCCGTAACTATATTTACGCAAACCGCATCTCAGACAATGTGGTCTCAGCAGAGGACAGGAGCCAGAATATCTGGTATGCGCCCTATCCTCAGGGCGGCAACCTGTGGTCCGATTATGTGGGAAAGGACGAGATGCGTGGGCCAGACCAGGATCAGCCCGGTCCTGACCGCTTTGGAGATGAGCCCTACAAGATAAATGATGGAAATTCAGATAAGTATCCCATTATGGGTGGACAGGTTCGTCAGATTACGATTATTGATGCAAGCGCCTCTTCTACAAAGGTCCGGGCGGGAGATAACCTGGCCCTGAGGGTACGCCTTGGGTCCAAGTACGGGATCGCTCAGGTCTTTTGCCGTGCAGTGGGCCCTGAAGGCTCCGCCCCTGGAAGTCATGTGCGCATGACCCCAGCAGGCGACGTATACCAGGGTTCCATGTCCACTGCGCTTATGGACCCTGGGAAGTACGATCTCATGATCAGCGTCCAGGATAGGAGAGGATATGAACTCGAAGAGAAGGTAGGCGAGTTTGAGGTCCAGTCCAGAAGCGGATGGTCTATCAATTCGTCTATTCCTGTTTCAAAATGATCTGGGGGATGATGATGAGTTTCTTTAGGAGATGGCAGTTGTGGATCTGCCTGTGCGCGGGATTTCTGGTTATAATGGCGCTCAATTATGACGCCAGTGCCGGAGAGCTTGGGTGTGGCGCCTGCCAGGACGAGACCTGGGACGGGGCTGCCAAGCTCGACCAGATAGGCACGGGCGTGGAAGATGAGGGGCCTTCAAAGCTCAACATGCCCCAGCTATCCAGGACTGTGAAGTGGAATGAGTCGCTGCATGGCTTCAATGACTCAGCTGGCCAGTCTACGGGCGCTGAAGCTGGCAGCCCGCAGGCGGCACGCCAGCAGGTCTCAAGCCCAGCTGAGGCAGACACCAGCAGCTCTGAGCTGGAGAGTGCGGCTCCTTATGTGACTGCATTGGCAGTCAGCGCTCCTGAAAGAGACAGCATCTTTAACGATATGATGGTGCCCATATCATCTGTATCAGACTTCGATGTCATACTCGACGTGAGCGACGGCGCCAAGAAGTACATTCCAGGAGCCGTCCACATAGACTACATGGACTTCCTTGAGAACAGCGAGCTCAAGCCCGTTCCAGTGCTGGTAGAGATCCTTGGCGATGCAGGAATATCCCGCAATGACAACCTCCTGATATACGGCGAGTGCCAGCCCTGCGGCGGCGGACCTTCCGTCTCCACCTACGTCTACTGGATGATGAAGTACCTGGGCCACGACAGGGTCAAGATCCTGGATGGTGGGATAGATGACTGGACCGCAGAAGGCCTGCCTGCAATGAACGCGCCTGCGACTCTGCCCAAAGCCAACTACACGCCAGAACTCCGGCCAAGCCTTCTTGCCAACTACGACTATGTCAAGAACGGCGGGGCTCAGATAGTGGACTCAAGGACCTTCGAGGAGTACGAAGCTGGCTGCATACCTGAGGCGGTCAGCATACCCTACGGCCAGGTAATGGAGAAGAAGCACATCAAAGATCAGGCAAGTTTGGCCGCGATCTTTGCAGGACTCTCCAAGGACAGGCCAGTGGTGGTATACACGACTTCGGGCATCAAGGCCTCTATGACCTGGTTTGCCCTGGACGTCATGGGCTATGACGCCAAAATATACTCATGGAATGACTGGGTAGGTCACCAGACAAAGCCTGAAGCTGATGCAGTGAATCTGACTGCAGCATTCAGACCGCTGGACCGTGCCCAAACAAATAAGCCCGTGTAAGCATCGCCTTAACATGATAATCCTCATCACCAAGGGGCATGATATCTGAGCCTTTGGATTGCATCAAGCCTTTGCCGGCAAAGATACAATGAAGTGGGTTTATCACTCTCATGCCCCCAAAGCACACTCATGGCAACCTCTTGGTGAGGAATATGTACGGCCATCGCGTGTTTAAGTTTGCATTCGAGCGCTTGTACCTGGATCGGATCCAAGCGCGGGCTCCATCTGTGGACGTGCCAGAAGGGCACTGCCCCTGAGAAGCACGCCCTCATGCAAAGGCCACCTGGAGAGAAGAGGATAAGAACTAGAAGCGAAAATGGACGAGGTTGAAGCACAATCCGGAGGATGGTTCGTCAGCTCGTCCCAATAGGAATCAAAATTATCTGGGGAAATATGATGAGATTATTCCGAATGTGGCAGCTGTGGATCTGCCTGTGCGTGGGACTTCTGGCTGCAGTGGCGCTAACTCACAGCGCCAGCGCCGGAGAGCTTGGGTGTGCAGCTTGTGACGACGAGGGCTGGAGCGGCGCAGACAAGCTCGACCAGATAGGCAATGTCGTAGAAGACCAGGGGCCTGCCAAGTCGAACATGGCGCAGCTATCCAGGACTGTGAGGTGGAACCAGTCACTGCATGGCTTCAACGACACCGTTGGCCAGTCTACGGGCACTGAAGGTGATAGCCCCCAGGTGGCACGCCAGCAGACATCAAGCTCTGGCGAAGCCAAGGCAAGCGCTTCCTGGTCCGAGGATGCAGCTCCAGCCAGCACAAAAGCTCCAGCCGCGCCTGCAGTCAGCACTCCTGAAAGAGATAGCAGCTTTAGTGATATGCTGGCGCCCGTATCATCTGTGGGAGACTTCGATGTCATACTCGATGTGTCCGACGGCGCCAAGAAGTACATTCCAGGAGCTGTCTACATAAACTACATGGAGTTCCTTGAGAACAGCGAGCTCAAGCCCGTTCCAGTGCTGGCAGAGATCCTTGGCGATGCAGGAATATCCCGCAATGACAACCTCCTGATATACGGCGAGTGCCAGCCCTGTGGCGGCGGGCCTTCAGTCTCCACATACGTCTACTGGATGATGAAGTACCTGGGCCACGACAGGGTCAAGATCCTAGACGGCGGGATAGACGACTGGATCGCATCAGGCCTGCCTGCCATGAACGCGCCTGCGACTCTGCCCAAAGCCAACTACACGCCAGAACTCCGGCCAAGCCTTCTTGCCAACTACGACTATGTCAAGAACGGCGGGGCTCAGATAGTGGATTCAAGGACTGCTGAGGAGTACAATGCTGGGTACATACCAGGCGCCGTCAACATACCATACGACCTGGCAATGGAGAATAAGCACATCAAAGACCGGTCAAGCTTGGCCACGATCTTTGCAGGGCTCTCCAGGGACAGGCCTGTGGTAGTATACACAGCTACGGGCATCAAGGCCTCTATGACCTGGTTTGCCCTGGGCCTCATGGGCTATGATGCAAGAGCATACTCATGGAACGACTGGGTAGATCACCAGCCAAAGCTTCAGGTGGCTCTGACCAATGTCAGCGCTACTCCCAACCCAGCAATGGCTGGAGATGCTGTGAAGCTGGTGGCCGTGTTTGGGTCGCTGGACGATACCAAGTCGGAGGCCAGTGATGCCTCATCCGAGAACATGACCATCCTCACAGTCAAGGGCTGTGCCACCTGTGGCTTTGGATCGCCTCAGGCCTTTGCCGGGGTCAATCCTGACAGCTCAGCAGGCGGAATACAGCTTGGAGGCTCAGGAACGGCCAAGGGCGAGGGATTCGTGTGCACTGCCGCCATAACCAATTCAACGGGCGGTGAGATCAAGAGGATTAACCTGCAAAGAGTGACTGGAGACGAGTTTGCCGGGACCTGGAATGCTGAAGTATCGCCAGGCAAATATCATCTCAATCTCCTGGCATCAGCAAACGGCGCCAGCAAAATCTTCGCCGACGTCCTGACCATAGATGTGAAAGACTCTGGCAAGGACTTCAGCTCTATCACAAAGCTAGGGAAATACTAAATGTATATGGGCCGCAGATCAAGAATACTGGAATTTGCAGTCATTTTGGCATGTGTTCTCAGCTCGGCGGCCCTCATCTCTATATCCGAAGGCCAGCTGCCTGATAAGGCCACCAGGTGGTTTCAGGCCTATTACGGCACTTACACTCATGACAGCGATAATGATTACACACCTCCGACCATCTACGACGTATCTGCACTGCCAAGCGTACTTAAAGTAGGCGATCCCAGGTCTGAGATCAACGCCTTCGTCCACGATCCCCTCGGCATATCCATGGTCTATGCCGAGGTCGCAAACCGCATGAACCTCATGCTTGACCTGGACAGGAACGGCAGGTACACAGGCTACTGCGGGTCCAATATGGCCTCTGGAGTGTATCCAGTAACCATAGTGGCAGTGGACAAGGCCGGGAACGCCGCTTTAAAGCAGGGTCCAAACCTCACAATACTTGACCCCCTGGACCTGGATGGCGACCACATAGAGGATAGCCTAAAGAGCAGCAGCACGCACAGCTCCAACGACCTCAGGGTCATAGTCCTCCACGACGGCAACATCTCAGACCCAACTGTTGGAAAGACTGAGGGTAACTTCACTGTGCTCCAGGGAAGCTCAATGGTTGTGCCTGGGGGAAAGCTCGATGAGCTGTCCAAGCAAAAGGGGGTCAAGGGCATCTACAAGGACCAGAAGCTCAAGATAATGGCTGCACCAGACCTCGGGTCTCTTGGACGGGCGCAGACACATGGCCTGGACGATCCGCGCAAGGTCCATCTGGGCGAGGACGGCAGCGGTGTGACAGTGGCCCTGCTTGACACCGGCGTGGACCCGGATCACCTGGCCCTGGTGGAAGCCGGGGCTTCAAAGATCATAGCCTTCAAGGACTTTGTGAACAACCAGACCCGGCCCTATGACGATAACGGCCACGGCACTCACTGCGCCAGCCTTGTAGCTGGCCAGGGCGAGCCTGGAGGCGTGGCTCCAGAGTCCAAGCTGGTGGTGGTCAAGGTCATGGATAAGGACGGAGCCTGCTACCTCTCAGATGCGATCACCGCCCTGGACTGGTGCCTGGAGAACAAGGACCGCTATGGAATTAAGGTGATCTCATTCAGCGTTGGTGGAGAGGGACCCGGCGATGGTAGCTCGCTTTTGGATCAGGCCGTCAACAGGATGGTAGATGAGGGTCTGGTTATGTGTGTGGCTGCAGGCAACTCCGGCCCCGGTCCGGGGTCGATAGTCATACCTGGCGGTGCTGAGAAGGTGATCACAGTGGGAGCCGTAGACAGGCGGGGCATGATCTTCGACAGGTCCTCGCGGGGGCCTGCTGCTGACGGCCGCATCAAGCCTGATATGGTCGCAGACGGCGTGGACGTGGTCTCGGCCCTGGCTGGGACCGGGGACGGCTACAGCTCCATGAGCGGGACCTCCATGGCCGTGCCCCAGGTCTCTGGATCTGCTGCAGTTCTAATGAGCTCTCATCCCGAGCTTTTGCCTGCTGATGTGAAGAGGATACTTCTCAAGTCTGCAGACGATCTGGGACGAAACGGGCCGGACAACACCTACGGCTACGGTGCTTTAAACCTGACAGGCGCACTGATGAGCCTGGACGTCAGCCCAGACAGTCTCGCAGGCCCTGTACTGGAGGGAATGGACTTAAGCAAGAGGAGCGCCAGGGTGGGAGACCCGGTGATCATAGAGGCCAAGGTCTCGGGGGATGTGGATGAGGTCATATCCAGTATCATTGGACCTGACAGGAATATGGATATACCCATGTCCGATCTGGACTCCAATGGCATCTTCACTGCCTGGTGGGAGACCAGCTTCTGGAACCCCGGCGATTATGAGATAGAGGTCAAGCTCCATGGCAACTATGGCGAGGTGGAGTCGTCATCTGTCCCTTTTCATCTGGACCCTAGGGGTGGGCAATGAGTCACTGGCAAGAGATAGCTAGGTTTGGTAGGAAGCTGGTCGAGTCCGGCCTGACCAGCTCTCGCTTTGGAAACATAAGCGCCAGGATGGATGATATCATTGAGATCACCTGCACAGGCTCAATGCTCGATGAGCTGGACAGGGATCAGATAATAGAGGTCGACCTCCACGGACCCTGTCCCAGGGATGCCGTGGCCAGTAGCGAGACCTGTGTCCACAGGGCCATATATCTTCAAGCCGGGGCACAGGCCATAATCCATACCCACTCGCCCTATGCAGTGGCCCTGTCTCTTGTCCTGGAGAGCTCCGTAGAGCCCATAGACGGGGAAGGCGTGCGCTTTTTAGGTGCCATGCCCATAGTGGAGGGCGGGTTTGGGAGCGGGGAGCTTGCCCGCAATGCTTCTTTGGCCCTGGCAGGCCACAACGCCTGCATTGCACGCGGCCACGGGACCTTTGCCGTTGGCAAAACACTGGCCGAGGCCTATACGGTGGCATGCATGGCCGAGCACAGCTCTCAGGTCCTGTACCTGGCGCAGATGTGGCGCAGATCGTCGCATTGACCTGCCAATGATACTGATAGAGCAGAACGGCTCAGCCTCAGCGCATATCATTTCATTGTCAATGCTCAGGCAGATTTAGAAATGGCCTGGTAACACCCAGGCGTAAAAGTTTAATACTAATTACGAAAATGGTCCTCTTGTGAGCATAACTGCATATCCTCCTTTACCATAGGTGCTCACCAAACGCAGCTTTAGCATCCGGCATCCCCCATGCCGGATACCATCCTTCTACGGCCTCCATCTCGAAAGATTTATATGTTAATCTCAGTCAGTCTTTATCGAGCGGGTATTGATAATTTTTAAAATCCACACTGAACCCCCACTCTCCTACCCGCTCACTTCACATCCAGGCTTGGCACATTATATCACTCCCCTTTTGTAAAAATAGGAGGCTGTCAAAAGGTCTATTAATGTGGGCTGTCACTTAAGTATTATGAACTTCTCCTTCCAGATCGGGAAGATCATGGGCATCCCGTTCAGGATTCACCTGACGTTTCTGGCAATAATACCCTGGGTGGCTTATGCCTTTGGGGCCGTGAGCATGCAGCTCTTTGGCAAGCCCTATGGCTTTGGAGCCGTAGAGCCAAGCTCAATAAAGTGGATATACTCATTTGCATTTGCAATTTTTCTCTTTGTGTGCGTGGCTCTGCATGAGCTGGGCCACTCCTATGTAGCCAAAAAGTACGGGATAGTGATCAGGAGCATAACACTGTATGTCTTTGGCGGGGTCTCCTCAATGGAAGAGATACCCAGGAACCCCAAGCTCGAGCTGCAGATGGCCTTTGCAGGGCCTGCTGTGAGCGGCATTTTGGGAGTGGCCTGCCTGCTGATCTATTTCGAGTCGGAGGCATTGCTTGGCACAAATCACCCATTCTCCATATTCCTGTGGACTACAGGCATAGTCAACCTGACACTGATGGTCTTCAACCTCATTCCTGCCTTTCCAATGGATGGTGGAAGGGTCTTCCGGGCCTGGCTGGCTGAGCACATGCCCTATGTGAGAGCCACAAACCTGGCTGCAAGCGTGGGCAAGATGTTCGCGATAGCCATGGGGATACTGGGCCTCTTCTCAGGCAGCTTCCTCCTTCTCCTGGTGGCCTTCTTTGTATACATTGGCGCGACTGAAGAGGGCCGGGCGACAGCCATAAACATCTGTCTTGAGGGCATTAAAGTCCGGGATATCATGTCAGCCGATGTTCATACAGTCGATCCGTCCATGACACTTGGCCAGCTCTCAGACCTGATGTTTCATGAGAAGCACCGGGGCTATCCAGTCATGGATAACGGCGTGCCTGCTGGCATGGTCACAATCGCAGATGTTCAAAAGGTTCCAGAGGATCAGCGATCGAGCACCACTGTCGGCCAGGTCATGGCCAGAAAGATATATGATATCGACCCGGATGTAGAAGCTACAGCAGCTATGAAGATAATGAACGAGCGGGGCGTCCGAAGGCTTCCGGTTATGGAGGCCGGGAGAATGATCGGCATCCTCTCCAGAGAGGATCTGGTCAGGGCCATTGAGCTCTGCTCTAGGCAATGATGCCCCAATGAGGTAATTGATTTGGATACCATCAGTCAAGAAGGCGGCGAAGCTCCGTCCATGCCCGAAAGCCATGAAGTCATAATCGTAGGCACAGCCCACGTCTCTGAGAAGAGCATCCAGGAAGTGACCCAGGCCATAGAGGAGAACCATCCAGATATTGTGGCTGTGGAGCTCTGCCAGGGCAGGTACCGCGCCCTCACAGGACAGGATGAGGTTGAGGAGATCAAGATCTCAGAGCTCTTAAGCGGCGGAAAGCTCTACTTCCTCCTGGTCCAGTGGTTCATGGCCTATGTTCAAAAGAAGATGGGCTCACAGCTTGGGGTCAAGCCCGGTTCTGAGATGCTGGCGGCAATTGATGCAGCCCGCAAGTCCGGTGCCAGAGTAGCCTTAGTCGACAGGGATGTGGGCATAACCATCCAGCGCTTCTGGTCGGCCATGGGATTTATGGATAAGGTCAGGCTTGTCTGGTCCATGATCCCGGCGGCCCTGGGCATGGGTGGCGAGGAGATCGATATTGATACCATAACTCAGGAGGATGTTGTATCCCAGCTCATAGACGAGTTTAGAAAGGTCTCACCATCTGCCGCGGCAGTGCTTGTAGATGAGAGGGATGCATACATTGCCAGGAACCTCTACCAGCTCTCTAAAGAGGGCAAAGTCCTGGCCGTGGTAGGGGCTGGCCATAGGGGCGGCATAACCAAGTACCTGGCTAGTCCAGAGACCATACCTGAGATTGAGTCTTTAAAGGAGAAGCCAAAGAAGAGGATAACCTTCGCAAAGGTCTTTGGTGCACTGGTCATGCTCATGATCATTGCCACATTCGGGCTGGTAATCATGAAGAGCCATTCCAGCCAGAACATAGGCTTGGCCTTTGCAATCTGGTTCCTGGTCACAGGCGGACTTTCCGGCCTTGGAGTAGTCCTTGCAAGAGGTCACCCCTTATCGGCACTGACCGCCTTCGTGGTGGCCTGGATGACCACGCTCAACCCATTTGTGGCTGCAGGATGGTTTGCAGGCATGGTTGAAGCCTGGAAGATCAAGCCCACTGTCAGCGACCTCCGGGGCCTGGCTCAGTGTGAGAGCTTTGACGACATGATGAAAAACAGGTTCTTCAAGGTCATAATGGTGGCAGCACTTGCCAATTTGGGCGCCATGGCCGGAACGTTTGTAGGGGTATACCTGATCTGGCAGAGGCTGGGGCTCGTAAACCCGGCTGAACTGGTCCGGGGCTTGATTTAGCCAGATAGGGAGAATTAGCATTAAGCAGCTTGGCTGAAAAACGGCTGAGCTGCTGTCTCGCCGCTCCACTTCGTCTCTGTTTTTATCCAATCATGTGGTTTTAGGGCATTTTGGTTCCGAGATAGATTCAAGAACAGGCCGTTCCTGAATGATCTTTATGCCTGCATCCTTTATCTTATTGCGCCTGGCGATGTTTAAGAGCATGGGCGTCAGGCTCTCCACCATGCTCGACGCCTCGAGTGGGCCTGCGTCCAGTGGCCTTAAGTTCTTGACCTCTCTTACCAGGCCTGCTACCAGGTCCTTTGCTTCCTTATCATCGCCGCAGATCATCACATCTCCGTGAAGCACCCTCTCCCTGTCCTGAAGGGCAGCAGCACAGATTGTGTGAAAGGCGGATACTATCCTGACATCTCCGGGCAGAAGCGATCTTGCCTGCATAGCAGCACTGCCCTCGGCTGGTGGTGTGAAGCTGAATAGCTTGCCTGTATAGGCCATTGGAACGACGGGCGAGATCACCACCTGGCCTGAGTAAGAACCCTTCATGTCAGAGGTCACAGATGCCAGGTGCTCATATGGAACGCAGAGCACTACGACCTCTCCAGCCTTTATGGCCGACTCATTATCCGTACCCCAGATCTTGGTCTGTACATTTATCCTGGCCAAAAGGTCTTTGGCGCTCTCGACGGCCTTATCTGCCTTCCTAGAACCTATGATTATCTCATGTGCCGGGGCAAAGCGGAGGGCAAATCCGATGCCTATATCTCCAGTTCCTCCAATAAGAGCAATCTTCATATCCTCTCTCCACTCAAGCATCTTCTTATTTGCGCTTCGCTCTCTTCAGATCGTTCCAGAAGGGAGTTGCCTATTTGCCAGTATTTAGAGATTTCGCTAAAAAGTAGGTCCATATTATTCTGAGAAGTCGTTAGAGGAATCATACGGATAACCTAGTATTGATCACATAAATTGCTTAAATCTATTTAATTGGGGTCTGATTTAGAGTGATGTCCCGTGCTCCAACTTATTTGCATATAATCTCTCAGGTAACTGAGGCCCGGGCAATAAGATGCAAATAAAAAACTTTTCTAAGAGCGGCTTTGAATATAGTGATTATTTTATTCTAATAGTGCCTGAAGGGCGGGGTGAAGACGAGCAGCCCTCTTGCATAGCCCAGGACGTCTTCATCCCCGCCTTCGGCATCTATCAGTATGAAGGTGGCAGTGAGCACTGGTAGAGCTGCGGTGAATGCAGATAATGTGCCCCGTCACTGGCTTGCCAGGTAAGTGGTCAGGACTGTGATGGTCCCTCCGACCAAGAAGTAAATCACGCGCCTGGAGCCGGGCTGGAACAGGCATTGAATAAAATAATTCATATCAATTCCTAATATTATTAGAAGGGATGGCACGAGATGCGAAAGGGAGTAGCAATGAAGGGGGTAATAAACGTCACCTCGTGCCACATTATTCTGCAACTACTACATTGCAGCTATCACTATCATGTATCTTCTCCTTTATTAAGTTTTAGGTAGGCGGCAAGGCATAATTCATGCTCAATTGCCTCTATTAAATTTTACGTTCGATTTAGCTGATTTTGAAATATTGATCCATCCAGGTACAGCAGGTGGAGATCTACTTCAATATATTTTTTATATCTTCCAGGCAGGCATCGGTCTTTATGCCAATTCCTGTGAAGTGGGTCCTGGACGCCTTAAAGCCCAGTTCGCGCAAGCTTTCCACAATGGAATCTACCTTGACTGGAGTAGATCCAAGCATTTTGCAGAGGCGATGATGATCATAGTACATGGGCACATCGATCTCATCTCTGCAGGTCTCAAGAAGCTTTCTTGCAGGTGCGTTCTGGCCAACTTCCGGTATGGCTCTGGCTATGACCTCACTATCCTGCAGAGGTCCAAGCCACAGAGGGCCGGCAATGATCGTCCTGCCACCACAGGCTCCACAGGCCCCGCTTACGGGCACAGGCACTGCTGAAAAGCTGCCGCAGACGTGGCAGTGCAGTATGTACCCCATCTTCTTAAGGCAGTCATCTGCCAGCTTTGCGCCCTGCTCCACACGAAGATAGGTCCTGACATAGTGCTCTGTGACATGGGTGAGCATTGGGGCCATGGCCTTGTCGAGCCTTGCCAGCTCACGGGCCGCCAGGCCCAGGAGTATCCTTGCACCCATCTCCCTGTGGTAGTCGGTCTTGAGGGGCACTGCCATGTACTTCCGGATGCCGCTTTGGAGATGAGCGCCGCACAGAGGCGCAGTATCAGTGGCTGTGATGAATAGATATGCTAAAGCTGACCTGGCTGCAGATGAGATGAAAGGCGACGGCGACCCGAAGGGGTCCAGGTCCACAGCCTGGAAGTGCCTCTGGTGCATGAGCACGTTTGCATTGCAGCATGAGACCTGGCACCCGGTCAGATCATTCCTATCTATGTTCGAGATGATGCGCTCGCAGGCCACGGGGTTGACGTCGTTTAGAATTACCCTGGCCACTCCTGCCTCACTGGCCACTCTGAGGCCCCGAACCCCGCTGGATGCCAGGCCGTCAAGGTACTCGGATATTCCAAGAGATTTGGTCATAGCAACGCCTATGTCTCTGTTCAGCTTCATCCTGGGATTGTAGAAGACGCCTCCGGCATCGAAGGTGACGGCGCCCTCTTCTATTAGATCTGCCATCTAAGCCTGAGCATGAAGGCTGCGGGTATAAAATGGTACCTGGTGGCCTTTATAGAAAGAAGACCCCAACTCTGCGGATGTAATTGCTCACAGAGGGATAACAGCTTGCCTGAGGCAGAAATACTGCAAACTTAGGCAGAGATCTCCAGAGCCAGGAAGACCGCGCATGGCAGCCAAGTTATAGAGAGATACAAATCGATAAGGCTCATGAGTACATTACCCTGAACGCATGAGCAAACTAATGGAAGAGTTCTTTGCCGAGTACGCGGCGATGTTCAATAGGTCCTTGGGCGATGCACCAGATATCGATGCCATAGCAGGAGTCTTTGCCAGTTGCTTTATTGGTGCAGATCCAAACGGTGTTGTCTGCGGGAAGAACGATGATCAGTTCCGTGCCGCCATGGCCCAGGGATACCAGTTCTATAAAAGCATTGGAACCAAATCCATGAAGATAGTTTCTCTGGAGGAAACTCCCCTGGACGACTGCCATTCGATGGTCAAGGTGTACTATCAGGCCCTCTACAGAAAGCCGGACGGCAGAGAAGAGACTATCGACTTTGATGTGATATACCTCCTTCAAACCACAGACGAGAGGCCGAAGATATTTGCCTACATCAGCGGCGACGAGAGGAAAGTGCTGAGGGAGAGGGGCATCATATAAGGCTTGTATCTGCTGGAGAAAAGCTATGGACCTGAATACGTTCTGCCTCATTACATGGCGATGTGGATGCTATCGTTTCTGTCGAATAGCCCCCTGAGAAGAGATGACCAAGTCCTGGGTACCGGCCATGGCTTTAGGCTGATGCATGAGGCAGGATAGAGTTTCTCGCCCCCTCCCACACATATTAAAAATATCAAGATAGAATCGCGAACTTCTCGTGGCTCAATGTTATTGAGATGGCTATTCCATCACTTATGGAAATATGCAGATCTAGGAGTGCGCACTCATGATCATCGAGCTGGAGGGTGTGTCAGAAAAATAGGGAGGCGATAAGATAGAAATTTATCATAAAATTTGAATGACGGATAGTATCCCAGCACATAAGTGGAGAATTATCCAATATATTTGACATCTCCTTTGCCTTTGAGAAGAGCTTGCTAGAAAATTGAGACTGGGATAGACGCTCTGATGAAGATTCACTATTTCTAAAAATTAGAATAGATAATTCTTATATATAATCAGTAGTTATAATTAGAATCATAGTAACTTATTTATAGTCACTCCCGAGTATGTGCATAATCCATTGAAATATCTCTATACAGTAAGGATACGAAGATCTTACTTGATGAATTCGTGTATCTGCTTAATTGAAACTTAAGGATAGCTGGGAATGAAAGACTGCGGAGGATCTTATGTTAGTTGCATTGATAGGTCCGGGACTGGAGGAAAATTTAGGACTGCGCTATTTGGCGTCGTCCCTGGAGAGCAAAGGTCATGAAGCAGAGATAATTGAGTTTAACTCAGCTCAGGACGCCCCAAGAGTAACCGAACGGGTCATATCGATAAATCCGGAGATTGCAGGCCTCTCCATGGTTTTCACAATCCGAGGGCGTGAGTTCTGCAGGCTGGCACAGGCCCTCAGAAATAATGACTACCCAGGACATATCCCATATCCCGCAGGTGGAGTTTTCCCAAAAATAATTTTCCTTGAGATATTAGTTGACATAATGTGGTTATTAATTGGTTAATTCAAACTATATCTTATACCATGCGTTTTTCGATGGTATGCAGCAAAAGGAGCAAATCTTTCTGCCCCCACGATTGTGGCACAATTTACCAAATTTAGCCATCTACTATTGACATAGAAATTAGGATTTTAAAAATCCTTACTGCGGGATGTGGGATACAACCAATACAACCACATTTCTGGCTACACGCTCAATAAGAGCATACTCTACTCACCAGCTACCCAATAATCACCGGTCTCATGAAATGCGGTTGTATTAGTTGCATGTGGCCAAATGGTAACGGAAATCAAAAGTTGTGTCCCAGTTGTGCATAGGTTGCATTGGGATCACCAATTGGTGTTGAGGCTCAGAATAGATATTTTTTTGAGGCAGAGCATATAGAAACTCTACTAACTCAGAATAAGGTGCTCAAAATGATCGCGTTATACCAAGCACAACAGAGCAAGATCCAAGTTCAGTTACATTGTGTCTATCTCTGCGATGTGTCATTGCTAATTGCAGTAACGCCGCTATCCTTCTCACAGGAACTCGATCGTTCTACTATCTGAGCCTCGCACTGAAGCAGCGCAGCTTTAAGGTCATCCATCTTCACGGGTTTGCTGATGTACCCATCCATTCCTGCCTCCATGCATTTCTCCCGATCGCCTTCTAAAGCATAGGCAGTAAGAGCTATTATTTTGGGCTGTATTGAGGTTTGCCAGTGTCTACGTATCTCTCTGGCGGCCTCGAATCCATCCATCTCTGGCATCTGGATGTCCATAAGTACCAGATCATAAGGTCGGATTTCTAGAGCTTTGAGAGCCTCGATGCCATCGGCTGCCACATCCGCTCTATACCCCAGCTTCTTGAGCATCTGCAATAGGACCTTCTGGTTGACGGCATTGTCTTCAGCCATGAGAATGCGCATATTAGTATGTGACTTGCTTATTGGCTGAGAAAGAGCAACTGCAGGCTTGGGCAAACGATCCAAAGACACATCAACAGGCAGCGCAAAATGAAATATGGACCCTACCCCTGGTTCACTTTCGGCCCAGATCATGCCATCCATCAACTCGACCAGGCGCTTGCTGATAGCCAGACCCAATCCAGTGCCGCCATATTTGCGAGTAGTGGACATATCTACCTGGCTGAAGGATTGGAAAAGCTTATCCATTCTATCTCGAGGGATGCCTATGCCAGTATCCCTGACCGCAAAGTGCAGCTTATGTCTACCACCAACAAGGGCCTGAGAGGTGATGGAAACCTCGACATCACCCGTCTCTGTAAACTTGATGGCGTTACTGAGCAAATTTACTAGGATCTGCCTTAGCCTCGTAGGATCGCTTATGATGGTGATCGGCACAGAATTATCAATCATATAAGTTAGGTTCAAGCCTTTCTCAGCCGCCTTTGGTCCCATCATATCGAGCGAATCCTCAATGTAGGACTGCAGCTCGAAAGGCTGGTGCTCCAGCTCCACCTTGCCGCTATCGATCTTGGAGAAATCGAGGATATCATTGATTACAGCCAGGAGAGAGTCGCCGCTGGACCTTATGGTCTCGATGCATTCACGTTGTTCCGCTGTTAGGTCCATATCTAAGAGAAGACCAGTAAGGCCTATGACTGCATTCATTGGAGTTCGAATCTCATGGCTCATGTTTGCCATGAACTCTGACTTGGCCCTGGCTGCAACTTCGGCTGCCTCCTTGGCTTTCTGAAGTTCGGCAGTTCTCTCCTGGATACGAAGCTCCAACTCATCCTTCGATCTGCGTAGCTCCTCCTCGGCCTGCTTCTGCTCGGTGATATCTTGAAAGGTAGTTTGTGCATAAATCTCGCTTTCGAGGGTAATGTAGGATACATATGCCCGGAGGACTCTGATCTGTCCATCCTTGCGAAGAGCCACGTATTCAAGTTCAAAGGGTATCGCTTTCTCTTCGCTAGTTTTTCTCATACGCTGGACGACATCTTTCCTGGATTGAGGCGCAACTAGATCCAGCAAGGGCACCTTGAGAAACTCATCTAGGCTATCGTAGCCGTGTATGCGCAGTAAAGCTGGGTTGGCAAAGACTACCTGGTTTCCGTGGGAGATGCCAATTCCTATAAGTGAATCCTCAACCAGATGGCGGTACTTTTCTTCGTTCTCCTGTAGCTTTTCCTCGGCCTGTTTGAGTTCAGTGATATCAACCGCGATACCGCCTACGTATCTCTTACCTGACACACCTTCAAAGGGGAACTTATAGCTCAGCCAATGAATGTGGCGTCCGTCAGGGCTCACGGTCTCCTCCTCAATAGCGATCATCTTGCCGCTGGCCAGGACCTCCTTATCGTTTTCCATAAGCCGGTCAGCGATATTCTGTGGGAATAACTCATGGTCGGTCTTCCCCAGCCAGTTTTCAAGCCCTATCCCGATCTTCTCCAAGGAGATTTTGTTAAGAAACACATATGCACCCTGATCATCCTTCATCCAGGCGTTAGCAGGGTTGTTATCCATGAAAGCAGAGAACCGCACTTCACTTTCCCGCAATGCCTCTTCAGCCCGCTTGCGCTCAGTGATCTCCGCCAGGAGCTGTATGTTGGCGGATTCTAATTCATGGGTCCGCTCCAGGACCAGATCCTCGAGGTGCTCGCGGTGTTTTTCCAGTTCGATCTCTGTCCGCTTGCGGGCGGTTATGTCTTCCAAGGCAAAAACTAGGAATTCGACTTCACCGTGGCCATCCAGCATCGGAGTCAGCATCCAGTCCCAGTAGGTTACGTCCCAGTCAGGATGGTCAGGGAAGGTAAACGGGCGGGCGATGACCTTGAAGGGCTCCTTGGTCCGCACCACGTCCTCAAAGATCGCTTTGGCATCAGAGGGGTAGTACTCAAAATGATTATGGCCAGGAAAATCCCCCACTTCCTTCTGGCAGGCCTTTGCATAAGCCTTGTTGACCCGGATGAAATTGAAATCACGGTCCAGGAAGACCATTGGGGTGATGGAATGCTGGAAGAAGGCCTCCAGGTACCTGGACTGTTCCATCAGGGATTGATGAGCTGACTGTAATTCTACCGTACGCTCGGCAACGCGCTGCTCAAGTTCATCATTGGCCTTTTGCAGCGACTCCTCGGATACTCTTAGCTCCTCGTTCTGCTGGCAACGCACTTCCTCAGCAGCGGAAAGCTCCTCAATGCTCGCCTCAAGCTCCTCAAGAGCATCTGACAAAACATCTATGGCTTGATCTGGACGGCTCAAGCTCTGCGTTCGAAGATCCTGAACTCGCTGGTAAAGTTCTGATATTCTCTTCGAGAGGGCGCTGCTTGTCATCCTGATGCTCCAGAAATAATCATCATTGGGGGACGAATTGATGTGGTGTACTATATATTTCCATCGCCAAGACAATCCAAGATTATTGGAAATCAGGAGTATATGAATCGATGTCGTGCCATTGTTCCATTCATACAACGATACAACATCGTTCAACTTTCAGGCAACTTTCTTATTCCACTATCTTTGGGCCTAATACAACTAATGCAACTGACTTTTTCATCTTCGGGCATACATGGCACACCTGAATACCTGATAACCAGCTGCATTATCACCACAATACCCAATATATGGTTGTATTAGTTGTATGAGGTCGATAGCTAACGAAAATTGAAAGTTGTATCCCAGTTGCGAGTAAGTTGTGTTAGGAGAACAACTCTGGGAGGGCCTGATGATACAGAGGGTAGAGGAACAGCTCTGTTACCTGGGCCTAAATTTTGAGCATAGTTCCTCTACCTCATCAATGGCATTACATCGTCTGTATACCCAAAAAACAGATATGATTTCCCTGCTGCCCAAGGAGTTGAAAATTGCATCTGCGGACTTGGGCATTGCAATGGCCTCAGCGATATCAGTATGGCCTGTGGGTCATATTTGCAGTCCATACAGGACCTTAAAGCTACTTCTCAGGATTCAAACCCTGTGCCCTCTTTCCTTGCTCGATCAGCTCTTTGACCCTCTGACCGCCCTTGTGGCCGATCTCCTGGTAGAACTCACTGCCATGGGTCTCAGCAGTCCTCTTTCCGCCTCTTCTGCCAGCTTCCTTGACGGTCATGTTTCCTTGTGCTTTCTTTTCAGACATCTTCTATAACTCCTTTAAACTGTTCATCGATATTTTTATTACCACCTCCATTAATATTTATATTTTGCTACGTCTTCCAGAATTATGAGATGATGCAGAGCCATCTAGATAATACATGGTTACTTGATGCATATGCCTATGATCGATCAGGAAAAGTGATCAGATTGGGCACCTTATGCCATATGCCAGATCTACAAGCTTGGTGCCAGTTTCTTCAACTTTGGGCATAGATACTACGCCTGACCACTCGATAACCAGCCAGATTTTCACCGTAGTATCCAAAACATGGTTGTATTAGTTGTATGAAGCCGACAGCTGATGGAAATCAGAAGTTGTGTCTCAGTTGCAGGCAAATTGTGTTGAAAATGAACGAGTTTTGTCACAGGCGGGTACATGCCAAAAAAAAGGTGCTATGGCCCTGCGGTCGAGGAACCGTGCAATTTCATGGGCACGGCCAAATACTACAGAGCCAATTCTATCATTGCGATTAATACTGTATCCGAGAGCCAAACACCACATCTACTGACCTGGAGGTTGCAGTGGCGCCAGGGGTCACTGTCGGGCCTGTGGTCACGCCTGCAGTCCCTATTGGGTCTGATGTATAGGCTGGCGTGCTCACATATGGCGACGAGCCATACTTCGACTCTGCATGAGTCCTCGGATCGTCACCAGCAATCCACGACCAGATATTGATCTCAGAGATATCATCGGCGATCAGCTTTGAAGGCGCTGTAAAGTCTTCTCCTTCAATGTGCACTGCAGTTCCATCGATGTTGGCTGCTTTAAGGTAGCTTCCTGTGGCATCAGCAGAGGTGCCGCTTGGTGAATAGATTGGTCCGACTGCTTCGACCGTTGGCGTGGGTATGCTGTATAGAGAGAGGTCATTTACACCCACATAACCATGCCCATCTGCATCACACTCGCTGTATATAACCAGGCTTGCTGAGGATGCCGGCTGAGCACCCGTCAGGCGGCTTATAAGATGCGCTCCAGATCCCATGAATATGTTATCTACGCCTGCTGAGGCCAGAGATATGGGGTTCTTTCCAGATGCGGAAGATGTGTACGCCTGGGTGGATAAAGCGCCCTGATTGATATATGATGCGCCATAGGTCTCATTGGAATCTGCAAGGGTTCTGGTGACTCCTGATGATGTGAATGACTCTGTCAGTGCCTGGTTCCATGAATCCTTATTGCTACTCAGAGGATTATAGTGGAATGCCTCGCTGATGGTCAGCATAAAGGCTGAGGCCTTTGGCTCATTGGCGAACAAAAACATATCAAATAATGGATCCGTTATGCCTTTCATTCCTGCGCCCTGTAAATCTAGTTGAGTAGGTTGTCCTTCGTAGTAATATACTGGAACAGTTATTGCACTGGGCCTGATATGGTCGCCAAGCTTGTATGTAGCGGCTGTTGCAGATAGATCGCCCTTTAATGAGGAAACAGAGCTGCCATATTGGCTGGGGTTTACAGACTGTACACAGAATCCGCTGCTTGAAGATTCTCCAGATACCTTGCCATCGATTATGCTCTTTGCGCTCAGAGAGTTTCTGCCGGATTCAAGAGAGAGGTAATCAATGTTAATGGATTCGGCGATAAGTTCTTCTTCAGTATGTACACCAGAAAAAGACTTCTTAAATGCTGCACCAGTGACATACCCACCATAGTTATTGGCTGAATCGAGCGCTGCAGATCCGCTCACTGATCCAATGGATTGTATTTTACTTATATCTATTAGGGATGAGTAATCAGAGGAGCCATTTGCCGAGGCATTTGCAGTTCCTGTACCTGAATGGGAAATATAGGCTATGATCTGGGCACTGCCCAACGCATCTATATCATCATTGGCTGAGGAATACGCAGCCTCTGTCATCGCTGAGACCTCGGAGAACGCCTCTGCTGATCCAAGGACGCCAGTCTTTGATGCCTTTGCAACTACTGTGGTATCGCCATAACTATTCGTGAGAGCGTACTCCTTTCCTGAAATTGTGCCCGTTCTGGTGCCAGTCCTGCTAGGGACAGTCCTTTCAGAAACGCCGGCATTGACGCCATCGTTTCCAGGTGGAATCCAAACGTGAGCCCACACACCAGAGTACAGGCTGTCCGAACCGGGCTGTAATGCAAATGTATCTCCCTGGACGGTAGCTACTCCAGTAGCGGTATTGATATCAGTTACAGTCAAATCGATGCCGGCAGCCAGGCCCAAAGCGAGGATGCAGATTAGCGGTATTAGAGTAATTCTTGAAGCATTCATATATGTAATCACTCCATATGACCGCCATTTATACTATACGCCCATGTATTGAATGCTTTAAGAATTTAAGGATCGCTATGGCTATATTGTGAAATGAAGCACCTAAAAATTTTATCAGAAGCATTCCAATTACTTAAAGATCTGCTGTAGCCAGGATGGTGTATAAAGTTGCCATTAGACTGATCAGTCTCTCTTTAAGTTGGGGCTGTATGGCCTACCGCGAGACAAGCGGTCATGCATGGGCTCTACATCATTTATTTAATCGCCCACTAGGAGGCTAGGGTACTCGGCACGCAGATCTCATAGAAGCTTCTCCGTGATATGATTCATCAGATATCTCAACGAGTTGCCACCCGGAAAGACAACGGATCAATGTATAATACTAAGTATATAGAAAGGCATGATGATGGATAATGCGCCTGTTTTATAGCATAAATGTATTTTTATTAGTTTAATTGAGATTCCCGAGGCAAGGTACATATACACTCCAGTTAATCGCTAACCGTTTAATTTGGGTATAGGCGGGGATGGAATGAAATTTGATAGAAGGCTATTCATTGCATTCATGATATCATTGGCCGTGGTTCAAGGAGCCTATGGCATCGAATTAGGTGGTGGAGCATCAGCAATTGTGGGTGCTGATAGCTCTGCTCAGGGCAGCTTCGTGGCTGATAACACAGGTGCAGTTTCAGTGGTGAGCGCACTGGGCTCAATACAACATATGGGCGAGCTTCGATATGTACAGGACAAAATTGGGAAACGTGCTGAGATGTCCTTTGGCGTTGACAACGCTGTTGGCGATGTTGGATACTCTGCATCATTCGTCCCTAATGAGGGTATGCTTGGCAAAGCAGCAACTATTGTCTCAGCACAACAGACTCTGTATGTTCCAGAAGCAGATTCAATCGTCCTTCATGCTGCGGTACAGGCGCCAGGATCTAATGTAGTAGACGTAGACATGACGGCAGATAGAATCGATTCATCTTCTCCGGCCAGTTTCTCAGGTTCGACTCTATCTCAGGCTATTGCCGGCAGCATAAATGCCGGTAACATACGTGCCGGTGAACCACTTATAATAAGTTCCGGTAGCGCACTTGCTAAGGTCCAGGGCCATGTTGTGGGGTCAATAATTGGAACTGCCAGTTATAGTGGCTTTGCTAATGGAAAATCATATACGATCACCAAGACCAGGGACTCAGCTGGACAGAAGGTTGACAGCAACCTGTTGATGCAGGCCACCAGCAAAAATGGCGCTGGAGCTATAAGTGGTGTCTCAACATTTAACGTCTATGCTGCTCAGAATGAGAAGATTCAGAGCGCAGTTAATGCCGCCTGGGATGGAGATACAATCAATGTAGCTGAGGGCACTTACAAGGAGAACGTGGTGATCGATAAGTCTCTGGCTATAAAAGGAGCAGGATCTACAAAAACGATAGTTGACGGCGACAATGCAGGTTCAGTCTTCACCATCGGCTTGACCAATTCCAGGGCCAATGTAGCCATGTCAGGCATGAGGATTCAGAATGGTCATAGCGCCAACGTTGGCGGCGGAATTTATAATGGTGGCTTGGGCACTGCTACAGTCACAGGCTGCATAATCTCAAAGAACACTGCTCAAAGGGGCGGCGGAATTTACAACTATGGAACAGCGATAGTTACTGGCAGCACTATCTCTGAGAACTCTGCTACCGCTGATGGGGGCGGAATTTGCAATGATGGCTATGCTACAATTGCAGGCAGCACTTTCTCAAAGAACGCTGCTGACTATGGCGGCGGAATTTACAGTAAGTACGGCGGAGCCACAGTTACAGGCAGCACCATCTCTGAGAACTCTGCTCAAAGCGTCGGCGGCGGAATTTACATTCATAATTATGGCAGAGCTACAGTTACAGGCAGCACTATCTCAAAGAACACTGCTGCCTATGGCGGCGCCGGAATTTTCAACTATGGCACAGCGATAGTTACAGGCAGCACTATCTCAGAGAACGTTGTTGGACATGGTTATGGCGGCGGAATTGACAGCTATGGCACAGCAATAGTTACAGGCAGTACTATCTCTGGGAACTCTGCATGGTGTGGCGGCGGAATTAGCAGCTGCGGCACAGCAACTGTGACAAAGAGCACCATCTCTGGAAACTCCGCTAACATAAATGGCGGCGGAATTTTAAATGATCACGGCACAGCGACAGTTACAGACAGCATCCTCTCAGGGAACTCTGCCAGTTTAGGCGGCGGAATTGACAACTTTGGCACAGCTATAGTTACAGGCAGCACTATCTCTGGGAACTCTGCCGCTGCAGGCGGCGGATTTATCAACCAGGGCGGCATAGCAACTGTGAAAAAGAGCACCATCTCAGGGAACACTGCAGATTGGGGCGGCGGAATTTACACAGAGGGCACTGCAACTGTCGCAGACTGTACTATCTCTGGGAATTATGCTAGAGAATATGGCGGTGGAATTTTCACATGGGGCACAGCGACAGTTACAGGCAGCACTATCTCAAAGAACATTGCTGTAATAAACGGCGGCGGAATTGATAATCGAGACAAGCTGCTAGTTGGCGGGACCAGCCAGATAACAGAAAACCAAGCCACCACAGGATTTGGCGGCGGGATATACTCCACCACCGGCACAGTGACATTTGATGGCAAAAAAATTGGCATAAAACTCAATAAAGCGCATCTGCCATCGCCGTCTCAATTGAACTGGTATCAGGGATGGGGCGTATATCTTGAAAGCGGCACCCCTACCAAAACTGGAGGATTTGATCCCACAAAGCAAGTAAGTGGCAATACTAAGATCTAGGCAGCCTGGCAATGGAGGGCACGATCTGCCTTCCAATCCTTTTATCGGGGGCTACATATAACCTGCAGGCCATTTCAGTCGTTTCATAACATTTCTGGCATATATTTTGTCAACTACCACGGCCTAAACGCTCATGAGCCTCAGGACAGGGCTCATATGCGGCGAATGGAAATGTGCTGACCAAGTGACTTTGATTTCCATGGGAAAACCGGGGTCTTTTGGCCCTCTGCACTCACAACGGAGATAAAGCCAGACAGCAGAGAAGATGCTATCGACTTTGATGTGATATACCTCCTTCAAACCACTGAAGAGAGGCCGAAGATATTTGCCTACATCAGCGGCGATGAGAGGAAATTGCTAAAGGAGAGGGGCATTATATGAGGCTTAAATCTTCTGGAGAGATGCTATAGATTCTGATACATCGAACTCCGGAATGACTATGTCTGGCAGATCGATCTTTGCATAATTGAGATCAAAGGCATTTGCATCCTCAAGCCCATACCATACCTTTTAAAGGAACCCAACAAATTATTTTAGGGATATCCTGCAAATAGAGGTCGTAATATGGAATGGCACTCGATGACCACAGAAGAGACTCTTGATGCTTTGAACTCGGGGTCCAACGGTCTCAGCTCAAAAGATGCTGCCGGGAGGCTTGCTGAGCATGGCCCAAACGTGCTTGAAAGCAGCTCCAAGCCATCGCTCGCAAAGATATTTCTGAGACAGTTTAAAGAATACCTGATTCTGGTGTTGGTCTTTGCTTCAGTGATCTCCTTTGTTGCCGGTGAAGTCACCAATACATATGTGATCCTGGGAATAGTCTTCCTAGTTGCAACAATAGGCTTCTTGCAGGAGTACAAGGCTGAACGAGCTATGGAAGCTCTCAGGAATATGATGGCTCCGGAGGCCGATGTTCTCAGGGATGGAAAGATCAGTTCTCTCCCTGCTTCAGAGATGGTGCCTGGAGACGTGTTTTATCTCGAAGCTGGAGATAAGGTGCCTGCAGATGGCCGTATCATTGAGGCCACAGCCCTTGAGGTCATTGAGGCTTCATTGACAGGAGAGTCGCTGCCTGTTAGGAAAGATTCTGCGCCCCTGCCCAGAGAGACTGACCTCGCAGACAGGAAGAACATGGTCTTCATGGGCACCATCATCGCATATGGCAACTGCAGATCAGTTGTAACTGCGACTGGCCACAGCACTGAGATTGGCCGGATCTCTGGCTTGATAAGAGGTGACCTGGAACCGCCGCCGCTTAAGAGGAAGCTCGAAGACCTGGCCAAGAGACAGGCGATCCTTGTCTTTGCGATATCTGCCGCGGTCTTCGCTTTAGATGCCAGCAGAGGATCTCCAATCATAGAATCACTGGTCGCATCAATTGCCCTGGCAGTGGCAGGCGTTCCAGAGGCACTGCCATTTGTCGTGACCCTGGCACTGGCCTTCGGCACTCAGGCCATGGCCAGGAAGAACGCCATAGTCAGGAGCCTTCCTGCAGTCGAAACCCTGGGATCTACTACAGTCATCTGCACTGACAAAACCGGCACCCTGACCACTGGCGAAATGACCGTCAGAGAGATTTATACATACAGAGCTCTTGAGGTCACCGGGTCTGGCTATAATCCAGAAGGGTCTTTCCTCCTAAATGGAGTGCCGATAGATCCAAATGAGCATGATGTTGCCCGGCTTCTGACTGTAGGAGCGCTTTCTAATAATGCCAATTTAGAGAACCAAAACGGCGGCTGGAGGATAATTGGAGACCCAACAGAAGGGGCTCTGATAGTTGCGGCCAGCAAAGCCGGGATTCTCGAAGCCATCAAGAGTGACTATGTAAGGGCGGCCGAGTATCCTTTCGATTCCGACAGACAGAGGATGACTACAATCGATGAATCGGAAGGAAAAGACTCAATCGTTGCCATGAAAGGCGCACCTGAAGTTGTGCTGGAGAGATGCGGCCACATAACCACTCCAGGCGGCATAAAGCCTCTGAGAGATGAGGAGATCAAGAAGACCCTATCAGTCGCAGATGAGATGGCAAAAAGGGCTTTGAGGGTCCTGGCATTTGCTTATAAAAATATTGACCTGGACGAGGACCGTGAGGCGGACCATATCGAGTCCGGCTTGATCTTCGCAGGTTTGGTTGGGATGATGGACCCTCCAAGGAGAGAGGCGCTGGATGCCATTGCCGTCTGCAAGAGAGCTGGCATCAGACCTATTATGATCACTGGAGACCATCGTCTGACTGCAAGTGCTATAGGACGAGAGCTTCACATCAGCGAAGGCGAGGTAATAGAGGGATCTCAGATCCAGAAGATGGGCGATGAGCAGCTCAGGGATAGCATCGAAAGGGTCTCAGTATTTGCCAGGGTAACAGCAGAGCACAAGGTCCGGATAATAGAGGCACTCAAAGAGCGAGGCCATATTGTAGCTATGACTGGCGACGGCGTGAATGATGCCCCTGCACTGAAGGCTGCAGATATTGGGATCGCTATGGGCAGAACTGGAACTGAAGTCGCCAAGGAAGCATCGGATATGGTCATCATTGATGATAACTTCGCGACCATAGTCAGCGCCGTGGAGGAAGGCCGCAGGATTTACGATAACATAAGGAAAAGCACCTCTTACCTGCTGTCGGTCAGCTTTGCAGAGCTTGCAACCCTCTTCATCGCCGTGGCTATCGGTCTGCCCATACCCCTGCTTGCAGCCCAGATACTCTGGATCAACGTGGTTGCAGAGGAGCTGCCAGCAATTGGGCTCAGCCTCGAGCCAGTTCATGCCGATGTCATGCAAAGGAAGCCAAGAGATCCTAGTGAACCCATGCCGTCCAGAAGGTTGCTGATTTATACTCTCGGAATTTCGGCAGCCATAGTTGTTGGGTCTGTGGGCCTGTATGTGACTGCCTTGCAGGCTGGTCATGGTCTGAATTATGCCAGGACCATGGCATTTGTAGGCCTGGGCTTCTTCACAGTCTACAATGCCTACAGCAGCAGGTCTCTGGAAGAGTCCATTCTGAGGATGAATCCTTTAGGCAACAAGGCGTTGCTCCTGGGGATAGCCGGATCTGTACTGGCAATCCTCTCAGCGGTATACGTGCCATTTCTGCAATATATCTTCAAGACAGAGCCCTTAACTTATGAGAGCTGGTCCTTTGTCCTGGCTGCAGCCTTGCTGGTAGTTCTGGCTGCAGAGGTCATGAAGAGGGTCCTATTTCGGCCCAGGACATATCCCGTGAATCGAGTTTAGCACTGCCTTAAGCCCGCCCAAAGTCTCATCCAGCTCAGCCATGAGCCTCTCCCTGGACCCAGGCCTTATGACCGGACCAGAGTCTGGCAGGCTTATGGGCTCAAGGCCTGTGACGTTCTCAAAGAGCTCTACAAAGCGGCAGGGCAGATGAGGCATCTTCTGGCCGCGCATGATCTGGAAGGCCATCGTCCAGGCCAGGGGAACCACTGACAGGCTGTACCCGCCACCGCCCAGGGCCAGGAGCCTGCCTTCACAGTATCTGTCTGAAAGCTCGCATATCCTTTGAATCAGGCTGCAGTATCCCCCAAGAGTCAGCCTGAGGCTGGTCAGGGGATCAGAGTAATGGGTATCGATTCCTATCTGGGCCACAACGGCCTTTGGCCTGAACCAGTTGAATAAGGATGGAATAATCTCCTCAAAGGCATGGACGTATGCCTCATCGCCTGAGTACTGGGGCATGGGTATGTTGACGCAGTAGCCTTTTCCAGGTCCGCGGCCGACCTCCTCTATAAAGCCGGTTCCAGGGAAGAGGTACTTTCCAGACTCGTGCATTGATATCGTCAGGACATCCGGGTCCTGATAGAAGATCTCCTGGACCCCGTCGCCGTGGTGGCCGTCTATATCGATGTAGAGGATCCTCTTGAACTTGTCCTTGAGCCTGACTATGGCCAGGGCCGGGTCATTGAATACACAAAATCCGCCCGCCTTTGAAGGAAAGGCATGGTGCAGCCCTCCGGCTATGTTCATCGCCCGGCAGTCGGACCTAATCAGGCTCTCTGCGGCCTCCATGCTGGACCCGGCTATGAGCCTTGAGGCGTCGTACATGCCCTTGAATACGGGCGTGTCCACATCGCCCAGACCAAAAGACAGGTCTGGCTTCTCGGCCTTGACTGCGTCTATGTAGGCCTTATCGTGGATCTGGAGGAGATCTCTCTCGCTTGCCAGGTATGGCTCTATGACCCTGATGTCATCTTCATCGAGCAGCCCTGACTCGCCCATGAGGGCGTGGGTCAGCATCAGCCTGGCTGGCTTCATGGGATGGTCCGGGCTCAGTTCGTAATCCATGAACCTGTCCGTATAGTAGAGGTAGATCATGATTCACCGTTTCTGAGTTACATCCGATTTGTCTGCAAAATATGACCGGCCCCTCATTGGTCCTCTTCTCAGTCTTAAAAGTAGCGTCCACGCAAGCGAAGGAATAGAAAAGTTAATGTAAAATAATGCTATTAAAATAGCTTGAAGGTAGATGTGGCTACTGAGAGGCAGTTATGATGGGTAATAGTGTGGTGAGCTGGGACTGCATGAGAAAGCTATGGCCAGATAAGTTCACCTCAGAGGATGCCATATTCGGCCACATCAAGCCTGGTGATAGGATCTTAATCGGCACAGCATGCGGCGAGCCCCAGTACCTGGTCAGAGCCCTGACAGAATATGTTAACGCCCACCCAACTGCCTTCTTCGATGCAGAACTGATGCAGGTCTGGACGCTGGGAATTGCACCCTATGCTGATGAGAAGTTCAAAGATAGTTTCCGGCTTAACTCATTCTTTGCCGGGGATAGCATAAGGACTGCAATCAATAAAGCCGATGCTGATTACACACCAGTATTTCTCTCTGTGGTTCCAGATCTGTTTTCACAAAAGATAATATCTCTCGATGTGGTGCTGGTACAGACCACTCCACCGAATGATGAAGGCAATATGAGCCTTGGAATAAGCGTGGATATAACAAAAGCTGCTATAGAGAATGCATCATTGGTCATAGCCCAGGCTAATTCGAATATGCCTTATGTTCATGGAGACGGGCTGATAAATATAGAGGACTTGGACTTTGTAATGCCTCACGATGAACCCTTGCTGGAATATGAGGATATTGTGCCGGCAGATATTGCTCAAAGGATTGGTCATTATGTAGCTCGCATTGTAGATGATGGGTCAACTATTCAGGTGGGATACGGCAGCATACCTAATGCAATATTGCCAAGCCTTTCTTGCAAAAGGCATCTCGGTGTGCATACGGAGCTCTTCAGCGAGGGAATTGCAGAACTGATGAAGATTGGAGTCATCGATAACACAAAAAAGTCCGTCGACCAGGATAAAGCAGTAGCCACATTCTGTATGGGCACAAAAGCGACCTATGATTTTCTCCAGGATAACCCCTCAGTAGAATTTAGGACCATAGACTACACTAACGACATTCTGATAATAGCTAATCAGAGGCATATGACTGCGATAAATAGCGCTCTGGAGATAGACCTGACCGGACAGGCCACGGCAGAATCCTTGGGAAGGACCTTCTATAGCGGGATTGGTGGGCAGGCTGATTTCATGAGAGGCGCAGCCTTAGCTGAAGGAGGGAAGACTATCCTCGCCATGCCATCGACTGCACGAGATGGCCAGTTATCGAGGATAGTGCCCTTTCTGGCGAAGGGTACGGGCGTAACCCTCGGCAGAGGCGATGTTCGTTATGTTGTGACTGAATACGGCATAGCGTACCTTCACGGCAGGAACATACGCGAGCGAGCAATGAGTTTAATAGCGATAGCCCATCCAAAGTTCAGGCCCTGGCTCATTGAGATGGCCAAGAAGGCCCATCTGATATATGCTGACCAAGCCATCCTATCTTATGAGTATCCCAATTATCTTGAGACTTATAGGACCACGAAGGCAGGGCTCAAAATACTTTTACGGCCTGTGAAGATAAGCGATGAGCCGTTGCTGAAGGATTTCTTCTATTCCCTTTCCAACGCCAGCATGTACATGAGGTTCGCCTCAGCACGAAGGGATATGCCGCACAGAAGGTTGCAGGATTTTGTGGCGGCGGATTACAATGAGAGAATGATCATACTTGCAGTGACAGGCAGCGAAGAAAGAGAGCATATTGTGGGCATCGTCCAATATATCCTCAATAAGGGCTCACAGACTGCCGAGCTAGCCCTCGTAGTGAGAGATGAGTTCCAGGGCAAGGGCATAGGCTCAGAGCTGCAATCCTATATAACGGACCTGGCAAAAAGACGAGGCCTGCACGGCTTTACTGCAGAGGTGCTGGAGGAGAACAAGCCGGCGCTGCGGTTGCTTGAAAAGACTGGTTTTAGTATAGCGAATATTGGGGAATGCGGAGTTTATGAGCTGATGCTCCCTCTTTGATATGGCTAAAAGTCCATCAGGGCTTACCATTTAGTGCCATTGGTGGATGTATGATTGTCTGTAAGGATCTTCTTTAGCCGCTCTAAGGTCTCATCTAGCTCGGCTGAGATCCTCTTCTGTCTATCGCTAGGGACCTTTATCAGCACATCCGGAGGGGACAGTGGCAGCTTCCCTGCAGTGTTCAAGAACATCTCAACCCACCATGGGGGCAGAAACTCCGGAGCTTCTTTTCCATTCATTATTTGGAGCGCCGAGGCCCAGGCGATTGGGACCACTTCTGGATTGTAACCTCCTCCGCCAAGGGCCAGCAACCTACCACTGGCATGCTTATCTGTGAGCTCTCGGATCCGGAGCACCATTTGATTGTAGCCGTTCAAAGTCAAGTTCAGGCTGGTCATCGGGTCTGAGTAATGAGCATCCACGCCTATCTGAGCCACTACAATCTCTGGCTTGAACCACTCAAAGAGTTCGGGAACTATCTGCTCAAAGGCCAGGCAGTACTCTTCATCACCGGCATACATCGGCATGGGAATGTTCACAGAGTATCCTCTGCCCTCGCCCATGCCTACCTCCTCTATAAACCCCGTTCCCGGGAAGAGATACTTACCAGATTCATGGAGCGAGACCTTGAGCACGCCCGGGTCATCATAAAATATATGCTGTACGCCGTCTCCGTGATGGGCATCTATATCGATGTAGAGTATCCTGCGAAATTTCTTCTTAAGTATGCAGATAGCCAGAGCTATGTCATTGAAGACGCAAAAGCCTGAAGCCGCTGTGGGCAAAGCATGATGCAGGCCTCCTCCGAGGTTAAAAGTTTTGCAGTCCTCTCTCACCATGAGCTTGGCAGCTTCGATGCTGCTGCCAGCTATCAAGCGTGATGCATCATATATTCCGTGGAAGACGGGTGTATCCTCTGAGCCGAGACCGAAGGCCAGATCAGGCTCTTCCTTCTTTACGGCCTCTATGTATTCGGGCGTGTGTACCAGGAGCAGCTCTTCTTCGCTAGCACAGCTCGGCTTGATCAGCTTTGTGTCATATCCGTCAATTATGCCGTACTCGTCTATGAGCATGTATGCCAGCATCATGCGGGCAGGCCTCAGGGGGTGTTCCGGGCCAAAGTCATAGCTCATAAACCGGTCGGTATAACACAGGTATATCATTTATAGCCTTTTTCCACTAAGCCGTCGCTCCAGTAGTTATCGCACTTTGGGCAGTAGTAGATGGTTTCTACCACTATCTTCATCCAACTGTCGGCATCCAAAGCACGGCGAAGTTCCTTGTGCTCGCACTCATTGCCGCACTTGGGGCAGAAGGGAACGTACTGCTCGAGAACGGCCAGATCATCATCTGTCATCTTCAATCCTCTGCTTTATCCAATCTCCCTTGCAAAAAAAGGTATCGGCCTAGATCGGGCTGACGCCGGCTATGGCGCAGCCCGCCAGGAACCCAACTATTGTACCTCCGTTTAAAAAAGGCAGCCCGGCCTGAGGTTTTTCCCTGGAGGTCATCATAAGTGCCAGGAAACCCAGGTATGTTCCAGCCATGGCCCCCAGGGCAGGGATGTTAATGCCCAGCAGAAGTCCTGGTGCTGGAAGAGACCAGCTGGCAGAGACTGTCAGGACTGTGGGAATTATTGCATCTCCCAGGCCCAGGAAATAGGCGCCCTTGCCCTTTCCAATGGTCTGCTCACGCATGAAGCTGTAGTCGCGGCTCTTTGGGACTATGAATAAGAGTGGTGCCTTGATGTTTATCACGCCCTCAGCCAGAGCCACCATGTGCTTGGTCTTGTATACTGAGATGGCATCGTATATGGCCAGTACAGTGAGAAGTATGAGCGCAGGCATGGTCGTCATGCTTATTCCAAATAGGGCAGTAATGCCTCCGCAGATGAAGATTCCCAGGGCGTCTATGATGTACCATTCGGGATAGAACCTGAGCAAAAGCAGCACTGCCACGGTGATGACCAGGGCGATGACCGGCTGGATCAGTGATGCCAGAATGAAGAATATGCTGGTGGCCACAGAGAGCAGTATGAATGCGCCCACAACCTTCCCCTTCCTAAGCCTGATGGCCAGGAGCAGGACGGCTGTAAAGACCAGGACCATGACGATATATATTATTGGGTTCTCAGGCGACTCAGGATTCTGGAAAGCCCTGGCATCGCTGGCTATAAGGGATGGCATCAGGGCAAAAGACAGTATCTGCACCGCTATCACAAACAGCAGCATTACAAGCATGGGCGCCTGGCTCTCTTTGTTCTTCTCGGCGGTCATCCATATAAAAAAGGCGCCACATGCTTAAATAAGATGCCCTGACTTTGACAGCAGCTCAAGATAAGATTCCCTGATCGGTTCTTCAAGCCCCAGCCGGGCCAGGATCTCCATTACCATGTCCCTCTTCTCTGCAAAGTCGGCCTCGACCTCATCAGAACCAAAGATTGTTCCTGATATCTCAACCTCGATAAAAGACCCCAGTCCTTCAACGTCATCTAAGGCAATGACTGCCTGGCCGAGGGCATACTTGGTGCGGACCTTTTTGACCAGGCCTGACTTCACAAATCCAAGGGCCGTCAGAATATTCTCCATAGCCTCAGGATCATCTATCTCCACAGTCAGCTCCTGCCTGGACTGGGTCTTGAGGTCGAGCTTTTGTCCCTTGTAGGTGAGCCGAGCTCCCTGGTCCTTCACCCTTATCCTCAGGGCCTCATCGGCCTCTCTGAAGTCATGCTGGGGAGAGTTGAAGTAGGCGTCGCAGTGGTGCTCTACGCCCACCAGCTTCGCCCCGAGGCCTTGAATCCTCTCTTTGGTATCGGGCTTGGACCTGGCCTTGGCCTCAACCTCTATCATCTACCTCCAGATCAGAACCGTGGCCTGGCCAATCTTTAGCACATCCACTGCTTTGCCCGCGGCCATGGTCTCTGTGGAGATCTCGGCTGCAATAGAAGGCAGCTCTATGGTCTCATTCTCAAGCTCTACCTTTATAGATCCAGAGATCTTCTGGCTCATAACCTCAGCAGGAGGCATGGCTGACAGAGCTTTGATGATCTTGCTGCTCTTGTCCTTGTATACCGGGCCAATATGCTTCATTACCGGCTTTACTGCAACTGGCCTCGTCTCCAGCTCTGGCGTACCGGTCCTGGCCTCAACAGAGGCATTCGCGACGCCCTGCAGGTCTGTCGTCTCCACGTTCAGGTCAGAGTATACCTCAATCTTTGACAGGGGCGCATTTAATGGCATGCCCTTCTCGGACTTGTACCTCCTGATGGCCGCAGCTATATCTTTTATGAGCAGACCCGAAGGGTCTACGGAGATATTTGATGCCACAGGCCAGCTCTGGGTGTGGACGCTCTCACCAGTGAGGCTTCTGTAGATCTCCTCAGATATGAATGGGGTGAATGGCGCTAGAAGCCTTGTCAAGGTCTCTATGGCCGTGTAGAGCGTGTTCTTTGCAGAGGACTTCTCAGGGCTGTCAGGGCCGTACAGCCTGGCCTTGACAAGCTCGATGTAGTTATCTGCCAGAACGTCCCATGCAAACGTCCTTATGGCCTTCAGGGTCTCATCGAACTGATACCTGTCCATTGCATCAGTGCAGGTCCTGATCAGGGCGCTCAGCTCTCCTATGAGCCACCTGTCCACCTGTCCAGGCTCTGACTCGGCCCTGCCCATCAGGGGCGCCGAGAACCTGTATATGGACCACAGCTTCTGCTGGAACCTGCCGGCTGCAGTGACGTCCATCCAGCGGAACATGACGTCGCTTCCGGGCGTCCCGCCAATGGCCGCCCACTGCCGCAGAGCATCGGCTCCATTCTTCTCAAAGACCTCCTCTGGAACTATGAAGTTGCCAAGCGACTTGGACATCTTCCTGCCGTCCTCGCCAAGGACCATTCCGTTGACGAGTATGGCGTCCCAGGGCTTGTCTCCCGTCAATTCAGTGCACCGCAGTATGGTGTAGAATGCCCAGGTCCTGATGATATCGTGGCCCTGAGACCGCAGCTGTGTCGGATACTTGAGATCCTGGCGGCCTGGCCAGCCTGCCACTGCCAGTGCAGATATGGAGCTGTCCATCCAGGTGTCGAGGACGTCCTCTTCAGGCTCGAAGTCGCCGCAGCCGCACTTGCAGCTTATAGGGGGTTTGGTCCTTGTGGGATCGAGGGGCAGCCACTCCTCTTTGGCCACAAGAGGCTCGCCGCAGTCCTTGCAGTACCATACAGGTATTGGTGTGGCAAAGATCCTCTGCCTGGATATGCACCAGTCCCACTCAACAGAGTCTGCCCAGTTCTTGAGCCTGACCTCCATATGGGGCGGGATCCATTCTATATCCTCAGATGTCTTGACGATTTTTTCAGAGTCGATCTTGACGAACCACTGCCTCTCAGATAGGATCTCTATGGGCGTCTTGCATCTCCAGCACAGTCCGACGTTTTGGGGCAGGGGCTCCTGCTTGAATATTATGCCCTTCTCCTTCATATCTGAGGTTATCGTCTCTTTGGACTGGGGAATGGTCATGCCAGTATACTTTCCAGAGATCTCAGTCATCTTGCCCTCTCTGTCTATGGCCTGGCGGAGTGGCAGGTCGTGCTCAACCCACCACCTGACGTCCTGCTTGTCTCCAAAGGTGCATATCATGACCACGCCCGTGCCAAACTTGGTGTCGACTGCAGAATCGTAAAGGACCGGGACCTCATAGTCGAACAGTGGGACCTGGATCTTCTTTCCTATGTACTTCTTGTACCTCTCGTCTTCAGGGTTGACGGCCACGGCCACGCAGGCCGGCAGGAGCTCTGGCCTAGAGGTTGCAATCTCTAAGAATCCGTCATCTGTGGGGAACTTCATGTAGTTGAGTGTGGTGTTCCTTGAGTCGTACTCAACCTCTGCGAGGGCAATGGCCGTGCCGCACCTGGGGCACCAGTTGACTGGATGGTCCTCTCTGTAGATCTTTCCTGCCGAATGCATCTGGACGAAGGAGCGCTGGGTCTTGACATAGTACTCTGGAAGCATTGTCACGTACTCATTTGACCAGTCGGTGGAGATGCCAAGCTTGGCCATTGTAATCTTGAACCTCTCTATGGCCTCCAGTGTCATCTGCTCGCAGTACCTTCTAAACTCTGCTCTAGGAACCTGATTCTTGGTTATATGGTACTTCTCCTCGACCTTGACCTCTGTTGGAAGGCCGTGGCAGTCCCAGCCCTGAGGGAACATGACGTTGTAGCCCCTCATGCGCTTGTACCTGGCAACAAAGTCCATATAGCACCAGTTGAGGGCGTTTCCTATGTGGAAGTTGCCTGTGGGATAGGGCGGAGGTGTGTCTATTACGTACTGGGGTGCCTTGGAATCCCAGTCAAAATAGTACATCGATTTGTCCCAGTCCTCTATCCATCTCTCTTCCACCTGCTTGAAGTCGTACTCCTTGGATACCTCTGCCATCGGGATTGGCTCCTCGTCCATAGCTTATAAATTCTGCTAGCGATTGAACACAATGTTAATAGGATTATCGGTTCCAGATATGTATAATGGAACTCCTCATCTACCATGCCGACCAGTGCGACCCAAAGAAGTGCACAGGAAAGAAGCTGGCCAGATTCGGCCTTGCCAGGATTACCAACCGGGTGAACATGCTCAAGCCCTACCTGGTTTTGAGCCCCTTTACCAAGAAGGCTCTCTCTCCTGAGGACAAAGGCGTGAAGGGGATAGCTGCCCTGGACTGCTCCTGGGTCCTGGCCGAGTCGGTCTTTGAGAGGATCCACCTAAACTCAAGGGCCCTGCCCTTCCTGGTGGCTGCAAACCCCGTCAACTTCGGAAAGCCTTTCAAGCTCTCTACTGTTGAGGCGCTGGCTGCGGCTCTGGTCATACTGGGGGAGAGAAAGCAGGCACGTGAGATCCTCTCAAAGTTCTCATGGGGCCACGTCTTTTTGGAGCTCAACCGCGAGCCTCTTGCTGAATATGCAGCAGCCAAAGATTCTTCTGAAGTGGTGGCCATCCAGTCCGCCTATCTATCGGAAGAATTATAAGTTGTCCAAGCAGAATATCTAATGGGTGTTATAATGGCCGGAATTATACCAGTGGAAGAGATCAAGCGCCTCCAGGACCGCATGAGCAGGCTTATGGGGGACCTGGGGCTCCAGGACATAGAATCAAGGTATATGGATGAGATGCAGAGGATTCAGGAGAGAATGAACAGGCTCGTGGAGACAGGTGGCCAATCTGGCGCTAAGACAGGCGCACCAGGCGAGGTAGTGATGCCTTTGGCCGATGTCAAAGAGACTGATGATTCAGTGGTAGTGACCATGGACCTGCCGGGTGTTGACAAGAACGATGTGGACATCACAGTCACCGACGACAACCTGACAGTGAGGGCCACCAAGACCGCTTCAATGGAGACCGAGCAGGAAGGGTACCACAAGAAGGAGCGCACCTTTGCCAGGTTCGAGAGGACTGTGGCCCTGCCAGTGGCGGTCAAGAGCGACGAGGCACGGGCACGTCTGAACAATGGCGTCCTGGAGATAACTCTTCCAAAGGAAGTAGTCACCTCCAAGAAGAGGATTAGTATAGATTAAATCAGATCTCTCTGGAGCAGGAGGTGATTCATCTTATCCCTCTTGGTCTCCAGATAACGCCTGTTCACATCGTTTGGCGCAATCTCTAGGGGCACCCGTTCCTTGATCTTCAAGCCGTATCCCTCCAGGCCTATTATCTTCCTGGGATTATTGGTCAGGAGCCGCATCTCTTTTATGCCGAGGTCCACCAGGATCTGGGCCCCTATTCCGTAATCCCTGAGGTCTGCAGGGTAGCCCAGCTTCTTATTGGCCTCAACTGTATCGCTCCCCTGGTCCTGGAGCATGTAGGCACGAAGCTTGTTGGCAAGGCCAATGCCCCGGCCTTCCTGGTGCATGTAGAGCAGGACTCCGTTTCCATTCTCGCTTATGAGCTCCAAAGACCGTGCGAGCTGCTCTCCGCAGTCACACCGCCTTGACCTGAACACATCGCCTGTGAGGCATTCTGAGTGGACTCTGACCAGGGCGTCAGGGGCTGCCGGATCGCCTGATACCAGGGCCACGTGGCACTGGCCGTCTATGGCGCTCTCATACCCGATGGCCTTGAACTCGCCGTACTCAGTGGGCAAACTAACCTCCGCCACCTTGTGGATGAGTTTCTCTCTCCTCATCAGGTACCTGATCAGGGCCTCAATCGTCGTCATCTTGATGCCGTGCTCTCCAGAGAAGACCTCAAGCTCAGAACGCCTGGCCATGGTGCCGTCCTCGTTCATGATCTCGCATATCACTCCTGCAGGGTAGAGCCCTGCAAGCCTGGCCAGATCAACGGCCGCCTCGGTGTGGCCTGTCCTTCTAAGCACGCCCCCGTCCTTTGCCTGCAGAGGGAACATGTGGCCCGGGGTGACAATGTCACCTCTGGTCGTTCCCGGGTCTATTAGAGCTCTTACAGTTGCAGCCCTGTCGAAGGCGGATATCCCGGTTGTGACTCCGTGCTTCCCATCAACTGAGACAGTGAATGCCGTGCCCATGGACTCGGTGTTGTTTGAAGTCATGAGTGGGAGACCAATTTCCTTTAGCCTCTCTGCAGTCATGGGCACACATATCAGCCCCCGGCCATGCTTGGCCATGAAGTTGATGGCCTCTGGTGTGGCCTTCTCTGCGGCTATGATCAGGTCGCCCTCGTTCTCCCTGGACTCATCATCCAGGACGATCACGAAGTTGCCCTTCCTGACCTCCTCGATGGCCTCTTCTATGCTGCAAAATGGCATGCATGTCAAGTGTGCAGGCAAATACTTAAAGATTCGTCAGGACCATACTCCGGCTATCTCTGCTTTGCACTTGGGGCACTGGCCAAGAGAGACTGCATCTTTCATCACGCTAAAGCCCATGCGTTCAACGAGCAACTCATTGCACTGAGGGCAGGTGGTGTCATCGCTGGCTCCAGATATGTTCCCGGCATAGACATACTTAAGGCCTGCCTCACGTCCAATCCTGACGCCCCTGCGTAGTGTTTCTATGCCTGCAGGAGGAACGTCCTTGAGCTTGTACATGGGATAGAAGGCCGAGACGTGCCAGGGCATATCCTTGGAGACTCCTGCAATGAAGCCAGCTAGGCCTCTTAGCTGCTCTTCTGAGTCGTTATATCCGGGGATTAGAAGGGTTGTGACCTCGACCCAGACGCCGCCGTCCCACATCCTCTTTATGTTCTTCTCAACGGGCTCGACCTTTGCTCCGCATATTTTTTTATAGAACTGGGCGTCACCCTTGAGGTCGACATTAGCTCCGTCCAGGTAGGGCATGATCTTTGTCAGGGCTCCGTCTCCAGTGTAGCCATTGGTCACAAAGACGTTCTTGACCCCCTTCTCCCTGGCCAGGACTGCAACATCATAGGCATACTCAAAGAACATGGTGGGCTCAGTATAGGTGTAGGCTATGGTCTTGCAGTCGTATGCCAGGGCCTCGGATACCACATCCTCTGGAGGGACGTACCCTCCTGAGATCAGGCCCTTCTCCCTGGGCGCCTGGGAAATGTCTGCATTCTGGCAGTGGAGGCACCTGAAGTTGCAGCCCATGGTGGCTATGGAGTATGCCAGAGTCCCGGGCAGGAAATGGTAAAACGGCTTCTTCTCTATGGGGTCCACGTTGGCTGCGATCAAGCTGCCGTATACGAGGGTCTTTAACACTCCTTCCTGGTTCTCCCTGACGCCGCATATCCCTCTCTTGCCGGGCAATATGTGGCATAGCTGGTTGCACAGGGTGCACTGGACATCGCCATCCAGCTTATCCCAAAACTGGGCCTCTCTAACGGTCTCTCCGGCCATGAAGATCACCATAGCTCAAAGATGAGCTTTGACTGTTATAATATTGCCAGCATGGCATATAACGCTTTCATCCCGGACCCGGGCCTGCACTGCGCCCTATCTGCTGGAGAAAAAAGAGATGGCGTGGCCGGCTAGTGCCTTCTTCGGGCGCTTGCCCAAAGCGCTGAGAGGATGCCCGCTGCAGCCAATGTAGCCTCAAATCCAGGAACCCCCTGCCTGGGCTCTTCGACAGTGCCTGGCGCGGCCTCAGATGTCTGGTTCTCTTCGCCAGGTCTGGCCACATCTACAGCTTCCTGGATCTCCTGGTAGGTGCGGTTGGATATATTCGCTTGGGCTTCGCCCACGATACGCCTGGTCTGGCTGTCGTTGGCTCCAACGGGCACTATTGGGTACGGCCCGCTGATGTTCTCAGATCGGTTCACGGTGTAGTTGCCGGCCAGGTCTGGCGAGAGAGTGATCACTGGCGAGGGCCCGCTCTCGTTCTGTGCACAGGCTGACACAGCAAGCAACGCCGCCAGAGCTGAGAGCACAATGAAGTTTATTATTTTCATCCCATAACCTCTGACTTTTCTTAATAGTGTATGGGGCAGAAATCTGCTATAAATTTAATCCTCGGCGCAAGACTCTGGTCTTTAGCGCAAAAAGCTGTACTGATGAAAATTCTAAAAAAGTGGAGTGATCTCTCCAGAATCTGGAGAGATATCGGCTGGTTTACTGCTTCCTGCCGAGTACGAGGTAAGCAACTGCCATGAGGCCGGTTATGGCGAAGATTCCCTCAAATCCTGGCTGCTGGGCCGGGGCGGGAGTCTCTGCGGGCTTGGTCTCGTTGGTTGTCGTGGTCTCAGTCGTCACATTGGTTGTCGTGGTCTCAGTTGTCACATTGGTTGTGGTTACGGGTGTAACCTCAGCGGGCTCAGTCTCGCTGACTGGTGCCTCTACGGGTGCAGTAACGTTGGCTGCGGGTGCAGTGACGTTCTCTGCGGGTGCGGCAGCGCCCTCAATGGTCTGTGTGGTGTACACAAAGTACCTGAGTGTGTCGTTGTCGGCGGTCTGGATCTTGACGCCGGGCATCAGGGAGATGTCCTTGTTCTTGCTCAGGGTTATTGCGTTGTCCTTGTTCTCCATTGTGATCTGGGTGGGTGTGGATGACGTGATTGTCATCTTGTCGTACTCTGTGTCGTCCTTGACTTCAGTTGCTGTGTCGGAGATCTGCCACTCGCCGTCGACTGTGGCCAGGTCCTGGTCAGCGCCGCGGAAGGCGTTCTTGAAGTGAACTGCAACTATAACGACGTTCTTGGAGTCGCCTACATCCCTCTTGTAGTAGTAGGTCTGGTCAGCCATTGTGGCGCCCTGCTTGGATGGGGATATGACCTTGCTATCTACAGACTGGCCGTCCTTGGTCAGATCGAGGTATACCTTGTTGCCGTCCACATCTATGGACTTGATTGCAAGGGCATAGCCGTTCTGGAGCTGGAGTGGTGTGCCGGATGTGACTGTCATCTCAGTGTCATCATCAACCAGGATCTCCATGAGCTGCTCATCAGAGAGGACATTCTCATCAGTGGACTCAGTGAAGAGTACCTCATTCGGGGCTGCATTGTCAGTTGCTGTGACATATCCAGCGAAGTACTTCTTGGCCATGAATCCTATGACGTTGTAGTATCCCCAGTCCTCGAACTCGAAGTCAATCTTCTGGGCTGTGGTGGTGTACTGGACGCCGTATGGGATATCGCCGCTGAGCTTGTTGCCCTCGGTGATCTTTGTGGTGAGCGACTCAGTGCCGATATCATCATCTATGTCGTAGTAGAATCCAGCAAAGTTCTGTGGGTTCCAGGTAAAGTCGCTAGTGGCAACTGCGCCTCTAACATCGTATGTGCCGGGTGCAGTTATCTCCTTGTATATGTAGTACCTGAGTGTGTTGTTGTCTGCGGTTATGATCTTGACGCCGGGCATCAGAGAGATGTCCTTGTTCTTGCTGAGGGTTATTGCGTTGTCCTTGTTCTCCATTGTGATCTGGGTTGGTGTGGATGACGTGATTGTCATCTTGTCGTACTCTGTGTCGTCCTTGACCTCAGTTGCTGTGTCAGCGATCTGCCACTCGCCATCGATTGTGGCCAGGTCCTGGTCAGCACCGCGGAAGGCGTTCTTGAAGTGAACAGCAATTATAACGACGCCCTTGGAGTCGGCTACATCCTTCTTGTAGTAGTAGGTCTTGTCAGCCATTGTGGCGCCATCCCTGGATGGGGATATGACCTTGCTGTCAACTACTGCGCCGTCCTTGGTCAGCTCGAGGTATACCTTGTTGCCGTCCACATCTATGGACCTGATAGCAAGGGCATAGCCGTTCTGGAGCTGGAGTGGTGTGCCGGATGTGATTGTCATCTCGGTGTCATCATCAACCAGGATCTCCATGAGCTGCTCATCAGAGAGGACATTCTCATCAGTGGACTCGCTGAACAGAACCTGATCTGCTGCAGGGACGGAAGCGTCCTGGACATATCCAGCGAAGTACTTCTGGGCCATGAATCCTATGACGTTGTAGTATCCCCAGCCCTCGAACTCGAACTCCTTCTTCTGGGCTGTGGAGACGTACTGGACGCCATATGGAGTATCGCCGCTGAGCTTGTTGCCCTCGGTGATCTTTGTTGTGAGCTGCTCAGTTCCAATATTATCATCTATATCGTAGTAGAACCCGGGGAAGTTCTGTGGGTTCCATGTGAAGTCGCCGGTGGCAACCTGGCCACGGACCTCAACTCTATCGACTGCGCCGACGACCGTTGCTGTTGCCAGCAAGACCATCATCGCGGTAAGCGTAATTGCAGTCATTTTCTTCAAACTTTTTACCTCCTCTTTTCCCTTTCCGGAATATTTGCAGCATACAGTCTGATGATTCTAGGTATTATTTGTTAAATAGGATCTTTAGCCGCTTTGCTGTAACGTAATGAGATTTGAATTTATCACCATTTGCACAGCTTTGCGTCTTTCAGACATGTATTGAGCTACATCACCCTCCTAATCCCGTAGGGATTATAGGGTAGTGATAGGATATTTCCCTATTATATCTTTTTTGGTCTCTGGTCGCAGTTTTCAGCTTCATCCGCCGTCAGCAGAGGCCGCGAGGCAAAAGGGGACCTCAGCATAAGTATATATCGTTTCTAACCCCTTCCCGCCCAGATCTCTCGGTGATTAGGCCGATTTGACGGACTAACTTTATTTCATATAAAACGTATAATCCTGTATGATATACAGCATCCTGTATTTGGGTCTGATTTTGGGTCTGATTTCCTCTGGCACGACCGTCTCATCCTTCTCTTATGGGCTGATTTTAGGGAGGCCCGGCCTATGATTTGTGGATCCGACACCCGTATAGCGCCTCATCTGTCGCCTTTAGTGGATAGATGCCTGGATTTGAGGCGCATTTAGGCCGATATCCGGCCCGGCAGGCGTTGAAGGTCTACTATATCCAGTCCAGGGCCGGGCGCGATCTGGTGGTATCCTCTTTGGAGGAAAACTGTTTTACATGCCTCTATACTATTCTTTGAACATATGACAAGAACTGGCGTAGTCTACCACCCAATCTACATGGAGCATGAGACTGACGGCCACCCCGAGAGGAAGGAGCGGCTCACAGCTATTCTGGACAAGATCCGGTCTGAGAAGCTCGATGTCGAATGGATCACGCCAAGGCCAGCCACTGTGGACCAGGTCGCCACAATCCACAGTCCCAAGTACATAGATCAGGTCAAAGCAGTATGCGAGAGGGGCGGCGGCTTTCTGGATGTAGACACGGTGGTGTCCAGGGCCTCCTATGACGCTGCGCTCATGGCCGCGGGCGGTGCCATGGCTGCAATCGATGCAGTGATGGATGGAAGCGAGGGCGCCTTCGCCCTGGTCAGGCCGCCGGGACACCACTCCATGCCCCATAGAGGAATGGGGTTTTGCGTATTCAACAACGTGGCCATAGCTGCCAAGTACGCCCAGACAAGGGGCCTAAAGAAGGTGCTCATCGTTGACTGGGATGTCCACCACGGCAACGGCACACAGGCGGTCTTCTATGAGGACAAGTCCGTACTTTACTTCTCCACCCACCAGTACCCCCACTATCCGGGCACTGGCCGGGTGGACGAGGTGGGGTACGAGGAGGGTCTTGGAACCATAGTAAATGTACCTCTCCCCGCGGGGACTGGAGATGATGGCTACATGATGGCCTACAGGGAGATCCTCAGGCCGGTGGCGCTGGAGTTTGGGCCAGATATTGTCCTGGCGTCAGCCGGACATGACCCGCACAAGGATGACCCTCTGGGCGGGATGAAGATGAGCACTGACGGGTTTGGGGCAATAGCCGGCCTTGTCAAGTCCATCGCGGATGAGTGCTGCGACGGAATGCTTGCTGCCAGCTTGGAGGGAGGATACAACCTTGAGGCTCAGGCCGAGTCTGTAGTGTCCGAGCTTAGAGCCTTCCAGGGATCGGTGCCGAGCATCAGCGGGACCGATGAGCGGGTCGCCCAGAGGATAGAAGAGGTGAAGAAGGTCCAGAGCAAGTACTGGAACTGCTTCAAGGCTTAAATCTAGCAGATCTTGTGGTGTGCTTTGAAGTACCTGGAAAGGAAGGTCCTGAACTCCAGGTCCTTCACCTCCAGGATCTCTATGTCATAATATATTCTGTACCCCGCCCTAATCTGGGCTGCTATATGCTTGCCAAGGGCTAAATTCAGGATCTCCTTATCCAGAAGTTTCCAGGCCTGGGTATACTTTCTCCTGACCTCAATCACGGCTCGGCCGTCCTCCAGATAGGGGCCTGAAAGCTTCTGTATATGTGCAGATAGGAACCTGCTTAGGTGCTCTCCCTCCCAGGCAGGCGGCCCAAACCTCTTGCTTACTGCTGGAAGCTCTGCCACCTCCATCTCAAAGAGCATCCCGGCAAGGCCCGCTGCCTGGTATACATCGCTTCTAAGTGCTCTAAACCCGTGCCTCTCGAGCATTGCCCGTGCCGACTCCTCGGCCTTCCTCAGCTGGGGAAAGAGCACGTCCTCTACAACATCAGGAGCTTTGAACTCTACAAGGAGCATATGGCTCCCCCGCTCCCTCATCCTCCCTATGATCTCCTGGTCAGTCAGGACATTTTCTCCCAGGGGAAAGAACATCTCTATCTCGGGCCTTGCCAGGTAGCACCTGGATGCTGCCACGAACTGGAACATCTTGTCCAGGGTCAGGGCCGCGGCCACATTCCTGTATGGGTCCACAGGGTCCACCACCACCAGCGGCTCCTCATGTGCCTGGGCACAGTGTCCCTCCAGGTCTATGGTCTCACCAGGGTGCCAGCCAGAGGCGGCCTCAAGAACGCCCAGAAACGAGCCGTACCTTAAAACCAGGATCTCAGAGAGGTAGCCTGAGAAGCCGCCGGTCCGAAGCTCAGACCCATAGACTCCAACACCCTTCATGAACTGCTTGAGGAGCAAGACGTGGTCTTCCAGGCCCGTGATCCTGGAAGTAATATATTGTGTGTGAAAGGGCGTCCTGTCCACGGCAGACCTGAGGCATGAGGCGTTCAAAACGTGGTAGCAGGGCACAATATCAACCTCAAAGCCGTCAACTGAGGCGTGGATGTAAGCGTGCTCTGCATACTTCTCCTGGTGTACTGGAGCTACAAGCCTTGCCAGCTCCAGGGCGTCTTTTAGGTCTGCCCCATCAGGCACCGCTATGAACAGGTCCAGGTCGTGGTCTCCTGCAAGCCACGTGGACCGGGCGCCAGACCCTACAAGCAGGGCCTTGAAGTTGTGGCCCCGCTCTCTGGCCAGGCCTTCTATCCTGGAGAGTATGGCGTCTGCAGCCTCCTTCAGCCGTTTTCTGTCCTCTGCCTTGGGCCTTATCTTCTCTAGCACCGCCTCCTGGAGTTCACAATGCGAACTCGGTAAGGTCTTCGTAGATGGGTCCTCCTGGTGTGAGAGTGCTCTTCTTGAGATGGAAGCGGTCCACAGTGAACTCTCCAATCTGGATCTCGGAGAGCTTTGAGATCTTGGCTGAGATCAGCTTGGATGTCTCGGGATTTGGCCTGGCCACCCTGCCGAGGGTGAGGTGGGGTGTGAATTTTCTCTCCTCGCTCTCAAACCCAAATGGTATCAATGCTTCCTCGACCTGCTTTTGCAGCTCCTCAAAGTTCCCCTGCAGCCCCAGCCAGACCACCCTCACAGACTTCCCGGGAAATGCTCCCATGCCCCCGACCTTGGCCTGGAAAGGGGAGACCTTCACATTCCTCAGGGCATCTGAGACTGCATCTATCCTCTCTTCTGGCACGTCTCCCAGGAACTTCAGAGTCACATGTATGATCTCTGGCCTGACCAGCTTTAAGCCTGGGGTATCCAGCTCTCTCTCTATGCGGGCGATATCGGGCCGGAACTTTGTTGGCAGGTCCACGGCCACAAAGGATCTTATGGTCTTCATCTGAGCACTCCGCCCTTGCTTGCAGAGGTGACCGACTTCCTGTACCTTGCCAGGACCCCGGTATTGAACCTGGACTCAGGAGCCGTCCATGCCTTCCTCCTCTCATCCAAAACCTCCGGGGAGACGAGCAGGTCAACCCTTCTGGCAGGTATGTCTATGCTTATCATGTCCCCTTTCTCTATCAGGGCTATGGGCCCGCCTACGGCCGCCTCAGGCGAGACGTGGCCTATACACGGGCCGCGCGTGCCTCCGCTGAACCTGCCATCAGTTATCAGTGCCACGGACTCGCTAAGGCCCGCGCCTGCTATGGCCGAGGTCGGGGCCAGTGTCTCTCTCATGCCGGGTCCGCCTTTGGGGCCTTCATACCTGATGATCACCACGTCTCCAGCAGAGACACCGCCTCCAACTATGCCCTGCATGGATTCTTCCTCTGAGTTGTAGACCACTGCAGGACCCTTGTGCCTCATCATGGCCGGGGAGACCGCGGTCTGCTTGACTACACAGCCCTCAGGGGCTAAACTACCGTAGAGGATGGCTATGCCCCCCTCCGGGTGGACCGGGTTCTCAAGCGTTGACACGACCTCGGCATTGGCCTTGGGGTTGGCAGGCTTGAATGCCCTGACCTCCTCTCCCAGGGTGCGGCCGGTGACAGTCATGGCATCCAGGTTCAGCTTGGATGAGAGCCTGGAGAGAATTGCAGGTATTCCTCCGGCATGGTCCAGGTCGATCATGTGGTGGGGGCCGCCCGGGCGCAGGTTCACCAGATGGGGCGTCTCTGTGCTCAGCCTGTCAAACAGGGTCAAATCAAGGTCCAGGCCGAACTCGGAAGCTATGGCGGGAATGTGCAGGACTGTGTTTGTGCTTCCGCCTATGGCCATGTCCACACGTATGGCGTTCTCAAGCGACTTGTCAGTGACGATGTCCCTGGCCGTTATGCCCTTCTCTATGAGCTCCATTATCTTGAAGCCCGACATCTTCGCGATCCTCATCTTCCTGGCATCCACTGCATGGATCGTGGCGCATCCGGGGAGGGAGAGGCCCATGGCCTCAGTGAGGCAGGCCATGGTGTTGGCTGTAAAGAGGCCGGCACATGACCCGGCACCGGGGCAGGCCATCTCCTCTAAAACCGCCAGTGACTCTCCCCCGGTCTGCCAGCTCTCAAAGACATTTATCAGATCCTGGTTCTTGTCGCAGGCAAATCCGGGCATCATCGGTCCGCCCGTAACCACCACTGTTGGCAGGTCTAACCTTCCAGCAGCCATGATGTGCCCCGGCACGATCTTATCGCATGAGGGGATCATCACCAGGCCGTCGAGCTGGTGGGCCTCTGCCATGATCTCGATTGAGTCCTCTATGAGCTCGCGGCTTGGCAGTGAGTACCTCATGCCCCGATGGCCCATGGCAATGCCGTCGCAGACGCCAATGGTCTGGAACTCGAATGGCACCCCACCTGCTGAGCGTATGCCCGCCTTGACCGCCTGGCCTATTCTATCCAGGTGTATATGGCCCGGAATGAACTCATTCCAGGAGTTCACCACTCCTATGAATGGGCGCGCTATCTCCTCATCAGTGAGGCCCGTGGCCTTGAAGAGCGCCCTGTGTGGGGCTCTCTCAGCGCCGACCTTTGTGATATCGCTCCTCATCAAACAACCTCATTGAGGCAGATCTATCCTCAATTCAAGTACTTGATCATTATTAGACGATTGCCTCCGCCGCAACTACCGCACTAGATAATAGCGCTTGGTGGGATGCCGGCGGCACCAGTCCCATGTATTAAATATATGTGTGTACTAGCCGCCAGAGGTGGTCTAATGGATCCTTACCATCTCTTCTTGATATTTCTGGCAATATACATAGCCGCCCTGGTGATCTTGGGTATGATCTCCTCCCGCGGCCAGAAGTCTGTAACCGACTTCTGGCTGGCAGGCCGCGAGATTGGTGCCGTCACCATCGGCTTCTCAGCAGCGTCCTCCTGGATCACAGCCAGCGCCCTGCTGCTCTCTACAGGACTCTTCCTGCTTCTTGGCGCAAGCTCGATCTGGATATGGGTCTTTCCAAATATCGCGGCACTGGTGATTGTGGCGGCGATATCAGGCAGGATAAAGAACATACCGGCTTTAACCCAGCCCGAGCTCATGGAGATCAGGTACGACCCCATGATCAGGGCGCCCGTGGCGTTGGCCGTCGCGATAATGATGGTCCTCTTCTCTGTGGTCGACTTCATCGGCTTCAAGCTCGTCTTGGGCACCTTCTTTGGCGTCTCGCCATTCTGGGCCATAATCATAATGGCGGCCTCAGTTGCGTTCTACGTCAGCGTTGGCGGCTTTAAGGCCGTGGTCCGGACCGACCTTCTCCAGTACGTGCTCCTGGCGGGACTTGCCCTCTTCGTGGCAGCGGCCGCCTTTGGCCTGCCCGCCCAGAGCGGGACCACATTTCTTGCTGCTGCCCAGTCCATGGGCGGCGACTGGTGGAACCCCTTTGTGGCCGGTGGCCTGATAGGAGCCCTTGTACTTCAGATGGCACTTCTGCCGGGATGGGTGGCAGAGCAGGACCCCTGGCAGAAGATCTGGGCTGCAAAGGATGAGAGGAGCGCCAAGCGGGGCCTGGTCCTTGGAGCAGGACTTTTGGCCTTGGTCTACCTGGCCTGCCTGGTCACGGCCATTGGCCTTACCACAAAGTATCCCATGCCCGCAGGCGAGGTGGAAGCAGAGATGCTCTACCTGAAGTTCATAAGCGAGATCGCCTCGCCTGCAATGCTGGCCCTTCTGACCATTGGCTTTGCAGCGGCATCAATGTCCTGCACTGATACCTTTGCCACCTCGGGCGCGTCTTGCATCTCCCGCGACCTGGTACAGAGGCACCTGTGGCCGGATGCTACAATGAAAGAGATGCTGACCGTAAACAGGATTTTAGTGGTGGCCATGATCGGCCTTGCAGCCTTCATAGCCCTGAATGTGGACAGCATCATGGATGCTGTGATAATAGCCACGGTCATTGGCACAACCTCTTACTTCTTCCCGATAATCGGCGGCCTGTACTGGAAGAGGGCCACAAAGTGGGGCGCTCTCGCTGCGCTCATAGTCGGCGGCGGCACCCAGATCCTGCTCATATCCTATGAGCTCTTCTGGCTAAAGCTGCCCCTTGATACGATATCTCCTTACCTGACTGAGCACGGCGCACTGGTGGGCCTGGCCTTAAGCGCGATCTCTTTCATAGGCATCTCACTGGTCACACCTCCAACAGAGCGCATACGCCTGGCACCGTTCTTCCCTGATGTGGCTGAAACTGTCTTTGGTGACGAGAGCCTGCATGTGGACAGGAAGGGCTCGCTCTATCGCGAGGTCGCTTCCAAGATCAGCCAGAAGGCGGCAGGCGACAGGGCTCACCTCCATCTCTACATAGACCTGTCACCTGTGAAGGCCGATGGAGCTCACATACCTGGAGACCTGGACTGGGACGGGTTCGTGGAGGCCCTTAAGATCACGTATAAAAGCTGGTACACGCCCACAGGGAGCCACATAGTCTACAGGCTCTCTCAGGCCGATATGCTGGGCTGTATCAAGATGGTCAGGGGAGATCAGTCTCAGATCTGGCTCTCTGCAGAGCCCAGGGTGAACCAGGTGGAGAGGCAGAAGGACGAGCTCTTCCTGTCCTATGGAGAGATAGAAAATGTGCTCCTGGAGATGGGCCTGACTGCAACCGTCAGAGGCGTATGAGTTCAGATGACTTGGGTGCGGAGATCCTGATAGTGGGCGCGGGGCCTGCGGGATCGACTGCAGCCATTGCCGCGGCATCTGCCGGGGTAAGCGTTACTGTGGTCGATCGCAAGAATGAGATTGGAAGCCCGGTCCAGTGCGGCGGCTTCCTGCCCGAGCCCGAGGAGCTCAGGGAGCTCATGCCAAGGGCGGTGCTCCCGGAGCCACTGCTGGATATACCTGAGAGGTGCGTCCTGCACAGGACCACACTCCAGCGCATGTACGGGCCCTCTGGCCAGTCCAAGGAGTTCTCTGTCCTGGGCAGGGTGCTGGACAGGAGGGCCTTTGACAGGGTCCTGGCTGCCCGGGCCGCCCGCGCCGGGGCAAGGATCATGCCCGGCACCAGGGCATCTCTTGGATCTGATGGAGAAGTCCAGCTCCGCGGCCACTATTCAGGCTCAATGAGTCCCAGGGTCATCATAGGCGCAGACGGGACCAGCTCAACTGTAGCCAGGTCTATAGGTGCCTGGTCCAGGTCTGAGCTGGGCCTTTGCCTGGAGTATGAGATGGTCGGAGTGGATATCGATCCAAGCGCCGCAGAGATGTATTTCGGCACCAAATATGCTCCTGGAGGATACGCCTGGATAATCCCTCTTGGCCAGGACACTGCCAATGTGGGGATGGGAATTCGGGTATCTTATCTGCCGCGAGGCCTGCACTTGAGGCAGGTGCTGGACGGATTCATCAATGGCCATCCCCATGCCAAAGAGATTCTTCGCCGTGGCCAGGTGACCTCGATTATACGGGGCTCTGTGCCTTCAGGCGGCCTTCCTGCCAGGATTTTGGATGGAAAAATAATCCTGGCTGGAGACGCTGCAGGCCAGGTCATGGCCACAAGCGGGGGCGGGATACCTCTGGCTGTGGTCGCGGGACAGGTCGCAGGAGAGGTGGCTGCTGGATATGTCCAGGGCAAAAATGGGTTGGATGACTATCCGTCGCGCATAGACCAGGCATTTGGACCGCAGCTGGAGCGCTCTGTGCAGATTCGAAGGCTAGTGGATGTGGCCATGAAGAGCGACCGTATGATAGATGCAGTCCTTTCCATGCTCGAGCCAGACCAGCTGAAAGCTGTGATGCGCGGCAGGATACCGGATGCACTAAAGATGCTGCGCGATAGGATTTCCAATCCTTAGTTAGAAATAGCAGTGAAGGGCAAGCCTACGTAGAGCTTGCCGCACTTCATTCAGCTCGCCTGCCAAAACTCGCCAGTAAAAATTTTACTCTTTCTTCTCGCCTTCAGGTGCTTTGACGCCCAGGAGCTCCTCTATAGGCTTTGATCCGGGCTCGATGACCTTGACGTTGATCTGTCCGACATCTGGCGAGATATCCCTGCCGTGAATGCTCTTCCTTCTCTTCTTTCCCTCTGCCTCTGGGTGGTATCCTATGCCTCCAGCAACCAGGATCCTTCTTCTCTTGGAGCCTGGAAGGTCAGAACGCATCGGGAAGCCTTCTCTATCGCTCCCGCCAGTGATCTGCACTGAGTAACCCGGCATGCCCAGGGCATCGCCTTCTATCTTATCGCCGATACGGTGTCCGAGGAACTTATTGGCTGCAGCATCCTTCAACTCCACTTGGTACGCCTTGCCGCTCTTCGGATCCGAGATAACTACTCTGAAATCCATCTTTTTTTCCTCACATAACAAACAGCGCAATCCTTAGAGATCATCGCCGTATAAAACCTTATCCCGGCTTGTGGGACAATTCCGTGATCCAAGCCCCAAGAAAGCCTGGGCCTAATACCCATCTTATTTTTCCATGCATCCATCTGCAGCCATCGCGACCAGCCGCCGCCTGTTACTTCATCAGCCTGTAATCTATAAGCGTGGATATGGGCATGGTCTTTATCCGCAGTCCCATCTCTTCTGCGAAGACGACGCCGTTTACTCCTGCGCACAGAGCAATTCCAATCTTTCCAGAGCTCACAGGGCAGCCAAGCAGTGACTCACCCTGTTCGCCGATGATGGTAGTGCCTCCAATGCCGGCCTCTTTAAGCTGGTCTAAGATCTTCCTTGCCGACTCTTCTGCGGCCAGCGGCACCTCTCTTACATTGGCCAGCACCTTCCCGTTTCCCTTGCTTATGGCGTCCCCGACCCGGGTCATCTTTCTGGACATGAATACCTTAATGGGGTCAAGTGATGTTCCTGCATAGGCCACCAGGTCAGAGAAGGAGTTCATCTCTCCATCTTTCACCTCTATGATCCCAGCAAAGCTGGTGTTCACAGGAACGCCTCTCTTCAAGAACATCCCGTCCACAGTGATGCTGCAGATGGTGGCAATCCCCAGGCACCCCTCCTGGACGCTGAAGTAGGGCAGCTCCTCTCCCTCAAAGAGAAGCATGCGCCTGCACAGGGTATACCCGGCCTCGAAAGCTCTATCCACCGCCTCTATGGCCTTCTCTGAGTCATTCTTATCTATCAGGCTTATATTGGCGATGACGTCTCCATTCATGAGCTCTGGGGAGAAGGAGGTTCTGTACATGTACTCCTCTATCCTGGTGTTGACAAAGCCAATCCGATCGTTCACCAGGGCATCCTTGAGCTCATTTATTCCAAGCTGGGTTAAGACCCTGCCGCTGTAGCCGTGCTTCTTGGTGAAGCCAAGCTCGTCTAAGATCTTCAGGTTGTACCGGACCGCCCTCTCTCCAAGCTCATACCCCCGGCTGCTGAGAACATCTGAGATGGCTCTGGCGCCTATGGGCTTATCATTCTCATCTATGACTCTGAGTATCTCTATGAGCCTGCGCTGGCTTGTATGGGCCCTGGTAAGGATCTTCATCTCAACCTCGGCGTGGAGGCCAAAGGCATGGATGCCAAAGGCCTTCTTGCCATGGATCTCTCCTGGTTTTCAGTCCGGTCAACTATTTAGTCTTGATCCGCCATTCCAAGTCCCGGCAGCTTAAGCCATGGTCAGAAGGCCGCAAAGTATTTGGCGCGAAAAGTGCATTTAGCATTCTACCTGCTCTACAGAGGCAGGGCCTCTTAAGCGAGCTGCAAGAAGAGGCATCATGGCCAGGTTTAAGCATAAAGCGCAGTCCCGTGGGGTAGTGGTCAATCCTGAAGGCCTTTGGAGCCTGCGACGGCGGTTCGAATCCGCCCGGGACTATCTTCTTACCTGCGGAAACCTACATATATAAGGCAGGGAATGCCCGTGGTATTCTCCTGGCAGCTGCCCTGGCAACGGGCGTTCTAAAGAGCGAGGGTCCTTAAGAAGACGGCATTCCAAGAGAAGAAACATGCTCCGGTAGTGTAGTCCGGTCAATCATTTCGGCCTTTCGAGCCGATGACTCGGGTTCAAATCCCGGCCGGAGCATCTCTCAATCCTATAATGCCAAAGCTCAGCTTTTCTTCATCCATGGTAATGGCATGATCTGGCACATCACGCTTCAGGGATGGTTAGCTCGGGGGAAAATGAGTTTTTGATATCAAACATTAGATACATGTTTCCTTATAATATCTTCTGCAATGGGTCTCTTTGGCATGCTATCTCTCTGGAGATATTGGGCTTGGCAAAAAAAAGTCTCCTGTCTCAGTACTGGCCTGCCAAGGAAATCATTTCCACGCATGCGATCTTCAATTGACATGCTGTCTATCAGATCATTATCTCATCAACCATATACCTATATGGTGCCTACTCGATATGTTTATATTCCATTAGCCTAAACTCCAGGAACGTGCCTGAGCAAAACACTCAAATATCTGCCGTGAATTATTTGACCAGGTACCCCATACCAGAGTGGGTAGCCGTGTGTTCCTTTGGTCTATGCCCTAAGTCAGGGCTGCTGAAGGCATCGATTGCTTCGTCTGTAGGGGCGTGGCAGTTCCAGGTCTCAGATCTGGGGTCTAAGCTATCCTTTCGGGGTGGTGCCATATTGGATCATAAGACTCTGTCCGAGGAGGGCAGTTCACGATCCTAGGGTAATAGATAAGGAGGTGGGAATGAAATGAAGAAGGAACTAATTGTTTTGGTAATTATTGCAATGGCCCTGGTAGGCATGGCCGGCGCAGCCAATTACATGTACGAGAAGGCGTCAGTCAAGGGCGTCGGATACAAGAACGTAGAGATGATCGTTTCGACCCAAGAGGGATATGCAGGCGCAAAGCTGGTCGAGAAAGAGTCTGGAAGCGGCAACGTCATCACAGAGAGGACCGAGCTTGAGGCTGAGAGACAGATCGGCAGCGGATGCGTGCCCACAAGGTGGCCAACCGGCAATCTCTGCCCAATGGATTACATCAACTTCACCAAGGAAGCCGAGTTCGAGTACATGCCTGTCTCTTACCAGACTGGTGAGTACAACCAGAAGTGGATAGAGAAACTCTGCGTCCAGAACTACCAGATAGGCGCTGTTCTGACTGAGATGTACACCCATGCAGAGCACCTGCAGAAGAACACAGAGGTCAAGACCAGGCTGTACCAGTACAACTGCGCACCCAACTGCTGCACAGGAGTCCTCGAGGCTAACCTCAACTCCAACGTGATCGGTGTCGCTCACATCGGCTGGCTCTCCAGGGATGTCAAGGTTAACTCCAAGGGACGCCACAACGAGTGGGGCAGATCCGTTGAGGACCTGACCGGTGTCTTCTCCATTGAGAAGTTCATCCAGCTCTGGGGCAACAGCACATGCGGCGCAATCAGCGTTGATTGGCTGCCCTGCGTGTAAATAACTTAGACTATTCGACTTCGTGATAAAAAGCTCCGGGTCTATGATCTGGAGCAACCCTCTTTTATAAAATCAAAGCTGTTATCTTATCAGAGCCTTCTTCGCGATGGCTGTCTTCTATGCATTTGCAAAAGTGTGACGTACTAACCATATATTTATGTTAATACTATCAATTCCAAGTCTGTTGATGTATATTTTGTTTAATATGGCAAAAAGGACAATATACCCCCAAAAAGTTTATAAACTGTAAAATCCCATAGGCTTAATGAACTATGACCCCATGTGATAGCCCGGCTCCCTATATGGTATATTCGATAGATTTATATGCCATTAATCTAAAGAATATGGGTGTGCCTGAACAAAATACTCAAATATCTGCCGTGAATCGAATGGTCAGGCAGGCCATGCTAAAGAGTCTGGCTTTATCGAGTTTCGATTGCTCCTCTGATGCAGGGCTAATTAAAATAAATACTGTTTCGCCAAGCACGGTGAAACAAATATGTGATGCGGGACCTAGCTATCTTATCGAGGTGATGCCATAAAGGATCTTGGGATGCTGTAATACGCAGCTCAGGATTCTAGCATGAGGAGGTGGGAATGAAATGAAGAAGGAACTAGTGGTTTTGGTAATCATTGCAATGGCCCTCGTAGGGATGGCCGGTGCAGCCAACTACATGTACGAAAAGGCATCAGTTAAGGGCGTAGGGTATAAGAATGTGGAATCCATCATCTCGACCCAAGAGGGATATGCAGGCGCAAAGCTGGTCGAGAAGGAGTCCGGAAGCGGCAACGTAATCACAGAGAGAACTGAGATAGAAGCTGAGAGACAGATCGGCAGCGGATGTTTCCCCATTAATGGAAGATGGCCTACAGGCAACAACTGCCCAATGGATTACATCAACTTCACCAAGGAAGCCGAGTTCGAGTACATGCCAATCTCATACCAGACCGGCGAGTACAACCAGAAGTGGGTAGAGAAGCTGTGCGTCCAGAACTACCAGATAGGCGCTGTTCTGACTGAGATGTACACCCATGCAGAGCACCTGCAGAAGAACACAGAGGTCAAGACCAGGCTGTACCAGTACAACTGCGCACCCAACTGCTGCACAGGAGTCCTCGAGGCTAACCTCAACTCCAATGTGATAGGCGTTGCTCACATCGGCTGGCTCTCCAGGGATGTAGCAGTCAACTCCAAGGGACGCCACAACGAATGGGGCAGATCCGTTGAGGACCTGACCGGTGTCTTCTCCATTGAGAAGTTCATCCAGCTCTGGGGCAACAGCACATGCGGTGCCATCAGCGTTGATTGGCTGCCCTGCGTGTAAATAATAAAAGATTATCCGATTAGTTAGTGTAGTGCAGTAGAAGCGCTCCAGACAAGGGGTCTGGGGCAAATCTCACCTTTTTGGTGAGAAGGGATAAAATCATAGGATAAAAATCGGGGGTGAATTAAGATATGAAGGGAGTAGTAGCGGCATTAATAGCAGCAGCACTTCTAGCATGTTGTGGAATAGGGTTGGCAACTCCGCCAATTGTATCGCCATTGCAGTACTCTCAGTTCTGTGAGGCACAGAAGGTATCTGGAACCGGAGTCGTAGACGTAAGCACATCGATAGTCGATAAAAAGATCGCTCTCGAGTACTACAACGTCATGAACGGCGACGGAGACATAGAGCTGGACCAGACTCACGCCTATTCACAGAAGGCCGAGAAGCTTCAGAGGCCCGTAGACAACATAAACGACTCTAGGAACTCGAGCCTGAACTTATTCGAGAACACCAAGATGACCTACGCAGGTGCCACGCCATTGGTTGGCGGAAAGTACGTCCATTCCAAGGCATTCTATGGCGGCATAGGCGCAGATATCCAGGAGATGTTCGCAGTCACTGAGATGGAGAAGGACCAGACCACATTCTTCTCGTCGACCACCAACGCAAGCCCCGCAGCTCTCGCTGCAGCTGGCAGGATCGACAGGGCGAACCGCGACCAGGCAGCCACAGAGGCAGTCATAAATAACGCTGCTGGACCATACGCAGGAAACCCAGTCCACCTGATAGGCATTGATACCAAGAACACCTTCAATGGTACCTGGGGAACCGATGCTAAGTGGCACAAAATATTCTACAAGGATATAAAGGCCCATGAGATGTTCACCGGAAAGTTCGAAGCCGAGAAGCTCATCAAGTTCCATGAGGCCCCAGTGCCAGAAGAAATCGTACACCCATGCGCTGGCATAGATTGCTAGGCTTATGCCTAGCAGCCTTTTCTTTTTTTATTTCTTTTATTGGGGGTTGATCATGAAGAGATTACTTATGATATTGCTTCTTCTAGCCTCTCCTGCAGCGGCTACAGTTGAGGATGTGGAATCATCGCCTGTCACATCTGCCGTAGGCATGTATACATCTGCCCCAGCTGTTTCGTATCCCTCTCCGCCAGGGCACCTGATAGTCACTGCCACCATGGCCGGGCCGAGACAAGAGGAATACTATACGACTCCGGGAAAGACCATGGACTTCACAATCTCGGTTAGAAATAACGGCGCTGCAGATGCCAATGCTGATTTGAGCGTTGATCCTGGAACGTGCAGCTCAGGATGGTTTGGCTGGATGACCAAGAGCTTGATCATACCAGCAGGATCGGCTCGATCTGCTGTGCTCTCTATCACGCCTGATATGAGCTCCCTGCCGGGAGACTACGGCTTTGGCGTCACAGCCTCTGCCACGAACTGTCAGGCAGGCACGGCTCTTGGCCGCTTTAAAATACAGGACTTCGACTACGCCTCAGAAACCTCTGTCAGCGGCACAGGGCAGTTCCAGATCAACAAGGATGTCAGGTCCATGAACTCGGGCATAAAGTCCAACAAGAATGTGTATGTCAGCGGGAGTGTGGATGCCCTTGTCAAGAATGAGTACATGGTAGAGGCTGCCAAAGGCCAAAACTCCAACTTCGAGGAGCAGGACAAGGTCGACAACTACATGGCACTATCACCGAGCGATGTCCTCTCTGGGACTGAGTCTTTCAAGAGCTCTATAGTCTTTGGTGGCATCGGCGCCAGGGTCCAGGAAAGCTACAACCTGAAGCAGATGGAGTTCCAAAACCAGGGATTCAACCTCCATCAGACAGGGTCTCTAGGAAAGATGGCCGAGTTCAAGACCGCAGACAACTTTACAGGCTATTTCCTCATAGATGCCAAGCAGGTATTCCCTGGACAGAAGAGCATAAAGGAGCGCGATGAGTATATGGGCTCCTATGAGATCGTCAGGAGGCTTCTCTTCAAGGGCCGCAGTCCAACCATTTCCAATCCATGCGCAGAGGGAACTTGCGAAAGCTATACGCCAGTCTTCAAGAGCCCATGCTTGAGCGGCACCTGCAACAGCTTCGTGGATAGACTCAATGCTTTTACAGGAGCAGAATGAAGGCTGCTCCTCTTTTATTTATCTGATATTAAAAAAAGCAGTGATAGGGTGTGTCCACAGCTTTGGAGCTTAAATTAATCAGCCGTTATGATTTCGCACGCCTTTACTCCTTTCCTATGCCAGTGAGTCTCAGCTGAATGCTCATATTCATCTAGGGTTAGTATCCTGGTTGCGGCTCTCTCTTCATCAGTCACAATCCAGACCTCTTGCCCTTTGTGCAGAGCATAGACTGATATAAGGCAGTGCCCTTTTCCAAGCGCCTCCACATTATCAAAGGCATCCGATTGAGGTATATCGCCCCAGTCTCCCCGGGCGTGCCTCTCAAGATATGTATCCTGGCTGACTCCAGCCTCTTTGAATGCCACAAGCGCTCCTGCGGTAACTACTATATCGCCTAATGGGAATACGGGCATTATATCGGTTCATCTCCTGGTGATCTTATGATGAGTCCTAATAAATATTATTGATTACACTTGCTATTATACATACATATCAATGTTTTGGTGGATTATTGCCATGATATTATATTGATTTCTGTGTCCTTTAGAAGATGGTCGATGCAATCCCGGCCACGTCAGGGGCTGGGTCTGATTGGATGGCGTCTTTGTCAAGGCGGATTTACTGCTGCGGGCAGATGTCCCCCTGGCTTGATATGCCAGTGGAATCATGGGAGTAATTGCAGCATTCATGGGCGTCCTTGGGTTCATCGGAGGGGTGATCGTTGGCAGCTTCAAGTATCCGGGCGGGGCTCTCATGCTCATCGCTGGCATAGTTGGTTTCTTCACTGTATCCCTCATCTGGCTGGTGCCTGGGATCCTTTTGATCCTCGGCGGCATACTGACCTTCAAGAAGCCAAGGGCCATGCAGGTGCGTGTGGGGGAGTCGCCGCCTATGTGAATGGGGCAATAAATGGCATGAGATCTGGATTCTCTGCATCCTCCGTGACGTAATGGGATATTTTATGAGGTTGGTCAATTTGCTGACTGATAAGGAACTGGTGAATATGGGTAAGGCCTTCAAGGCCATTGGCGAGACCAGGATTACCAAGAATGAAAATATATTAAGGGATCTCAGAGCAATTCTCGTGGAGAAAGGTTACGATGCAGCTATAGTATATACAGAACAAGTATATCTTGGCACGGATGTGAATGCAGCGCTGACGCGAGTCTTGGTCATTTGCAGACGCTATGGTCTCAGCCCTAAAGCCGCTTCGCAGGTGCTTGATCGCCTCGCAAGGGTCGAGTCTGGGAATACGGTAGATCAATAAATTTGCTGGCAAATATAATGCTATCCTGCTGCATATCTCAGGATTAATCATAGTTGAGCCCGCAATGGGCATAAATTGATCATATTATATGCAAAAAATGAAAAGAGAAGGTGCGGATGGGGTCTACTAGTAGTCCTCTCCACCCATTCCGCCCATTCCGCCAGCGCCGCCGGGCATTCCGCCGGCTCCGCCTGACTTGGAGGCAATTACATCATCGATTCTGAGGATCATCACAGCAGCCTCAGCAGCAGACTGGATGGCCTGGGTCTTAACCCTGAGTGGCTCGACCACGCCTAGTTTGAGCATGTCGACAGGCTTTCCTGTATCCACATCCAGGCCTGCGCTCTTCATGCCGTTCTCGTGCTTGCTGCGCAAAGCGACCAATGAATCGATCTGGTCATGGCCGGCATTCTCGGCCAGGGTCTTTGGAATGATCTCCATGGCGTCAGCAAAGGCTTCGACTGCCAGCTGCTCACGGCCACCCACTGTAGAAGCGTACGCCCTAAGCCTTAGGGCCAGCTCCACCTCAGGGGCGCCTCCTCCTGGGACCAGCATCTTGTCCTCCAGAGCGACGCCTACGACGCGCAGGGCGTCATTCATGGCCCGGTCAAGCTCGTCGACCACGTGCTCAGTCCCGCCGTGCAGGATGATGGAGACTGACTTGGGGTTATTGCATCCCTCTACAAAGGTCATCTCATCACCCGAGACCTTCCTCTCCTCTACAAGGCCTGCACAGCCCAGGTCGTCCTTGGTCAGCTCGTGGATGCTGTTGACAACTTTGGCCCCAGTGGCGCGAGCCAGCTTCTCCATATCGCCCTTCTTGACCCTGCGTATGGCGTATAAGCCGGCCTTGGCCATGAAGTGCTGTGCCAGGTCGTCTATGCCCTTCTGGACGAAGACCACATTTGCGCCGCTGTCTTTGATGCGCTTGACCATGTCCCTCAGCATAGTCTCTTCCTGGTCCAGGAAGGACTGGAGCTGGTCTGGGGAGGTGATCGAAATCTTAGCATCGATCTCGGTCTTTTCGATCTCCACTGCTGCGTCCAATAGGGCGATCTTGGCATTGGTGACCTTCTTTGGCATGTCGGGGTGGAGCCTTGCCTTATCTATAACCACTCCGCTTACCAGCTGGGAATCGGTTATGCTGCCCCCGACCTTCTTCTCCACAGTGATATTGTCGATATCAAAGGTCCCATCTTCATCTGCTACAGACTTCGCTGCAGAAACAGCTATCATTGCCAGCTCATCTCTGGCGGACTGAGAGCCCTTACCGGTCATGGCAGTGATTGCGATCTTCCTGAGCAGGTCATCGTCTTTCGTTGTGACCTTTGTCGCTATTGACTTCAGGATCTCTATGGACTTGTCTGCTGCATCCCTGTATCCGGCAGCAATCACTGTTGGATGGATCTCCTGCTCCAGGAGGTCCTCCGCCTGCTTGAGCATCTCGCCTGCCAGCACCACTGCAGTGGTGGTCCCATCTCCAACCATAGAGTCCTGGGTCTTGGCGACCTCCACCATCATCTTGGCAGCAGGATGTTCAATATCCATCTCTTTAAGTATGGTGACTCCGTCGTTGGTAATCACGACATCGCCCATGCCGTCTACCAGCATCTTATCCATGCCCTTGGGGCCAAGAGTAGTCCTGACAGCTCCAGCCACAGCCTTGGCTGCCATGATGTTTGATCTCTGTGCATCTCGTCCAGCAGTCCTCTGACTGCCCTCCCTGAGTATGTATATGGGAGTTCCGCTAAATTGTCCAGCCATTGTAAACCTCGATAAAGATACTATTGAGATGTATCTAACCTCTAATACGATATCTCTAAATAAAAAGCTTTTGGTGCTTAAATCTCCAGATACCATAAGATATTTAAACTACGACTGGGAATGTAGATGACAATGCCCAAAACTACATTGACCCTATCTGAAGCCGTGGCAAAGACCCTCAAGGTTTACACAGCACAAACCAAGAGCAGTATGCGCGCTCAAAGCCAGGTTGTCGAAGAAGCATTGATCGAGTTCTTTGAGAAGCGAGGAGTTAAAATCGAGGCGTAACCGCCCCCAAAAGAGCCTTGCGCACAAGGCATCCTGTCATGACACTGAGGGTGATGTAACCTTCACCAAGGCCTGTAGACGTGCCAACTTATGTCCCAGTTAATGTTGAGCAGTACGGGGATATTTGCTCCCTATCAATCTCGATGAGCTCGTTTTGGATCTCTGAATCTCTCTTCATTATTGCCTCAAACAGCTTTTGGCGTCTATCTTTGAAATTCGATTGGTGTTCATCCATCTGTTTAGTCTTTTCCTGATCACTGCATATCCCCTGGGCTGTGTTACGCCTGGCCATTAGATAGCAGTTTATCATAGCCTTATAATCATTAAGTGCTGAGATTATCTCTCCGGACTGGTCTAGGTACATATTCTCTTTGATGTCTTTCCAGAATGCGTCGAAATCCACAGCTCTTTCCCATGCAAGTGGGTCCATTTTGCTATCAATTAATAAATCCGTTTTATCATGAAGCCGTCTTGGTGTGAAGATATGCTCGTCATCCATTCTCGAAAATAGCTTCCCGACCAGATTCAATTTTTCCTTGTGCAATCGCTCGTATCTCCTCTCCAGCCGGTCTCGCTTCGCATTTTCGGCCATGAGTGTGGCTTGTTGACCCACGGCATCTGCCTGTCTGCTCATTGCAGCTACCTGGATACCAGTCGTTCTTTTTAGCTCTTCTATGTTTTTGTATGTCACCCATGCAAGGATTAAAGTTGCAGCAAATAGGAGGATAGTGCCGATCGCTATAAGCATCTCAGGGCTTAAAAAATTTGTTGCAGGCAGGGGGGATGCTGCTATGACGATCATGGCACTTCTATCTCCAAAAAGATCTCTTCTATTAACTTATCCATAGGGATCGACTTTTTCTCATTGCATTAGCTATATTATTCGCCAAGTCAGCTCGTGCATTCTATGCATTTCCATTCTACCTGGACTCAGATCTTGTCCAGTATATCATTTTTCATTTTGCGGAAAGCTATCCCAGACCCTCATCTTCCAGAAACCATCCTATTGAGCTCATCGCCCTCAAGAATTGGGGTGAACTCTGGATAGGTTCCAAACTTTCTGACGGATATAAGCGAGAGTTCACCCATAGATATGGGATCGTCTACATTTATTATCATCCAGAACTCGCGGAGAGTGACCGTGGCAAAAACCACCTTTGGATTGAACCTCTCCTTGATCTGGTTGATGACTGGGATCGGGCCACCCGATGCTTCTAGCTTATCCCCTGCCTCCAGCGGCAATACAATGTGGACCATGTAATGCATTCTCTATTCTCCACTGTAGTTTTGCATTTTTGAAGCATATATATTGTGCGATCCGTGTTTGGCCGGGGATTCAAAATGGTTCTGGCTCAGGCATCCTGAAGTTTTCAGTCTCAGAGTTTTGCATTTTCTCTAAGATATTGTATGTACTGGCTTCGTTGACTCTGGAGGGGCCAGGGCAAATACATCCACAATGATTACGTTGCCTGGCTGGTTGTTCACCACAAAGTACAGCATGTGTCTTCAAACCCGGTCTGCATTGAATTTCATTGTGTTATATCCCGGGTTGAACTGATAAGTTCTGTACTTCGGACTGGTTGTGTCTGTCTGAGTCATCTCATAGAATCCTGCAGGCCCACCAACTGGCGCATTTGCGACCAGCTGCAGCCAGATGCCAACAGGTGGGAGGATAATAGTCCCCGGTATAAACCATATTTTATAAGTGTTTTTACTATACTAGATCAAATAATACTCAATCCTAAAATCCAAACGTGTGGAATGAGCCTCCGAATATGAGCGATAGTATCGCCAGGATGATGAACACTATTATTAGCCATTTGGCAATATCCATCGATATGCCGGCACCACGTACACCCAATACTCCAAGTATCAGAGCTATTACAAAGAACACTACAGCTAAATAGAGCAAGTCTGCCATTTCTATGCGCCTCTAAATATTGATAGTAAATTATACTCACTACTGTTTATTTCAGTGCATCAGCCTTCTTTTGTTTTATGTCAGCTTTTGCTATTTCAAAATCAGCTTTTGCATGTGCCACCTTATTCTCGACATCAGCCTTCGCCTTTGCAGCACCAGCCTTTATGTCAGCCTTTGCAAAAGCTGCATCCTTCTCTACCCCACCATGCCTGAAGTTGGCCTTGATCTTCTCCACATCAGCATTTACATCAGCTTTTGCATGTGCCATCTTGTTCCCTACGTCAGAAATTGCTTTCTTAGTATCAGCTTTTGCCTTCTCAGCTATATCATTAGACATTTTTTAATTCCACCTTAAATGAATATAAACTTAATAGGGTATCATTGCATAAGAAGATTTTGGTACCTAAATTTCAAGATACGTAATATATATAAACACGAAGCCTCGTTAATGGAGCGCGATGCCAAAAACTACATTGACCTTATCCGAACCAGTGGCCAAGACTCTGAAGGTTTACACCGTGCAGTCTAAAAGCAGCTTGCGGGCTCAAAGCCAGGTGGTCGAAGAGGCCTTGAAAGAGTTCTTCGAGAGGCACAATGTGAAGATCGAGGAGTGACCAAGCAAGTGAACTGGAGGGAGGCGCAATCGGTGGCTTGATTCAAGGACCTGTAGGTAATAAATCTCAATACATATATTTCAAAGAATGGTCGGTTTGAAAATTTTTCTTGGTGTACAAGAGTTATTAAACGCCTATAAAGTTGCCCAATCAAATCTGCCTGTTTAATGGCTCTGACCCACGAAGCTGTTCAGGCATGAGATGATTAATTAGGGGTCTGGGGAGGCAAACCTGAAAGCAGCGAACTGAGGCTAGATAGAGATGATGCCTCCTGCTCTGAAGGATAAGGTCATAGGAACTGTGGATACATCCATGGAAGCATCCTCAAAAGACCTGGCGAGGCAAGGAAAGAGTATGATGTCACAAGATTCGCATATATCCAATATCCTTGAATTGCAATGTGATGTGATCAATCCATCAAACGGCCTTTTGCCAGCGGTTTTATCTTGTCATAAATGTTCCCCCCAGAGAGGGTCAGGGGGGCAGTCGCACCCAAAAACGTAGGGCATAGGTGTTAACCCGAAAGAGCCAGAGCTGCCATCACCTCGATTCAGATGTAGAGACGTGCCCCACATGTGGCAGTGCGGCGGCAGCACTTAAGCCAGGAGAACCTCTGCGAGATAGCAGAGAATATGGGAACAGAGGTAGTTTTGGTAGAGGACGATGCATTGAGAGCATCGGGAATTTAGGGGCAATTCTGAGGTACTTACAGGATTAGATCTTAGTCAGCTACCACGCCCTTAAGGGCATGGCTTATGATTCCAGTTAACGCTTTGGAGTAGGTATCTCCATATGGCGATAGGGTTCATACCTGCTACGGACCACAATGGCTGGTTGACATCAGGGCGCTCTTCCAGGCCGAATCGATCATACGGGCAATGGTCACCCACCAAGCGCCCCAACTCATCTTCAGGCATGGTTCAAACGACGAAAAATATCACAAAAATCGATCCTGATCGAGCTCTATAATATGCCGGTCGCCTCTACAGGCAGGAAAAACAAAAAATATTGTGATGTGAAGGATGGCTAGATCATATCTATCCTCCTGGGCCATAGAGAATAATGCGCTGCAGGAAGAGGTGATTCAATCACCTTATCTATAGCTTGTGCTTCTGCGATCGCAGCCTCGTTGGCATAAGCAAACCGTATGCCTGCTTCAATAGCCCCTATAGTCGGGATATCCCAGCTAAAGAGACGGGCATCGTAGTACAGGCTGAGCAGATCACCTTCCTCAGTGCCAGCCTGCCCGACGGTGTCCAGAAAATTTTCGACACACCTTTTGCTTGCTCCGTTATGAGATGCAAATTCATCTATATCCTTAGTCGATAGCGTTCGCAATTGGGATGCCTCCTATTGGTGGTATCATTACGTCTCTAAATAAGAAGATTTTGGTACCAAAACATCAAAGCTTCATAAGCTATGTATTCATAAATTTCAATAAATTAATGTGCAGACTCAAAACTGCATTGAACCTATCCGAACCGACGGCCTAATAAGTGGGACCTGGCATGGGCACGGATCTCTTATCCTTAAGCCCCCTCTGATCTCTATGCGATATCTTTAAACTTAAAGATCTTAGATCCTAAATGTTATGGTACCAAAAGATTTATAAACACATGACCAAATAGAGCCGCATGCCTAAAACTACAATAACACTATCCGAATTGGTAGCCCAAACACTGAAGATCTACGCCGCACAGGTCAAAAACAGCTTGAATTCTCAAAGCCTGGTAGTCGAAGAAGCATTAATAGAGTTTTTTGAGAAGCGCAACTTTAAAATCAATGCATAAATTTTATCTGATATTCAGAATTATGAGGCCGATTGGAGCCGGAAATTTTTTCCTTTCCCTGTAATATACTTCTGCCCTGTAAATCGCCAAGAGAAGCCCGTAGAACAGCGGTCCTACGATCACTCCCGCGATTCCCAAAACGAATATGGGCGCTATAAACGTGATGACTGCCAGAACTCCTGAACTATGGATGTTCGATAGCTCTATCAAAAGGACGCTAGATAATCCGATGAGCACTGCCAATATTACTGCAAACACTACCATCAGGGAGATGAAAGATGAGAGCCCCTCGTGCCTGGTGAGCTGGAAGATGCCTGCATATACGGGCTTAAGCAGATAGATCAGGATTATGCTCAATGGGATCGCAGAGAGGAAATCCTTTGTCATGTACACAGTGGCGATGAAAACCATCAGGATGCAGATATCAGCGGCGATATCAAACCGACGGCTGATCTCCAGGGAGCTAGATATACTCAAAGAGCATTAAGCTTTTCTCTTAAAATTGCCAAACAGAGGTATGCGAGATTGATGGCACAAAGAGCCAAAGGATTTAACCCGATTTAGTTTTGGGATAGCCTCGATGTGACCTTCTCCCATGACTGAAGTCATAGGCATCTCCCTTGCAGATTCATCGGATTCTTCATCCGGTTCATCTCTGCTATCAGCCAGTCATCTCGGCATCAGAGGTTGCGCGGCAACCTCCATAGGTACAAGGTTCTTGGAAACACGGTTTCCAGATCAGCAGTACCTATACGGGAGAACTTATGTTTCGGTTTTTACCTTAACTCCGCGAACATAGGGAATATATTGGCCTTTTTGGAGATGATTTGACCTATAGACTATTATTTAAGCGAAAGGTTAATATATACTTATTCCCCATATGACGAACATGGAACCTTGGGCTAAAGAGTGGTTAGAAGATCAAAGAAATAAAGGAGTTAAGTGCCTTGAGATAAAACAACGTGGCACTAAGCATTATGTCTACCATTCCACGACGCATTGGGATAAGTCTCAGAAAAAAGCGATAAAAACATCAAACTACATAGGTAGACTTGATCCAGTGCATGGCTTAATAAAGTCTCATGAAGAAGATAATCAAAAAACTGAGTTAACAGGTCCAACTAAGGCCAAGAGTGTTACTGAGTACGGAAACGCTGTTTTGCTTCAGGAAGCTATGGCCGAGTTAAAACCGCTCTTAATTAAGGGATTTCCTGACAATTGGATGGAAATCTATTCATTAGCTATGATGCGAGTATCTGGCTATGTTCCATTAAAGAGAGCTGAATGTGCATGGCAAAAGCTCTATAATGTAGAATCAATTAATCCAAACCTCAAATCACAAACTCTTTCTAAATTGATGCGAGATGTAGGGTGCAATCGAGAAGGTCAGCGTATGGTATTTAAAGGCCTTCTTGATCCGAGCGAGCAGCTTGTATATGATCTAAGTTATATGTTTTCACGTTCGGTTAGCATAAGTCATGCCGAAAAGGGTTATAACAAGGATAAAATTCAGCTACCACAAATTAACATAGTGCTACTTTGCAATGCCGTTACAGGTCTGCCGACAATGATACGATCCCTTCCAGGAAGTGTTAAGGACATAGCGACATTGAAGAACTCCATTGCTGAGCTGGATATTCACGACAAAATGCTAATAATAGACAGAGGATTCTTCTCCGAAGAAATCTTTGTCGATCTGGACGAATTGAGGATCTCATACCTCATTCCTGCAAGAAGAAATAGCCATTATTATGACACACGTATTCACCTTAATGACCATTTTCGCTATCATAAGAGGCTAATTCGGTGTGGTAGTAGAAAATGCGGAAATAAATATCTATATCTTTTTGAAGATCAAGATCTTTTGCATGAGGAACGCAATACTATTTATGATAAACTTGATAGAGGTGAGCTAGATAAGAGTGAATTCAATAAAAAATTAAAAGATGCTGGAAGAATTCTTATTATATCTAATCGAAAGATGACTGAGCAGGAAGCTTATGAGTTTTATAAGAGACGAGATACCGTTGAGAAACTATTCGATACCTATAAATCAACTTTATATGCGGATAGGCTTTACCTACATAGCGATGAAAGCGTCTTTGGACATGTATTTATTGCATTCTTGTCCCTTTATGCATATTGTAAAATTGAATCTCTGCTAAAGAGCGCCAAACTAAATAAAAATATCACCCCGATAGATTTATTATTTGAGCTTAGCAAGGTATATCACATTGATTTTGGTGAGGATGCATTATTACTGAAATTCCTAAGAAAGTTCGTGATCTAGATGCAAGACTTGGAATAGGACTATTCCCTACATGATACGGAGTTAAGGTTTTTACTCCAGGAACTTTCCCCTGGAAACCTGTACCGAAGTTCAGATGATAGGAGGCTCTATGAGAATAAATAACTTGCAGGATCATAGGTACGGGCTGTATCCCACCGATGAATCGGCGGGGATTAGCCCTGCTTTCGTCCTAAAGACGTCTGGAAAACCTCTATTATCAACTCTGAAGAAAAATATACAGATGGTTTTATAATGAATAGCCACCCTCTTTTTTAACTCCTAGAATATCCCCATCTTTGCGAATTTTAAAGATGTATGTGCTCTTAATAGACGTAACGTGATCTTCCTTCACTTCGCATTTTACCTCATATATGCCGTCATTCTCGCTGGCGTCTAGAACATTGAAGCCGATCGAATTTAAGTCTGGATATTGCTCGCTGAAATATTCATGGGCGATATCGATTGCGTCCACCAAATCGATCGTTGATGGCCGATGCTGTCCTCGAACATGATAGCGATAATCCTTTGTCCTACCTTCATGTTCAATGCCAACTTTATATGCCCAATTACTCTCTACATCAGCGATTTGCTGACCAGTGACTAATTTTGCATTTACTTCAAGTAGCTTATCGGCCAACTTAGCTAAGGAATCCTCTTTTTCTGCAGTAACAGTTATCTCACGGCCATCTATTATTAAGGTCTGACCTGGCTTCCCAACAGGGTATAGCTCCCAAACAACTTCGGTCATTTAACCTCTAAGATATTGTATGTACTGGCTTCGTTAACCCTGGAGGGGCCAGGGCAAACACATCCACAACGATCACGTTGCTTGGCTGGTTGTTCACTACAAAGTACAGCATGTGCCTTCCAACCTGGTTGGCATTGAAGTTCATTGTGTTATAGCCCGGGTTGAACTGATAAGTGCTGTACTTCGAACTGGTTGTGTCTCTCTGAGTCATCTCATAGAATCCAGCAGGCCCACCAACTGGCGCATTGGCGACCAGCTGCAGCCAGGTGCCAACAGGGGTTACCACATACTGTGTCCAGTTTGTTGCTCCCTGGACCCAGAGGTCATTGGTCTTGGATGGCACTATGGATGCATACTGAGAGTATGGCAACCCTTGACCGGCGCCGTAGTATATCCTGGAAGGCGTTTTCCTCGTTATATCGAACCTGGTAGGATTGCTTATTATTCCACCAACTACAGGCGTGCCTGAGGTTACATAATACTCTGTGAAGGGCGAGAACGTTGTATCGCTATACGTTTGGCTGTAGAAGGAACCGCCGGAAGTGTACCAGGGAAAGTTGGGGACTGGTTGATCGACCCACTGCAACATCCCGCTCAGCCCCGCATCAGGATTTGTACTGCTGGATACATGGCCTATGTTGGGGCTAAGGTAATCTCCGCTAGATCCCATTGTGCTGCTACTGGAGCTTTCGCCTAATGGGTCTGACTGTGCGCCTGCCTGAAATGCAAAGCAAATGAGCGCAGTCATACACAGCAAAATTTTGATATAATTCATTTTAACACCTACAATTTTATTGCTTAAATTGGATTCTCAGACTTTTTTAAACGCATTCAAAGCTTTTAGGAGGGACATTCGAATGGCGAATAACGAATAGGAGATCAAAAGTCCTTTGAATCCCTGTCTGAATTTGCAGTAATTATTTTATATTTTTTATCCCAGAGTATGGGCCTTACGGTATATTTATCTTACTGCATTTTTATGTGGGAGCTCGCCTTCCTGTATCTGCTTTTCGTGTGCCAGCTTATTTGACGCATCAGCTTTCGTCTTCTCTGCATCAGCCTTTACATGAGCAACCTTATTCCCAAGATTGGCTTTTGCCTTCTTTACATCAGCGCTTAAATCAGCTTTTACATAGGCCGCTTTCTTCTCTAGATCAGACTTATTCCCAAAAGTGGCTTTTGCCTTCTCCACATCAGCTTCTAAATCAGCTTTTGCATATGCCGCTTTAGTCCCTATATCTGACATCACTTTCTTTGCATCAGCCTTTACATTCTCTACATTTTCGTTTGTCATTTTTTGATTCCACCACTTGTGCTTCTAACTCTTAGTACGGTATCTTTGCATAAGAAGCTTTTGGTACCCAAGCTCCGAGGTATCATAAGCTACATAATCATAAAGACCAATGAATCAAGATATAATGTCCAAGACTACATTGACACCTATGGGGTCCTATCCAAAAGTGAACGAGAATCCGGAAGTAACCGCCCTCGCATATATCGACCTGCACTCTCTGGCAGAGATATGGGATCTTGCTCATCGACTATCAGGGGGCCAGGCTCTACCTGGTGAGGTCTAACGTGCTGGAGGAGAATGAGACCGCCTCAATAGATCTCATGAACATGCATAAGAAAGCAGGCTGGAGCCAGATGCGCTACAACCACCTCAGGAAGAGGCAGATCAGTTCATTCTTCGACCAGCTTATCGAAGACTTGCAGAAGAACGAAGATTTGACCAAGATGCACGGCCTGGTTGTGGCCGGGCCTGGCGAGGCCAAGGGCCAGCTTGTAGAGATGTTGCCACAAGCCCTGAAGGAGGGGCGAGTAAATTACCTTTTGATCACAAAGGGCTTTGCCATGCCTGGAATGATCTGCAAGAGCTGCTATCACATCGATTCAGATGTAGAGGCGTGCCCCACATGTGGCAGTGAGGCGGCAGCACTTAGCCTGGAGAACCACTACGATCTGGCAGAGAATATGGGAACTGAGGTAGTTTTGGTACAGGATGACCAATTCCTGGAGAGCATCGGAAATTCAGGGGCAATACTGAGGTACTGGCAGGATTTGATCTTCTAATAACATTTATCTCGCATCAGAGTAAAAATGGCTGTGGTAAGTTATGGTAGCAGATCCAAACAAGTGGTTCCTGAAGTTTTCGCCAAACGGAGAGGGGCGTCCCTGGGGAGATGGTACCTACATGGCCAAGAGAATGGGCAATTACAGGCCCTGGGATGAAAACTGCAAGGTCATCCCAATGATTGGCGGGTATGAGGCCATGTCCGCGATGAGGGAATCCCTAGAAGCGGCAATTGCTCAGGCTAAACAAGGCAAGAAAGGGTACGTATATATCGCCGATTGGCGACTTAGTCCCTTGAGAGACCTGTCAGAAGATAATCCTTGGATTATCCAAAATCGCCCCTGGAATGAGGGCGATTCTGCAAAAAAGGATCAGACTGTGCTAGGGTTAATCCTGCGTCTGATGCAGGCCGGGATCAATGTTAGGATACTATTGTGGTTGCCGATAAGTGCGTCTATATTTGCAGGGCTCGGCCAACATATGAGCGATCACGTTTACATAGCTGAAGTTGTAAGCAAGGAATGCGAAAGGCTGAGCAAGAATGATCCCAGCGCCAAAGATCGTGGCATAGTAGCCCTGGATATGAGGGTGGCGTCTCCCATAACTTCTACCCACCACCAAAAGATGATGGTAATTCGCGTGGGCGATGTAAACGTAGCTTATTGCGGCGGGGGAGATCTAGCCTTCACCAGAAGAGATGCACCTGACGCGTCACATCCCTATAAATATGATCCGAATGCTGCATTAGACGATCTGCTCGTTATTATGGAATCTAATCCGCCTCAATTCTTAGGAGGTGACTGGCAATCAGGGAAAAACGTCCCTCAGGTTTTCGATGTCCAAGACAAGACTCATCGCTGGCCGAAAAGCCTAGATACAATTTATGATGCATTAAGGGATGTATCAACGCCTTCGCACCAGGAGACCGATCTGCCAAAAGAAGTCTATGGGGATGATAATCAAATCTGGCACGATCAGCATCTTATGCTTCAGGGACCAATCATAAAGACTATAGAAGAGCAGTTCTGTGAAAGATGGCAAGACTCGGGAAACGTTTATGAGTCTGGATTCTGGGGCAGCTTGCACATTAAAAATAATCAGGTGATATTCAGCTCAAATACTGCCATTAAGGACGGCGACATAAATAGATTGGATGAGCCAAAGGAAGTTGATCTTGTACCAGGGGGCTCATCTCTGGTACAAATGTGGCGCACGATTCCCTTACGTATGGAGCGCAAGAGGCCTCCATTTATAAGAGGGGAGTTTACAATCATGGCAGGAATAGCTAATGCGTGTCAGGCAGCGGACGAATTGATCTGGATCTTTGATCAATACTTCTTTAGCAGGCCCCTCGCCCGATTGCTTAACCACCTGATTAAGAACGACAAGGAAAAAAAGCTTTGCGTTATTTTAGTGCTTCCACCCTATGCCGATGATCATCCATATGAAGTGCACCATGCGAGGAAGCTGGCCCTCAACGATTTAACTGACGGCCTAACGCGGGGTTCCGGTAAATTCGAGCGCATAGGCGTATATGACCTCTGGCACCCTTCCCGGATTCCAGGTGGCATTTACTGCCATGCGAAAGTTCAGCTGTATGATAGCAGTCTATTGGTATGTGGCTCTGCAAACCTGAACCGCAGATCATTTACCTGTGATACTGAACTCAATTGCGCTGTTTTAGATGAGGACTTAGTCTTAAAGCATTATCGCAGGCTTTGGCGTGTCCTCTTTCCAGATATTGCCTGGCCAAGCCAGATAAATTTCGACGATCCAAATGGCGGATGGGGAATGCAATTCTTCGATGCCTTTGAGAACGCTGTCAAAACACAGAGCTCGTACTTAATACCCGATCCTTGGTGGAATGCCGATAAACAGATAAGGCCTGTTATTATCGACGGCAAAACCAAAGCTGCGGTAGATATAAAGCCACCCAGGCTGCCCGCCGATCCTGTCGAGGCAAGGATGGACCCAAGAAATTGGACTGGTGTCGCACTGGAACAAGATTATGAGGATGACTATCTGGAGGAAGCAAGGGGCACCTTAAACAATCCTCAGCTAGAAAAAGAAGATATCTGGCCGTTTGGCAAAAAGGATGTGGCAAAGATCGAAGATCGTCTCTTAGAACCAAGTTCTCTAAATGCGAAGATAGAATCCGAAATCTGCCCGAAATCCAGCAGAGTCTTTGGAGATCCGGAGGTCCCTGGCAGATTGGACGAGATAGTATTCCTTATTGAGAACTGTGGTCATGGAGATAAATGGCCCTGGAGGGTGCCTTGAATTCGTTCAATACTCTAGGGAATCCGCCGGAAGCCGCCAGCAGCACATTAACCTTTTTGGACAACCAAAGGTTAGCCAAAAGAATAATAAGTGCGAGCCTACGGTGGAGTATATAAAGTCAATCTCCGGACTGCTTTCTTGGGAAGCAGAGCTTTACCTTACCCTGGCCTGGCGCTGTTTCCGAATTTCTTCCGATTTGGACTCCGATCTCAATGCCGCTTCTCTCTGGCATTCATTGCCCTTTTCAGCCATGTGCTCGAGGATATATGGCGGTACGATACCTTGACTTGGCTTGGACTTCTTCGATAAATCGCTCTGATCAGGCATTTCTTTTCTCCTTTCTAGACTATGGGCTTGATTAGGATATATTGATAGCTTTAATACACAAAGAAGTATTACCATTTAATCTATAAAAAATTGGAGGCCCCTAGTTTCTTGCTCTTAGAGCTATAAAGGCCACTGCCATGATTCCGACCCGTGCAAAAGCTGCCTCGAATTCAGGATTCGTGGCAGTCGTAGTTGTTGATTTAGCTGCACTTGTAGGCTCGGGACCAGTAGTCGTACCAGTCGTGTTTTTAGCTGTTTTGGCAGCCTTGGAGCCAGGGATGCTGTGAGCATCATTGTGGCAATAAGCATGACCATTAACATCTTTCTCATGTCAAATCTCCTTCTCTCTTTGAAACTCTATGAATCACATCTGCTGCCCCCAAGCATCGTCCATAATATGTTTGGGGGCAATTATCCCTAAGAAATTATATGTACAGGCGTTGTTGGAGCCTGGGCAAGCACATCCACTATGACCACATTGCTTGGTTGATTGTTCACCACAAAGTAGAGCATGTGTCTTCCAACCTGGTCGGCATTGAAGTTCATTGTGTTATAACCTTGGTTGAACTGATAGGTGCTGTACTTAGGAGTAGTTGTGTCTGTCTGAACTATCTCATAGAATCCTGCTGACCCTCCGACGGGCGCATTGGCAACCAGCTGCAGCCATGTTCCAACAGGGCTTACCACATACTGGGACCAGCTTGTTGCTCCCTGGATCCAGAGATCGTTAGTCTTGGATGGCACTGAGGATACATACTGGGTATATGGCAACGCCTGACCAGTGCCGTAGTATATAGTGGAAGGTGTTTTCTGTGCTATATCGAACCTGACAGGGTTGCTGATTATCCCGCCCACTACAGGCGTGCCTGGGGTTGTATAAAACTCTCTGAAAGGCGAGAAAGTCGTGTCAGGAACTCCTTGGTTATAGAAGGATTCATCCGAGCTGTACCAGGGGAAGTAGTTGGTTGGCGAATTGAGCCAGTTCACCATGTTCGCCAGCCCCTCATCAGGATTTGTGCTGCTGGTCACTTGGCCAATGTTGGGGCTAATATAATCTGCGCTGGACACCACTGTGCTACTGCTGGAACTTTCGCCTAGGTAGTCTGTGGATTTTTCCTGTCCGGGGTTAGCCCCTGTCTGCCCTGGAGCACCGCTATGACCCTCAGCATTTCCAGGTTTGATTGCCTGCTGTCCTGGAGCTGCTGGATTAGCGTTGTCTGACTTACAATTAACAGCGCCGGTGAAAACGATGCCTAAAAGAAGCAACGAACTAATGAATAACACGATGACTCTCATAATTATGAATCCTCCGCAATTTCAATAAATCTTTGATTTTCATTTCAGTATCCGCCTAAATTTCCTTCAAGCCATGGGCTTCAGTACATCGAAAAAGTTTGGCTGGTCGCTACAGTATAAGCGATATTATAGCCAATATGACGAATATTATAACCAGCCATTTGGCAATATCCATTGACATGCCTGCGACTCCCCGCGCTCCAACTACTCCTGCTATGATGGCGAGCACGAAGAATCCAATAGCCAAGCTGATCAAGCTCATTTTTGTACACTCCTGAACATTGATGATTTGTTACACTCATCTGGTCGATGTTGGCGGCATTGATCCTGGGTGATCCAGGGCCTGAGCCTAGGCTTGAGCCTGCGCAAGCACATCGATGATGACCACGTTGCTTGGTTGATTGTTTACAACAAAGTAGAGCATGTGTCTTCCAACCTGGTCTGCATTGAAGTTCATTGTGTTATAACCCGGGTTGAACTGATAGGTGCTGTACTTTGAAGCAGCCGTGTCTGTCTGAACTACCTCGTAGAATCCTGCGGTTCCTCCAATGGGGGCATTGGCAACCAGCTGGAGCCATGTTCCGACCGGGCTTACCACATACTGGGACCAGCTTGTTGCTCCCTGGATCCAGAGGTCGTTGGTCTTGGATGGCACTGAGGACACATACTGGGTATATGGCAATGACAGGCCTGCGCCGTAGTATATCGTGGAAGGTGTTTTCTGCGCTATATCGAACCTGACAGGGTTGCTGATTATCCCGCCCACTACAGGCGTGCCTGGGGTTGTATAAAACTCTCTGAAAGGCGAGAAAGTCGTGTCAGGAACACCTTGGTTATAGAAGGATACATCCGAGCTGTACCAGGGGAAGTAGTTGGTTGGCGAATTGAGCCAGTTCACCATGCTCGCCAGTCCCTCATCAGGATTTGTGCCGCTTGTCACTTGGCCCATATTGGGGCTAAAATTATCTTCGCTGAATCCCATTGTGCTGCTGCTGGTCACCGTTGTGCTGCTGCTGGAACTAACTCCCAGGGAGTCTGGCTGTGCGTATGCCTGAAACGCAAGGCATAATAGTGCTATCGTACATAGCAAAAATTTGTTGTATTTCATTTTAACACCTACTATTACTTAAACTGACATCTTAGATTTTCTAAGTGATCTTTCATCAATTGATTTTGTATGTATCTTTCTAGTGTTTAGGGATTAATAAAAATTGGGTAGATGCCATAGTTCCAGTCACCGCTATACAATTTCTGTTCTGCTTTGTTTGCGTCTGCAATGTCCAATGCGGCCTGGGGACCAACGTAAGAGTAGGGACTGTGGGTTCCCGGATAATTGATCGTCGGCGGGTAGTAGTTGCTTGTTGGAATGTAAGTCATTGCCACGGTGCCTATTACATCTATTACCACTGGATTGCTTGATATCCCACCTACAACAAAGGACATCGTGTGCCTTCCGGGGGTATCTGCATAGAAGGTTAGTTGGCTATTTGGGTACAAGAAGTAGTTGTAGCTATAAGTCTGCCCATTAGCATCTACCAGGTTGAGGATCCCACTGCCACCTGTAGGAGAGATCGCCAAAAGAGATACGTTTGCCCCCACAGGAACCTCGGCATACTGCGACCAATCCGTTGACCCTTTAATCCACAGTGAGTCGCTTCCTGAGTATGTGGGATTAGATTTATACATAGAGAACGGAACCGGCTGCATCTGGTTGCTGAAATAGACCGTTGTGGGCATACTTCCAGTTACATTGTATTGTTGAGGCGCACTAATATGGGCGTTGGGTGCGTGTCCTGTGTTCATGGTGTAGTATTCGGAGTACTGAGTGTACTGAGTATTGTTCTGAGCGGCACTCGGTGTAACGGTTGAATATCCACTGGTCGACGTACTATACTGCCCTTGGACCCCAGATAAACAAGCTAATAAAATTAGAGCCAGTAGGGGCGAACATATTCTGCATAGTTTCATATTTTATCCTCCGCCTTCTTCCCTAGCTAGCCTTCGTCTTCTCTGCATCAGCCTTTGCATGAGCAACCTTATTCCCAAGATTGGCTTTTGCCTTCTTTACATCAGCGCTTAAATCAGCTTTTACATAGGCCGCTTTCTTCTCTAGATCAGACTTATTTCCAAAAGTGGCTTTTGCCTTCTCTACATCAGCTTCTAAATCAGCTTTTGCATATGCGGCTTTAGTCCCTATATCAGACATCATTTTCTTTGCGTCAGCCTTTGCATTCTCTACATTTTCGTTTGCCATTTTTTGATTCCACCAATTGTGCTTCTAACTCCTAGTACGGTATCTTTGCATAAGAAGCTTTTGGTACCTAAGCTTCGAAGTATCATAAGCTATATAAACACAAAGACTAATAAATCAAGATATGATGTCCAAGACTACATTGACACCTATGGGGTCCTATCCAAAAGTGAACGAGAATCCGGAAGTAACCGCCCTCGCAGATATCGACCTGCACTCTCTGGCAGAGATAAATGATGAGAGTGATACATTCTTGACCGTATATTTGGGAACCGCCGGCAGGACTCGTGACCAATCCCTCGTGGCATCAAGGCTCAGTGCCCTCCAGAAAGCACTGCCCAGAGATCTCTCAGAGGCATTTAAAGAGACACATGGCATGATAGATGCCGCCCTGTCAGCCCCAGTCGCAAAAGGTGAACGTGGCCGGGCCATCTTTGCCTCGGTCGCTAATGGCTTCTTACACGTCTACAGATTGAGCGTGGAGACAGAGCCAATAGTCGTTTGGGGGAGCTCACCCTTCCTTCTCCCCCTGGCAAGGCTGAAAGGAGAATACGAAGACTATGGGATCTTGCTCATCGACTATCAGGAGGCCAGGCTCTACCTGGTGAGGTCTAACGTGCTGGAGGAGAATGAGACGGCCTCAATAGATCTCATGAACCTGCATAAGAAAGCAGGCTGGAGCCAGATGCGCTACAACCACCTTAGGAAGGGGCAGATCAGTTCATTCTTCGACCGGCTTATCGAAGACCTGCAGAAGAACGAAGATTTGACCAAGATGCGAGGCCTGGTGGTGGCAGGACCAGGAGAAGCCAAGGGCCAGCTTATAGCGATGTTGCCACAAGCCCTGAAGGCGAAGGTCCTGGGAACTATAGATATCTCAATGGACGCGACTTCAAAAGACCTGGCGACGCAGGGCAAGGGTTTTGCACATGAGGATGAGCGTTCCAGGGAAAAAGTGCTGGCTGAAAAGCTGAGAGAAGCCGTGCTGCGCGGACACCCTGTGGCCTTTGGACTGACGGAAGTTGGAAATGCCCTGAAGGAGGGGCGAGTAAATTACCTTCTGATCACAAAGGGCTTTGCCCTGCCTGGAATGATCTGCAAGAGCTGCCACCATATCGATTCAGAGAGAAAGATATGCCCCACATGTGGAGGAGAGGCTGCGGCACTAAGCCTCGAGAGACTCTACGAGCTGGCGGAAAATATGGGTGCAGAGGTTGCGTTTGTGGAGAACGACGATTTCCTGGAGAGCCTGGGCAATTTTGGGGCGATACTGAGGTACTGACAGGATTTTGTCCTGGCCAGCTACCACGACCTTAAGGGTGCGGCGAGTAAGCTACCCGCCCCCTAAACGCTCATGAGCCTCAGGATGGGGCTCATACGAGGCCGATGAAAAACCTGACATCTAAGATCCGCCATTGCTAACCTGATATGGGCAGTGAAGGCAGTCACCCTTTTGGGACTATGATCC
>Ga0310040_1000153_pt1 | contig 82682 bp, 83 predicted proteins | sample EPASupsiteHSE623_FD_200237 | JGI IMG/M metagenome (GOLD analysis project Ga0310040, IMG submission 200237) | Bioremediated contaminated groundwater from EPA Superfund site, New Mexico - Sample HSE6-23 (v2) (version 2) | ecosystem: Environmental > Aquatic > Deep subsurface > Groundwater >...
CGCTTCGCCATGCGAGCTGTGCTCGCACGACTCTGCGGCGGTCATGTTTTTCTCGTCTTTCATCGGCCACCTCCTTGAACACTCAATTTACCGCATTTCTGTGTCCAAGAAAAAGGGAGCCGCTATAAAGATAACTTATTGAAATAATGTAATTACAAACAGAAATAAATTGTTCGCTGACGAAACAGGAGATTACTGATATATTACTGATCAAACAAAAAAGCACCTAGCCATCAAGTGACTAAGTGCTTGTATTTACTGGAGCCGATATCCGGACTTGAACCGGAGACCTACTGATTACGAATCAGCCGCTCTACCAAACTGAGCTATATCGGCGTTGAGGCAGGGGATACATTCGCGGGGTGCGGTTTGAGGTTCCTTGATGTATCAATTTTATGGTACAGTGTCAAGGTTATGAAACGCCCTTTCGCCTCGTGCCTCATAATTCTTCTGCTGCTCTCCGGTTGCCGGACCGAGGAGACCGCACCGCCAAAACCCGCGCAATACCAGGCGGTCCAGCCGGTGGCGACTCCGGTCAAGGTCGGCTGCACGGGGTGCCATGACGAGGTGAAGCTCGATTCCGCCCACCAACGGGCCTGCACCTCTTGTCACGAGGGTATCGACAACGAAGGCCAGATCGACAGGGCCCACGCCGGCCTGATCACCCGACCGAGCCATCCGGACCGGATGGTGGCCACCTGCGGCGGCTGTCATCCGAAAGAGGCGGCGGCCGCCACCAGCTCCCTCCATTTCACTCTTGCCAATGAAATCAACTCGGTGCGCAGTCATTTCGGCGCCGAAAACCGTCTGGCCACCCCTGCCGCAATCCCGGTCGCCGATCCGCTGGCCGGACCGCTTGCCCTGGCCGACGACATGCTCCGCCGTCGCTGTCTGCGTTGCCATGTCTATGCCAAGGGCGACGATTACGCGGCGGTCACTCACGGCACCGGCTGCAGCGCCTGCCACCTGGCCTTCACGAACGGCAAAATGGCGTCCCACGCCTTTGTCGCGCCCACGGACACCCAATGCCTGAGCTGCCACTACGGCAACACCGTGGGCGGCGACTATCATGGCCGCTCGGAGCACGATTTCAATTGGGAATACCGGACGCCCTACAACACGCGAACCCGCCTCAACACGGCCCCCCGCCCTTACGGGGTCGAGTCGCACGATCTGGCGCCGGATATCCACCAGCAGCGCGGCCTGGTCTGCATCGACTGCCACCGGGACAGTGGTCACAACCAGGGACCCGCCCTTACCTGCCGGACCTGTCACGGCTGGCAGCCGGGGCAAGCGGTCCCCCTTCCGGACCATCTCCGAGTCCGCGATCAGGCTCTGATCCTGACCGGACGCACCGACGGCAAGGAACACCTGGTGCCGCTGTTGCGCCATCCGGCGCACCGACAGTACGGCCGCAAGGTTGCCTGCCAGGTCTGCCACGGCCAATGGAGCTTCAACGACGCCCCCACCCATCTGCTGCTCTCCCTCCGCCCCGAATACGAACCCTGGGAACGACTGACCGTGCAGGGGAGTTCTGAGCTCGAGTCGCTGCTGGAGCATAACCTGAACGCTGCAACCGAATTGCCGCTGACCATGCGCGACGGCCTGACCGGCGAGTCGCGACCGGGAATCTGGTATCTGGGCTACGGTCAGCGCCGCTGGGAGCAAATGGTGGTGCGCATGGATGCGGACGGTGTCATCAAGGTCTTCCGGCCCATCCTCGATCTGCGCCTCTCCATGGTCGAAGCCGACGGCCGGGCGCCATTCGACAACGTCATCGGCCAAGGAACCGGGATGCGGCCCTACACCCCCCACACCACCGGTCCGGCGGGCCTGTTCTTCCTCGACCGATTCAAGCACCTCCTGCCGGCCGACGCTCGATAAACCGCATGACCGTCTCCCCTTCCCCGACCCGCATTGCCCTTTCCCTGATGCTCACGCTGGCGCTGGCCCTCAGTTTCGGCTGCGCGTCCAAAAAGGGCGAGTATCGCGAAGGAGAAGGCCCTCCCTCCACCAAGACGGAGCGGAAAAAGACCAGGGGCAACAACAAGGCAACGCAACGGCCCTATGTGATCAACGGCATCACCTACTATCCCATCCCCTCGGCCTCGGGATATGTCGAGCAGGGGATCGCCTCCTGGTACGGCGAACCGTTCCACGGCAAGAAGACCTCCAACGGCGAGACCTACAACATGTACGGCGACACCGCGGCCCACAAGACCCTGCCCATGGACACCATCCTGCTGGTGAAGAACCTGGAGAACGGCCGGAATACGGTGGTGCGGATCAACGATCGCGGCCCCTTTGTCCAGGAACGGATCATCGACCTGACCCACACCAAGGCCCAGGAATTGGGCATTATCGGCAAAGGGACCGCCAAGGTGGAAATCGTGGCCATGGGGGCGCAGCAACCGGAGGAAGAAGCCTTGGTGGCGGCGGCTCCCGGCAAGCCGGTGGAAGGCGGCAAGCCCAAACCCAAGCCACCGAAGGCGCCGCCGATCCCGGATTTCGACAAGGGGAATTTCTACGTCCAGGTGGGGGCCTTCATCAAGATCGAGAACGCCCGCACCCTGGCCAAGGCCTTTGCCAAACGGGGCCGCGACGTCATCATCCAGCAGTATCCGGCCGCAGGCATGAACCTGTACCGGGTGATGATCTTTGCCAGCAACTCGCTGGCCAAGGCCAAGTTGTATGAAAAGGAATTGGAGGCGGAAGGATTCCGTTACGCCTTACTGCTGGCGCGTTGAGCGGTCAACCTCAAAGGCGCGGACCGTGGCGATGAACCGGCGGATACTCTCGTGGTTTTTCCGGCCCGGCGCATCTTCCAGGCCGGAGTTGGCGTCGACGCCGTAGGGCTGGACCCGTTCGAGAGCCGCGCGGATGTTGCCCGCATCCAGGCCGCCGGCGAGGAGAAAGGGTTTTTTAAGATTGAGACGGTCGACCACGCTCCAATCAAAGGCCCGCCCGGTGCCGCCGACAACATTTTTCTGATAGGTGTCGAGCAGGTAGCCCTGCACAACCTCGTGATAGGCAGCCACTTCCGCGGCCGTGGTCTGCTCCCCGACCCGGATGGCTTTAAGCAGCCGGCAGGGTCCGGCGAGCGCGGCCAGTTCCCGGCAGTAGGCGGGCGATTCCGCGCCGTGCAGTTGGGCGTAACCAAGGCCGCAAGCGCGGACAATCTCCGCCACCCGACCCGCCTCCTCGTTGACGAACACCCCCACCGCATCGACAAAGGGCGGCAATTGGCCGATGATGGCCCTGGCCGCTGCCGGGTCGATGTTACGCGGACTCTGGGGATAAAAAATAAACCCCAGGGCGTCGACTCCGGCTGCCACCGCACAGAGCGCGTCGGCCAACCGGGTCATGCCGCAGATCTTGATGCGGATGCGCCCGGAGCCGTTCATCCTGCCAAAAACTCCCGCAGCAACTGGTCCTGCCGGCCGGCCCGCATCAGACTCTCGCCAATCAGGGCTGCCTTGACGCCCGCTGCCTTGAGGCGCCGCATATCGTCGACCGTGGCGATCCCGGATTCGCTGACCACCGGGAGCCCCGGCGGCATCCTTTGCAACAGCCGGAAGGTGGTATCGAGGCTGACCGAAAAATCGTTGAGATTGCGGTTGTTGATCCCGACCAGCCGGCTTGCGGCCGCCAGGGCGTTGTCCAACTCCCGCTCGTCGTGCACCTCGACCAGCACGTCCATGCCCAGGGACTCGGCCAACAATCGGAAATCCCGCAACTGTTCGACCTCAAGGATGGCGGCGATGAGCAGGATGGCGTCGGCGCCGACCGCGTGGGCCTCCTCGATCTGAAGGGGATCGATGATGAAGTCCTTGCGCAGCACCGGCAGCTCGACCGCCTCGCGCACCAGCGGGATGTAGGCCAGCGAGCCATGGAAAAAATCGACATCGGTGAGCACCGAGAGGCAGTGGGCGCCGCCCTCCCGGTAATTGCAGGCGATGCGCACCGGGTCGAAGTCGGGCTGGATGATGCCCTTGGAGGGCGAGGCCTTTTTGGCCTCGGCAATGATGGCCACGCCGGGGGCATCGACCAGAGCCCGCAAGAAACCGCGCGGCGGTGGCACCGGCCGGTCCATGACCGGCAGCCCGCGCCTCTTGAGCGCCACCACCTCTTCGTATTTTCGGGCCACAATGGTATCGAGAATCATGGGCTTATTCGCAATCAGGATTGTCGTTCTCGTAAAAAGCCACGAGAACGACGTTCCTCGCTTCGTAGCACCCTGTATTTATGTGTTGAAGGTTTAGCTTTCAAGGGTTTTTACGAGGTCATCAAGATTGGCTGAAGCGAACCAACTGCTCCAGTTTGTGCAACGCCGCGCCCGAACCGATGATCTCCCTGGCCAGGGCAATGCCCGCCGGGATGGTGGCGGCCTTGCCGGCCGCCATCAGGGCCGTGCCGCCATTGAGCAGGACCATGTCCAGCTTGGCGCCGGTCTCGCCGCCCAGCACCGCCCGCACCTGGGCCGCCGATTCCGCCGCGGTTCTGCCACCGCGGATGGCGGCCATGCCGGCTGAACGCAGCCCCACCTCCTCCGGCGTCAATACCGAGGTCGTCACCGTGCCCTGGTGGCCATCGGCAATGTGGGTGGCACCGGTGACGGTCATCTCGTCGAGATTGCCCTCGCCCCAGACCACCAACGCCCGCTTCATGCCCAACCGCATCAGCACCTCGGCCACGACCGTGGTCAGTTGGCGGGAAAACACTCCGGTCAGTTGCACATTGGCCCCGGCCGGATTGGTCATGGGGCCGAGGATGTTGAACAGGGTCCGGATGCCGATTTCCCGCCGGGGACCGATGGCGTGTTTCATGGCCCCGTGCAGCATGGGGGCGAAGAGAAAACCGATCCCCACCTCGCGCACGCAGGCCGCCACCTTTTCCGGCGGCATGCTCAGGTCGACACCCAAGGCCTCGAGGACATCGGCGCTGCCGCAATGGGAGGAAATGGCCCGGTTGCCGTGCTTGGCCACCGGAACGCCAGCCGCGGCCACGACAAAACTGGTGGTGGTCGAGACGTTGAAGCTGCCGGAACCGTCGCCGCCGGTGCCGACGATGTCCATCAGCACCTCGCCGGCCTTGGTATCGACACCGGTATCGATGAAGGTGGCCTTTTCCCGCATCACCCGGACCGCGCCGACGATCTCGTCGATGGTCTCGCCCTTCATCCGCAGTCCGGTGATGAACGATCCGATCTGCGCGGCGGTGGTCTCGCCGCTCATGATCTCCTCCATCACCTTGATCATCTCCTGTTCGCTCAGGTGTTCGAAGGCGACCACCTTGGCAATAGCCTCTCTAATCATGACTCAACCTCTTGGCATCACTTATAATCACGAGCGGCCACCCAGCAGTCGGGCGTAGTCCGGCCGGAGAAAATTATGGAGCAGGATGTTGCCCGGCCCGGTCATGATCGATTCGGGATGGAATTGCACCCCCTCGATCGGCAGGGTCTTATGCCTGAGCCCCATCAGTTCCCCCTGATCGGTATGGGCGGTGGCTTCCAGGCAATCGGGCAAGGGTTCCTCCACCACCAGGGAATGATAGCGCATGCCGTCAAAGGGGGTGGGCAGGCCGGTGAACACCCCGCGGCCGTCATGATGGATGGGGCTGGTCTTGCCGTGCATCAGCCGGGGGGCGCGGATCACCTTGCCGCCGAAGGCCTCGCCGATGGACTGGTGCCCCAGGCAGACGCCGAGCACCGGAATGCGGCCGCCGAAATGGAGGATCGAGGCCATGGAGACGCCGGCCTCCTTGGGGGTGCAGGGGCCGGGGGAGATGAGCAGCCGATCCGGCCGGAGTAGCTCGATTTCGCTGACCGTGATGGCATCGTTGCGGAAGACCTTGATTTCCGGCGGTTGCCAGCCCGACGGCGCTCCCGGGGGAGCGGTGGCCAGAGTTTGGACGATGTTGTAGGTGAAGGAATCGTAGTTATCGATGATGACGATCACGGCTTAAAACCCCTTTTCCGCCAGTTCCACGGCCCGGCGCAGTCCCATGGCCTTGTTGATGGTTTCCTCGTATTCCTTCTTCGGGTCGGAATCGGCCACAATACCTGCCCCGGCCTGGATCCAGAGATCCCGGCCCTTGAGGATGAAGGTGCGGATGGTGATGCAGAAATCCATGTTGCCGGAGAAGCCGAAATACCCCACCGCGCCGGCATAGGGGCCGCGCCGGCTGACCTCCAGCTCGTCGACAATCTCCATGGCCCGGATCTTGGGGGCGCCGCTCACCGTGCCCGCCGGAAAGCAGGCCGCCATGACGTCGAACTGGTCCTGGCCCGCCAGCAGCTTGCCGTGTACCCCGGAGACGATGTGCATCACATGGCTGTAGCGTTCGATCACCAACAGGTCGCGCACCGTCACCGAACCGGACTCCGCCACCCGGCCGACGTCGTTGCGGCCCAGGTCGACCAGCATCAGATGTTCGGCCCGCTCCTTGGGATCGGCCAGCAGCTCCTGTTCCAGGGCCAGGTCCTCCTCCGGGGTCGCGCCCCGTTTCCGGGTGCCGGCGATGGGCCGCAGCTCGATGTTGCCCTCTTCCAGCCGTACCAGAATCTCCGGCGAGGAGCCGATCAGCAGCAGGTCGCCCTGACGAAGATAAAAGAGGTAGGGGCTGGGGTTGATGTGGCGCAGGGCCCGGTAGAGGGCAAAGGGTTTCAGGTTCGATTCGGCATGGAAGCGCTGGGAGAGCACCACCTGGATGATGTCGCCGGCGAGGATGTATTCCTTGGCCCGTTCGATCATGGCGCCGAAACTGGTCTCGTCCATGTTCGAGGTAAAACGGTGCGGCTCCACCGGCTGCTCCTGGGCGACGAACTGACGGGAAATGGGCTGGTTGAGCCGGCCTTCGATCTCGTCGATCCGTCGGCAGGCCTGTTCGTAGAGGTGCACGCTGTCGTCACCGCCCTTTTTCCAGACATTGCAGACAATGGTCAGGTTCTGCTGCACCGCGTCGTGGATGAGGACAATCCCCGGCACCATGAAGGAGGAGTCGGGCAGGTCGAGGGGCGGATGCCGGTCCGGCAGCTTTTCCATGAACCGCACCATGTCGTAGCCGAGGAAACCGACGGCACCGCCGTAGAATCGGGGCAGGCCGGGGGCGCTCGTCACCGAGAACGAGGCCAGCAGTTGGCGGAGCTCGTCCAGGGGGTTGACGCCCTCGCGGTCGTCACCGCCATCGGCCAGGCCGGGGTATTCGATCCGCACCCGGTCGCGGACGCTGGTGAAGGTCAGTAGCGGATCAAGCCCGATAAAGGAGTACCGGCCCCATTTCTCGCCTCCCTCCATGGATTCGAACAGAAAGGCGTGGGGGTCGTTGCCGGCCACTTTAGCAAAAATGGTGAGCGGGGTGTCGAGGTCGGCGACAATGGTTCGATGAACCGGGACCAGATCGGAGGAACCGATCATTTCGGCAAAGGTGTGGGGTTCGGGAAAATACATGAAGGCAACCTGTGGGACTTCAATGGCAAGGGGAGATCGAACTGCACGCAGGCGGCATGCGCTCGCTTAATCCAAGAAGACGAGCATGCCGCCGTTTCTCGCATTCCCGGTCAAGGTTCCGGGGATGCACCGGCGACAGGAACGCTTGCGCCTGGTCCCGGAAGGACGGGACCGCACCCGGGCACAAAAAAGGCCATGGGAGCGCACCGCGCCCATGGCCCTGACACATCAACAACTGCAAAGAAAAGAAGGTTCCACCTTAGGCAAGGGGCTGCATCTTGTTAACCCTTTTGGTCAGACGGGAAACCTTGCGGGCAGCGGTTTTCTTGTGCACCGATCCCTTGGTGGCGGTCTTGTAGATCACCGGGATGGCAGCCTGCAGAGCGGCTCTGGCCTGTTCCTCGGAACCGGCGACAAGGGCCTCTTCCACTTGACGGACGGCGGTTTTCATTGCCGACTTGTTCATCCGGTTCCGCAAACGGCGCATTTTCGACTGACGATCTCTCTTCTCTGCTGACTTGTGATTGGCCATGAATACTCCTCATTCCTTATAAAAAAGCATCAATGATGAAAGATTAAAAATTTAAGCCCTGTTGTATACAGAAAAACCCTCCAGATGTCAAGCGTATATGTCAAGCGTACTCGCGATATCACCGGCTCTTTTCAGCCCCCGATGCACCCCTCCCCAATCAGGACGGCCTCTCACCCCATACCATCTCGCGTCCTTCACACTCCCGGCTTTTCCGTTTCCCGACAGAGTAAAAAAATAATCGGCGGCAACCGGTTGCACACCGGTCGCCGCCGCGACAGAGAATGGGAGGAATGTCAGGGGTGTCCCTCAACTATTCAGGCTGCCTTGGTGTCGAGCCCCTCTACCTTTCTCGTCCGCTGCTTCTCGATCTTTTTCGGGATCAGGCCGTTGGCCATGAACGCTGTACACTGTTTACGTTTTTCGAAGGAGCAATCGGTAATATTCCAACAAGGGGTGTATTGCAGCAGCTTTTTCACCGCCGCAATGGAGACGCCATGCTCGTGGATCATCTCCCGTAAACACTCGATCCATTTGATGTCGTTAATCGTGAAGTACCGCCATTTGCCCTTGCGCAGGGGAGCGATCAACCCTTCGTCTTCGTAGATTCGCAAGGTCCGGGGATGTACCCCGAGCATCTGCGCTGCTACGCCGATGGTGAATATCGCTTTGCTTTCATCAACCATGAGTTCCCTCGTATGCTTCAGCGGCGACCGGCCAGGTTCTGCCGGTCGCCTGTTGAGCCGGTACCGTCCCGTTAGTGCGTTTCCTGCCCGATGAAACTTTTGCCGAAATACCGTTCCCCCTGAAGGAAGGCGATTCCGGTGAAACCGATCCCGGCCAGCGCCACGATCCATTCATAACCGGATGGCGTGTAGTTGAAAAAGGTGGGCAGGTTGTCGTAACCGAGATGCTGGGGCACAAGTTGTCCGCCCACGACCATGTCGAGTCGGGCGATGAACATGCCGACCAGACTCATCAAAGCGGCGGTCGACATGGCGGCCGCATTCTTCATCCGGGTCAGCACCAGGAGGAGCGCCGGGGCGGCCAAGCCGACACCGACTTCAAGTCCCCAGAAATTAAAGGCCAGGGAGCCGGAGTACAGGGCATTGGCGGCGACGCGTCCGTCACTGACCCCTCCGACATAGAAGGAGGCCATGCGCCAGAATGTGGCAACCGTGACCAGAATAAGCATCAGCAACAGCACCTTGCCGGCGGACTGGACGCCGGTGAACACATGGGGTTCCATCTTCCGACCGCGGATGACATAGGCATAGTGGGTGAAAAGAATGGCTGCCGCCGCGCCGGAAAGAAAGGCGCAGGCAAGGAAATGAACCGGCAGTTGCGCTCCGTACCAGAAGGGCCGGGCAGCCAGGGTGGAGAAAACGCCGCCCAGACAGGTGTTGGCGGCAACCTCGGCCAGGGCGCCGAGAATCCCGAGCACCAAGGCCAGGGTAAAATGACGGGTCAGGATCAGCCAGAACTCCAGGAGAATAAATCCGAGCGCCAAGCCGTAGAGGGTTCCCATCCACCAGATATTGGAGGTGATGTTCGGGGAGATGACGTTGTAGATGGCCATCCGCCAGGGATTTTCAATCTCCATGCCGATGACGGTGAAACCGCTGAGGATGGTTATCAGGGAAATCCATACCATTCTATTGGCCAGTGGAGCCAGCTTGTTGCCCCCGAAGACGTGGCTGATCGCCGCCAGCAGGCACAACCCGGTGGAGGTGATGGCGAAAAAGGCGTAGGTGGCGATCAAGAGCCCCCAGGGAACCTCACGGGTGTTGTTGAAGATGTGTTCGTGGCCGATAAAGAACCCGGCCAGCCCGACGCCGACACCACCAATCAGCATCGCACCGAACAGGACGGACAGGGTTTTAACCAGAGAGTTTGCTACCTCCGGCTCAGCCGTTGCGGTTAGTGAAAATCCGTTTGCCATAATACTTCTCCTCTGCATTCAATATATTTGTTGTACATCACACTATGTTACAATCGAACCGGCTCGTTCATCCTTGCCCTGTTCTCTTCACTGGCCAGGGAGCCGAGGCCGATTAGGGCGACAATGGCCGAAAATGGACCCATGAGCAGAAACAGGAGCAAGCAGAGACAGAACCAGAAGGATTCAGAGATTTGGGCCAGGTGCGCCCGGACCCATGCGACCGGGGAATGACCGCCATCATTCCCGGATGTGTCGAGATGGCTGCGCGATACGATGTTCATGACTTTTCCTTTGGTATTCGGTTGGCCGCCGGTTGGAGCGGTTGTTGTCCCATGTATCGCAAGGGACATGCCATACCGGCAAACCGGGGCTAAACATCTGGAACAAAGACAGCAACATGTCGAATTTACGAAGCAAACGATTTATTCAACATCGCGCTGTTCAGGTATTTTGCCAATACCGGCCGGTAGATTATCTCTCCAAAGGGCGCAAAATTATCCCAACATCCACCTGTCGTCTGGCGCAAAACACGCCACAACAGACATTCATCCCCTGCCATTCTCCCCAGCCCGCGTGATCTTCGCTACTCGCTGAAAATAAGGAAAAAATGCGCCCTAAACAAAATTAGGCCAGGCAAGACCATGGGGGTCGAAAAACAATGATCGCCACGAAAGACGACCTCTGACCATGAACAAAAAATACGTTTAAACAGTAAAATAGGAAGAGAGATCTCGAAATGGACGAATTTTGCGCCCTATCGCCCGATAAAGCGGCCGAAATACGGCAAGAGCAGATGGCAACGCCCTCCTGCAGGGAGAATAATTGCCATTGGGGATGGAAGGAAATCCGGCAGTGAAAAAGGAAGGAGGAAAACAAGAACGGGGCGGACAGAAAGTCCGCCCCGGAGAAGCAGGAAATCAGTGTTTCTGTTTATCGCCCGCAGCGGTCTTGCCGGACATTCTCTCCAGTCCCTTGACGCCGATATGGCAAGAGGCGCAACGGGTATTGGAGGCAAAGGCGATGTTGCCGTTATGGCAGACGCCGCAGTACTTGCCGGCATAGAGGGCCTGCATGGTGAATTTGCCCGGCGTTTCTTCCGCGGCCCCTTTCCGCATCTCAAACGCCTTGTCATGGCAACTGGCACAGTCAAGCCCCATGTCGACATGGCCCTTGTGATCGAACACCACGGCTTTCACCGGACGGTTGAAGACCACCATCTCAGGCTGCTTCATGTCGCTGCCGTGACAGGTTTTGCAGGTCTCCGGGCCGGTGGTGTTGAACGCGGTCTTGCCGTCATGACAGGCGCCACAGTACTTGCCGGCATCCAACGAGGCCATGGTGTAATCGCCCTTGGCTTTCGCCGCCCCACGCTTTCGCTCAAAGAGGCTCGGATGGCAATCGTCGCAGGAAAGACCGGCGACCACGACGTGCGACTTGTGACTGAACATGGATTTCACCGCATCCATGTCGACGATCTGGGTGTTGCCGAAGGATTCGTATTGCTTCGCAGGCGCTGTTTCCGCTGAGGGTGCGGCCGGAGTTGCGGCATCCTTTCCGGCCGCGAAGGATATCCCCGCAGCTACGAGCAAACAGATTGACGGCATCAGTATGGTCTTTATCTTCATGCTATTCTCTCCTTTTTTCCCTTTAAACGTCCAAAACCACATTCATATAAAAAACGTTCGGCAGAGCGCCGGTTTCAGGCCGCAATACCCAGACCGTCGTCTCCGGTTGATGCACCAGTTTATAGACCTCGCTGGCCGGATCGCTGAGATCCCCGAACACTCTGACATGGGCGGGACAGGCCTCGACGCAGGCCGTATCCTTTTTCCCTTTGGCAAGACGGGTGTCCAGGCAGAAATTGCATTTGTCCACCGCCCGAACCTCTTCGTTGAAATAACGGGCATTGTAAGGACAGGCGGCCATGCAGGTTTTGCAGCCGATGCATTTTTTGCTATCCATCACCACGATGCCATGGGTCTTGTCCTTGTACGTGGCCACGGTGGGGCAGACGCGAACACAGGGCGGCTCGTTGCACTGGTTACAGAGAACAGGCATGAAAATTGTTTCTTTTTCCTTGGGGCTGATTTCCCGGCTCCGCTCAAGGATTTTGGTTCTCCAGCCGTAGGACGGCACGTTATTGGTTCGGACACAGGCCGCCATGCAGAGTTCGCAATCGATACAGAGATTCTGCCGCATGACCATGCTATAATGGGGTTTATAGGGATAGTTATCGTTCTTCGGCATGGTGCCCACGGCACTTTCGGCATCGCGGACGGAGGCGAGCGACAATATCGTTCCGCCCATGAACAATCCGGTAATAGCGAATCCGGCGCGCAAAAAGGTGCGTCGCTCGAGCGAAGGCAACTGATCCGTCCCTTCATTGTTTAATTTTTCCAACTCTTTAATATTCATTTCACACTCTCAAGGTAAAAAGTAATGAAGACGACATCGGTACCCGGTGCTGCAATATTTGGTGATAACAAGAAAAAAACCGAGAATGAATGGTTGCGCATTGACCAAAAAACGCAACATTTAACCATACCCTAAAACCATGAGAAGAGCAAGTTTTCAAATATATTGGTATAGTCGGCGCACGTGAGAAAAGACGTGACCACCACTCCCCACCAAGTAGCATTACCCACACCGGGATGGCGGCAACATTACCTTTGCCGGCGATGGCCATCGACACCTTCAAGCCCTTCCCTAATTTGAGCCGATTTTCCTTCTGCCATCCGACTGTTTATGCGCGAACGAATATTTAACCAATCGAACTTATTTCAAAACACCCTGGCCCTCTTCCATCTGGATCGCAACTGTCGAATCGTCGGTCTCAATAAAAATGCCGAACTGCTGACCGGCCGCCCCTTGGCCGATTTCTTCGGTAAATCCATGGATGAACTGCTCGTTTTCAAGAAAAACGCCGGCAGACTTGCCGAGCTCCTTACCCAACCCGATTGGGACAAATCGATTTCCCGGCAATCGGTTCTCGCCGACGGCCGCCTGCCCAAAACAACCATCGACGTCCTGGTCACGGTCACCCCCCTGTGGGGACAGGATCAAGCTATCGCCGGGGCTCTGGTTACCCTCGACAGCAACAACGAATCGCTCTACTATCACCTGCTGCTCGATTCGCTTTCCGAAGGCGTGCTGACCGTCAACCGATCCCTGGAAATCATTTCGTTCAACCGAGCTGCGGAACAAATTACCGGATGGAAGATCGAGGAGGTCATCGGGAAAGAGTATCATGAGATATTCCCGCCCGATTCCTGCAACAATCTCTCCCTGCTCAAGCACTCGATTGAAGAAGGAAAATCGTTAATTGCCCATACCGTCTTCACCGCCCACAAGGACGGCCGGTTTTTCCCGCTCTCCCTCACCTTGTCGCCGCTGTACGATTTCAACAACCAGGTGATCGGCGGGGTCCAGACCTTTCATGACTGTTCCGAATCCCTGCACAACAACCTGATCCTGGCCTCGGTGGCCGACGGCGTCTTCACCATCGACCACAACCGGATCATCACCTCGTTCAACCGGGCCGCCGAGCATATCACCGGCTGGAAGGAGGAGGAGGTGATCGGTAAACCCTGTCGGGAGATTTTTCACTCCAGCGTCTGCGGCAGCGAGTGTCTGCTGCAAAGGGCCATCGACGGCAACTGCATATTCATCGACCGGGCCATCTTCATCAAGGGCAAGGCGGGCAATTCCATCCCGGTCACCATCAGTTCGGCCCCGCTCCTCGACGATTTCGGCACCATCATCGGCGGCATCGAAACCTTTCGCGACAACACCTCCTCGATCCGCGAAAGCCTGATCCTCGATTCGATCGCCGACGGCGTATTCACCGTGGACCGCAACTGGAACATCACCTCGTTCAACCGGGCCGCCGAGGAGATCACCGGCTGGTCCCGCGACCACGCCATGGGCATGTCCTGCTCGGATATCTTTCATTCCTCCATCTGCGGCAAGAACTGCGCCATCGCCGAAAGCCTCTACACCGGCACCTCGGTGGCCAACCGCTCGATCACCATCCGCAACAGCCGGGGAGACAAGGTCCCGATCAGCATCAGCGCCGCCCCGCTCACCGATCACGAGGGCAACATCATCGGCGGCGTCGAAACCTTCCGCGACCTCACCGCCATCACTACCCTGCGGGAGCAACTGAGCCAGAAATACACCTTTGACGCGATCATTTCCAAATCGACCGCCATGCAGCGCCTGTTCGCCATCCTGCCGGAAATCGCCCGCAGTCCCAGCACCGTGCTGATCCTCGGGGAATCGGGCACCGGCAAGGAACTGATCGCCCGGGCCCTCTACAATTCCAGCGAGCGTTCGGACAAACCCTTTGTCATCGTCAACTGTGCCGCCCTGCCCGAAACCCTGCTGGAATCGGAACTGTTCGGTTACAAGGCCGGGGCCTTCACCGATGCCCGCAAGGACAAGATCGGCCGCTTCGCCGCCGCCGAGGGCGGCACGTTGTTCCTCGACGAGATCGGCGACCTGCCCGGCAGTGTCCAGGTCAAGCTGCTGCGAGTCCTCCAGGAGAAGGTTTACGAACCGTTGGGTTCCAACACCCCGGTCAAGGCGGATGTCCGCATCATCACCGCCACCAACCGCAACCTCCAGGCCCTGGTGCGCGAGGGCGCCTTCCGCGACGACCTTTTCTACCGCCTCAACGTGGTCAAGATCAGTCTGCCGCCGCTCAGGGAGCGCAAGGAAGACATCCCCCTGCTCATCGACCATTTCATCAAGAAATACAGCGCCCAGCAGGGCAAGGACATCGTCGGCATCGCCAGCGGTGCCCTGGCCATTCTCATGCGCTACGACTACCCCGGCAACATCCGCGAGCTGGAAAATATCGTCGAATATTCCTTTATCCTCTGCGAAGGCGGCTACATCCAACCCCGGCACCTGCCCGAACCCTTTGCCGCCGGGTTCGAGGAGGACCAACCGCTCGCCCCGCGCGACACCGGCCCCCAAACCCTGGAAGACATCGAGAAGCAGGCGATCACCCTCAGTCTGGAACGCAACCGGTGGCGAAAGATGGCCACCTGCCGCGAACTGGGGATCTCGAAGGATACCCTGCGCCGCAAAATCGAACGCTACGCCATTTCCAATCCGATGGGCGGCGAACCGGACCCGGACGAATAACTCGCCCGGTCCGGGACCACACCAATACCCGCAGATCCGATCCTTCCCTCATCGTTTCCCGAGCCCCGCTGCCGCGAACCGTTCCCCTACCCAATTGCCGACGATCCGGCGGCCTTTTCAGGTATCGGGGCTCGCTTTCTCCGGGCACAAAAAAGGCGTTTTCCGAACTATTCGGAAAACGCCTTTGAACATACTGGCAACCCCTCCTTCCCCGGTTCTCCCGGTCAGGGGATCAGCCCTGCGCCGCCACAGCGGACGACAAACGACCTCCCCGAAGGCCAGGCCGGAAATCTCCTCTCACGACCACGGCGGCAGGTCGCCGACCGCTGCCGCGCAGCGATCCTGCCGAAGCAGGATCAAGCGGAAGATTGGCGCTTTTTTTTTTGCCCCGCCTGTTCGCGGTTCTGCTTGTCCAACTCCTTGGCCTTGTCCCTGGCCACCGGATCACCCACCGGATGCGGTATCCGCGGCAACGCCCGATCCACCCTGGCCGCGCACTGCTCATGGAGCGCGGCCGGACATCCGGCCACCTCCCAGCAAGGGACGTATTCCAGGAGCTTCTTCAACCCCGGAATACTGATACCCTCTTCATGGATGAAGGTCCGCAAACAGGTGATCCACTGGATGTCGTCGGCGGAAAACATCCGCCGGTTGCCCATCAGGGTGGGCTTGATCAATCCTTCCTGCTCATAGATTCGCAGGGTACGGGGATGAACGTTCAGCAACTTGGCGGCCACCCCGATCGGGTAAATCGGGACATCGGAGCGAATTGCCTGAATTTCCGTTCTCTTTCTCGCCATACCGGCCTCCTGTCAGTGCGGGGTGCCGGGCATGGACGACGGTCCGTTGCCGGCCGCCGTCCATCCTTCCGATACCGATTCCATCAGTGGTCTTCAGACAGATGACCGCGGAACAAACGCTCACCCATCATGAAGAGGATCGCGCAGAAGGTGAAACCGGAGAGGGTCACCATCCACTCGTGCAGGGTCGGGGCATAGGGCAGGACATGGGGGAGATCGACGATGTTCAGGTTGTGGAATCCCGGAATGACCTGCCCGAGGATCACCAGGTCGTAGCGCATGATGAAGATGCCGACAATGCTCATGGCCGAACCCAGGGCCATGGCGGTCAGATTCCTGGCCTGGACCGCGAGGATGATCAGCAGCGGAATGGCCAGCCCCAGACCGACCTCGCCGTACCAGAAATTCCTGGCGTACGGACCGCTGATCAGGGCCATGAAGGTTTCATACTCTCCGGGGACCCGGCCGGTAATGCCGGCGATGGCCTTCCAGGTAGTGAAGAACATGATCACGATGTAGAGCAGCGCGCCCAGTTTGGCCACCGAACGCAGGGATTCCTCCAACTTGTCGCTCATCTTCCAGCCATTGATCTTGTAGCCGAGCCAATGAAAGAAGATCACCGTAGCGCAACCGGACATCATCGCGGAGACGATGAAGTAGATCGGCATGTAGGGGCCGTGCCAGAATTCGCGACCATTGAGCAGGCCGAACACCGCGCCCAGATTGGAGTGAGCGGCAACACCCGAGATCACGCCGAGCATGCCGCACATGCCGGCGATTTTGTGCTTGCCGGCCTGGAGCAGGGCGAACTCGATGAGCATGAAGAACAGGTAGGCCCCGTACAGGGTGCCCATCCACCAGATATTGGAGCTGAGATTGGGCGAGATGACATTGTAGATCGCCATCCGCCAGGGATTCTCGATTTCGAAGAAGATGACCAGAAAACCGGCCACGATGGTGGCGATCGCCAGAAACACCGACCGTTTGGCAATCGGTTTGAACGCCTCGTACCCAAATACATGCCCGATCGAGGAGACCAGGCAGAGTCCGGTCGAGGTCACGACAAAAAAGACATAGGCAGCGAGCATCAATCCCCACGGCACCTCACGGCTGACGCCGTAGGCATGTTCGTGGCCGATAAACATCGCATGCACGCCAAAGGCAACGCCAACCACCGTGAACAGCCCCAACAGACCGATCACCCCGTTGTACAGCCCCGACTGACTGCCTTCGAGCCCTCCTTCCTGGGGCAAGACCTTGGCTAATATTGCATTCATGGCACCTTTCCTCCCTTTTGCGGTCGACGACCCAACCGTCGTCGCCCCTGCTGATTATTAATCGTGGTACTGATTCAATCCGATACAAAAAATACGGTTAAGGCAAATCGCTTTCTTCCCTGGCCGACTGCAGAACCGGTTTGATTCGCAGATCGAACAGCGTATGAAGGACCGCACCACCCAACCAGATAACGAAAAACAGTATCGCTTCCATTTGTTTCTCCTTGTTCCGGCACTCCGAAGACGTTGTCTTACCCCGGGATTTTATTGGCGGATAAAAACCCGGGCCCTAACGTTGCTTGCCAGCACCTCCTTGTTCTTCTTTGCCCGATCCCATATTCGGGCGAGACCGATTCGTTACTGTGCTCTTAAGGCCGTTTTTATCCGGCAAGGAAGCGTCTGTCAAGAAAAACTCGTTTCAATTGTCAGAAAACTTGTAAATAGCATAATCATTTTGATCCCAAAAAAACAATGTGGCTAATTTACGAAATAATAATTTCGGATTTCCCATCGGAGCGATGGTAGCTTTTACCTGTAATTCCTCACTTATAACCAATCAATCCGTCCTGACCGCTGGCGACAGTGCCCATCCTTCCCTCCATCCCGCACTGCGCAAAATGCTTCCAATGACATGGGCGAAGGGATCAAAACAAGCCCGAAACAAGCAACCGACGAGCCGCGAGAATGGCGCGCCGTTGACCACACCGCATCAAACAGCCCCATATCAATCGGTTACGAAATTTCCTGGCCACGCCCCGCCACCTATCGGGAATGGAACGGATCGTGCAAATCGCAAGCAGCTCCTCGTTTGTAGTTTGCATCCAGAGAACGAGTACGCTTCCCCCCTCCCCCTCCGAGGTGGCGGCCTCGGAGGGGTTTTTCTCCCACCGGCTTTACCTTTGCCGCGATTTATGGTAGCTCATTGCCGAGCCGATCGGATGCGCGGTGATAGGAACCACCCGTAGCCCCGTTCTCTTTCCTGCCCGATTCCGGCTGCTTGAGATGAAAGCGTTGGTTTCCGACGGCGATGCCATGCCGGAGCGCCGACCTTTCATGATCCGTGGTGGCGGACCAATTTGGTCCAGCCATGTTGGTTTGCAGACAGAGACTTCCCGGCCGGTCGTCGCGACCAAGAGGGAAATCCCAGGCGCTTCATTCCGTTCAAGGAGAACGTTGTGCAGAAATTTTACAAAAATCTGTCCCTTTGGCTGGTCATTGCCCTCGCCGCCCTGCTGCTCTTCCATTACTGCCAAAAATCGCCGGACGGACGCCATGCCGTGCCCTACTCCGAATTCCTCAAAAAAGTGGACAGCGGCCTGCTTTCCAAGGTCACGGTGATCGACCGCACCATCTTGTGGGAAACCGGGGACGGCTCGCTTTTCAAGACCGTGGTGCCCCCGGCCAGCGACGCCCTCGCCCATCTGCTGCGCAAAGAGGTCACCATCCGGGCCGAAGAGGCGCCGCAGACGCCGTGGCTGCTGCAAACCCTCCTCTCCTGGCTACCGTTTCTCCTCCTCGGCGTGCTCTGGGTGTTTTATTTTCAGAGAGGGGGGGGGCAAAGCGGCGGGAGTGGCGGCGGCGGACGGGCCTTGGCCTTTGGCAAGAGCAGGGCCCGACTGATCAACCCGGAGGAATCGAAGATCAAGCTCGCTGATGTCGCCGGCATCGACGAGGCCAAGGAAGAGGTCGCCGAGCTGGTGGATTTTCTCAAAAAACCGGGAAAATTCATCGAGGCCGGCGCCCGCATCCCCACCGGCGTGCTCCTCTACGGCGAACCGGGTACAGGCAAGACCCTCCTGGCCAAGGCCATTGCCGGCGAGGCCGGAGTGCCGTTTTTTTCGATCAGCGGTTCGAATTTTGTCGAGATGTACGTGGGGATCGGCGCTTCACGGGTGCGCGACCTGTTCAATGAGGGGAAGAAAAAAGCGCCCTGCATCATCTTCATCGACGAAATCGATGCGGTCGGGCGACATCGCAGTTCCGGTACCGGTTCCGGAGGCAACGACGAACGGGAGCAGACCCTGAACCAGTTGCTGGTGGAGATGGACGGCTTCGAGGCCAACGACCAGGTGATTGTCATCGCGGCCACCAACCGTCAGGATATCCTCGATCCGGCGCTGCTGCGGCCGGGTCGCTTCGATCGCCAGGTCATGGTGCCCCTGCCCGATGTCGGCGGCCGGGAGAAAATCCTCAAGGTGCACGCCCGCACCGTCAAGACCGGTGCGGATGTGGATTGGCAGGTGATTGCCAGGGGCACGCCGGGCTTTTCCGGTGCCCAATTGGCCAGCCTGGTCAATGAGGCCGCCCTCTTGATGACCAGGAGCAACAGCCCGGTCATCACCATGGCGCTTCTGGAAGCGGCCAAGGACAAGGTGCTGATGGGGGCGGAGCGACGCAGCCTGATCATCACCGACCGGGAGAAACGGATCACCGCCTGCCACGAGGCCGGGCACACCCTGGTGGCCTGGATGCTGCCCGGCGCCGACCCGGTGCACAAGGTGACGATCATTCCCCGCGGCCGCGCCTTGGGCCTGACCATGCAACTCCCCGAGGAGGAACGTGTCTCCCACGACCGCGCCTGGTTGTTCACCACCCTCTGTACCCTGCTCGGCGGCCGGATAGCCGAGGAGATCGTCTTCAACCAGATGACCACCGGCGCCGGCAACGACATTGAGCGGGTGTCCGATATTGCCCGGCGCATGGTCTGCGAGTGGGGAATGAGCGAGGCGGTGGGACCACTGACCTTCCGGGTCGACAACCCCTTGGGCGGTCAACCCGGCCCGATCATCAGCGAACAAACCGCGATCCTGATCGACAGCGAGGTGAAAAAGCTGGTGCAGGCGGCCTACGACCAGGCGCGCGGTCTGCTTGAACAACATCGCCCCCTGCTCGACGCCCTCACCGCGGCCCTCCTGGAACGGGAGACCATTACCCGGGCCGACATCCAGGCAATCGTCGCGACGACCACCACGAATTGACCGTAATCGCTGTGTCCTTGCGGCCGTCGGTCGGATGACCGGCGGCCGCCTTGTTCTACTTGCCGTGCTTCCAGACCCAGGGCGGCACGGGCCGGCGCTCCCGCCAGATCCCCCGCTTGCCCGTCCGGGCGGCCTGTTCCAACTCTTCGAGCCCACGGCACAGGGGCTGGGCCTTGCAATAATGCGGATAGACCCAGGCCAACCCCCGGCGCACCAACTCCCCGTTGACCGACAGGCCCCGAACCCCGACCAGGGCCACGATCCTGCCGTACTGATCCATCTCCACCGGCTCGACCGTGACCATTTTCCCCTGCACCAGATCGGAAGTCCCATCCTTGGCCTCCTGCCAACAGGCCTGGCCATACTCCGGACTGTCGACGCCGTAGAGGCGGATGGTCACCAACTGCTCCCCTTGCCTGACGCGAATCGAATCGCCGTCGAGCACCCGGGTGACCGTTCCCTCCCAAGCCGTTGCCGGCACGCCCCAGAAAACAAAAACCATGCAACTGCAAACTGTTAGAAAATACTGTCTCGCTCCCATATCCCCACCTGTTAGCCATCGTCCCCGATAACCCGTGCTAACCCATCTTGCATTGTCAAGATAATGACACTTTTTACGAAAGTCCCTTGTATTCCCTGGTTCATTTGTGGTAACCTTACAAAAAATTGTACTCGAAAACACAAAAAACTGTACTTTTTCGGCTGCCCCCTGCCGCCACCCCCGTACCGGCATGAACGAACCCGTCGCGCCCGAACAAGAACTTTCGGAAAACGAGGAGAAAACCAGGGATCTCATCCTCACCCTTCCCCTGTTCGACGCCTTCAAATCCGATGAACTCGACATCCTCGCCCGCCACATGAACTTTGCCGAGATCATGCGCGGCGAGCATCTCTTTGTCGAAGGCGACAAAGGCGATTTCATGTGTTTTGTGGTCCGCGGCCTGCTCGATGTCCTCAAAAAATCCACCGGCGGCGATCACCGGGTCATCGCCCGACTGGGCAAGGGCAACACCATTGGCGAGATGTCGATCATCGATAAATCGCCACGCTCCGCCACGGTGGTGGCCCGCCAGCCATCGGTTGTCATAATCTTGACCAAAAAAGGTTTCGATGTCCTCACCGAGGATCACCCCGCCGTGGGCGTCACCCTGCTGAAAAAGATCATGCACCTGCTGAGCCTCAACATGCGCCTGACCACCAGCAAACTTGCGGACAAACTCCCCCAAACCGAGTTATGAGCCCTGATTCTTATTACGGTATTATCGGCCGCAGCGCCTCCATGCAGCGGCTGTTCAGGTTGATCGGCAAGCTGGCCGAGGACGATGTCAGCACCGTGCTCATCCAGGGAGAATCCGGAACCGGCAAGGAACTGGTCGCCAAGGCGATCCATGCGCACAGCCCCCGAAGCAGTCATCACTTCGTGCCGGTCAACTGCGCCGCCATCCCCGACGATCTCCTGGAAAGTGAACTGTTCGGCCATACCAAGGGCGCGTTCACCGGAGCCACCGGCCCGAAAATAGGCCGGATCGAATACGCCCATGGCGGCTCGCTCTTTCTCGACGAAATCGGCGACATGAAACCGGTGCTCCAGGCCAAGCTGCTGCGGGTGCTGCAGGAGCGGGAATTCGAGCCGGTGGGCGGCCTGAAGGCGATCCCGGTGGATGTCCGCGTGATTGCCGCCACCCACTGCAACCTGGAACAGATGGTGGCCGAGGGGCGATTTCGCGAGGACCTGTATTACCGCCTCAACGTCATCCCGCTCTCCATCCCGCCGCTGCGCGAACGTGTGGAGGACATCCCCCTGCTGGTTGAATACTTCGTTCACTTCATCGGCAAAACCAAGAAGACCCCCTTGCTGGGGTTCGATGCGGCCGCCTTGCAGGCCCTGACCTCCTTTCCGTGGCGGGGCAATGTCCGGGAGTTGGAGAATCTGGTGCAACACATGACCATCCTCCACGGCGGAACGATGGTCGGTTATCACGACCTGCCCGAAAAATACCGCCACACCGCTCCGCCGTCCGTCCCCGTCCGAGCCGAAACGCCGCCGGCCCTGGATGACGTCAGCCGTCCCGAACAACTGCTGCTTTTTTCGGCTGCTCCGCCGCCGACACCCAGCGAAATCTGGCCGGACAGCGGCATCGATTTCAATGCCCTGGTCAACGATTTCGAAACCCAGTTGATCGTGCAGGCCCTGAAACTGACCCAGGGCAACAAAAAAGAAGCTGCCCGCCTGCTGAACCTGAAGCGGACCACCTTGCTGGAGAAGATCAAGAAAAAGGAGCTGTTCGTCAGTTGGACGGAGGAAGAGGAAGGCGAATAGGACGGGTCAGGCGGCTTTTTTCACCAGATTGACCTCGATCTTTTCCCGGATATCGTCGGGCGACGCCGGTGTGATCAGAATATCGCAGGCCCCGTATTTCACGGCCTTGAGCACCAGGGTCCTGGTCCAGGCCGGACCGGCGGCCACCAGGGGTACCGGCAGGCCGGCGCTGCTGATCTTGATGGCCACACCGAACCCCTGCTCGCTGACCTCCTGCATCACCAGAAAGATCATCCGCGTGCGCGACGTCAGGACGCTGTGGACCGGATCCTTGAAGTGGAGGATGCGGCAGCCGTATCCCATGCCCTCCATGAGGTCGGCGATCCGGCCGGCCTCGCCGTCGTCATCGGTGAACAACAGCATGTCGGCGGCCTCGGCGGGTTTTTCCCGAAGCCGGGCAGGCTCCACGGACGCGACGGGCTTTCCGGCGGGCGCGGCGACCGGCGCCTCTCTTTTGGTCGCCTCTGCCACCGCCGGTTCGTCGCCGGCCAGGAGCAACTCTTCCAGCTCAAACACCGCGGCGGGGATGAGCAATTGCAGCCGTCCCAGGTCGCGGTCGTTGTACCGGATCCGGCCGGGGGAGAGGTAATAGGCCTGATTGACGAATACATCGTCCCCATCGGGATCGATCTTGATCGGCACCACCGGCTCCATCGAGGTTTTCACAAACCCGATCTTGGTGGAATACTGTTCCTCGAAGATGGCGGTGTAGACCCCGGCGATGATGTTGGTCACCTCTCCGTAGGCATCACGGGCGTCGTCGCCGAACTCTTCGTTGCGGACCGTCTCTTCCAGTTCCCCTTCAGGCAACATGATCAGACAGCCGCCCAGATAAACGGCCGTCTTGACGTCGACCAACAGATAGGCCTCGCCCTGGCTTCCGCCTCGGATATCCATGCGGGTCATGATCTGCTTACCGCCGGCCTGCTCAAGGAAGCGCTCCTTGGTCAGCGCCATACCCTCTGTAGGGACGACCTTGAGGGAGCCGCCGAGCAGGGCGCTCACCTCCTCACACATTTTGGCCATGCCGTTGGCCAACAGATCGTCGACCCGTTTTTTCTGTTTGCCGAGATCACGTCTGGGCGGGGCCGGTTCCCCGGGCTGTCCGGGGGCGGGGCCTTCGTCCGCCATCGGGCGGGGCAGGACGTTGACCTCCTCGGGAACAGTTGTGTCGGCCGGCTCCCGTTCGAGGACGCCGACCGGCTCCTCGGCCACCTTGTCGCCGCGTTGCACGGTAGCCGGCGTCTCCGGAGAACGCTGTCCACCCTTTTCGCCGACCGCATCCTCGCCCACCAGACCAAAGGGCACCGCCGGCAGCACCACCCGCAGTTCGCCGAGCTCGCGGTCGTCCAACTGCATGGGAACGATCATGCAATAATACGGCACATCGGCAATCGGTTGGTCCGATTCGACTTCCACCTTGATCGGGACGACGATCTCCTGCTCTCGCCGGACCAGGCGCACATTCTTCGGATACTGCTCTTCCAGGGTGACCGTGGCGGCACCGCAGATGATATTGGCCACCTCGCCGTAGGAATCCTGCAACTCCTCGGAATATTGTTGGTCGGCAAGAACGCTCTCCAGTTCGGACTCCGGCAGCATGATCAGGGTGCCGCCGATATAAATGGCATCCTTGATGCCGATCAACAGACAACCGGCCGCCTGGAGCTCTCCCTCCAGGCTGACATGGGCCAGCACCTGCTTCCCTCCAGGTTCGGAAAACAGATCTTCCTTGCTGACCTGACGGAATTTCGGCTCGCCCAGTTTGAACGGTTTACCGATCAGGGCCGAAACCTCATTCTGCATCCGGTCACAGCAGGAGCGCAGTATCTTGTCGAAACGTTCTCTGGATTTCATCGCATAAACAGGAAGGAAGGTACCGTTGTTTCAGGCCTGTATCGAAACCGCAACAACGTCACAACACCGCCGAACGCCATCAGCTCCGGTAAAAACAGGTCCCTGGCTGGCAATACATATGCAAGCACCGAACCTGTCTCATCTCTTTCGGCACCGGGAGGCGAGGAGTTTACCTGATTTCTCAGGAAAGGACAAAACGGAGTTCTATACCGAACCGGCCAAGCGGACTGGAGAAGGGCACCATGGCCCTGGTCGCCCCGGAAAGGCCGCTGGTGCGGATGGCCTTGCCGATGACGGTGGTGGGAAGGGCCAGTTCGACCTTCTTGTCGACGGCGGCCAGGCTCACCTTCAGGCCGCCGGCAACCATGTTGGCGATCTCGCCGATGGCATCCTTGACGTCTTCGCCGAGCGCCGTAACTTCCATGCCCAGCATGGCCGTGGTGACCCCCAGGGCTACCGCTGCCGGACAATGAACGGCAAGAATGCCCTTGAGGTCGCCGGCAAGGCCGATGAGGCTCGACACATTGGGCTCGATCGGCGGCATCGAATCGGCGGCGGGTTCCGCCGCGATATCGATGAAAATCATGGAGGCAAAGACCTCCAGGGTGGCATCGGTGAGATATTTTACCAACTCCAAGCGCTCACTCCCAAGGCAAGGGGCATTCCCCGAAGGGGACGAGCCGATCAACGTTCCAGTTCGACTTCGACATAGAATATCCCCGCCGGGGCCTGGAACGGAAGGATGACCTGGTCGACCTCGGCCTGTGAGGAAAAGGCATATTCGTCCCCGTAAATGGTCGACGGCAGGGAGAGATGAATATCCTTGCCGCGGTCGGAAAGAATGGTTTTCAGATTGCCGCCGAGCATGTTGGCAATTTCGCCGATGGCATCCTGAACGTCTTCGTTGATCTCTTCGACCTCCATTCCGAGAAAACTGCCGGTGACCGCCAGCGCCACCGGTTTGGGAAAATGCACCGCCAACACCCCTTTATGGGTTCCGGCCAGACCCACCATGCCGGTGATCGATTTCTTTAACGGACCCATCGTTTGCAGGGGTTCGCCAGCCACCGCGATCTCCATCATCACCATACCGGTGAAGATCTCGATGGTCGATTCAATGATCTTTTCGTTGATTTCCGTGAAACTGTTCAACTGTTCCCCCTTCATCATCCAGAAATAGGTAGTCGGGCCGCCGCATCCGGCCGGACCAGTTTACATCAACGGCCCGAGTACTTCGTTGACCTTTTCCGGCGTGAAGGGTTTCTTCAAAGCACCGATGGCCCCCAGGCTCTTGGCTTCGCCGATGATGTCCTCTCCGGTTTCGGTGGAGATCATGAACACCGGGATATCCTTGATCGCCGGACGATTCGACTTTTCCCGCAGAAACTCGATGCCGTTCATATTCGGCATGTTGATATCGCTGAGCACGATGTCGATGGATTCCTTTTCCAGCATGGCCAGCGCTTCCTGGCCGTCACCCGCCTCGTAAATCTCGCCGAAATCAAGCCCGGCCTGACGTAACGAACGACTGATGATCTTGCGCATGGTACTGGAATCGTCGACAAGCAGTACATTCTTTGCCATTATCTTCTCCTCTTTTTCGTTTGGGACAGGATCGGTCAATATTAGGACTAGCCTGCTTCAACTGCCGGTTTATAAAGCAGGAAATGTGCTATGCTGGTCATTCTATCAGCAGGGAAAAGGGGAAAGCAAGGTTTCTTCCGCCTCCGTGAGCTTTTTCCCCGGTCATCAACGGTTCCGCGGTACCCGCAGGGTCACGCAGGTTCCCTTGCCGGCACGGGTGGTGACATTGATTTTGCCATGGATCCGCGTGAGCATCCTGTTGACGACCACCAGGCCCGGTCCCTGATTCCCGGTCGCCTGGCCCCGGTCCCGGGCTACCGGCGGCTCCATGAACAGGTGCTGCATGCGCTCCCGGTTGCTCATCCCGCCGATGCTGTCCTTGGTCGCCAGTCCCCTGCGGACGAGCAGGGCGGCCACCTGTTCGAAATCGAACCCCCGGCCGTCGTCCTCGACGCTGATCCAGATCTCCTCTTCCTGGCGCAAGACCAAGAGATGCAGCGTGCCGGTTTGCCGCTTCCCCGACCGCACCCGTTCCTCCACGCTTTCCAGACCGTGCTCGACCCCGTTGCGGATCAGATGCAGGAGACCCTCGGCAAGCACGACCGCCTCCCCGGTCTCCCCCAGCAGTTCGATCCCTTCGATGGTGCATTGCACGCGCTTGTTGCCTTGCACCGAGAGATCATGCACCACCCGTTGGAGGCGGCCGGCCAGGGAGGCGAGGGCATCGCGATGGCATGACCGGAGGAGCGTCTGCACCTCGGCGAGCAGGGCCAGGGATTCGTCCGGAAGGGGCATGGCCAGCAACCGCTTGAGCACCACGCTCATCCGTTCCAGCCGGCGACTGTCGATGCAGACTTCATGCGGGGCAAAGAGGGTCAACGAAGGTTCGGGGCGGGCCATGCCGCCACCACCCAGGGTGGCTTCCGCCTCCTGGGTTCGGGTCCGCTTGCCGTGCTGCTCCCGGAGGATATCTTGCACCTGTTCCGGGGTGACCTCGCCCATGGCCACCAGCACCTCGCCAAGACGGCGCGGCTGGGCATCGACGGAGGAACGCTGCACCTTCAGGGCCTGATCCACGGTTTCCGGGTCCACCAGCCCCGCCTCGATCAACAGCTCGCCAATGGGTTGGCGCATCATGCCTTGAATCGCCGCCAGATGATGCTCCACGTCGGCTACCGTCAGTTCGCCGGTGAGCGGAAACCTGGCGATAGCCGCGCGGATGGCGTCGATGCTGCGCAGCAGCACCCGTTCGGGATATTCGGTCTGAAAAAAATCACCCTGGAGATATCGGTTGAGCGTCGAGGCCATGGCCAGGCAAATCCGCTCGGGATCGTGGAAATCATAGAGGGCGAAACTCTGTTTCAGCCGGTGCAGCAACCGGCACAACGTGGCCACCCGTTCCGGATCGACCGCGATGAAGTCCCACAGGACGCATTCCTGCTCCGCCGTGGTCAGCAGATTATTCGTTTCCCAGAGAAAGGATTCCCGCATGTCCGCGGAAAGGGTGGCCGCCGTGCTCCCCCCCGGCTCGGCTTCCGCCTCCGCAGAGGCAGCCAGCCGGATCGCCGACGCCAGGGCAGCGGCGGAAGCGGCCAGGCGGGCGTCGCTATCTTCCGCTGCCACCAAGGCCAGCCCCTGCTCCAGGAAGGTGCAGGTCTCGGCCAGAAGGGCAATGCGTCCCGGCGTCAGCCGGAGAACGCCGGACCGGACCCGGTCGAGCAGGTATTCCATGGCCTCGGCAGGTGCCGCCAGATGATCGAATCCCAGCATTGATCCGGTTCCTTTTACCGAATGCACCAGACGAAAACAGGGGACCGTGATCCGGGGCAGGAGTTCTTCCCGATCCGACTGCGCGACCAGGGCGCGCACCAAGGGTTGGACCCGACGAATCGCCTCCAGGGATTCACGGACAAAGGTCCGCACCAGCTGCCGATCTGCTTCCGATGTCACTGCTGTTCCTTCTCCTCCCACCGATCCGACCGAGGTGGCGATCTTGCCTCCGGGCAGCGGATTCGACCACCAGGGCCGGCCGCCTCCTCCCTGCCAAAAAAATGACGCGTTGTCTTTCTCCGATGCGACCACTGTATCCCACCCGACAGCCGTCAAACGATCCGCCGGGACACCGCGCTCATGACAACGATCCATTTCGGCGGCATGGAATGCTTATTGCTTAAAAGAACGAAACAGACTCCTTCTCCAAGAGGGAACAGGATCGCGCACCCGGTTTTGTGGTTACCTCATGAGCATTCGTTTTCTTATCATCACCCTGCTGCTGGCCACTGTCAATCAGTTTTGCGGGACAAACGCACGGGCGGAAACGATCCTCAAGGCGATCGACCGCAGCGACGAATCGGGGCGATTGCAGCTTTCCCTCCGGTTCGATCGGTTGCCGGGATTCCAGCTCGCCACCAGCGGCCGACGGATCGACCTGGAGCTGATGGACGTGGCCGCGATCGAATCCCTGCCCGGTCCGGCCATTGACGACAAAATGCTCAAAATGGTCAGCAAGGTCGGAAAAACCAAAACCACCCTGTCCTTTTATTTCCGTTATCCCCCGCAAAAGGTCTCCAGCGAGAGCCACAAGGACACCGGGCTGCTTGTGCTCGATATCCTCCTCGGCACGCCGCTCTCCGCCTCCCAACCGGAGCTTACCGCCCCACCCCGGGAAACCGCGACCGTGCAACGAACGACGACGCCCCCCGCTCCCAACCCGGTCAACGCCTCGACCTTTGCCAAGAACTGGCGCTCGTTTTTCACCGACTACGAATCGCCGCTGGAACTGCTTCCCCCGCCCAAACTCCACCTGCCGCCCTTCCCCCTGGCTGCGGCCCTGCCGCCACCGACCGCAGTGAATCAATGGTTGTCCGACGACATCCGGGCCCAGGCCAACGACGGCAAATGGCTCCAGGCCTGCCTGCTGCTGCGCGAACAGGTGAGCCGGCAACCGGAGGAGCATCTAAAGGAGCGCCTGGTCCTGACCTATGCCGAAGCCCTGATCAGGGCCGGGGAATACCGGGAGCCCTATTTCCTGCTGCAACGGATCGCGCTCCAGTACCCCGATTCGCCGATGGCCGAGCTAGCCTCTTTTCTCCTGGTCTACCAACAGGCCGAACGGGGCGACGTCGTCAATGCCTATTACGAACTCCGGGGGATGGTGAAAAAAAACGGCGATACCCCCTTTATCGGTTCCTTCAATCTTTTGCTGGCGGAACTGGCCCTGCTGGCCAAACTCCCCTCGGAGGCGGAAAAACTGCTCGGCGACCCGACGGTCAGCAATGACGAATCGCTCAAACTCACCCGCCTGTTGCGGCAGGCCGACCTGTTTTCGGCCACCGACCGCAAAGCCAAGGCCCTGGCCATCTACCAGGACCTGGTCGGGCAATCGTCGTTGGTCGAGACCGACCCGATGTCGCTCACCCGTTTTGCCGATGCCCTCTATGCGGCCCAACGCTATCCCGAGGCCGCCAAGCGCTACCAACTGCTCGGCGACCTGCTCAACAACCGGCCCGGTCTGGATCTTGCCCTGTTCCGCCTGGCCCTGTGCCAGATCCGTATCCCGGCGACGGCCAAGAAGGCCCGGATCGATCTGCAACAAATTCACAACGCCTTTCCCGGAACCCGGGGCGGGGCACTGGCCCTGCTCAAACAGACCGATCTGGACTTTATCGGCAACAAGATCGCACCGCACGAGGCCGAAGCGGTGTACGGCAGATACGCGGTGGAGGCCGACACGACTGCGGTCCGCGAAGAGAGCGCCTTCAAGCAGGCCCTGGTGAACAGCCTGTCGGGCGAGGGCGAGACGAGCGTCAACCGGTGCATGCAACTGCTGCGCGGCTTTCGTTCCGGCAAACTGCGCACCGAGGCCACGGCCCTGCTGATCCAGCAACTCCCCGGCGTCATCAGGCACCTGGTCAAGAATGCGGAATATGTCAAGGCACTGGTCCTGGCCAAGCGGAACAAGGAGCTCTTCGTGCGCGGCTGGCTCGACACCACCCTGCTCTACGACCTCGCCCGCGCCTACAGCAAGCTCGGCATGACCGACCAGACCGCCCGGACCTACCAGTATCTCTTCGAGGTTTCCGGCGAAGCCGACAAGGAAAAAATCTATCTGCCGCTGTTGCAGTCCCTCTCCTCCTCCGGCCACTTCCTGCAGGTCGAGGAATATGCCGACCGCTACCTGGCCAGCTATCCCAAGGGGGCCAATCTCCCGGCCGTCTTTGCCCTCAAGGCGAGGGCCCTGTACGCCAGCGGCCAGACCGAAAAGGCCCTGGCCCTGATGACCGCCATGTCCAGTCCCCGCATCCGGGAGCTGGAACTGCTCAAGGCGCAGATCTACTTCGACAACAAAGAGTGGCAGAAGGTGATCGACACCCTGGCCCAACCGGGGCTGGAGGAGACGCCGGTCCGGCAGGCGATGCTGCTACCCCTGGCCGAATCCTACTTTCAGGCCGGCAAGGACGACCAGGCCGCTGCCACCTTTCAGCGGCTCATCGAGCAAAAAGAGGGTAGCGAACAGGCCCGATTCCGGTTGGCCCAGATTGCCCTCAAAAAGAACAACGACCGGCACGCGCTTAATTTGTTCAAGGAATTAGCCGAAAAAGGCACAGACCCCTTGTGGACCAAACTGGCCCGCGAGGAAGCGGCGATTCTCGAGCTCAAGGAAAAGTGACAAAAGTGACCGGGACTTCCCGGCATCGACAACCAGGCCCCCCGGAGGGAGGACCCCATGCCCGGCATTCAGACATTCGACACCACCATGAAGCTCCTGCACAAGGTGCTCGACCTTCGCGCCAAAAACCAGGAGGTGATCGGTTCCAACATCGCCAACGCGGAGACACCGGGCTATGCGGCCCAATCGTTTCGCTTCGAGGATCAGTTGCAAAGCGCCCTCGCCGACAACGGCCTGCGCCCGGTGGCCACCCAACCGGGCCATATCCCGCTGGCCCCGGCCAATCTCGAACAGGTCAACGGCACCGTCACCGCCAACAAGGACACCGCCGGTCTCGGCGACCGCAACACGGTCAGCGTCGACCAGGAGATGCTCAAGCTGTCGGAAAACGAGATCCTTTACGAGGCGGCGGTGACCATGCTCAACAAAAAATTATCGATGCTCAAATATACCGCCAATGGTGGCGCATAAATTGCTTAGCAAAGAGCAACCTCACAGGAGTTTGTCATGGATATCTTCACCACTTTCGACATCGCCGCCTCGGGCCTGAAAGCGCAAACCACCCGGCTCAACGCCATCAGCTCCAACCTGGCCAATGCCGAGACCACCTCGACCCCGGAAGGCGGCCCGTACAAAAAGAAATCCGTGGTCTTTCAGACGGAACCGGTCCCCTTTCGGCAACACCTCGCCGCCTCCCGCCGGGACCAGGGGCAGGCGCAAGGGGTCAAGGTCGCCAAGATTACCGAAGACGCGGGTCCGCCGCAGCGCATCTACGACCCCTCGCACCCGGATGCCAAGGAGGATGGTTATGTGGAGCTGCCCAATGTCAGCGTCTTCAAGGAGATGGTCGACATGATGTCTGCCACCCGTTCCTACGAGGCCAACACCACCACCGTCAAATCGGCCAAGCGCATGGCCATGAAAGCCCTCGATATCGGGAGATAACAGATGGAAGCGATTCACGGCATCACCCCCTTGCCCGCGCAGGTGCAGCCTGCGGTCTCGTCGATCCGGCAGGCCGAGACCACCTTCGGCGACCTCCTCGCCGCCGTGGTGGGGCAGACCAACGAACAACAGCAAAACGCCGACCAGGCCATCCAGCAGGTGCAGGCCGGCGGCGAGAAAAACCTGCACGAGGCGATGATCGCCATGGAAAAGGCCGATATTTCCTTGCGCTACACCGTCCAGGTCCGCAACAAGGCCATCGATGCCTACCAGGAAATCATGCGCATGCAAATCTGAGGTGGATAGACTGGAGGTGGTTGGGCTTTGAGCAAAAGCTTCACCCGCTTGAGGAGAGCAACATCGACGGTTTGTCCCGCTGATCCCGTTCTCCACAACCCCTAAAAGCCTACGACCTAAATACCTAAACCCCTAACTACCTAACAACATGGCCGAACAAACGGACGCCCCTTCAAAACTGAAAAGCGGCTGGCACGCGCTGGCGGCCACCATCGGAGCCTGGCCCCTACCGCGAAAAATCGCCCTGGCCGCCGTCACCGCCATCACCCTCGGCCTGTTCGCCCTGATCATCGTCCAGGCGCGGACCGCCGATTATCAGTTGCTGTACGGCAACCTCGCCGATGCCGACGCCTCCGCCGTAGTCGATTGGCTCAAGGGCCACAACGTTCCCTTCCAGCTCGCCAACAACGGCCACAATGTCCTCATCCCGGCGAAAAACGTCCACGAAACCCGCCTCAGCCTGGCCTCGCTGGGATTGCCCCAGGGCGGCGGCGTCGGCTTCGAGATCTTCGACAAACAATCCTTCGCCCTCACCGATTTTGTCCAGAAGGTCAACTATTCCCGAGCGTTGCAGGGGGAATTGTCCCGAACCATCGCCTCCCTCGGCCCGGTGGAGACAGCCCGGGTCCATCTTGCCCTGCCTGAAAAACGATTGTTCAAGGAGCAGCAGAAACCGGCCACCGCCTCGGTCATCATCAAACTGGCGCCGGGGAAACGGCTCAGCGAGCCCCAGATCGAAGGCATCGTCCACCTGGTTTCCAGTTCCATCGAAGGCCTGGAACCCGGCCACGTCACGGTGATCGACCAGAACGGCAACGTTCTGTCCCGGACCGGTGATAAGAACGCCACAGGTGGCCTTTCCCCGGACATGCTGGAGTATCAGGTCCAGGTGGAACGGCGCCTCGAGGATCGGGCTCAGGCCCTGCTCGACAAATCGCTGGGGGCCAAGAACGCCATGGTCCGGGTCAGCGCCACCCTCGATTTCGCCAAGACCGAAAAGACCGAGGAAGCCTTCAGTCCCGACGAACCGGTCATCCGCAGCGAACAGGTGAGCGAGGAGAAATCGGGTTCGGAGATCACCGGCGGCGTGCCCGGTGTCCAATCGAACCTGGATGGCCCCGGCGCCCAACCCGCCGGCGCCACCCCGCCTTCCAGCCGGTCGCAACGCACCACCAACTACGAGATCAGCAAGGTGGTCTCCAAGACCGTCAACCCGGTCGGCACGGTGAGCAAGCTCTCGGTGTCCGTGCTCGTGGCCGACAAGGTCGTTCCGGCCAAGGACAAGGAACCGGCCAAGACCGAACCCCGGACCCCGGCCGAACTCAAGGCCCTGGAGACCATGGTGGCCTCGGCCCTGGGGCTGGACACCTCCCGCGGCGACAAGATCGAGGTCACCTCCATGCCCTTTCTCGCCTCGGCCGAAGGCGTCGACGGCGAGGGCGTGGCCGCCAGCCTGTTGTATCAGTACATGCCGTTCATCCGTTACGGTCTTTTGGCCTTGGGCGGCCTGTTTCTCTATTTCTTCATGATTCGACCGCTGATGAAGACCTTGAGTCGCGACGTCACCCGGCATTACAAAACCGTGGAGCAGATGGAGGCCGAACAGGCGCAGGCCCAGGGCAGGCCTTCGGGCCGCGGCCCCACGGGGTCGCCCCTGGTCGGCGGCGATGCCTATAAAGCGGCGATGGAATCGCCGCCGACGGACACTCTGGAAAAAGTGAAAAAAGGCGTGGAGACCGATCCGGTGTTCAGCGCCCATGTCCTCAAGAGCTGGATTCATGAATAGCATCGATTTCGAACGGCCCGGATACGCCAACCCGATCTCTCACCTTTTGCGGGAACAACAGACCTCATGGTAGCGGCGGATAAATTTTCAGGATTGAGAAAGGCGGCAATCCTGCTCATCTGCCTGGGCGAGGAGACCGCGACCAAGCTGCTGCGCGAGCTGACCGACGAAGAGATCTTCAAGGTCACCCGCTGCATGGCGGACATCGAGCACATCCCCGACGAGATCAAGGTCCGGGTGCTGGAGGATTTCGAACTGGCCGCCGAGAGCCAGGCCGGCCTGGTGGTCAAGGGGCAGGAGTTCGCCAAGAAACTGATCGCCGGCGCCGGCAGCAAGAACCGGGAAACCAGCCTGATGCGCCAGTTCGTCACCGGCACCGAGGCCCGCCCCCTGGAAACCATCGCCAAGATGCAGCCTTCCATGGTGGCCGGACTGCTCGAACGCGAACACCCCCAAACCCTGGCCCTGGTCCTCTCGACCCAGGCCACCGAACACGCCGGCGCCATCATCGCCAAGCTCCCCGAGGAAAAACGGGCCGACGTCGTCCACCGGATCGCCACCCTGGATACGGTCTCGCCGGCGGTCATCGATCGGATCGAGGAGGCCTTGAACAAGGAGATCGGCATCGTGGTCGGGGCCCAGGAGCAGCGGCAGGTCGGCGGCCTGAAGAAGGTGGTCGAGATCCTCGACTCCATGACCAACAATCTCGACGCCGAGATCCTGGAGAGCCTGGAGGAGGTCGATCCGGACATGGTCGAGAACATCCGCAAGATGATGTTCACCTTCGAGGATCTCTGCGCCCTGGATGGTCGTTCCATCCAGATGATCCTGCGCGAGGTCAACAACGATTCCCTGACCATGGCCATGAAGACCGCCTCCGAGGAGATCAAGGATAAAATTTTCACCAACATGTCGTCCCGGGCCGCGGACATGATCAAGGACGACCTCGAAGCCATGGGACCGGTCCGGCTCTCCGAAGTCGAGGCCATGCAGCAGACCATCGTCAAGATCGCGATGAAACTGGAGGAGGAAGGCAAGCTGGTCTTGGGCAAGGGCAAGGGTGGCGGCGATGAGTTCGTCTAAGGTGTTTCGGCAGGACCCGCACTTCACCCCCACGACCCTGGTGCGCCGCAGCCTGGCGCTGCCCCCCAAGGAGGCCAAACCGGTCGCCGCCGGGGCGGTGGCACCGCCGCCCGAGCCATCTCTCCCCCATGGAGCCCAATCCGAGCCGCCGGCCATGGTGGCCCCCCGGATCGAACCCGAACCGGCGCCGACCATCGATCCGGAGGCCATCCGGCAGGAGGCCTACGAGCAGGGAAGGGCCGATCTCGCCGCCCGATTTCAGGGGGAACTGGAACAGGCCGTCGCCGCCTTTGCCAAAGGTTGTCGGAAAATTGACAGCCAACGGGCAGCCATGCTGCACCAGAACCGGGCCGACCTGATCAACCTGATCATCCTGCTCTGCGAAAAGATCCTGGGCCAGGAGCTGACCACGGCCCGCAACGTCATTGCCGCCACCCTGCAATCGGCCCTGGAGCAGGCCATCGCGAGCGAAGAGTACTATGTCACCCTGCATCCCGACGATCTCGCCGTGGCCGAGGCCAAGGTTCCGGAACTGATCACCGCCATCCGCGGCCTTTCGCGCCTTATCTTCAAGACCGACGACACCCTGACCCGTGGCGGCTGCCTGCTGGAGTCGGCCTTGTGCACGGTGGACGCCACCATCGAAACCCAACTGGAGAGCATGAAGGAGTTTATCGCCGAGCAGTCTTTTTTTGAGCCGGTCGCCGAAACGGACATCCCCCTACCGTCCGACGAAACCGCCGAAGAACCGCCCCCGGAGGCATGAACGGGGGGCCGCGCCCGCACCGCGCCGGCCACCCCGATTCCCTGACCGACCATGACCCAAGCATCCATGTCCAACCTTGCCGGCCCCATCCAATCCTTTTCCCCCATCCGGGTCTACGGCAAGGTCCATCGCATCGTCGGCCTGGTGGTCGAGGGGTCCTGCCCCCGCTCCTCCATTGGTGCCCTCTGCGAGATCAGCCCGCTCCACGGTGGTGACGCGATCCCGGCCGAGATCGTCGGCTACAATAACGATCGGGCCCTGCTGATGCCGCTCGGGGAATTGCGCGGCCTGGGCCCCGGCAGCCTCATCCGGGTACGGAAGGAACAGGCGGCCATCGGCGTCGGCAACGGCCTGCTCGGCCGGGTGCTCGACGGCATGGGCCAGCCCCTCGACCAGGGGCCGCCGCCGGTTTTGCCCCATGAAAAGGCCTTGTACTCGTTGCCGCCCGGCCCGATGCAGCGCGACGCCATCACCCGGCCGCTCGACCTCGGCATTCGGGCGATCAACGGGTTGTTGACCTGCGGCATCGGCCAACGCCTGGGGATCATGGCCGGTTCCGGCGTGGGCAAGAGCGTGCTCCTCGGCATGATGGCCAAATTCGCCAAGGCGGACGTCAACGTCATCGCCCTGATCGGCGAGCGCGGCCGCGAAGTCAAGGAGTTCATCGAACGCGACCTGGGGCCGGAAGGACTGTCCCGGTCGGTGATCGTGGCCGTCACCTCGGACCAATCGCCGCTCTTGCGGATGCGCGGGGCCTTCGTCGCCACCGCCATTGCCGAGTATTTCTGCCAGCAGGGCAAGGACGTGCTCCTGATGATGGATTCGATCACCCGCTTCGCCATGGCCATGCGCGAAATCGGTTTGTCCATCGGCGAGCCGCCGACCACCAAGGGGTACACCCCCAGCGTCTTCGCCACCCTGCCCAAGCTGCTGGAACGCGCCGGCAATTTTCAGCACCAGGGTTCGATCACCGGCCTCTACACCGTGCTGGTCGACGGCGACGACCTCACCGAACCGGTCGCCGATTCGGTGCGCTCGATCCTGGACGGCCACATCGTGCTGTCTCGGTCCATTGCCGCCAAGAACCATTACCCGGCCATTGACGTCATGCTCTCCACCAGCCGGGTGATGCGCGACATCACCACCGACCGGCATCGCGAACTGGCCGGCAAGGCCCGCAGCGTCATGGCCGTGTACCGGGAATCGGAGGATCTGATCAACATCGGCGCCTATGCGGCGGGCAGCAACAAGAAGATCGACTACGCCATCTCGCGCATCGACGCCATCAACGCCTTTCTCACCCAGGGATTCGACGAATCCTCCAGCCTTGAGGCGACCATCACCGCCATGGGCGAACTGGTCAGCGATCGCCAGACGAACGACCGAAGGCGCATGGGCCGCACCGGACATGACCGGAGGAAAACCGACCAGGCCGAGGATGGGACCGGGTGAAACCCTTTACCATGCATGCGGTGCTCAAGTACCGGCGGCAACTCGAAGATACGGCCCGGCAGGAATTGTACCGGGCCCTGGAGGTCGAGGCGCGGCTGACCGAGGCGCTGTTGCAGGTCGAGGAGGAGCTGACCGATCTGTATGGAGACCAGCAACGGGACCAGGAACAGGGGACCACGGTCGACCGGCTGCTCCTGTTCGACCATCGGATCGACCTGGTCAAGGAACAGGTCGCCTTGCGGCGTGGCGAGCTGGAAAAGCAGCAGGTGCAGGTGGCCAATAAAAGACAACAACTGGTCAAGGCGAGCAAGGGCCGGAAAATCATGGAAAAGTTGCAAGAGCAGCAGGATGCGGCCTATGCCAGATTTCTGGAGAAAAAAGAGCTGGCCATGCTCGACGAAATCGCCGTGCTTTCCCATGAACGAAAGCAGCGATAACCTCCGTTTCCCCCACAGCGGCCGTCGCCCGCCCATCTCCCTCAACAACACAGTCCGGAGCATGTCATGAACATCTCTTTTCTCCTTCCCTGCGCGTTGGTCCTTTGCGTCCTGCCCCTGGCCCTGGCCGAGGAAAAGGCGGGCACCTCTCCCCCCAAGGCCGCCCAGGAACAGCAATACGGCTCGGTGGAAGAACGGCGGATCATGGAGACGCTTCAGGCCGGAGGCGTTCCTTTTGCCCGCGAGCGCGAGGAACTGGAGAACAAGAAAAAGGAACTAAAGAGATTGGAGGGTGAAGTCGATAAGAAAATCGAACAGCTCAACCAGCTCCGGGTTCAAGTCGAGAAACTGCTCGAACAGAAGAGCGCGGAGGAGCAGAGACGGATCGGAGAACTCGCCAAGATGTACGAAAAAATGACCGCCGAAAAGGCCTCCGTGGTCTTGGGAACGGTCGATCAGGAACTGGCGATTTCCATCCTGGCAAAAATGAAAACCAAATCCGCCGCCAAGATCCTGGGCAATATGGAACGGGACAAGGCAGCCAAACTGACAACCGGTTTTTCCACCCTGGATACCCGCTAACGCCCATGCAAGCTCTTGCCATCGCTCCCGCCGACATGCCGCCCGCCGGTCCGCCGCCGGCCGCTGCATCCGCCAAAACGGGATCAGAAGGCCTGTTCGCCTCCCGCCTCAAGACCGCAACCGAACAACAGACCCCCACCGCCGCCCCGACCGATTCCGGCAAAAAACCGTCGTCCTCCCATGGCGACGATCTCAAGCCGAAACCCGAGCATGCCGACGACGCCAGCGAGCAGCAGGATCCCGCCGCCTCGGCGACGAGTCTGAACGGATTGGCCGGAGCCGCGTCGCAACAGCCCGCTGGTCCGCCGCCGGCCGTGGCCACTGAGGCCGGGGCGAACAGCGTCGCCGCTCCTGTGCCGGGCGGCGAGTCCGCGATGGCCAGGATGCTCACCGCCCTGACCGCTGGCGAACCGGCTGCCCTCTCCCGGACCGGTTCCCCGCCGCTGTCGGCGCCGCAGGACAAAGCCGGGCAACCGGTTTTCAGCCCCGAATCCTTGCCCGAGGCAGGCCGTCAGGCCCCGGCAACCGCGGCCTCGGTACCGCCCGCCCTCGCCCCCGTCTCCGCCCAATCCATTGACACCGGCGGCGAAACCGGCGCCGCTCTTTTTAGCGACCGTCTTCCCCAACCCGGCGACAACCCGCTGTCGCCGCCAATAACCGTTTCGTTCACCGCCGCCCCGGCGTCAGCCCCGGGCCAGGCAGGCACCGGCAACCAGCAGGTCGACCAGGCCGCCGGACAAACGCCGGTCGCCGTCGCCATGGCCCCCTCCTCCGCCGAAACCGGAGCCGTGGGACAACAACCACCGGCGCTGCCCAACGATCCCCTGATCGTCCAGAACGGGTATGGCCAGATCATCACCATCTATCAGGGCAACGGGGTCGATACCGAGACCGCCATGGCCGACGGCGGGGGCAAGACGGCTCCGACCACAACGGACGGCCTGCGGCTTGATATCGACAGCAACTACATCCATGCCCATCTGCCCAAGGACACGCCGGACAATGCCCCGGACGGAGGCGACAGCCCACCGCAGAACTCCACCACCTCCGCCCAGGCCCAGGAAACCACCGCTTCCGCCGATCCGGTGAAGAACGCGCCGGTGGCCGGCGAGCAGACCGTGCTCCAGAAAACGGCACCAGCGGTGGGCCAGGAAACACCGCCGCTGACCTTCACCCATCAGCCGATCACCGGACCGCAGACGAGCAACAGCGCCACGCCCGCGTCCTCGTTCCAATTGCCTTCCGGCCTGATCGTTCCCGAGGGAACGGTGGTCGACCAGATGATCGCCCATTTTTCCGTCAACAGGCAAATTGAAAGCGGCACGGTCAATCTCCGGCTCTCTCCCCAGGAACTGGGAGAATTGCGCCTGGAAATCAAGGTGGAGCAGGACAACATCAAGGCCCATTTCATCGCCCAGAGCCCCCAGGCCCAGGAGATGCTCGACCGCCATCTGCCCCGACTGCGCGAAGCCCTGCAACAGCAGGGGCTGCACTTGCAGCAGGTGGAAGTGACCATCGCCGCCCATGACCACACCGGCAACGAACGGTTCCGGGAAAACGGCGCCTGGCAACAGCCAAACCCTTCCGCGCACCGCACCGCATCCGATCAGCCGGCCTTTGCCCTGGAAACCGATGACATCGCCGGCGAGGATTACTCCGGCGTCAACACCCTCAGTGTCCTTGCCTGAAGCCAGGAGGAATGCATGACCACTGTTAACTCAGCCACCGACGCCACCACCAAGACAACAACAACCTCTGCAAAAACCAACGTCCTCGGGCAGGATCAGTTTCTCACCTTGCTCGTGGCCCAGTTGCAGAACCAGGACCCGCTCAACCCGGCCGACGCCACCGAGTTCACCTCCCAGCTGGCCCAATACAGTCAATTGGAGCAGTTGTTCAATCTCAACGATTCGATGGATCAGCTGGCGGCGGCCCAGAACAGCTCCGAGCGCTACTCCGCCCTCAGCCTGATCGGCCAGGATGTGGTGGTCGAGGAAAGCGAATTCACCCTCGGGTCCGACCCGGTAGAGATCGGGTACAAGATCGACGGCACCGTCACCGACGCCAACCTGTTGATCAAGAACAAGGCCGGCAAAACCGTGGCCACCCTGAAGGCGACCGATCTTTCCGAGGGCAACCATTTCCTCACCTGGAACGGCAAGGACAGCAATGGCAACGCCCTGGCGGCCGGCACCTACTCGATCGCCATCGATGCCGAGGGCGCCGACGGCACCAGCGCCACGGTCGCGCCCCTGGTCCGGTCCAGGGTCACCGGCATCGATTTGAGCGGCAGCGAAGCGAAGATCGTCACCGCACTGGGAGAATACAAGATTTCCTCCCTGCACGGGGCCTATAACAGCAACCAGAGCGCCACCAACGGCAGCTCCGGTTGAACGGCGGCGGCTCTTGCCGCTTTCGCCGGTTTCTCCCCTTTTCCCCATTGCCACCGAAGGAGCGGCATCGGCAGGGAGAAGGAAACCATCATCTCTGAGCAACGGACGGCGCGGGGATAATTGAGACACGAGAGACGGTCGCACGCCTCTCCACCAACGTTTTCCGATCAATTATCCAATCACACCACCCACGCAGGAGGTTGTTATGGGCATCCAGAGTGCAATGTTCAGCGGCGTCAGCGGACTCAACACCAATTCCCAGGCCATGAGCGTCATCGGCAATAACCTGGCCAACACCAACACCCTGGGTTTCAAGGGTTCGCGCAGCGTCTTTTCCGATCTCCTGTCGAGCAGCGTCTTCGGTTCCGGCGGACTGTCCCAGGTCGGCCGTGGCGTCGGCCTCTCCATCGTTGACTCCATCTACAGCCAGGGGACCTTTGAGACCACCTCCTCGGACACCGATGTCGCCGTTGAAGGCAACGGCTTTTTTGTGCTCAAGGAAGAAGGCAATGACACCACCTTCTATAGCCGGGCCGGGGCCTTCCGTTTCGACGACGAAGGTTACCTGGTCAATCCGGAAGGACTGCGGGTGCAGGGCAAACAGTTCGATTCCGTCAACAACACCGAACTGTTGCCCACCGACCCCACCGATATTCGGGTGGCCAATGTCGGCCTGATCCCGGCCAACCCCACCTCGGAGTTGACCTTTACCACCAACCTCGATGAAAATTCCACGGTGATCAATACCACCACCTATCCCGCCATCGTTCCAACCAACCGGGCAACCTACAACTACTCCGCTTCCGCCGAGATTTTCGATTCCCTGGGCGAATCCCATTTGATCACCTCCTATTGGCGCCTGATCGATGATGTCAACAACACCTGGGAAGCGGCCTATACCATCGATAACGGCGCCACTACCACTGCCCTGGATTTCGATACCGCGACCGCGGGCGTCCAGAATATGCAATTCAACAATGTCGGTGAGGCCCCCGACACCAATGGCGACGGCAGCCCCGACCCATTTTCCACCTCCACCAACGCCATCGCCTGGGCCAACGGCGCCGCCCCGTCGACCATCGCCCTCAATTTCAACTGCACCCAGTACGACAGTGCCTCCATCGTCATCGGCCAGCAGCAAAACGGCTACGGCGCCGGCGAACTGACCAACGTAGCCATCAACAGCGACGGCATTGTGGTGGCCTCCTACTCCAACGGCCGCCAGATCAACATCTCCCAGTTGGTACTGGCCAAATTCCAGAATCCCGGCGGCCTGCGAGTGGCCGGTTCCAACAAGTACACGGCCCCGGCCGAGGTCGGCACCATCCGGGTCGGTCTGCCCGGACCGGAACTGGGCAAACTCTTCACCAACTCCCTGGAACAGTCCAACGTCGACATGGGTCAGGAATTTGTCAAGATGATCACCACCCAACGCGGTTTTCAGGCCAATTCGAAGATCATCACCACCGTGGATGAAATGTTGAGCGAATTGATCAACCTCAAACGATAACCAACGCCATTTTTTTGACACTCGACTCCGTCGCCTCCCTGGCGGCGGAGTCGGCCCTTATTGCCGCAATCTCCCCTGCCTGTTTCCCCCACCGTTCTTCCCTGTCCGCCCTATCCGACCGCTTCACCCCTGGCATTTTACTTGCATCATCGGTATCGATCCGGATGAGAGGATGATTCGTCCCGACACCGAAGGCGCCATCATCCGTGGAGCCACTGTCCCTACCGAAACCCCTGGCGATAAGGAACCCATATGGCGGACAAGAAACCTGAAAAGACGGAAGAACCGAAAAAGGGCGGCAAGAAAAAGCTGATCGTCATCGTCGCCGCAGCCCTGATCCTCCTGCTGGCAGGAGGAGGAGGCGGTTATTACTTCCTCGTCCTCAAGCCGAAAAAAGAGGAAATGCAACGCAAGCAGGAAGAGGAGAGCAAGGCGGCGGCCCTGATCAAGCCGGTCCCCGAGGAGGCGAAGATCGGGCCGATGGTGGAGATCAAGGAGTTTGTCGTCAACATCATCGGCACCGACCAGGCCCACTATGTCAAGGCCTCGCTTTCGCTGGAACTGGACAAGGATGCCACCATGGAGGAGGTCAACAAGCGGATGCCCCAGATCCGGGATGCCATCCTCCTGCTCATCGGCAACAAGACCTTCGAGGAGTTGCAGGACATCCAGGGCAAGAACCAGGTCAAGGCCGAGCTGAAGAGCAAGATCAATTCGTTCCTCAAGACCGGCAAGGTCAACAACATCTATTTGACCGATTTCGTGGTCCAGTGAACCCCGTGGAACCGATCCTCACCAAGGAAGAGATCGCCGACCTGCTGACCGCCATCAAGGCGGGCCGGGTGTCGACGGACCTGGTTGAAAACGGGCAACCCCGGCCGCGGCAAGTCCTGGCCTCCACCCACCTCGACCTGTTCAAGACCTATGAGCGCACCCGGATCAGCGGCGAGATGCGCATCCCCAATCTGGACATCGTCCTCGACAGCTTTGCCCGCAAGTTTTCCACCAGCCTGACCAATACCATGCTGCGCAACTTCAGCGTCGAGCGGGAAGAAATCGCCACCACCGATTTTCAGCAGAGCCTGCTCGACCTCAACGGCCAGGGAGCGGCCGGGATCTACAGCATCTCGCCCCTCAAGCATGGTTGCCTGTTTCACTTCGACACCCTCATGGCCTTCAACCTGCTGGAGATCATGCTCGGCTCGGCCCAGTCCAGCGAATCGCTTGCCCTGGACCGCAACCTGACCACCATCGAGATCACCCTGCTCAAAAACGTCATGGCCGACATCAGCCACGAGCTCCAGAGCGCGATGCGGCCGGTGATGCCACTGGAGATCCACCTCGCCAAGGTGGAAAACAACTTTCGTTTGGTCAGCATCGTCGAACCGGAAACCGAGGTCCTGGTCACCGGTTTCAATATCCGGCTGGCCGGCGAACTCTGCGGCCGGATGCAGTTGATCGTCCCTTATCTCACCCTGGAGCCGCTGCGGGAGAAATTCAAGGCCCTGGTCACCGTCTCCCAGGCCGCCGCCAATACCTGGACCGACCTGATCGCCCACGAGGCCATGGAAATGGAGAGCCGGGTGATAGCCCGTTCCGGCCACATCGACATGACCATCCGCACCATCCTCGCCCTCCAGCCCGGCGACATCGTCGATCTGCACTACAACCCCGACCAGCCGCTGACCATCCTGGTTGAGGATCAACCGCTCTTCCTGGCCATTGCCGGCGAGCGCAACGGCAAGAAGGCCTTTCACGTCACCGGCCGCTACAGCAACCGATTAGGAGGCATCCATGGCAGCACCTGAAACGCTGGAACCGCAGCGATTCACCCCCCTCAACCCCGAGGAGACCGCCGAACTGCTCAAGGAAAACCAGCGTGCCCCCGCCGGCCAGAACGGCCAGAGCGGACTTTCCCGGGAGCTGGAATTCCTCTACAACGTGCCGTTGCAGGTTTCGGTGGAGGTCGGACGGGCGCGCATCCTGCTCAAGGACCTCCTCCAGATGGGCGAAGGCTACGTGGTCGAGCTGGAAAAGCAGGCCGGCGAGCCGCTGGACCTCTACGTCAATTCCCGGCTCATCGCCAGGGGCGAGGCGGTCAAGGTGGGCGACAAGTTCGGCATCAAGTTGACCGAGGTGGTCAGCCAGTCGGACCGGATCGAAAACCTGGGCTGAGCCATGGTTCGCTGCTGCTTCCTCCTACCGGTCTTGTTCCCGGCAACAGCCTGGGCCGCCGAACCGTCGGACATGACCTCGGCCCTGCTGCGCACCCTCTGGGCCCTGCTGGTGGTGGTCGGCCTGATTCTCGCCCTCTACGGCCTGTCAAAAAAACGACTGTTGCCCGGCAAAACCGGGGGCAGCGCCATCAGGATCGTCGAATTGCGGCCGTTGCAGCCCAGATCGACCCTGGCCCTGGTGGAGGTGCGCGGCCGGGAATACCTCCTGGGGGTCAGCACGGGCTCCATCCAGCTCCTCGCCGACCTGTCCGCCGAACCGGGCAAGCAACCGCCTGATTTTCCCACCCTCCTGGCCAAGCAGCCATGAAACGGCTCCCTCTCTGCCTCGGCCTGTTCCTGCTGTTGGCGCCGGAACTGGCGCAAGCGATCAATCTGCCCACCCTCTCCCTGGGCGTCAAGGAGGCGGCCACGCCCACCGAGGTCTCGACGGCGCTTCAGGTGCTGATGGTCCTGACCATCCTCACCGTGGCCCCGGCGATCCTCCTGATGACCACCGCCTTCACCCGTATCGTCATTGTCCTGGGATTCGTCCGTCAGGCCATGGGCACCCAGAACACCCCACCCAACCAGGTGCTGCTGGGATTGGCCCTGTTCCTCACCTTCTTCGTCATGGCCCCGACCTTCAACACCATCAACACCCGGGCCCTGCAACCCTACATGCAGGAAAAGATCACCCAGCAACAGGCCCTGGAACGCTCGCTGGAGACGATGCGCGACTTCATGTTCTCCCAGGTGCAGGAAAGCGAGCTCCAGCTGCTGATCGACATCACCAAGGAGGCGCAGCCTGCCGATAAAAAAGAGGTTTCGTCGTCGATCCTCATCCCGGCCTTCATGCTCTCGGAACTGAAACGCGCCTTCCAGATGGGGTTCATGCTCTACGTCCCCTTCCTGGTGATCGACATGCTGGTGGCCTCGGTGCTGATGTCCATGGGCATGATGATGCTGCCGCCCATCGTCATCTCCCTGCCCTTCAAGCTGCTGCTGTTCGTGCTCGTCGACGGCTGGCAATTGGTGGTCGGCTCCCTGATGAAGAGCTTCGGCTGAACCGACCCTCTCACCCCCCGCGAGGCGCACCATGACCCCCGAGGCCGTCATCCATATCGGCAAGCAAGCGGTGGAAGCCGTCCTGCTCACCTCAGCCCCCATGCTCATCGCCGCCATGGTGATCGGCCTGGTGATCTCCATCTTCCAGGCCGCCACCCAGATCAACGAACAGACCATGACCTTCATCCCCAAGATTGTCGCCGTCTTCGTCACCCTGCTGATCTTCGGCCCCTGGATCATGGACCTGCTGGTCACCTTCACCACCGGCATCTTCAACCAGATCGCCACGGTCGGCCGGTAGGACGCGGAAGGCGCGGCCATGGACCTGCCGTTCATCCCCCTGCACCGGCTCCAGGATTTTTTCCTCTGTCTGGCCAGGGTCGTGGCCCTGGTGGCCGCCATCCCCGCCTTCACCGGCAGCCAGATAGCCGGCCGGCTCAAGATCGGCCTGGCCGTGGCCTCCACCTTGCTGCTCTTTCCAGCCATGGCCCCCTACACCCCCAAGGCGGCGCTGACCCTGACCGAACTCGGCCTGCTGATCGTCAACGAGGTGCTGCTCGGGGTGATGATCGGCCTAGTGACCCAGATGGTCTTTGCCGCGATCAGCTTCGGCGGCACGGTGATCGGTTACCAGATGGGCTTTGCCGCCGCCAACATCTTCGACCCGCAGACCACCCAGCAACTCTCGCTGATGAGCCAGTTCGTCAACATCCTCGCCCTGCTGGCCTTCCTGGCCCTGGACATGCACCATTTCTTCTTTCGCGCCATCGTCGACTCGTACGCCCTCCTGCCGCCCGGTACCCTCGATTTCTCCCGGGGTGCGGTCCAGGAACTGATACGCCTGGCCAGTCACATGTTCGTGCTCGGGGTCAAGTTCAGCGCCCCGGTCCTGGCCCTGCTCCTGATTGCCAACCTGGTGCTCGGCATCCTCGCCCGGGTCTTTCCCCAGCTCAACGTCTTCATGCTTTCCTTTCCGCTCAACATCGGCATCGCCTTCCTTGTCATCGGCCTGACACTGGGAGCAACCTTCTCCGTTCTGCGCCGTGAATTTGACACCATGGGGGAAAACATCCTCAACCTCATGCAGTTACTGAGATAATTGTTACTATTCCGGTGGATAGTCTGTAGGTGTTGAATCTGTTAGCGCTCCACCGCAACCTTTGACCAGTAGGGGCACGGCGCGCCGTGCCCCTACTTTGATCGCGCCAAGCATGGTGCATGGTAAAAGCAACCTGAGCAGTTACGGATACTTTACGCTTCCCGAGCTTTCATCCCCAGCCACTCCTGCTTCGTCCCCCCTGTGTTCAGGTGTGTTAATTGCAAAAACTCCCTGGAGGACCGTTGCATGGGGTAGCGGCCCCCACCAAACCGTTATCCGTTTCAGCGGATGACCTGCACTTCGAAACGCCATGGCCGAAGAGACCAGCTCCGGGGAACGCACCGAATCCCCATCGGCGAAACGACGGGCCGACTTCCGGAAAAAGGGCCAGGTGGCCCAGAGCCGCGAAGTGCAGACTGCGGCCATGTTCACCCTGCTGCTGTTGTTCTGGATGTTCTATGCCCCGGTCTTCTGGAGCAAGCTCCGGGATATGCTCGCCGCCGTCTGGCAGGTCAGCGGCGAATACGCGGTCACCCCCAGTTCCCTGATGCAACTGGCCCTTCACCTCTTCGCCGGCCTGGCCCTGATCCTGGTGCCGCTCTTCCTCACCGCCCTGCTGGTCGGCTTCTTCTCCACCTTTCTCCAGATCGGCTGGCTGTTCACCACCGAACCGCTGATCCCGGACCTGAGCAAACTCGACCCGATCAAGGGCATGACCCGTCTGTTCTCCAAACGCTCCCTGGTCGAGGTGATCAAGTCCCTGCTCAAGGTCGGATTGATCGGCTGGGTCGCCTACAAGACCGTTCTGGGAGAGTTTGACCAGGCCCTGGTCCTCACCGACATGCCGGTGGACTCCACCATCCTCTACCTGGCCAAGACCTCGGCCCTGGTCATGGCCAAGGTGGCGGCGATCATGATTGCGCTCGCCATCCTCGACTATGGTTTTGTCCGCTGGGAGATGGAGGAGAAGATGAAGATGACCAAGCAGGAACAAAAGGAGGAAATGAAGGAGACCGAGGGCGATCCGCACATCAAGTCAAAAATCCGTTCCATCCAGCAGCAGATGGCCCGGAAGCGGATGATGGCCGCCGTACCTACCGCCGACGTGGTCATCACCAACCCCACCCATATCGCCGTGGCCATCAAGTACGAGGCCGGCACCATGGAAGCCCCGGTGGTCCTGGCCAAGGGGCAGGAACTGGTGGCGGAAAAGATCCGGGAGATCGCCCGCGAGCACCGCATCCCCCTGGTCGAGAACCCGCCGGTGGCAAGATTATTGCATTCCAAGGTGGAAGTGGGGCAAACGATCCCGGAAGAACTGTTCAAGGCCGTGGCCGAAATTCTGGCCTATGTCTATTCGTTGAAAGGGAAGAGATAGGGAATGGAAGCAACAGGGACGCAAACGCTGCTCGGCCGGATTAGGCCCTCGGAACTCCTGCAGCGCAGCGACATCATGGCCTCGGTGGGGCTGATGGGCATTCTCATGCTGATGATCATCCCCCTGCCGCCCATGATCCTCGACCTCTGCCTGTCGCTCAACATCACCATCGCCATCCTCATCCTGATCATCAGTCTCTATACCGAGAAGGCGGTGGAGTTTTCGATTTTCCCCTCCATTCTCCTGGTCACCACCCTCTTCCGCCTCTCGCTCAACGTCGCCTCCACCCGGCTGATCCTCCTCCACGGCAACGAGGGCATGGACGCGGCCGGGGCCGTGATCGAAGCCTTCGGCCAATTCGTGGTCGGCGGCTCCTACGTGGTCGGCATGGTCATCTTTGTCATCCTGGTGATCATCAACTTCATCGTCATCACCAAGGGCGCCGGCCGCATCGCCGAGGTGGCGGCCCGGTTCACCCTCGATGCCATGCCGGGCAAGCAGATGGCCATCGACGCCGATCTCAATGCCGGCCTCATCGACGAGACCACGGCCCGCAAACGACGCGAGGAGATCGCGGGCGAGGCCAACTTCCACGGCGCCATGGACGGTGCCTCGAAATTTGTCCGTGGCGACGCCATCGCCGGCATCATCATCACCATGATCAATATCGGCGCCGGTTTCATCATCGGCGTGCTACAAAAGGGCATGCCCCTGGCCGATGCCGCCAAGAACTACACCATCCTCACCGTCGGTGAAGGATTGATCGCCCAGATTCCGGCCCTGATCATCTCCACCGCCGCCGGCATGCTGGTGACCCGTTCCGCCGGTCGCGACGATTTCGGCACCGAGCTCAAGGCCCAGTTCACCCGCTACGCCAAGGCCCTGTGGGTGGTGGCCGCGATCCTCCTCGGTTTTGCCCTGATCCCCGGTATGCCTTTTCTCCCCTTCCTCACCATCTCCGCCACCCTGGCCTTCTTCGCCTATCGTCTCGACAAGGCCGAGGCGGCCAAGAAGCTTGCCGAGGCGGTGGTGGAGCGGCCGCAGCCCGTGGTCAAGCCGGACCAGGATTACGAGAAGATGCTCAACGTCGACCTGATCGAGCTCGAGGTCGGCTACGGCCTGATCCCCTTTGTCGACGCCGCCCAGGACGGCGAGCTGCTCACCCGCATCCAGTCGATCCGCAAGCAGTTCGCCCTGACCAGCGGCTTCATCGTGCCGCCGGTGCACATCAAGGACAACCTCCAGCTCAACCCCAACCAGTACACCCTGAGCCTCAAGGGCGTCATCATCGCCAGCGCCGAGATGATGCCCGGCTACTACATGGCCATGGACCCCGGCCTGGTGACCGAGACCATCAAGGGGCTGCCCACCAGGGAGCCGGCCTTCGACCTGCCCGCCATCTGGATCACCGAGGACAAGCGGGAGCGGGCCCAGATCGCCGGCTACACCGTGGTCGACTGCATCACGGTCATGGCCACCCACATCAGCGAGGTAATCAAGAAGCACGCCTTTGAGCTCCTCGGCCGCCAGGAGACCCAGACCCTGATCGACAACCTGGGCAAGACCTATCCCAAGCTGGTCGAGGAACTGGTGCCCCATGTGCTCAACCTGGGCAATGTGATGCGGGTGCTGCAAAACCTGCTCCGCGAGGGCGTCTCCATCCGCGACCTGCGCTCCATCCTGGAGACCATGGCCGACTATGCCCACATGACCCAGGATACCGACATCCTCACCGAATACGTACGCCACGCCCTGTCGCGGTCGATCTCCGCCGCCCATGTCCAGGCCGACAGCACCATGCCGGTGATCACCATGGACCGCAAGGTGGAGGATGCCATCCAGACCGCCATCCAGCACCGGGAGCGCGGCAGTTACCTGGCCCTGGACCCGAAGACGGCCCAAAAGATCCTCGACAGCCTGAGCACCCTGCTCGCCTCCTTCACCGGCGGCCAACAGCCGGCACTCTTGGTGCTGCCCCAGATCCGGCCGCACGTCCGCCGCCTGACCGAGCGTTATTTCCCCAACCTGGCGGTGCTGTCGCATAACGAGATCACCTCGCAGATCCGCATTCAATCCATCGGAACGGTGACCATCGATGCAAGTTAAGGTCTTCGAAGCACACGACATGGCCACGGGCCTGAAAATGGTCAAGGAGGCCCTGGGCCCGGATGCTCTCATCCTCTCCACCCGCACCATCCGCAGCGGCAAGTTCGGCATGCTCGGCAAGCCGATGATGGAGATCACCGCCGCCGTGGACAACGCCTGGCAGGAATCGGAGCCCGCCCCCCAATCGCCGCGGGTACCGGAATGGCGGCGTCCTTCCCGGCCCGCCGTCCCGCCGGTTGAACGCACCGCCCGCCCGCGCGACCTCACCTACGAGGATCTCTGGGCCCGCAACGAGCCGGAACCGCCCCCCCGCAGGCCCGCACCGCGGGAGTCAGCGCCGGCCGGCCAGGACATCCAGTCCGAACTGGCGGAACTGCGCACCCTGGTCAAGGGCCTCTCCAGCCGGATCACCGGCCTCGATTCCGCGGCCCTGCGCAGCACCCCCTACGTGGAGCCGGAATTTGCCGCCCCCGCCGGGGCCACGCCGGACCCGGTGACCGGGTTTCTCACCGGCTACGGCATCAACCAGGAGACCGCCCAGGTGGTGGCCCGGTTCACCCGCGACACCATCGACAAGGCCCGCCACCTCGACAGCGCCGACCTGACCGGGATCCTCAAGACCGCCATCGCCCGGCTGTTCAGCACCGAGAAGCTCTTGGACGGCCGGCCGACCCGGCAGCGCCGCATCAGCCTGATCGGCCCCACCGGCGTCGGCAAGACCACCACCCTGGCCAAGATCGCGGCCCACTATCTCAGCCGCTACGATGGCCGCATCGGCCTGATCACCATCGACACCTACCGCATCGCCGCGGTGGAGCAGCTCAAGGTCTACGGCGAGATCATGCGGCTGCCGGTAGAGGTGGTGATCAATCCCCGCGAACTGGAGCAGGCCCTGGAAAAATTCCGCGACGTCGACCTGATCCTGATCGACACCGCCGGCCGCAGCCCGAAAAACGGCCTCGACATCCAGGAGCTGGCCGGTTTTCTCCAACCCCGCCTGGGGATCGAAAACCATCTTTTATTGTCGGCGACCACCAGGGAACGGGAGATCGAAGAAACCATCCGGCGTTTTTCCATCCTGCCGATCAACAATTTCATCTTCAGCAAGATCGACGAATGCGACCAGCTGGGCGTGCTACTCAACATCCACTATAAAAACGATACGCCGATCTCCTTTCTCACCAACGGGCAGCGGGTTCCGGAGGACCTGCTCATGCCGACGCCTGCGGATATCGCCGACCTCATCATGAACGACCACGGGAGCCTTTCGCATGGCTGATTGCATCGCACGACCCACAGACCAGGCCACCACCCTGCGGGCCATAAACGGCCCGGAACGGGCCGGACAAACCGCGACCCGGGTCTTTTCCATCACCAGCGGCAAGGGCGGTGTCGGCAAGACGGCCGTGGTCGCCAACCTGGCGGTGCTGCTCGCCCGCATGGGCAAACGGGTGCTGATCCTCGACGCCGACCTCGGGCTGGCCAACATCGATGTCGTTTTCGGGCTGGCGCCGGGCCACAACCTCAACCATTTCTTCACCGGCGAGCAGGGATTGGAAGCGATTCTCACCGACGGCCCCGAAGGGATCAAGATCCTGCCGGCCGGCTCCGGGGTGCAGCGGTTCACCCGGCTCGATTCCCAACAGAAGATGCGGCTCTTGGAAGCACTCGACCAGATGAACAACGATTTCGATTTCGTGCTCATCGATACCGAGGCCGGGATCTCGGAAAACGTCACCTATTTCAATACCGCGGCCCAGGAAATCCTGGTGGTGACCACGCCGGAGCCCACGGCGATCACCGATGCCTACGCCCTGATGAAACTGCTCTCCAACCAGTACCACGAGAAGCACTTCAACCTGATCGTCAATTTCATCAAGAACGAGGAAGAGGCCCTGGACGTCTATCGCAAGCTGACCATGGTGGCCAACCGCTACCTCGATATCTCCATCGACTACATCGGCTCGATCCCCCGCGACAAGCTGATGGTGGACGCCATCCGCAAGCAGCAGACCCTAGTGCAGCTCTTCCCCGACAGCCGGACCAGCCATGCCTTCGAGGCCCTGGCCCGCACCATTGTCCAGGAGCCCCAGACCCTGGAACCCAAGGGGTCGATCCAGTTTTTCTGGAAACGGCTGCTGGAATTCGGCGCCAAATAAGTATGCGCGCCGTCACCCTGCCCTCTGCCCACCACTGAAGCCATGTTGCCGCCGGTACCGCCGCTCGATGACCGTTCCCAGTTGATCCGGGACAACATGCCCCTGGTCGAACTGGTGGTGCAGCGCATGGTTCCCCAGGTGCCGAGCTTCATGACCAAGGAGGACATGACCAGCGCCGCCATGGTCGGCCTGATCGACGCCGCCAACAAATTCGACACCACCAAGGGGGTCAAGTTCAGGACCTTTGCCGAATACCGGGTGCGCGGCGCCATTCTCGACGAGATGCGCAAGCTCGACTGGTTTTCCCGATCCATGCGCGATAAGCAGAATCAGTTGACCCAGACCATGCTCCGGTTGGAACGGGTGCTGGGTCGTTCGCCGGAGGAAGGCGAGATGGCCGCCGAAATGACCATGACCATCGACGAATACCGGGCCCTGCTCGCCGAAGTCAGCCATCTGGGCTGCGTCAGCCTCCATGAAACCCTCGATCACAGCGAGGAGGGGCGGAGCTTTCTCGACAACCTGGAGGACATCGGCGGCCCGGCCCCCGCCGAACTGCTCGAAAAGGAGGAGATGACCCGCATCCTGGCCGGGGTCCTGGAAGAACTCGCGGAAAAGGAACGGCTGGTCGTGGCCCTCTATTACTACGAGGAACTCACCCAGAAGGAGATCGCCGAGGTACTCTCCGTCTCCGAGGGGAGGGTCTCCCAACTGCACAGTCAGGCCCTGCTCAAACTGCGGGTCAAGCTGATCAACTCCGAATTCTACGAACCCTGACCTGTCGAGGAAGCCATGCCGCTCTTCACCCCTGCTGCCCTGGGTCTTGTCGTTGTCACCCTCTTCCTGGTTGCGTTCCTGCTCCTGACCAAACGGAGACAAACCGCCCAGCGGCAGGCCACCGAGCGGATCGTGGCCCTTCGACACAAGATCGACGCCGCGCTCCGCGACGAGGGGTTTGAGGCGGCGCGGGAAACCTTCTGCGTCAGCCTCAAGGCGGCCAGCCTGACCACGGGCTTGCAGCGTCCCCGGCTGGACACCATGGCCAAAATCGACAAGCAGCCGCCGGAAAAATACCGGATTCTCGGCAAACTGGCCTCGCAGGGGATGGACGCCGAGGAGATCGCCGCCATTCTCGGCATTTCCCGGGTCGAAGCGGGTCAACTGCTCAGCCTGAGCCACATGGCCAAAATCGGCCGCTGACTGGCCCCGGACCGTCTTTTTCCGTTAACCGGCAGGCGGGACCAAATTGGCTGACCACAATGAACGATGAAAGCGGTAGGGACACGCGCCGTGCCCCTTGTATCTACTCCGGCATGGTACTGCCACCGGAACCACCACTTTCATATAAAGAAGCGGCCAACGACAACCGACAAGAATACAAACCCTTGTTAGGCAGTTCAACCTGTCAACCTAACCAACCTCCAGTCGAACCAACCTATTGACATGGTCTCAGGAAAATACAGTGCGCTGAGTGGAGCGGTGGCCAGGGAACAGGCAATGAGCAACCTCGCTTCCAACCTGGCCAACGTCAGCACCGCCGGGTTCAAGAAGGATCGGGTCAGTTTCGCCGCCCTGTTGCAGGGCGCCAAGCAGACCGGCGAGACCGGGGGCATCAACTATGCCCGGGTCCGCACCATCAGCCCCGACTTCAGCCAGGGGAGCATGGAGACCACCGCCCGGCCCCTGGATGTGGCCATCGACGGTCCCGGATTCTTCAAGGTACAGAAAGACGACGCGATCTTCTACACCCGGGCCGGCCGGCTGATGCTCGACAACAACGGCATTATCAAGACCGAGGACGGCTTCACGGTGCTGGGTGCCGGCGACAGTCCCCTGCAAGTCGACACTTCGCTTGGCAAGGACATCGTCATCGCCGAAACCGGCGAGATTTCAGTCAATGGCGAGCAGGGCGGTGGCCGGTTGCAGGTGTTCGCCATCGAAAATCAGCAACAACTGGTCAAGGTCGGCCATTCGCTCTACAAGCTGCCGCAGGGCGGCGACCAGCCCTTGGCCGAATACCGCGTCCTCCAGGGCAGCCTTGAAGTCTCCAACGTCAACATGATGGAGGAGATGACCGCCATGATCGCCAGCCAGCGCGCCTTCGAGGCGCATACCAAGGTGATCGAGGGGTACTCCCGGATCGGCGAAAAACAGGATGAACTCGGCTCGCTCAGCTAACGTTTCTTTTACCATCTGACGGCGAACAGGCCGCAAACGAGGGCTCAAACAAATGCGATCACTCTGGACAGCAACCACCGGCATGTCGGCCCAGAATCTCAACTTGGACGTCATTGCCAACAACCTGGCCAACGTCTCGACCTCCGGATTCAAGAAGAGCCGGGCCGATTTCCAGGATCTGCTCTATCAAATCATGAAGGTTCCGGGCTCGCCGACGTCCGCCGACACCAAATCGCCCACCGGCATCCAGGTGGGCCTGGGCGTCAAGCCGGGCTCGGTCACCAAGGTGTTCACCGAGGGCGATATCGTCCAGACCGGTAACACCCTGGACGTGGCCATCGAGGGCGCCGGATTCTTCCAGGTGGCCCTGCCCGACGGCAACATCGCCTACACCAGGGCCGGCAACCTCAAGCTGGACGGCGAAGGCAGGATCACCACCTCGGACGGTTATCCCCTCGATCCGGAAGTCACCATCCCCGAGGATGCCCGCAACGTAACCATCAGCCAGACCGGCGTGGTCAGCGCCATTGTCGGCGACGACACCACCTCGACCGAACTGGGCAACATTGACCTGGTCGATTTTGTCAACGATGCCGGCCTGATCGCCATCGGCAAGAACCTGTTCCGCGAGACCGAGGCCTCGGGTACCCCCCTGGTCGGCACGCCGGGCACCAACGGCATCGGCACCCTGCTCCAGGGCTATGTGGAGAACTCCAATGTCAACCTGGTCGAGGAACTGACCCAGATGATCACGGCGCAGAGGGCCTTCGAGATCAATTCCAAGGTGATCACCACCTCGGACGAAATGATGCAGGCCGTCACCAACATGGTGTGATTTTTGAATTTTTTTTGTTTTATCCTGATATTCTGCGGGATTTTCCTGCAACCCCTGCTGGCCGCCGCCCAGATCGCGGTCAGTTTCCAGGCCAAGGCCACCGTGACCGGACCCCGGATCGTGCTGGCCGATATCGCGGTCATCAAACCCGCGGGCAGCGAGGCCGAGGCTATCGGGCAACTGCCGATCGCCGCCTCGCCCGCTCCGGGAAAGACCAAGGAGCTGTATACGGTGACCGTGATCAACAGCCTGCGCAGCCGATCCGAGGTGACCGATGTCGACTGGCAGGGCAGCCAGACCATTGTGGTGGAACGCAAGGGGAACGCACTCGGCCGGGAGCAGTTGCAGGCGATCGTCGCCGACTACCTCAAAGAAAACAGCGCCAAGCTGCCCAAGGCCGAGGTCAGCTTCACCGTCGTCCGCGCCCCGGAAGCGCTGCCCCTGCCCGCCGGCAAACTGAGTTGGAAGGTGACGCCGTCCCGGCCGGGCATCATGGGCAGCAACAGTTTCTCCATCGCCCTGTTCGTCGACGGCAAGCCCGCCGGCACCTGCATCGTCCGGGGCAAGCTGGAGGCCGTCGCCGAGGTGACGACCGCCACGACCACCCTGCACAAGGGCGATGCGATCACCGAGACCAACATCGCCATGCAGCGGCAGGATATCGGCTCCATCGACAACCCCATCCTGAACGGCGAGGAGATCATCGGCAAGCAGGTGGCACGCACGGTCAACGCCGGCACGGTGCTGAAGCGGGAACACCTGGTCCTGCCGCCGGTGATCAAGGACGGGGAGATGGTGAAGATTTTCGCCCGCAAGGGTCCGCTGCAACTCTCCACCAGCGGTATTGCCAAGGCCGACGGGCGACCGGGAGAAATGATCCCGGTGAAGAACATCGGTTCCAATAAAATGATCCACGGCCGGGTCGATGGACCGGGCGTGGTTGCCGTGGAGTTTTAGCATGTTTGCTTTTTCGGTTCATTCCCTTGTTCTTTTGCCCTGGGCCGTGCAGGCCGGAAAAAGAATCCTGCTCGTTCTGCTGTGCGCCCTCGTGCTTGCCGGCTGCGCTCCCCACAGCCAGGAGGTCACCAACGTCCAACCGCTGGAAGAACCGGTGGCCGTCGACTCCAAGCCGCAGTCGCCCGGAACGCTGTGGAACGGCGACGAGGGCAACTGGCTGGCGGACGTCAAGGCCCGCCGGGTCGGCGATATCGTCACCGTGATTATCAAGGAACAGGCCAAGGCCTCCAAGGAAGCCTCCACGGATACCTCCCGCGACTCCAGCATTTCAGCCGGTATTGCCAGTTTTTTTGGATTGGAACAAACCTTGGAAGATAAAACCAAGATCACCCCTTCGTCCATGATCGAAGCCAGTGCCGGCAACGAGTTTACCGGCAAGGGCAAGACCACCCGCTCTGAGGATTTGGCCGCCACCCTGACCACCCAGGTGGTCGAGGTCTACCCCAACGGCAACCTGAAAATCCGGGGCGGCAAATCGGTGACCGTGAACAATGAAAATCAGATCATCTACCTGACCGGAATTGTCCGATCCTACGATGTCACTGCCAGCAATACCGTGGATTCCGGCAATATCCTCAACGCGCAGATTTCCTACACCGGCAAGGGGTCGATTTCCGACAAGCAGAAACCGGGCTGGCTGATGCGCATCTTCGACAACACTTGGCCGTTTTGAACCTGTTGGGAGCTTACCGCATGCACCTTCGATCCCGCTGTACCGGTCTTGCCCTGCTGGCCTTGCTGCTCTTGCCGGTAATGCCCGCCCAGGCCACCCGCATCAAGGATCTCGCCAACATCGAGGGCGTGCGGGAAAACCAACTCATGGGCTACGGCCTGGTCATCGGCCTCAGCGGCACCGGCGACGACATCAAGAAATCGGTCTTCACCAAACAGGCCATCATCAATATGGTCAAGCGCATGGGCATGGCGATCCCCGAAGACGTCTTCAAACAGATGAAGACCAAGAATGCGGCGGCGGTGATGGTCACCGCCCAATTGCCGCCCTTTGCCCGTCCGGGCTCGGCCATCGACATCCAGATCTCCTCGATCGGCGACGCCTCCAGCCTTTCCGGCGGCACCCTGCTGATGACCCCCCTGAAAGGTCCGGACGGCAACACCTACGCCGTGGCCCAGGGACCGCTGGCGGTGGGCGGCATCGCCTTCGGCGGCAAAGCGGCCAAGGCGCAGAAGAATTTCCCCACCTCCGGCCGGGTGACCGGAGGGGCCATCGTCGAGCGGGCGGTCAACTTCGCCCTGCCCTCCGGCGATATCCTCTACCAACTCCGGGAAACCGATTTCACCACCTCAGCCCGCATGGCCGATGCCATCAACAGCCATTTCGGCGGCCAGACCGCCAGATCCGTCGACTCCCGGACTGTGAAGGTGGCTAAGCCGGCAAGTTATCGCGGCGACCTGGTCAGCTTCATCGCCGATCTCGAAGGCATCGATGTCAATCCGGACGGACCGGCCAAGATCGTGGTCAACGAGCGTACCGGCACCATCGTCATGGGCCAGGATGTCCGCATCGCCACGGTGGCGGTCTCGCACGGCAACCTGAACCTGGTCATCACCGAGTCGACCGAGGTCAGCCAACCCAATCCGCTGACGGCCGGCACCACCACCCAGACCCCCAAGACCACCCTCACCGCGGTCGAGGAAGCAGGGAACCTGGTGGTGCTTCCCCAGGGCGTCAACCTTGGCGACATCGCCCGGGCATTGAACGCCATCGGCGCCACCCCCCGCGACCTGATCGCCATCTTTCAGGCGATCAAGGCGGCCGGGGCGTTGCAGGGCGAACTGGTCATCTTGTAAACCGGGCAGCGGAAGCCTCGTCGTCTCTTTTTTTCGGAGAGTCCCATGAAAACGAATCTCGACGCCAACCTCCTGCTGGACCCCTCCCAGAAGATGCCGGCAACGTCGTCCGGCCAGAAGGATAAGGCGGCACTGAAAAAATCCTGCCAGGATTTCGAGGCGATTTTCATCCAATCCCTGTTCAAGGCCATGCGCAAGACCGTTCCCGAGGGTGGTATCTTCACCGACAATACCGCCACCGAGACCTTCCGGGAGATGCTCGACCAGGAAATCGCCACCACCATCTCCCGCAAGCAGTCCGTCGGTTTGGCGGACCAGATCTACCGCCAGATGGAGAAAAAACTGCCTCCCCGGAAGTAATCTCCGGCCCCTGCCCTCTCCCTCCCCTTTTTTTTAAAAAAAGTCTTTTTTGGGTAAAGTTTTTTTTTGCCGCAACCGATACAGTGTCAACAGGAAGAACAATTTCCTGTCGCAACCGGACCAGGATGGCCCGAACACACTGCAGGGAGGCAGAAAAATGGTCGCCAATATCAGTCACAACCAGACCCACAACACCCTGGTCGCGTATCAGAGCACCAGCCTCGATGTGTCCGTCTCGTCCGCCTCCAGCAAGAATGGAGAACAGACCATAACGGCCGACACCGTCAGCCTGCGCCGCGAGTCCACCCTGGCCGTGACCTACTCGGGCAGCATGCGGCTCCCCGCCGGCGACGAGGCCAGATACGGGATGTTGCGGAGCCTGGTGGCCAACCTGCTGAACGAACAAGGCATCAACACCAAGATCACCGTCGGCGACAGCGAAATAGACATCGCCGCCGTCACTCCCGAGGAAGCCCAGGACCTGGTGAGCGAGGATGGCTACTTTGGCGTGGAGCAGACATCGGAACGAATCTTCCAGTTTGCCGTCGGCATCGCCGGAGGCGATCCTTCCCGCATCGATGCGATCAAAGAAGGGATCGACAAGGGATTTGCCGAAGCCAAGAAGGCCTTCGGCGACTGGTTGCCCGACATCTCCTACGATACCTACGATGCGGTGATGCAAAAACTCGATGATTGGGTGGCAGGGTCAACGTCTGAGGCCTGACATTTTTACCTAAGGTGAACGTGATGACTGTGGAATTTTTTGGGGTACGAGGCATGGGACAGATCGGTGGTCTCAATAAAATTGGCCAGGCCGGAGAGGCGCAGAAGACGGCGAAGGGTGAAGGCAAGGAAACCGTTTCCTTTGCATCCGCCCTCCAAGGCGCGGCCCAGACCCAGGGTGTCGGCAAGATCGAGGACGCCGAGCGCGCCGCCCGGGTGCAGGAGCTCAAGGCCCAGGTCGCCAGCGGCCAGTACGAGCCGGATCTGAACAAGGTGGCTTCCAGTCTGCTGCGCTTCCTGGTCGAAGGTTGATCGTGGAACGTGCAACCGTCCGGAACCTGTTGGCCCAGTTACGCGAGACCATCCGTGACGAACGCGAACACGCCAAGGCGTTGGATCTCGTCGCCATGACGGCGGACATCAAACGCAAGGAAGCCCTGATCCGGGCGCTCGACGCGGTGCAGACCCTGCATCCCGACGACCAGGAGCTGGCCCGGGAAATCCGGCAGGAAAACCGGAGAAACGCCTATCTTTTCCGCGCCACCCTGAACTGGATCCAGGACACCATGGAATTTTTCGGTCGCAAGACCGTCCCGGTCACCTACAGCCAGCGCGGCTACACGCAGAACACCACCATCAACGGCCGCCTGCTTTCCGGCCGGATCTGACTTTCTCTTTTTTCTCTCCGCTCTTCGTTTTTTCCGGCCGCTTCCTCCAGCCGGAAACCCCTTCCCACCTCCCCACTCACGTCCCCGACTGCGGTCCCATCGAGATTCTCGTCCGAAAGGCTAAAGGGAACCCGCTCTTCTGCCGATAGTATCATAACGTAACCGTGTGTCACCGCGGCATGATCGTGCCGCACGCGTACCGACCACTCTCTCGTGCCTCCATCTATCGGACGACAGGGACAGGAACCCAGCCACCATGACCAGCCTGATCAACGCACTCAACTCCGGCAAGACCAGCCTGCTGACCAACCAGAAGTCGATCGAGATCGTCGGCAACAACATCGCCAATGTCAACACCGAAGGCTATTCCCGGCAACGGGCCGAGCTGATGGAGATCCCGGCGGTCAACTTCGGCGATTTTTTCATCGGCCAGGGGGTGACGGTTTCCGACGTTAGCCGCGACTACAGCCTCTTCATCACCCGGCAACTGCAAAGCAAATCCATCGAATACGGCGAAGAAACCGGCAGATCGGGCTCATTGACCGAATTGGAACGTATCTTCAACGTTTCCGAGGATAACCTGGCCGCGCAGATCAACGATTTCTTCGACGCCTGGCAGGAACTGACCGCCAATCCCAGCGGCCAGGTGGAGCGGGATGTGGTTATCCAGCGGGGGCAGTTGCTGGGCGACGCCTTTGGCAGCATCACCGACGAAATGGACACGGTGACCCAAAACATGAACACCGAGATTATCGCCGGGGTCGCCTCCCTCAACGAACAAATCGCGACCCTTGCCCAACTCAACGAGCGGATCAGCCTGACCGAAATCTCCGGACAAACCGCCAACTCCGCCCGCGACCAGCGCGACCGGCTCGTCAAGGACCTCTCGGAAACCCTTGGCATCCAGACCTACACCGACAACCGCGGCATGCTCTGCGTCCAGTTGCCGGGCGGCACGCCGTTGGTGCAGGGGACCACCGCCGCCACCATCAAGACCGTGACCAACGGCTCGAACGTCGACCTCCAGCTCGAAATCGCCGGTTCCACCCTCGATGTTCCCCTGGAAAGCCTGGGCGGCAAATTCCGGGGCATGTTCGAAATGCGCGACGTCTTTATCCAAGGGCTGCGCGACGATCTCAACACCCTGGCCCGCGACCTGACCGATGCGGTCAACGCCGAGCATCGCAACGGCTACGGCTCGGATCAAATAAACGGGCGCGATTTCTTTTACAACATGGCCGGATTGGGCCCGAACGATGTGCCGAGCCAAAACGTCCGGGTCGTCCTGACCGATGCCTCGCAGGTGGCTGCCGCTCTCAATCCCGCCGCTGCACCGGGCGACAACGGCAACGCCCTGGCCATTGCCCAGTTGGAAGTCACCCACAAGGTGAACGGCACCAACGACACCTTTGACAATTACTTCAGCCAGATGGTGGCCACGGTCGGCATCGAGGCGGCCCGCAACGACCTGGCCCTTTCGGGCGCGGAGGATGCGACCATCCAGTTGCAGAACCTTCGGGACGGTTTTTCCGGCGTTTCCCTGGAAGAAGAGATGATCGACCTTATCCAGTATCAGCGCGGATTCGAATCCTCGGCCAAATTCCTGGCCACGGTCGATGAAATGATGAACGCCCTCCTTCAACTGAAGAGTTAAGCCATGAAAGCGACACAGGGAACCACCTACCGGATGTTGGGCTCGCGCCTGAACGATGTTTCCACCCAACTGGAGGAGCTGCGCAAGATCGGCGCCACCGGGAAGAAACTCAATGCCCCCTCGGACGATCCGGCCTCGATCCGCCCGGTGCTCAACACCCGCAAACAGCTCTCCAACGTCGACCGCTACCTGGAAACCATGGGCAAATCCCTCGACACCATGCAGGCGACCGACGGCCATCTCGAACATGTGGAAAACATCATGCAACGGGCCAAGGAGATCATGACCAACGCGGTCAACGGCTCGCTCAACGATGCCGATCGCACGGTCCTCGCCGACGAGCTGGCCAATCTCCGCAAAGAACTGCTCGATGCGGCCAACGGCACCGTGGACGGCAAATACCTGTTCGCCGGCTATGCCGAAGACACTAAGCCTTTTGTCGAAAATGCCGGCTTCACGATCGGTTCCTTTGACCCGGCCATCCCCGCCACCTGGCCGGTTGCCTACGCCGGCGATGAAAACCCGACTTCACTGGAAATATCCACCGGCGAATACCTTGAGGTCAACCTGACCGGCAACGATCTGTTCTTCGGGACCAAAGATTGGCCGTCCATTGCTCCGCCGGCGGCAGGCCCGGAATCTCCCGAGCCCGGGAGGTTCAATCTTTTCAACGAACTGACCCTGGCCGAACAGGCCATCCGCACCAACCAGACCGCCACCATGCAAACAAGTTTGGATGACTTGGAAGGCGCGGCCGAGCAGAACCGGCGGCTCCGTTCCCAGCTCGGCAACCGCGCCAGCCGGGTGGAAACCGCGATGGATCACCAGGAAGGGGTTCGCATCGATCTCAAACAGATCCTCTCCCGCTACGAGGATGCCGACGCCATCGAGGCCTTCAATGCCATCGTGGCGCAGGAGACCGCCTTCCAGGCCGCCTTGAACGTCACCTCCAAGGTTTCGCAACTTTCTATTCTCGACTTCCTCTAAACTCGCCAACCAATTAAAAACGCTTGCCTTTCTCGGTTGTTTACTGAATACTGCGTAAAGAAATATCGCTGCGACGAGGGGCACGGTCCCCTCTCTGGGCAACGGTTGCGTTCCCTCTTTCCACTCCCGGATATTGGTCCGGTTTTTCCACAGGTGCAATTATGCTGGTGCTGACCAGAAAACCCGGTGAAGGCATTATCATCGGCGACAATATCACGATCAAGATCATCGAGATGAAGAGCGGCGGCATCCGGATAGGCATCGACGCGCCCCGGGACACCAAGATCTACCGCCAGGAGGTCTATGATCGGATTCGTCAGGAAAATATCGACGCGGCGGCCGGTTGGGATATGACCGACCTGGATATCCTCAGTGACAAGCTTGCAGACAGGACGTTGAAAAAATGAAAACCATACAGACCCGTTTTGGCGAGGTAGAATACGATCCGTCCCATCTTCTCCACTTTCCGGAAGGGTTGGTCGGCCTCGATCAACTGAAAAACTTTCTGGTGATGCCGAACAAAAAACAGGGGCCGCTCTTCTGGATCCAGTGTGTCGACGATCCGGCCTTTGCCTTTGTCGTCACCGATCCCACCAATTTCTTTCTCGATTACCTGGTGGTCCCGGACGACAACGAACGCCAGAAACTGGGCATCGACCCCCAAGGCGAATGTTTCGCGCTGGCGATCGTTTCCGTTTCCGAGGCAAAGGAAATCACCCTCAACCTCTCCGGTCCCATCCTCTACGCCCCGGCAACCAACAAGGGCTTGCAGGTCATCCTGGAGGATCCCCGGTACGACACCCGGACGCCGCTGCCGAAGATAGAGAAATAGCCCTCTTCTTTTCCTTTCTTTTTCACGCAAGACCGCCGGATTGCACAATCCGGCGGTCTTTTCTTTTTTTGCAAAAAAATACTTAAGCTGCTCGGCCTAAAGTCCGAAGAGTGTATCGAGAGACAGTAGAGCATTGAGAGAGCAGTTACGTTTGTATCGTGAGCCGAAGAGTCCGTCATTGGATGACCGAGGCTGAAAATTCATGGAGGAAACCATGGCTTTAACGATCAATACAAACGTCGCGTCCCTGAATGCCCAAAGAAATTTAGCCCGTTCCCAAGGCGATCTCGCCACTTCCATGGAACGGCTCTCTTCCGGTCTCCGCATCAACTCCGCCAAGGACGATGCCGCCGGCCTCGCCATCTCCGACCGAATGACCTCCCAGATCCGTGGCCTCAACCAGGCCTCCCGCAACGCCAACGACGGCATCTCCCTGGCCCAGACCGCTGAAGGCGCGATGCAGGAATCGACCAACATCTTGCAGCGCATCCGGGAACTCTCGGTCCAGGCGGCCAATGCCACCAACTCGGCCTCGGATCGACAATCCCTGCAATCGGAAGTCGACCAGCTCATCTCGGAGCTGGACCGGATCGCCACTTCGACCACTTTCAACGGCCTGACCATTCTCGATGGTTCGTACGCGACCCAACAGTTTCAAGTCGGCCCCAATGCCGGTGACACCATCGGTTTCAGCATCGACGGGATCAGGGCGGACAGCATGGGCCACCTTGCCAAGGCCACTGGCAATGCGGTCTCCGCCGCACCTGCGGCCGACATTACCGTCACCATCGGTGCCAACGGAACGCCGAAAACCATATCGAGCAGTACCAATTTCGCGGTCACCGGGGATACCTATCGTGACGGCAACTCCGCCTATGCCAAAGCGGCCGCCATTGACGATGCCGGCATTTTCGGATTGATCGTCTCCGCCGCCACCACGGTGACCGGCCCTACTGCCTCCGTTGCGGTTGTAGCGACCGAAACGCTCGCTGTTAAAATCAATGGGGTAGATTACTCGGCCGCCTTTGACACCGATGCAGCGACCACCCGGGCAAATCTTGCCGATGCCATCAATTCTGCCAATAGTGGCATTACCGCAAGTTTTACCGGCGGTGTCTTTTCATTGAGCGCAGCCGATGGACGAAATATCGTTATCGCCGCTCCTGCCGCCGGTAACAATGCCGCCGCCGATTTCGGCGGCGCTGCGACCAACTACGGCAAACTCTCCCTCACCGCCAGCGATTCCATCAAGATTGGTGGTACTGTTGCGACGGTTGGCTATACCGCTACCACCGCGAATATCGCTGTCGATACCTCCTCAGGGGTCAACTCCATCGACATCACCTCTCTTTCGGGAGCCAATGAGGCCATGCTCCGGGTGGATGCGGCCCTTGCCTCCGTTGATTCCAGCCGGGGCGAACTGGGTGCCATCCAAAACCGGTTCGAATCGACCATCGCCAATCTGCAGAATGTGGCCGAGAATCTGACTGCGGCCCGCTCGCGGATCATGGATGCCGACATTGCCCAGGAAACGTCCGAGATGACCAAGAACAACATCCTCCAGCAGGCCGGCGTTTCCATCCTCACCCAGGCCAATCAAACCCCGCAGTTGGCTCTCAGCCTGCTCCAAGGGTAACGCCTCACTCCTTTCGATCCGGGAACGACCTTCGTTCCCGGATCATTCCCCCTTCTTCCGGTACGACCTCATGAAAATTGTCATGTTTCAATATAACAAGGCGGTGTCTGCCATTATTCAGATGAACTCAATGGTGGACGAACAGCAAGGGAATCAATGCCCAGTGACCAACCGCTTTCTTGCCAACGGCTACGAAGACCGGTTGCTGTGGGAGGAAGCGACAAACCTCAAGCCCAAACCGTCGAGAGAATATTGTATCCCGGGAACTTGGCAGTGAATCCTGCCCGATTCTTGTAGAAATGGGGCGATTTACAAGCCTGCAAAACCTCTGCGTTGGAAGGGAGAGATTGCACACAAAACCGAGCTTTTTCGAGGGCATGGCCCGCTCCTACCCCGCATGTACACCAACGGGGCGTAGGAGCGGGCCATGCCCGCGATATGAAACCAGGAATGGCGAGTCCTTCGGCTATCATTTCGAGCGACAGAAAAAAATTTCGCTTCGGATTGAAAAATTTCGCTAAAGTTTTTCCGGAGCCGATTCGATACGCTTCTTAAAGGGAAATCAGTTTTGGCCGGGAACCCTCCCGGATCGACTGACACGCATAGTACAAGGAGCAACAAACAAAGGAGGCGCCGATCGGCGAAAACAGCCCAGCCAACTTCGCAACCCATTTGTAGTATTGTTGTACCAAACCGGCAAGGATGCCACCTAAGATAAGCCAAACAATATTCATGGAGGAATATCATGGCACTTTCAATCAACACAAACGTAGCTTCTCTCAACGCTCAACGGAACCTGGGTTCAACCCAAACCAACCTGGCAAAGTCCATGCAGCGTCTCTCAAGTGGTCTTCGGATCAACTCTGCCAAGGACGATGCCGCCGGTCTGGCTATTTCCGACCGGATGACCGCGCAAATCCGCGGCCTCAATCAGGCCGCCCGTAACGCCAACGACGGTATTTCGCTGGCGCAGACCGCTGAAGGTGCGTTACAGGAGAGCACCAACATCCTGCAGCGTATGCGTGAACTGGCTGTGCAATCGGCCAACGACACCAACACCGGCAGCGACCGTCAGTCCCTGCAGGCGGAGGTTGACCAGTTGATCTCGGAACTGGACCGGATTGCCTCCACCACCCAATTCAACGGCAAGACCCTGCTGGACGGTTCACTCTCGAACGCCCAGTTTCATGTCGGCGCCAATGCCAACCAGACCATCAGCTTTTCCGTCGGCGATGCCCGTGCCTCCAAGATGGGATCGATTGTCAATTCGGCCGGCACCGACTCTCAGACCATAACCCCAACCGAAACAGGCACCGCTGCCCTGATGGCTCAAGCACGGTCGACCTACGCCGGCGTCAATGGCACCGCCAGCAACGGCAGCAATATTTCCCTGAACAACACTTCCATCGTTTCCTCTTCCGCCTATGGGACCGATGCGACCCATGGTCTTTCCAGCGGCAGTGCCTATGCGCTTGCTTCCGCAATCAATGCCAGCAACGTCAGCGGCGTCAGTGCCACCGCGGACACCACCCAAACCTTTACCGATGTAGGAACTGGGATCTTCCTCGACAACAATCTGGCAGCGACCGATACCATGACCTACTCCCTGACCATTAACGGTGAGGCCATTTATAGCAGTTCTCTTACCGCAGGATCGGGGGATGTGACCGTTGATGATATCGTTGAGGTCATCAACTCCAACAGTGCGGACACCGGGGTCGTGGCAACGAAGGATGCCAATAACGATCTCCAGTTGCAGGCAGCAGACGGCCGCGACATCATCATCAAAGAATCGTTTAACTATGCCGATCTCACAACGGCTACAGGATCGGTCGTACAAACGGTTTTCAACACCTTTACAGAAACAGCCGCGGATGAAGCTACCGCTACCCACACCGCGGAGCAGACCTTCCGCGGCCAGGTCACCCTGCAATCAAGCGACGCCATCACCCTCGATGCCGGCGCCGCAATTCTCGGAAAAAGTGGTGTTTCTGTCCTGAATGTCGATACCGCCAAGTCCATTGCCACGGTGGATATCACTTCCGCCACTGGTGCCAACGATGCCATCCTGGCTGTTGATGCTGCCCTCAGCACCATCGACAATTCCCGAGGTAATCTCGGTGCCATCCAGAACCGTTTCGAGTCCACCATCGCCAACCTGCAGAATGTCTCCGAGAACCTCTCGGCTGCCCGGTCGCGGATCCTGGATGCTGACATCGCCCAGGAGACCTCGAACATGACCAAGCAGAACATCCTGCAGCAGGCCGGTGTCTCGATCCTGGCCCAGGCCAACCAGACCCCGCAGTTGGCCCTGAGCCTGCTCCAGTAATCACCCTTTCCCTGAGGAGACCGGTTTCGGTCTCCTCAGGACCTGATATTTTTCTTCTTACAAGGAGGTAACCAGATGAATATCGAGACCATGGGCGCGGCGAATTTGAGTCCGCCCCGGATCAATGAACCTTCCCAGCAGGTGGAGCGCAAACGGCAGGAGAGCCAGCAACAGCCGCAATCCACCCCTCAAGAAAACCAGATGCAGCCGGAAGAGTTGCTCAGCCAGATCAAGGCGATCACCGAAGACGGTCTGTACAGCGTCCGTTTCGAGCGGGACAGCGGCTCCGAGGAATTAATCGTAAAGATCGTCGATAGCGAGACCGATGAAGTGATACGGCAGATTCCGCCGGAAGAACTGATCAACCTGAGCAAACATTTGAAGGAACTGACAGGCAACCTTGTCAACAACGTCGCCTGACCCGTAACGACCGGAGACCGAAGCCATGACTATTCAATTCGGCGGCTTGGCCACAGGGCTGGACACCAGCAACATCATCGAGCAGTTGATGAATGCCGAGCGGATACCGATCACTCGGCTTGAATCCGACAAGACCTGGCTGAACAACCGATTGACCGCCTTCACCCAGTTGGACGCCAAGCTCAAAACCTTTGCCGATACCATAAAAAATCTGGGCGACGCCGATACCCTGCTGACCCGCGCAGTCAAGCAGAGTTCCAAAGACTATCTCACCGCCACTGTTTCCAGCGAAGCGCTGGCTGGAACCAGTTATCAGGTGGAAGTAATTTCCCTGGCCCAGGTGCAGAAGTCGATATCGGCCTCGGGGTTTGCGAGTAAAACCAGCTTGAGCTTCGGCACCGGCAACCTGAACCTCACGGTGGACGGCACCAGTCACAGCATCGCGATAACCGCCGAGAACAACTCGCTCGAAGGCATCATGAAGGCGATCAACGGAGCCGATCTGGGCGTGTCCGCTGCCATCATCAATGACGGCAGCGGCACCCCTTACCGCCTCGTCTTGGCCGGAGAGAATGTTGGCCAGACCTTTTCGCTCGACGGCCGCGGATTAACCGGCGGAACGGATACCCTTGGTATTTTTAACGTCGACGGGGTTGTTGATCCGGTGACCGGCGACCCCATCACCAATCCACCGGTGCAGGTAGCGACCCAAGCCCACATCAAGGTAGATACGGTTGACATCTACAGCGACTCCAATACCCTGACCGAAGCCATCCCCGGTGTCACCCTCGACCTGCTCCAGGCCGAGACCGGGAAAACGACCAATCTCACCATCAACCTGGACAAGAACAGCATCAAAGCAACTATCCAGGCCTTTGCCAAAGGGTACAACGAAGTGGTCAGCTTCATTACCGGCCAATCGGTGGTCGATGGTGAAGGTGGCGGCGTGTTAAACGGTGATTCCGGTATCAATACGATCAAACGGCGGTTGCAGAACATGCTGACCGAGCCCCTTGCCAATTCCGGGGTCTACACCACCCTGTCGCAGCTCGGCTTTAAAACCCAAAAAGACGGAACCCTCACCGTCGACGACACAGTGCTTTCCAAGGCAATCGACACCAACCTCGGCAGCGTGGTCAGCCTCCTGGCCGGGGAAGGCGGAAAGACCGGTCTGGCCAAGAAGTTCCAGGACTATCTCGCTTCCATGACCAACACCTCCACCGGCATGCTCAAGGGCCGGAAGGACAGCATCAACACCAACATCAAGCGGATCGACAACCGGATAACCTCCATGGAAGCACGGCTCGAACAGCGCCAGAAGACCATGGAGGCTCAGTTCAGCGCCATGGAAACCCTGGTCAGCGGCCTGAATTCCCAATCGTCTTATCTGACGCAGCAGATGGACGCGATCAGCAATATCATGAACTACAGGAGCAACTGATGAACGGATACACCAACCAATACCTGGCCAACACCGTCAATTCGGCTTCGCCGGAACAATTGATGCTGATGTTGTATGATGGTGCCATTCGTTTTATTTCCCTTGGCATCCAGGCCATCGACAACGGCCTGATCGACAAGCGGGCCTATTACATCAACAAGACTTCGGCCATTGTCTCCGAATTCGCCGCCACCCTGGACCATAGCCAGAACGCCACACTGGCGGACGACCTCGATGCCCTCTATAGCTACATGATGCGGCGAATGATGGAAGCAAATCTAAAAAACGATGCCGCGCCCTTGATCGAGGTGAAACAATTGCTGTCGGATCTGCGAGCCACATGGGCCCAGGCGATCACCATCAATAAGAACGAACTGCGGGAAGCCGCCGGAGCCAGTTCACCGGCAAACGGCACCATGGCGTACCGACCGCTGGCGGCGGCAATGTGACATGGACGCGCAACCACTGATAATACAAGCCGTGGCGCAGTACCGGCTTCTCAACCGGTTAAGCCTGGAGATTGAGCAAGCCATCCAGAACAACGCTTTTGCCGCGCTGCCGGCGTTGTGCGTACAATTGGATCAGGCGCAGGCGGCAGCCAAAACCGGCGACACCGATCTGCTGGCCCTGCTCCGGACTCAACCGGAACGCAGGGGAGATGCGGCAACCAAGGAATGGCTGGCGCTCATGGAGGGCATCCATGCCCGTAACCAACGTCTGCTGCCGCACCTCAACAGCATCATGGCGGTACAGCGCAACGAGTTGCATACCTTGAAAAAAGGGTCCCTGGTCCTGCAAGGGTACCGACCCGGTTCCGTCCAGACCGGAAGACGCATTTCCTCCTCCGGTTGACAGCCGCAATCCCTTTCGGCAGACCGCGCGCCCCCCTTCTCTCCTCTTCCCGTTTTTTTCGTTCTTTACTCCGCGGTTCCCAGAATTTCCTTCCTTTCTCGATGAGCATGTGGCAATCTAGAAAAAACACTGCTTTTTCAATCCGAGAGAAGGTAACATCTTGCCATTATTGACGAGTTTCTTCCACACTATCAAAGAGGGGATGGCGGTGCGCGCCGCGATTCCACTGGTGGGGCTGACAGAAAAAGAACGATTGCACTGTTTTTTCGGCAAGGGAGATTCCCCCGAATTCACCCTCACCTTCCCCGACGGCACCCTGGCAATCGACCAGGTGGACACCGGCAGGTCCTGCATGGTGATGTTCGACTTCATCAACCAGACCATTGCCGTCGCCGCGGCCATCAGGGCCATCAAGGATCCGTCGACGCTGGAACTTGTTGCCAAGGAAACCGTCACCCATACCCATGCCCGCAACTATTTCCGCGTCGATGCCTCCACCAAGGTTTCCGCTTCCTCGGTTGTCCCTGAGGGGACTGTCCAGCTTGAGGACAGCTGGAAACTTCTTGGAGACACCATCGACCTGAGCGGCAGCGGGCTGCTGTGCAGCTTCAGCGAGCCGCTGGAAAAAGAGATTAGAGTCAAAATTGAACTGACGCTTCCGACCCGGGACATGGAAGTCATCACGGCATTGGGTCATGTTGTCCGGTGCCGGAAAATCGAAGAGCATTTGTATCACATTGCCTTGCACTTCGACATGATCGATTCCGAAAGCCAGGACAAAATAATGGCCTGCTGCTTTGAGTTGCAACGCAGATATCTGCGGATGCGGGTACGGCTGGAAGGTATCGGCGCCTTATAAACGAGCAGATTACGTACACCTTGGTTTCAAGGTATACCATTGTGATTGCAACGTGGCCAGAATCGATGACATTTTAGAAAAGCTGAACGACAATGCCGCCACCGTCGTTGATCTTCCGGGGCTCAGCGGTGAGAATATCCGCTGCAAGGCCCTGTTCATCAAAAGAGAGCCTCCCGGCTTGGAGCTTGTCTTCCCCCCCCGTTCCTGGGAGGCCGACGATCTCCAATTGGGCGCCGACTGCAATCTGGCGGTCGAACACAACGGCCTGACGATCAACCTCATCGCCCGACTTGACGAAGTCGTGCGGGAGCGCCGGTTGCGCTTCACGGCGAGAGAGCCTGTCTCGCCGGAAGCGTTGCGCGATTACTTTCGGGTGTCGATCAATATCCCCATCGAAGCCAGTTATATTGCCGGTCCCAAAGAAATCAACAATCGCACCTGGAAGATGATCGGCACTACCCTCGACCTGAGCGGCAGCGGGGTGCTGGCACTCTTTGCCGAAAAACCCGCCACCAATCATCGGATTCAACTGGTCCTCTCCGTGCCGGACGAAGACACGCCCGTTGTCTGCCTGGCAAATGTGGTCCGCTCGTACAGAATCCGTAAAAATCGGTACCAGGTTGCCTTCCACTTTGAAAACATCTCGACAAAAACGAGAGACTTGATCATAGCCTGTTGCCTTCAAGAGCAACGTCGTCAACTCAGGGAGAACGCGTATATCGTCTAGCAGCTTCGCCCGACCGGAAAACGAACGCCCACGAAAATACGTTCGCGGCCCATCGGCTTCCCGTGCCGGCACTCCGGCATGCGCATGGGCGCCAAACATTGCTCCCCAAGATGAAACGTTGCCTTGAGCGAGTAACAAGCCGACAGAAAACGGGGGGATTGCTTTGGAACCGTTAACCCTGATTACTGAAATAAAACCCCTCCTCCCCGCCCGACTCGCCGGAGAACAACACCAGCGCCCCCCTTTTTTCCAGGGACAACTGCTCCACGGCGTGATCAGCGCCAAGGGCGACGCCAATCGGTTCACCCTCGAAATCAATGGCCAACCCATAACGGCCGAGTCATCGGCGCCGCTCCGGGTAGGCCAACAACTCAACCTGCAAGTGACCTCATTGACACCGCGGGTGGAATTGCAGATTGTCGGCACCGATCCGGCCAATCGCTGGCTGGGCAACGTCCTCCCCCTCCTGAACCAACAGTCGAGCTTGCTCCCCGAAGTGACTGCGCTTGCCGGGGATTCGCGCCTGATGTCGCAACTCAGTGTGTCCGCACAGGAAACGTTGCGTTTTTACGCAGGTGACGCGAGCGGTACCGGTTCGGGAGATCCGGCGAAGACCTACCAACTCCTTGGGGCGATCGTCCGAACGTTAACCGCTGCCCCCGGACAACAATTCCGGCTCCCCAATCAGGAACTCAGTGCTTTGTTGCAGCAACTCGCCAGCGCCCCCTCCCTCGCCCCGAAAACAGCCGAACAGGCCGCGCGCCTTGCCAGCTCGTTTGCTCAGACAACCGACCAACAAACGTCGGTTGCGCCCCCTTCTCCTTCTGCGGCCCCGGCATCGGTGCCGACCCCGGAGGAGGCAGCCGAGGTTTTTTTCGCGTCGCCGGAAAGAACGGCGGCAATGGCTTCGGCAACTACGACCCTTCTGGCGCAACTGCTCCCCCTGACTCAAGAGTATGCCGCCCTTCCGACCACCCATCCCCTGCGGCAGCTGCTCGCGTTCCTGATCCAAGTGGAAAGCGAACGCTCTCTTCCGACCCATCTGCAGGGGTCCGAGCCGAAACTGGAACAATATCTCAACCGCCTGGGGCTCGACCTGGAACGCCTGCTGGCCGAAAACAAACCGGTAGAAGTTGCGCGGACCTTGAAATTCGCCCTGCTGGAGCTGTCACAACAACCCCGGATGGCCGATGAAAGTACGGTAATGCCGGACCGACTGGTCCACATGCTGGACATGTTTCAGTTGTTGCAGATACGGCTGGCCAGCGAATCCCTCCTGTTTCTTCCCCTGCCCTTTCCGTTTCTTAAGCAAGGGTACCTGCTGGTTGAAAACGATACTTCCGGAAAGCAATCGGAAACGACGTCGGATCGGGCCGATCAGGGCAACCAAACCGTTGAACTGCGCCTGCAACTCGAAGGGCTCGGCAACATGCAGATCGACATTCGCCGGCAAGAGGATCGAATCACCTTGAGATTCCTGGCGGAAAATGCCGAGAAAGCCAAATTTGTCGCCGAATTCAGGGAGGAATTGGAACAACGGATCGCCAGCGGCAGCCTGGAATCGGTTCAATTCTTGGTCGGGGCGAGAGAACCGGTCAGGACATTGTTGGAGAAGATCATGCCCGGCGGTGCCGGAATGATCGACACCAAGGCCTGAACCGGACCAGGGAGGAGCAAATATGGCCGAGGAACAACTCTCAGGAAAACGGGCGGTCGCCCTGCTGTATGACCCCAATAAGGCTACTGCCCCTCAGGTTGTGGCCAGTGGCTCGAACCTTGTTGCCGAAAGGATCATCGCCACTGCGGCGGCGGCTGGGGTGCACATCAAGGAGGATCCCGATCTGGTCCAGTTGCTGTCCAACATTCCGGTCGGCGACCAGATCCCGGTCGAATTGTATCAAACGATCGCCGAGGTTCTGGCCTTTGTCTATACAGTGAACAACCGCTACAAGATGACGAAGGAGGGCGTTGCGCCCGAAAAAAAATAAGGAGACAACGGTTCGCCGAACCCTCTCTCCGAACGGATTGAAAAAAGAATTATCCGAGAAAAAACCGCTTCATATAAATATTTTTCTGACGTATACTTTTGACAACCGAAAAGAAATCGTAAAGATCCCATTGAAAAAATTCATCTTTTCAAGATGCACCGCTTCAGTGACCCTCCCCTTTTCGGAAAAGCCTTTTCCCCGATCGACTCGACGAAATGAGTTCTCCCATACCAACGATCTGAACGTGTACGAGGTAGCACTATGAACTATGGAGTTGTTAGCCAGGAACAATTAGAGAAAATTGACGAAATCCTGACTGAAAAGCTCATAAAAATTGGTGTCGACTGCGTGATCATTATCGACATGGCCGGCAATATCATTACCGCCAAGGACAACGGAACATCCAAGTACGATGTCTATTCGTTCGCGGCCCTGGCAGCCGGCAACTTCGCCACGGTTGACGCCATGGCCAAACTCGTCGGGGAACAGGAATTTTCCTTGTTGTTCCATAAAGGCTCGGAATGCAATATCCATTTTTCCAAAGTCGATGACGAACTGCTCCTCATCACCATGTTCGGCAAAAGCATCTCTCTCGGGTTTCTCCGGCTCAATGTGGTGGAAACCATTGATCGCATTAAAAAGATCTGGTCGCGCAGCTAACCGATTTCTTTTTTGAGGTCCATGACATCCGACGAGTGGTGTTGTTGAATCATTGGCGAGTATCCGAAGGCTGCGGGAGCGTATTGTGAGCTTTATCAATCTCAGGGAAAAAATCGTGCAGGTGAAAATTGTCTACTACGGCCCCGGTCGTGGCGGCAAGACCACCAACCTTGAATACATCAACAGGAAGTTTTCCAAACAGATTCAATCCGAAATGGTCAGTTTGAAGACCCACGGCGACCGAACCCTGTTTTTTGACTTCCTGCCCTTCAACATGGGGCAGATCAAGGGATATGACTTGAAAATCCAACTCTACACGGTCCCGGGGCAAGTCAAATACAATGCCACCAGGAAACTGGTGCTCAAGGGGGTTGACGGCATTGTTTTTGTCGCCGATGCGCAAGAACAGATGCGGGAAAAAAATATTCGCTCGCTCAACCAACTGCACGAGAACCTCACGAGTTACAAGGAATCCATTTTCAGGATCCCCCTGGTGCTGCAATATAATAAAGTCGATTTGAGGAATCAGGGCATTCCCATCTTGCCGACCTCTGTTCTCGACAAGGATCTCAACAGCAAACTCAAGGTGCCCACTTTTGAAGCAAGCGCTCTCACCGGGTATAACGTGCCAGAAACGTTAAAGAAGATTATTTCATCCACGGTTATTTCCATCCAGAAAAAACTTATGTAACAGGTGCGGACCGTGGAGGCCAACACCAGAGTCGGTATATGAAAAAAACGCAACGTGACCACATTTCTTCAGTCGATGAATTTGAGGATCTGACACTTTTCGCCAACGAGTCCTTTGACACGCAAGATGTCGATCTTTTTGAATTCACCAGTGAAGAGTCATCCCCGTTGACACGGCTCAAATCCATCATTCTTTCGCTTGACTGGGAAATCAACGACGACATCCTCCAGGAACTGGCCGATGAATTGGACAACTTGCAGTCCATGTGGCAGGACGATAAAGTTGCCGAGGTATACTTGCAGGGATTGAGCAAGATTGGTAACTATATCCGCACCAAAGGCGCCTATGCCCACCCTAATTCCATCAAATTACTCCTGACCTTCTTTTATAATTTCGAAAAAATCATCTCTTCCGAACAGATTACCGGCGAACAAATTACCCAGTTGCTAAAGGGAGATGTCCGCAAATTCAAAATCCTGCAATACCAGATCGCTCAAACCGAGACAGGGCCTTCCACCGTTGCCGAGGTCCGGATCGAACCAGGCGAAGTTGTCATGGCCACGAGTGCTGTCACCGGTTCCCCGGAACCGGATGCGTTCAAACAACTGAGAGCCGCCATTCTCAGCCTTGACTGGGAAGTGACCGATGAAAGCCTGCTGCAATTCAATGAAAAAATCGCCGGATTTCATCCCCATGTGGCGGAACACAAACCGGCGCAAGTCCTGCTGCAAGGACTCCAGGCCCTAGGTGATTATATCGCCGATGAACGGGGGGAGGCGCATCCGGAAGCATTCATCCTGCTGCATTCGTTCAGCGAGGCCTTGGAGCAGGTGCTCAGAACCGGCGACCAATGCCTTGCCCAAGATGCGATCCAGGATCTCCTTGTCGACCGGATCAACCGCCTCAACAATTTGAAACTGCTTATTGCCGCCCCACCGGTCGCTCCAGTCGACGATCAGCGCCTCGACAAGGTCTTTGAGGAGCTGAACGCCCCTGCCGAGGCAGAAGCGGTCCTCGCGCCCGGTCCGCAAGCAGGGGTGCCTCCCCTTGCCCCCAGCTCCCTCGAAGAGGAGTTGGAGATCGATTTCCCGATGGATGTACCGGCAACGGTTGCCTCCACCGAGAGTTTGGAGGCGGAGATCGATACCCTTTTTGCCATGGAAGCGATGCCGGCCATGGAATCCGCCGATGTCCAATATCCCGACGAGGTTCTTCCCCCGGATGCCATCCATCCGGTTGACGACGAATTGGCCGACGATTTCATCGAATCCCACCTCGCCAGCAAGCGTGGTTTGGCGCCGGCGCTCGCCGATGCCGACGAAACCTCCGGATTCGACGCCAACGCCGAGCCCATCGATCTGCCGACCCAAAGCGACCTCGCCGAGCAACTGGATTTTCTGTTTGCCGAAACAGAGGCCGGCAGTGAATCGGCGGTCACTTTTTCCGCACTCGATTCGACCGAACTGGAGATGGTGATCGACGAAGAAGAACCCATCGCCGCCCTAACCGACGTTGACCTGGAAGGTGAACAGGCAAACGTTGTCGCTGCCCTGAGCGACACGGAGGAAGCAACGGTCCCATCCGAAAACGGCATTGCGGTCGAAGAGGCCGAGGTCGACCAGGGCTCGCTTGAAATCCAGAGCAAACTGGACAGCTTCTTCGCCGATATCGACGAAGAACCCGCAAACACCGTCTCGTCTCCGCCAACCGCGGTCGACGAGATTGAGCAATCCCTCTTTTTCAACGAGGTTGACACCGTTCAGGCCGCCCTGGCCGACAGCGAGGAGGAACAAGGTTTCTCCGAAGAGGCGGAGATCGCCGCCCTCAACTTCACCCCCATGGACGAAATCGAGGAAAAACTCGATTTCTTCTTTGGAACGGAAGAGGAAGCGGCGGCGGAAGAGCCCGCCCGGGAGACCGAGCAGCGCGATTCGCTGGAAAAGTCACTGGGACTGGGTATCGAGGAACTGACGGCGGAGCCGGAAATCGCGCCGGCCCTGGCCGAATTCGCCGAGGAAGAACCGGACGAAGAAGAAGCAGTGGTTGTGGACCGAGATCAGCCGGAGGAAGCGCTGGAAGGAGCGCTCGACATCTTGTTCACCGACATCCCGGAGGAGAAGCCCGAGCCGGAACCGGTGGTCGCCGAGGTCGATGCCCTGACCCTGGCCCTGGAGGCCACCATCGACGACCGCCCGCAGGCGCCATCGCTCGAATCGACGGAGATCCAGCTCGCCGCCCTGGGCGCCCTGCTGCCCATCGTGGTGCGCACCCCGTCCCGCGAAAAAATCGCCGAATCCGCCGCCATGATCGCGACGTTGAAGCAGACGGAATTGTCGGCCGTGCAGCAGTCGCTGGTGCAGTTGCTCGAGGCGGTGCTCACCATGCTGGTCCGGCTGCCGACCAAGGATCACGCGGCCACGGAAAGACTGGTCAATTACCTCTACGAGCAGCTCATTGCCGAGCATGGCCAGCCCGATGTCCTGCCGCAGGCTATCGCCCGATTCACCGCCTGGTTGCAACAGGCCGGCACCATCATGCCGGTTGTGCCGGCGGCAGTTGGTCAGGAAGGAGAGCCGCAATTCGCCTATACGGCCAAGGAACTGTACTTCGAACTGGCCGAGCTCCGAACCCACATCCGCGAGGAGTTCGCCAAGCTGCGCCACGAGATGCATCACCTCAAGTGACCGTTTTCCCAACTGTGCCCTGAAGGGATCGGAGCTCTGCTCCGGTCCCTTTTTTATTTTCGCGGGTCGAACGCCTCCCGCAAGGCCTCGCCGATAAAGATGAGCAGCACCAGGGTGCCGACCAGGACCCCGAAGGTGGAGAACGACAGCCACCAGGCCTCGATATTGGCCTTGCCCTGGGCCAGCAATTCGCCGAGACTCGGGGTCGAAGGCGGGACGCCGAGCCCGAGGAAATCGAGGCTGGTCAGGGCCAGAATCGCGCCGGACATGCGGAAAGGGAGGAAGGTGATCACCGGCGTCATGCTGTTGGGCAAGAGGTGCCGATGCATGATGGTCAGGTTGCCGACCCCCAGGGCCTTGGCCGCCTTGACATACTCCATGTTGCGGCCCTTGAGGAACTCGGCCCGCACATAATCGGACAACCCCATCCAGCCGAACATCGACAGCAGAATGAGCAGCAGCAGCATGCTCGGCTTGAAGATGGAGGCAAAGATGATCAGGAGGTACAGTTCGGGCATGGAGCCCCACAATTCGATGAACCGCTGGAACAGCAGATCAAGCCGACCGCCGAAATAGCCTTGCAGGGCACCGGCGCCAATCCCCAGTAGGGTGCCCACTGTGGTCAGGATCGCGCCGAAGAGGACGCTCAGTCGGAATCCGTATAACAATCGAGCCAGGACATCGCGCCCCCGGTCATCGGTGCCGAGAAAATTATCCCGACTGGGTGGCGCCGGCGTCGGTCGATCCAGACTCTGGTTGATCGAGTTGAAGCTGTGCGGGTTGGGCGGAAAGACGACGAAGTTGGTGCCGCTGGTCAAGCGCTCGCGGATATAGGGATCGCGATAATCGGTCTCGGTCTCGAAATCGCCGCCAAAGACCGTTTCCGGATACATCCGCCATAGGGGGAAGAGGTACTGGCCCTCATAACGAACCAGGAGCGGCTTGTCGTTGCTCAGCACTTCGGCAAACAAACTGATACCAAACAGGAGCACAAACATCACCAGCGAATAGAAACCGCGGCGATTTTTTTTGAATCTGATCCAGCGTTTGCGCCCCAGGCTGATCGCCTGCCCTGTTTCAGCCGCCATCGGTTTACCGCCTGCCTTCAAAGCTGATCCGCGGATCGACCACTACATAGGACATATCCGAGAGCAACCGGGAAACCAGACCGATGATGGTGAAGAAATAAAGCGTCCCCAGCACCACCGGATAATCGCGGTTCATGACCGACTGGTAGGCCAGCAGCCCCATGCCGTCGAGGGAAAAGATGGTTTCGATCAGCAGGCTGCCGGTGAAAAAGGCGGTGATGAAGCTGCCGGGAAAACCGGTGATGATCGGAATGATGGCGTTGCGAAAGACATGTTTGTAGAGGACCTGGCTCTCCTCCAACCCCTTAGCCCGGGCGGTGACCACGTATTGCTTGCGGATCTCCTCGAGAAACGAATTCTTGGTAAGCAGGGTCATCACCGCCAGGCTGCCGACGGTGGAGGCGATGATCGGCAGCACCATGTGCCAGAGGTAATCGAAGATCTTGGCCAACGTGCTCAATTCGCTCCAGTTGTCCGAGACCAGCCCGCGCAGCGGAAAGATGGACCAGAAACTGCCGCCGCCGAAGAGCACGATGAGCACAATGCCGAGGACAAAACCGGGGATGGCGTAACCGATCAGGATCACCGCACTGGTGAGGACGTCGAAGGTGGAACCGTCGCGCACCGCCTTGGCAATGCCCAGCGGAATGCAGACCGAATAGACGATGAAGAAACTCCACAGCCCCAGCGACATCGACACCGGCAGCTTGGAAACCACCAACTGGGCAACGCTCATGTGATGGTAGTAGGATTGGCCGAAATCGAACACCAGGTACTGCCGCATCATCGAGGCAAACCGGGTCAAAGGGGGCTGGTCGAAGCCGTAGAGCTTTTTCAACTGCTCGACCCGTTCCTGATCCAGGCCCTTGTTGCCCTGATACAGCCCGCCGGACGCGGTTTCGCCGCCGGCGCCGTAGCCGCTCAACTGCGCCATCAACCGTTCCACCGGACCGCCGGGCACGAATTGGGTGATGGCAAAGGTGATCAGCATGATCCCGAACAGGGTCGGAATCATCAACAGGAACCGTTTGAGGATATACAGCGCCATCAACCTGCCTCGTTGCCGGCCCAGGGTGGCTCAGGGTTCCGGCGGTCCGGAGATGTGGGCACCAGCGTGGCCATGGCGGTCAGGAGATTCGAATGCCGCCGATGAGATCCGGCTCGTCGTTCTGGGAGATCGTTTTTCGCTGACGCTCGGCAACGCGGATGGGTTCCGGCTCCGGTTCGGCTTCCGGCTCCGGTTCCGGCTCATAAGCCGGTTCGATGGCCGGCAGCCTCGGGCCGGCAACCGCCGGACGGGATTTGATGACGGGTGGCTGCGGGGCCGTCGGCCCGGCCGTGACCATCGGCGCCTCGACCATTGTCTCCCGCTGCACCGGCTTTTTCAAAAAGGCCAGCACCCCGTCCTGGAGCAGGGTCACATTGATCAATTCCCAACTCTGCCCCCCCAACTGGTTCAGGGTCTTCTCCATCTCTTCGTCATCGACGTATTTATCGCCCAGCAGGCCATCCTTGGTGAATTCGAACAGAATGGTCCGGTATTGCCACAACATCTCGTTCTCCTTATATCGGTCGTTGATCGCATCCCCGGCTCGCCTGTCGGGTGGCCGTGGGATGGTCTTGTTCTTGTTCTTCGTTTCCGGGATGGAAACCCTCGCTGCCCTCCATGGAGGGCATCAGGCACCCAGCGCGCGGAGTTCCTCGGCAATGATCGCGATGCCCCGCCGCACGTCTTCCTCGTCCTGCGAGTAGGTGATCCGCAAACACTCGTCGGCATGGCGCCAGCCGGGTTCCAGTCCGGGGAAAAAATAGTCGCCGGATACCACCACCACGCCTCTTTGCTTCAGCCGCTCATACAGCTCCCGGCTGGAAACGGGCAGGCCGGGGAACCACAGCCAGAGAAAAAAGGCCCCCTCCGGGACATGGACCCGGTACGCCAATCCCTGGAAGGAGGCCTCCACCCAGGCCAGGGCCCGCTCCATCTTGCGCCGATAAAACGGCTGGATCACTTCCCGGCTCAAACGGATGATCTCGCCGGAGCGGACGATCCCGGTGGTCAGCATGGCCCCGAAACTGGAGGGCGCCAGGTTGACCACGGCGTTCACCCCGGAGATCAGGCGGATCAGCTCCCGGCCGGCGACGACGATGCCGGTGCGCACCGCAGGCAGACCGAACTTGGACAGCGACATGCACAGCACCATTCGCTCGTTCCAGACCGGAGTGGCCCCGGTATAGATCATCCCCGGAAACGGCAGGCCATAGGCGCTGTCGACGATCAGGGGGATGTCGCTTTCCTCGGCCAACCGGGCCAGGCCTTCGATCTCGTCGTCGGTGAGCACGTTGCCGGTCGGATTGGTCGGCCGGGAGACGCAGATGGCGCCGATCTCGTCGGTGATGGCGATCTGCTCAAAATCGACCCGGTACTTGAACAGGTGATCGCCGAAGGTCTCGATGCGCGGCCGCACCGAAACAAAAAAATCGTCGACCAGGCCGAGGTCGGCATAGCCGATGTATTCCGGTGCCATGGGCAGGAGGATCTTGCGTTTGCCGCCGGCGGCCGTGATCCCGGCCAGGAGGTTAAACAGGAGAAAAAACGCCCCCTGGCTGCCGTTGGTCAGGCAGATGTTCTCCTCGCTCAGGTCCCAGCCGTACTCGCGGCGTAACAGCGCGGCCAGGGCTCTTCGAAATTCGCCCTCGCCCCGAGGCGGATCGTAGATACCGATCAGCCGCCGCAGCAACGATTCGTCCTCGGTCAACTCCCGCAACCGGACGGCCATGGCCGCCTGAATCTCGGGGATGTGGCCGGGATTGCCGCCGCCCATCATGATCTTGCCGCCTTCGGCCAGGGCATTGCCGAGATCGTCCATCAACGAGAGAATCCCGGCGCCCGCGGAAAGCTTTTCACCGAATGCCGACAGTTGCACCCTCAACCCCCATGCTGCCTTTCAATAAAAATTTCCCGCCGTTTCCCGGAAACCTTCGCTCAGCCGATCACCGCTGGATTGCCTTTCGTTTTGGAGGCGGAGAATTGTACCACACAGGAGCCTCTTACACAATGAACGCATGCATGCCACATCTCTCGGTCGCCTTGTGCTCTTCAGAATTTAAGCTTCCCAAAAGTTTCTCTCGCCTTTTCAGATAACTTTTCGTCTTGATGGCCGGTGTAATACCTGTGAGAATAATCGAATGCTATCCCAATGTTCTTGTTTTTTGGTTGTCGACAAAAGAACCCTATCATTTCAAGGAGCATTGGGTCGTTATTATTGCTTCGCTTGATCGCTTTCCTGTCTTCGGCGATTGAGTGATAACTGATACAGTAATCTTCTCTTCCCTCGTAATAGCCAAAATCATCTCGAACAAGAGTAAACCTTTTTCGGTCAAGGTTTTTGTTTCTTCCCAATTTCACATGTTCAACAAAGGCATCTCGTGTCGACAACATTGGAAGCTCCACCAGTTGGATGGAAACTGCATAGGTTTCGTCTGTGCCACTACCCTGTTTCACGAAATTGATTGCCCCTGTGTTCCTGTCTGGGATAATCCATCCTGATCCTTCGGGTTGCTTCATGGAGTAGTAAACCGAATGATCAAAGACTTCTGACGGGTCATCAGCCGACTCGTTCTGACTGGCGATTACTTGGCCGACCCGTTGACCGGAGCCTGCGTCTTCCATCCATATCTTGGCACTGCGTTCGGAAACCCTATGCCTAATTTGGTATGTGTGGCCTGCCGTCCCTTTGAAATTGAACAGATACCGAGATTCGATATGTTCTTTGAAGGTTGGGCCATTCCAGTACTTGACTTCTATTTCATGTTCGCCGGGGTTTAGCTGCACCTCGGCATCCCATTTACTGTCCCACAGTTGCCTTAGCGTGGTTACTTTCTCTCGATCAACCTTTTCTATGGTGACATTTTTACTATCTGTCACCAGGCACACTCTTTCTTCCACACGCAAGGACCCCACGTTATGGAGTTGCACTGTGGAGTGAACGCAACCAACCAAGGAGAGAACAAGGCACAGATGAATTGTTGACAAAAAAAACATTCGACAGGTCATATCACTCCTTTTCATTGTAGGCACAACATCCTGTTTTTGTAATGCGTGTTTTCCCGGTTCTTGGGTTGCCACGTTCAAGTAGGATTTCTCTCTTACGCTCGAAATATTCGCTCTTCTTTCGCCCAAGGGTGAGCTCCTTCGAGGGAACATCAAAAGGGCGCAGGACACACCCTTGGACGAAATGCAGGTCACACCAATCATTCGTTATTGCGCAAAAAAAACTCGATAGGCAGCTAGTGCCTACCTGCACAAGTTAACGATAGTATCGCGCAACTGCGCTCCCTTGACTTCTCGCTTGCGCCATTTGAAAGGTTTTGCCGTGGGATTGTACACCGCTATGAAGGATTCTATTGCTTGC
>Ga0310040_1000155_pt1 | contig 81714 bp, 74 predicted proteins | sample EPASupsiteHSE623_FD_200237 | JGI IMG/M metagenome (GOLD analysis project Ga0310040, IMG submission 200237) | Bioremediated contaminated groundwater from EPA Superfund site, New Mexico - Sample HSE6-23 (v2) (version 2) | ecosystem: Environmental > Aquatic > Deep subsurface > Groundwater >...
GTATTGAAATGCTTTAACTTGCCAGTTCCTGATAGTGGTCTACTCTATCTAATCAAGAAACAGGGATATAAGATATGACTGGATATATAATGGTAATTATAAATTGGTGAAAACTTGGAGAGTACAGGATCATACCATTTAGCTTGGATTAGAAACTACTTATCATTATCTCTATTAAATACAGGGTTTCACATGAATTAATTATTTAGGTACTAATATATCTAACCTGACCTCCCGTAAAGTTGGGCACATAGGATCGATACATTGGGATTCGTTGTGCATAATAGGCACAAGCCCCTATTGATATGAACCAACATCATCTGCCTCATTCCTCAGCATATTGTGCCTAAATCAGTGGGAGGTCAGGATCTAAATCTACTGAAAAGATAAAATGTAACAACATGGTCATGGGTCAGATCCTTGAAAGGGCAGTGAAAAATCATGCTGAAGCATCATGTTTCATATGCCCCGGAGTTTCAGCCAACTCAGCTTGTTTTCAATGATTGACCCCCTTATCAACAATGTCAAGTAGGAATTTAAGCAAGCCAAAAGGTAAAATTATGCAAAAAATATTTATTCTTCTGGTAGCATAGACTAATCAAGAGCTGACATATAAAGGGGAGATCAATTCGCCTTTGAAGATGTTGACTATTATCCTTTGCATAGCCTTCTGCTCGACAGCGAGCGCTGATCTACAGGCGGGCTACCATGACCGACCCACTGGAGCCGTCATGCTTGTAGTAGATGGCCTTGGCGCCTCTTATGTCTACCCCGAATATGCGCCATATTGCATAAACGGCTCGCCTCTTGGCAAGGCCATCCTCTTCAACCTCACATCCAGCGGAGCCAGGATAATGGACATAAGAGCTCCTGTGCCTGAGACGGCACACGGCCACGGGGTCCTGGTCACGGGCTGCTCGGGCATCGATCCCCAGTCTCTTGGCACCACCATCTTTGACATAGCCAGGGAGGAAGGATACCTCTGCCTGGCAGTTCTGGAGAGGGGCGACTCAATGCAGATGCTCCAGAGGCAAAACGGATTCCTGCACATGGCCGATAACTCCATAAAGGGAACAGACCCCACCCCCGGCAGCCGCTTTGACCTGCCAGAGGATATGCGCCGCAGGCTGGAGGCCTGGGACGGAAGGTTTGATTGGTACACCTCTGGCCAGGAGATTGCAAGCTATCAGGGATACAACCTATGGGCCCTGGAGGCGGCAACAGACCTGGTTGAGCACGCTGACGGCAGAAAGTTCATTATGATCATCAATGTGGGCGCAGTTGACAGCGCTGGCCACGACCTGGGGGTCCTTGGGTACCTGGAAGTCATATCCGCGCTGGACGCGCCCCTGGGCCAGCTGGAAGAGACATGTGCAAGAAAAGGCGTACTGCTGGTGGTCACTGCCGACCACGGCATGTCCTTTGTCTCCCCGGGTAGCTCCAGGGGGGGCCATGCATCAGGCAAATATGAACAGCGCCTGGAGAGCCACAGGATACCGGCGGTCTTCATGGGGCCAGGCATAGACGACCTGAGCCTTGGCGGAGTTTGGTCCCAGGCGGACATTGCTCCCACCCTGCTCCAGATCATGGGACTGCCCCAGAACCTGTCCCAGGCCGATGGAAAAGTTATGCCCCTGATAGTCCATGAGAGGCAGATCGCCCTAAACCGATCTGATGCCAGCCCAGTCAGCTCCTGGTCTGCCTATGGACTCAGCTATAAGACGGTCATAGGCGGGTCTTTGATGCTGGTCATAATCCTGGCAGGAGCGATAATCATAATCTGGATCGTGCGCAAAGATCAATGAAATGCCTAAAAAAGAGGTGGTCGAGAGGAGACACTGCAGACTGCATCTACAGTGCCTTGCCATCGACCTCGCCGGTTCTTATCCTCACTGTCTTCTCCACAGGAAGGACGAATATTTTTCCATCTCCAATGTTGCCCGTGTGTGCGCTCTTTCTTATGAGCTCAATGACCTCGTCCTCTTTCTCGTCTTGGACCACCACTTCCACCTTGACCTTGGGGAGCATGTCCACCTTGTACTCCTCGCCGCGCCACATCTGGGTTATGCCCTTCTGCCTGCCTCTGCCCTTGACCTCTATGGTGGTGAGGCTGGTGTAGCCGGCATCATCCAGGGCTTTCTTTACATCCTCAACCTTGCCGGGCCTTATTATGGCCTGTATCATCTTCATGTTTTTACACCCTCGGGCGCACCATCTGAAAGGCTGGTGACCTGCCCAGCTCTGAGCCCTTCACCAGATCCGGGAACTATGAACTCCGGATAAGCCGAGTAGCCGTGCTCGCCAATGTCCAGTCCGTCTATCTCCTCCTCAGCAGATACCCTGAGCCCTACCACGGCCTTGATCAGTGCGAACAGGATATAGCCCGTGCCAAAGGCCCAAGCTACCACGACCACTATATCTATGGCCTGGGCGATGATCTGGCTTGTGTTGCCCACTATCAGACCGCTGACGCCGCCATAGGTTCCATCTGCGAATATCCCTACAGCCAGCAGGCCCCAGATGCCGTTGTAGCCGTGCACGGCCACTGCGCCCACTGGATCGTCCACCTTCAATACCCATTCATTGAACCTTATGCCGTACATCACTATGATCCCGGAGATCAGTCCAATTACCACCGCAGCCCAGGTCGGCACATAAGCGCAGGCAGCTGTGATGCCTACAAGCCCTGCCAGAGCGCCGTTGCAGGTAAGTGCGATATCTACCTTTCCAGTCTTGAAGAAGGTATAATAGCAGACGAGCACGGCTCCAGCAGACCCGGCCAGGAAGGTATTGACGGCTATGACCGAGATCCTGAGATCGGTGGCTGCAAGGGTGCTGCCTGGGTTGAACCCGAACCAGCCGAAGAACAGGAAGAATGTTCCCATGACGATCATTGGAACGTCATGCCCCGGTATGGCGTTAGGAGTGCCGTCTTTGTTGAACTTCCCTATCCTTGGGCCAAGCAGGTATATGCCTGCTAGAGCTACGAAGCCGCCTACGGCATGAACCACTCCAGATCCGGCGAAATCCCTGACGCCCACTCCAAATGGAAGCGTTGCTAACCAGCCGCCGCCCCATACCCAGTGACCGTATATGGAGTAGATGACTGCAGTGACAATACCGCTGTATATAAGGTAGGCCTGAAGCTTCATCCTCTCGGCACATGCACCTGCAACTATGGTGGCAGCAGTTGCCGCAAAGACCACCTGGAACATCCAGAACATCATGGTCGAGACATCATAGGCATTGCCTGAGAGGAACCAGCCGCTCCAGCCAATCAAGCTATTGCCATCCTCAAGGCCAGCATAGAGCTTTGAGCCGCCGAACATCAGGGCAAATCCCACTGCCCAGTAGGTCAGTGCGCCTATGGAGAAGTCCATGTAGCTCTTGGCGAAGTAGTTGACAGTATTCTTCACCCTGAGAGCTCCCGCGCCAAGGAAGGCGAACCCTGCCTGCATGAAGAAGACCAGGAAGGCTCCCACAAGCGTCCAGGCGAAGTTGGTGGCCAGCTTCAGCCCTGCAACATCGTCTGTATAGGTTCCCGAACCATTGGGATCGCCGGCCATGGCCGTAGTCGTCGTCAGCAGCATAAATAACAAGATAGATGCTGCTGCAACTGCATACTTGGTGATTTTCATAACGTCCCTCTGTAGCTAACTCTATGACATCACCCAGCATTCGTATAAGAATCTGTTTAAAATATTTTCATATTTCTGCATACCATGTGTGAAAAGATCATCAGATATCATATGTAATCGGATATCATATACAGTCTGTGTTTGCAGCTTGTGATGAGGCAATTTGAGTAGCTCTTGGCCGACTCAGTGTGAGCTTCCAGACGGGGCTGTTAGCTGTGGCATCCACTGCCCTGGCAAAGTTGACCATGCCATCGAATCCCTCAAACGTGGCAGTGCGTCCCTGGCCCACATTGCAGAATGGGATGCCAAGCTTGTGGGCAATGAACTGCCCATCGCAGCCGCCTATGAGGATATCCACGGCTTTTCCCACCAGTAGAGATGCCAGGCCAGGATAAGCGGCCTCGTCCATGGTGACCACCTCACTGCCTATGGCATTGGACACCTTCTGGCGTTCGATCCAGTCCCCGGAATGACAGCCTACAATGGCCAGCTCCAGGCCCAGATCCTGAGATGCCTTGATTAAAGAGACTGCCTTAGAGGCCCCTTTTATGTAGATCGCAGCCCGCTTTCCAGCCAGCCTTATCCTATAGCGTTCCAGCTGGCGGCGAATCCTCCGTGACTCCAGAGAGGTCATCCTCTCAGCTTCTCCAATCAGGCAGGGGTCCCCAAAGAACTCTGCCACTGTTGTGAGGGCAAAAGAGATCATCTCAATTCCCATGAAGTCCACCCGCCGGTAGGGAATGCCGTAGGCATCCTCCATGCCCCTGGCCAGGGATATCATGGCATCGCTGCACTGGACCAGGTTGAGTCCAGCATGATGAGCCCTCTGGATCTCCTCGACACTGGAATCTCCAGTCAGAGTGGATATCACCTCTATGCCCAGCTCCTCGAGGCAGGACCTTATGGGCCAGAGGTCTCCAGGGATGTTGTCGTCTCCAAGGATATTCACTGCATAGGGGCTTTTAGCCTTGTGGCGCCTGGTGCCCATGAGCCTCAAGAGTGTCTGGCAAGCCGACTCTGCACCACCCCCGCGGCCAGACGAAACAACAGGCAGCACAGGAACCTTGAGCTCCCTGGATGCAGATCTGCAGACCGCCACCAGGTCGTCGCCTATGACCTCAACCAGGCAGGTTGGGTAGACAAAGACCGCAGCAGGCTTATGTGCAGCCACAAGCTCCCTTATGGCGCAGGCGAGCTTCTTCTCTCCGCCAAAGATTACATCAAGCTCCCCAATGTCTGTGCAAAAGCAATCCTTGTAGGCGGAGTCCGTATACATGGGGTCCTTATACACGGCCGACCCGCAGGAGGTGAACTCGCTTATGGACCTGGAGTAGCTGGCGCAACCCCTGGTCCCGTGGATTATGTGCAAGGCACCGGCTATGGGACTTAGAACTGCCACGGCCTCAGAGTAAGCACAGGCCCCTGAGGTCGTGCTCCCATCCTCTCCCGGGCAGCTGCAGCCCGGGATCACGCTGGCAGGCCCTGCCTGGGGGCGGCTGCCTCTTTCTGCAAAGGTCTTGACTGCGCCCATGGTCATCTCAGGATTGATCTTATCTGAACCTGGACTGGGTCCAGGAGAACACCCCGCATTACAGAGTTTGCAGATCCCCTATTGAATTATTTGAGAAGAGTGCATATAAACCCTTAATCAAAATTAAAAAGTGTGAAATGTTGAGAGCTGTGAGAGTCCATTGCCCTGCTGTGGGTTATGATTAAATCATAAACTGTATGATATTGACATACATTCGCATACATTTTCCCAAATACGCTTATAATACAGGCCCCTTGGTAGATGATTGGTGGTAACGTGCGCGGAATCTGGTTTTTGGTGGCATTAGCTGTGCTCATAGGCACAGCCGCTGCTGAGGGGCCTGAGATTAACGGTGCTGACAATGCTTGGGTTCTAATCAGCGCGGCTCTGGTCCTGCTCATGATCCCCGGAGTGGGATTGTTCTACGGTGGAATGGTCAGAAAGAAGAACGCCATATCTACCATGATACTTAGCATTGCAATTATGGGCATTATAAGCCTTCAGTGGGTGCTGATAGGATATACTCTGGCCTTTGGCAGAGATGTCATGGGCATAATTGGAGGCCTGCAGCACCTGGGCCTGGCGGGCGTGGGCATGGAGGTCAAGGAAGGACTGACAATACCGTCACTGACCTTCATGATCTACCAGTCCATGTTCGCTGTAATCACTGTCTCTCTCATAACCGGCAGCTATGTGGAGAGGATAAAGTTCAGCTCTTTCCTGGTCTTCTCTCTGGCCTGGGCTACCCTGGTCTACGACCCCATAGCCCACTGGGTCTGGGGAGGAGGATGGCTGGCACAGATGGGCGCCCTGGACTTTGCAGGCGGGATTGTGGTGCACATAAGCGCCGGAGTCTCGGCCATGGCCATTGCCATGGTCATCGGCGCCCGAAAGGGGTTTGGCACAGATCCGATGGAGCCTCATAACATACCAACTACGGTTATTGGAGCCGCACTGCTCTGGTTTGGATGGTTCGGGTTCAATGCAGGCTCGGCACTGGCAGCAAACGGGATCGCAGCCAACGCCTTCGTGACTACAAACACCTCCGCGGCCGCTGCAGCCGTCACCTGGATGCTTTTGTCCTGGAGACACAGGGCACCAAGCGCTCTTGGAATTGTCACAGGGGCGGTAGCCGGACTGGCGGCTGTGACTCCCGCGGCGGGATTCATAACACCAATGGCTGCAATTCCAGTGGGCATTGGAGCAGCGTTCTTTGGCTACTACGCGATACTTATCGTCCGCGGCAGCAAGAAGGTGGATGATTCACTGGATGTGCTGGCATGCCACGGCATAGGCAGCACCTGGGGCGTTTTGGCGACAGGCATCTTCGCCACAATTGGAGCGACAGGCCTCCTGGCCGGCAACCCCGGACAGTTGTACATACAATTTGTGGCAGTGGTCACCACCTGGATCTACGCCTTCGTGGTCACAATAGCACTGGCCAAGATCATTGATGCCACCATGGGTCTCCGGGTGAGGGATGAGGAAGAAGCTGTGGGCCTGGACTTAAGCCAGCACGGCGAAGGGGCTTATGCATAGGTGAGCAAATGAAAAAAATTGAAGCAATAATTAGGCCTGAGAAGCTCAACGTTCTAAGAGAAGCCCTGGAGGAGAAAGGGTTCTCGGGCATGACCATGACTGAGGTCAAGGGCAGGGGCCGCCAGAAGGGCGTGGCACTGCAATGGCGGGCCGGAGACTACAGGGTAGCCTTCCTCCCAAAGATGAAGGTCGAGCTTGTGGTGGATGACCTGGATCTGGATATCGTGATAGATATCATCTGCGATAAGGTCCACACAGGCGAGGCCGGAGACGGCAAGATCTTCGTTTACCCGGTTGAGGATGTAATAAGAGTCAGGACCAAGGAGAGAGGGTGCGGGGCAGTTTAGGACTGCTCTCACCTTCAGCCTCATCTTTGGATTCATTTTTGGATTTTAGTCAAATTTATACCTTTAAGGCTCTTCGCTATTTCATATTGGTAACTCCAAGATATCGATCTCATACATTGGTGATTCATCGGCCTTCCCTGAGTTTGATAAGGAGCTATTGATAGCGATATATAGCCTTCAAGATGCGACTCTCAGGATTATGCCGCTAAGCTAAACTGGCCACTGGACTCAGGACACCCAATTCACCCACACAAAACAGCTAGGAGCCACCTAATTATCTCTCATGTGATCGCCCTTTTGAGCGCATTTCTGCAGACGATTTCATCGATGGTGTTTTACTAAACGATTTGCACTAGGCGGTATCCATGCCGACCAATGAATTGAGACATCTTGCAGCATGCCTGAAGATTATGCTCAAAAAAGTGGCCAATAAACTCTTCTAGGGCATCTGCCCAGAAGCACAGGGCATATTTTCGAATTATCATTCGGATGGCCCAGTACCCACTTGGATGGCTCCTTGTCCTGCTATTTGCCAGCCCAATTGTGCTCTGGCTCACTAGCCTGGCCTTTGCCATGCGCGTCTTCACGCCTAAGACCTACAAGACTAACCTCAGATCGCCCGACCTGGCCAGGGAGATGATCCTGAAGATGGTCGCCTACAAGTACAGGCAGCTGAAGCGTGCACACCTGGCACTGCTGATTGGATTCCTGCTTCTGATGGTCAACCTGGTCGTATATCTGGGATGGGTGCCTAAAGCATAGCTATTCAGGGCGTCAGTACCGAGGAACGCATCTGCGGCGCCGTCTGAACCGACCGCCCCCATATTTTCTATTTTGTGCTTCAATGGCTCAAGCTATCAGCTGATATAAAGAATCAGATATATCATACCCCCCACATCAGTGCTCTGCAAAAAAGATTATCATGTTCTAGCGATCTTAGTAGCAATACATGAGCAAATTCCAGATCACAATTACGTTGGCCCTTGCTCTGGCCACAATCTTTTCCATATCAGTCCAGGCTGCCAGCATCGACCGCTCCGGCGCTTCAGGCCAGATCTCTGCAGCCTCCTTGAGCGATAACCTGAAGGCCCAGATCAGATCGGGTCTGAATATACTGCACCTGGAGCCTGCAAGCCAGGACGGCTTCGTTGAGACCTCTGAAGAGAGCATGCTTGCCACGGCCTCCACCATCTCCAGCTCGGATATAGTTCTGGATGTCAGCGAGGGCTCCAAGAGGCACATACCCGGGACCATAAACATCAGCTATGTCAAGTTCATCAAAGACAGCAAGCTTCTGCCTGTGCCTGATGTGGCCAAGATACTAGGCGATGCCGGAATCACCCGCAACGACAGCATTGTGGTCTATGGCGAATGTCTGCCCTGCGGCGGCGGACCTGCTGCGTCCACATACATATACTGGATGATGAAGTACCTGGGACAGGACCGGGTCAGGGTCCTGGAGAAGGGCGATAAGGACCTGAGCGGCGACGAACTGCCCAAAGGGACGCCCAACTTACTGCCAAGGGCCGTGTATGTGCCCCGTCTCCAGCCGGAAGTTCTGGCCACCTTTGAGGAGGCAGACAACCTCTCGGTCCAGGTGGTAGATGCCAGGTTCCCAGATGAGTACAACAGCAGCCACATACCGGGCGCCATAAACCTGCCCTATGAGCAGGTGCTGGATGGCAACAGGACCCGGCCCGTGGATGAACTGGAGAAGGTATTCTCATCCATAAACCTGACCAGGGACAAGCCCGTGGTGGTATACACAGATACAGGCATCAAGGCGTCTGTGGTCTGGTTTGCCTTGGAGCTGCTGGGATATGATGCCAAGCTCTATTCTGTTCAGGCCTGGAACGAGCACATGAAGTCAGTTGGGTGATCAGAAAGCCAAAAAGAGATCGATCTCTTAAATGCGCATAACAGAGCTTTTGGCCACCTCATACCGGAATTATCAGCAGCAGGCCTGGGGAAGATATGAACGAGTATGAATTGTTCCTAGATCTTGAGAATATTTATCAAATACTCTTTTAAATATCCCTGGTTAAGGGTATATTGGCGAAGCATCAGGAGATATTTCAGAGGGTTTTATCCCAACCGAGATCATTTCGGCATCGTTTCGCTCAATGCTTACAAAGGTGAGGTAGTTGGTGCTTAATACTGGAGACACTGCATGGGTACTGGCGGCAACAGCACTGGTGATGCTGATGACGCCGGGAGTTGGATTCTTCTACGGCGGGCTGGTCAGGTCCAAGACCGTAGTCTCAATGATAGGGTTATCGTTCCTGGCCTTCGCACTGGTCAGCGTCCAATGGGTCCTCTTTGGATACAGCCTCTCATTTGGCTCAGACATATCCGGGTTCATAGGAGGCCTGAACTTCTTGGGACTAAGTGGAGTAGGTATGGGAGACGCGCCACTGGCGAGCAACATACCGCACCTGGTGTATATGATGTTCCAGCTGGTCTTCGCCGCAGTCACACTGGCAATACTTACCTCCTGCGTCGCTGAGAGGATCAAGTTCAGCTCATTCATAGTCCTGGGGTTGCTCTGGACCACCCTGGTCTATGACCCCTTGGCCCATTGGGCATGGGGCGGAGGCTGGACGGCCCAGCTCGGAGCCATAGACTTCGCTGGCGGAACTGTGGTCCACATAAGCTCGGGATTCTCAGCCCTGGTCCTTGCTTTAGTCATTGGCAAGAGGATAGGGTACGGCTCATATGTGATGGAGCCACATAACATACCAATGGCCCTCATCGGCGCGGCCATGCTCTGGTTTGGATGGTTTGGGTTCAACTCAGGATCTGCCCTGGCCGCCAACGGCCTGGCTGCCAGCGCCTTCGTGGTGACAAACACCGCGGCGGCTGCAGGCGCTCTGACCTGGCTGGCTGCAAGCTGGCTCAAAGGCAAGCCAAGCGCCCTTGGAATGGTGAGCGGAGCCATTGCAGGACTTGTGGCCATAACTCCCGCATCAGGATATGTTGACTCCATGTCAGCACTGGTCATAGGCGGAGTGGCCGGCATCCTGTGCTACATGGCCCTCCTCTTCAGGGTCGGCCGCGGCCTGGATGAGAGCTGCGATGCCTGGGCTGTACACGGCACCGGAGGCTTATGGGGCGCGATTGCCACAGGAATATTCGCCAACCCGGCCATAAACCCGGCCTACTCAGGCCTGATATACGGCAACATGCACCAGTTCACTGTGCAGGTAATTGCCGCAGTGGCTGCCATGGCCTATGCCATGATCATGACCTTCATACTGGCAAAGGTAGTAGACGCCACCATGGGCCTGCGGGTATCAGAAGATGAAGAGTATGTGGGACTGGATATATCTCAGCACGGCGAGAAAGCCTATGCCTAGGTGAAGAAGATGAAGAAGATAGAAGCCATAGTGCGCCCTGAGAGGCTTGAGCAGATCAAAAAAGCCCTGGAAGAGAAAGGATACGTGGCCATGACCGTGACCGAGGTCCTGGGCAGGGGCGAGCAGAAGGGAATCAAGCTCCAGTACAGAGGAGGGTCCATGGTGGTGGACCTCCTCCCAAAGCTCAAGATCGAGCTCTTCTTGCACGACCATAACGTCAAGGAGGCCATGAAGACCATCTGCGATGCAGGCAGGACAGGAAAGTTCGGAGATGGAAGGATCTTCGTCTCATCAGTGGAGATCTCAGGCAAGGTCAGGACTGGTGAGGTGGACTATGACTCAATTGAGGAGGACAAAGAGCTGCCCAAGGCTGCTATGCCCAGGAGCGAAGCCAAATAAGGCAACTTTAGGTCAACCTCTTTTCTAGCCGCATGATCTCCTCCTGGGAAAGGATATCAGAAGCAGCAGCATAAGCACAGGATGCCCGGAACTCCCGGACATCTGCTGCCATGTGCACCCAAAGCCATGTGGCCTGATTTTTCTATTCTACAGTGCACACCGGGATTCAGTGCATATTCAGCATATACCAGGGAAGCCTGGGCGCCAGCCAGGTGAGGCAGCTCTTATATGACCGCCTCATGGCCACAGTCTCCAGGAAAGCGTCCACGAAGTCATCCTGTCCGGCCAGGATCTTAAAGAAGAAGCCCGGCCTGCTGTGCATCAGCCTGGCCAGCATCGTTGCATATCCCAGGTCCTCCCCAAAGTCAGCCCTGCACCAGGACCCATAGCACTTCCCCATATCCATGCCCGGGTTTGAGAGCTTCTCGGATACGACCTCGGCGGCGATCTGGCCTGAGCGGATGGCATAGGATATGCCCTCGCCTGTGAAACAGTCTACAAAGCCTGCCGAATCCCCGGCCAGAAGGGTCCTGGCGCGGGCTATAGGCCTTCCAAGCCCGCCAAAGGGTATGACATGGCCGTGAAGGCGGTAATTCTTCCTAAAGCCGTTGGCTCTGAGGAAATCAGCCATGGTCTTTCTAAGGCCGGTGATGTCCCTTGCAAGACCGCCCACGCCCACAGAGTAATAGCCCCTGTGAGGAAAGACCCAGCCGTACCCCATGGGCGCCACTCCAAAATGGATGGCCAGCAAGTCGCCCATCTCCTGGTCTATAACGCGGTCGTCCTCCGGCACCTCTGTCACCAGACAGAGCCCGTACTGGTCCTTCCTGTCACGGTCCCGAATCGCTTCCTTTAGCCGGTCCTGGGACCCGGATGAGATTACCAGATACCTGGACCTGTAGGTATCTTCCCCGGCGCGGACCTCTACGCCGCCCTCTTTCTCCTCGCAGCCTGTGACCTTTTTGCCAGTCATGACCTCAATTCCAGTCTCCTCTGCCTTGGAGAGCAAGAACTCGTCAAGGACGCTCCTTGTGACGGTTGTCGCCAGACGGTAAGGCTTGTGCCTCTCAAGTACCGTGGGCCCATAGAGGATCCGGGCCCCGGTTATATCCTTCTCGCATACCGTCCCTGGCAGTGCGAAGTCCAGATAAGAGATGGCCCTCTCAGACAACCCGCCGCCGCAGGGCTTGTACCTGGGGAAGTGCTCCTTTTCCAGGACCAGTGTGTCAAGGCCCATCTGGCCTGCTCTCCTGGCTGCGGCAGATCCTGCGGGCCCACCACCTACCACGATCAGGTCGTACGTGGTAAAAGCCTCCGACCTGGGAAATATCTCAAAACGGCATTCATTTAATCAGGCCTGCTGATCTAGTATAGATTCAGATATCTATAGAGTTAGGAAGGCATGAAAGTTAAAACTTGCGAAATCCATAGGGAATGACATACGATTCGAAATACCAGTTTCAAGAATTCATTGGAGATGCCTTGCATTATGGGATAAAACAAGTTTAGTTTCATGAAGTTCAAGTTTATTTATCGAGCAGCCTTAAATATGGCCATCACCTCGGCATTTGAGGTGAGTTGATTGGGAATTATCGAGGATGCAAAAGCTGGAAGGATCACTGAAGAGATGAAGGCGGTAGCTGCGAATGAGAGGCATGACCCAGAGTTCATACGCCGAGGGATTGTCAGCGGCAGGATTGTCATACCTGTGAGCCCCTACAGGTATACAAAGCCCGTAGGCATCGGCAAGGGACTTAGGACCAAGGTAAACGCCTCCATAGGCACCAGCAGCGACATAGTAGATGTGGATATGGAGGTGGAGAAGGCCAGGACCGCAGAGCGGGCTGGAGCAGACACGCTCATGGAGCTGTCCACTGGAGGCGACTTCCACGAGATCAGGAGGAGGGTGGTTGAGGCTACGACTCTCAGTGTCGGAAGCGTTCCACTTTATCAGGCCTTTATAGAGGCCATAAGGAAGTACGGCGCAGGCGTTGACATGCCTGCCGACTATCTCTTCAAGGTCACTGAAGAGCAGGCTCGTCTTGGCACCAACTTCATGGCCATCCACACAGGCATAAACAGCATCTGCATAGAGAGGCTGAAGCATCAGGGAGGACGCTATGGAGGAGTGTGCAGCCGTGGCGGAGCCTTCATGATAGGCTGGATGATCCACAACAACAAAGAGAACCCCCTCTACAGCGACTTCGATTACCTATTGGAGATTCTAAAGGAACATGAGGTCACGCTCAGCATGGGAAACGGCCTTCGCGCCGGAGCCATCCACGATTCCACTGACAGGGCCCAGATCCAGGAGCTCATAATCAATGCCGAGCTGGCGGACCGGGCCTCGGCTGCAGGCGTCCAGACCATAGTCGAGGGACCGGGACACATCCCCATAGATGAGATAGAGGCAAATGTCAAGGTCATGAAGCGCATGACGAGTGAGCGGCCTTTCTATATGCTGGGCCCGCTGGTAACTGACATTGCTCCCGGTTACGACCACATAGTCGCGGCCGTAGGAGCCAGCCTATCCAGCGCCTACGGAGCTGACTTCATCTGCTACGTCACCCCAGCCGAGCATCTGGCGCTGCCAAATATCGAGGACGTCCGCCAGGGCGTGATCACTGCGAGAATTGCCGCCCACATAGGTGATATGATCAAGAACGGCGACCGCGAGCGCGATTTAGAGATGGGCCGCGCCAGGAGAGACCTGCTCTGGGACCGGCAGTTTGAGATCGCCATAGATCCAGAGACGGCCATGCAGGTGAGACGCGAGAGAGCGCCCACAGATTCCAGAGTGTGTACAATGTGCGGCGACTACTGCGCCTTAAAAGTAATAAAAGAGAATATAGATCTCAGCCGCTAGCCGAAGAAGATGTCGCCGAAGAACTGAAGAACGCTCAAACTTGACAGTACTACGCCCAGCTTAACCCTGGTGGCCAATGTGTTGCCGGTGATGTTGACCTGGCCGTAGTCCATCTCCTTCTGGAATGTGCCTATCTTGTCATCAGAACCTTTTATTATATTTATGGCGCTCTCAGTGGTATTGACATTTATGGTGGGGTTTGGGATGCCTTCAGGATACACCTGCACAACCTTTGCATCCTCAGTCTGGAACCCGACCTTGAATATGCTGCCGTTGGCCAATATCACGTTTAGCTCCACCCTCTCGCTTCCAAGCAGTCCCTTGAGCACATCAGGGGCATTACTTATCCGGCTGTTGTAATCATTTGCATAGGCCTGGGCGCTCGAATAATCCAGCGCTGCACTGGCAGTGCATGCCGAGGCCATGAGCAGTAATACAGTTATAAAAATTTCAGTCCTCATGTGCTTAAATATAGCTTTGTTTGGATAAATATCTTATGCCAGATTTGGACCAGTGATACATGTTTAGGTGGATCTATCCTGTAGATCTGACCTGATATCAAGATTATATCCCTTTTAACAACCTCGTAAAGGCGAAATCGAGTCTACAGAATCCTTTAAGTAGATTCCTATTCAAATATCGGCTCATGGATGTCCTCGTGCTATGCGTCGACCGCGACGACGACCTGGGGCGTAAAGCTGGTATCCGCTGCCCGGTCATAGGCAGAGAGGCCAATATCGATGCAGCACTCAGGCTGGCAGTAGCAGATCCAGAGGATTCAGACCTAAATACAATCTTTGGCGGGATCAAGACCCTAGATGAGCTGGCTGCACTGGGCAAAGAGGCTGAGATTGCCAGCATCGCAGGAGACGTCAAGGTCGGACTGGTCTCAGATGCCAAGCTCTCAGAGCAGCTTGAAGGGCTCATAGCCAGGTTCAACCCCCGTGGAGTTATAGTCGTATCTGACGGCGCAGAGGACGAGGCCATAATACCCATAATCCAGTCCAGGGTCAGGGTTGACGGCGTGAGAAGGGTCCTGGTCAAGCAGAGCCCAAACCTGGAGAGCACCTATTACCTCCTAAAGCAGGTCTTCACAGACCCCAAGATCAGTCACACCGTCTTCATACCCCCAGGCCTGGCGCTGCTGATGTACGCCATATTCAGCTTCCTTAGGTACCCTGAGGGCGCAGTTATTGCCATAACTGGAGCAATCGGTCTGTACCTGCTCTTCAGAGGCCTGGGCTTAGACGATTCAATGGACGAGGCCAAGAAAGCACTTACAGGCTCACTGTATGCAGGAAAGATGGCATTCATCACCTACATACTGGCCGCGATGCTCGTCATCATTGCCACCATTCAGGGCGCTGCCAACCTCTGGCACTACTGGACCGGGCCCATATGGTACGGGTATCTAACAGTGATCATGATATATATAAACGCCAGCATCTGGTGGTATGTGGCAGCTGGGATCTGCGCCAACCTGGGAAAGATCATGGATATGTACCTTGAGGGTATAAAGGATGCCAGGACGTATTCATATCCATTCTTCATCTTCGCAGCGGGGCTCGTCTTCTGGTCTGCCAGCTCATTTATACTATCCTACAGCACCAACCTCGACTTCGATTCAGCCGCCATACCGTCGGTGCAGTACCTGGCCATATCTGCAGTTGTGGCCATATTGATTACACTCACAGGGATCAACATCTCCAGGCGCATAGCCGGCGGAAAGGCGAGCTGATTATGAAGATTGACATATCAGGCCAAAGCTGCCTGTGCGACTTCACATTCGACTTCTACTGGCAGCATAAGGGGACCAGGCTAAATCCCGATGAAAAGGTAGGGGGTATAACCCGCCGCCAGATGGTAGATGCCCTGAAAAGAGGAGAAGAGGTCGTACTGGAGGGCGATGCCGGGAACAGGATGGGGTCTGGCATGGGCCTGGATCTGAAGAGGCTTGGCGGCACTGGCGGGGCCATTGAGGAGACGGGCTGCATAACAGTAGACGGCAATGCCGGGAACAGGATGGGCATAAGCATGCAGAGAGGAGCCATCTACGTCAGCGGTAAAGTCGCGCCCCCTCTTGGAAATGTGGTAGAGGTGGAGACAGACCGCACGGGATACAGGAAGTATCTCTCCATAACAGATGTTCTGGTGCATGGTGGAGAGGTCCTGGGACCCAATCGACTGAGCGATAAGGGACTCATCCTCTCAGACGGTATCATAAGGGAGACCATAGGGGCCAGATGCCCTGTGGACAGGTCCATCTTTGTATCGGGTGATGCCGGCATGAGCGCAGGCATACTGATGCAGTCTGGTACTATCACCATAGACGGCGACTCTGGCATGAACACCGGCGTTCTCATGAGAGGCGGCAGGATAATAGTGAAAGGCAGCTGTGGCGACTTCACTGCTGCAGAGATGCGTGGCGGAGAGATCTTCGTCTCGTCCAGCGCCGGAAGCTACTGCGGCGCAAAGATGGTTGGTGGGACAGTATATGCCAGAAGCGGTAAGGCTGTGCCGCCTGTAAAGGAGGGGATGGCCAGCGCATCTGAGCAGGGGCTGATTGCAAGGATGCTGGAGGTCAACCCCATTCATGCCATGATGTACCAGAAGCTATCAATAATTTAATAAATCTCCTCTAAATCCTCGATATGGGCAAATGCATCGCTGAGCTGCTTCTTGGACCTGGTCTTTCTATCTTTCTCATCATGGATGGCCTTAGCAGCCTGAGCATACAGCGACTCGATCTCTGGCACTGATGCCAGTGTGAAGATAGAGAGCACCTTTGGGTGGCCCTTCTTGATGATAATGCCCTTGAAGACATGGCCCACTGAGGCTGAGAGCTTCTCGACCTCTTTGGTTATCTCATCCACATCCAGGTACTCTTTGGAGCCCTGAATTATGATCATGGCACGTGCGGCCTCGTCATATACATTTGCAGGATATAGGAGGCTGTTTGGCTTGAGGCTGTTCTCAATTGCAGTTTTAACTGAGGTAGTCTGCTTATCTGCCTGGTAGTACCCAATAGTTCCCATGCGAAGTCCGCCGTTCATCACAGTCTTGAAGTCCCCAAGATCTGTGACTGAGAGCATCTCGCTGTCCAGTGACTCTATGAGGAAGAGTATCCTCTGGGCAACCATTGAGTTGATCTTGTCATAGGCAGAGGCTATGTCCCCGCTGCAGCGCTTGAGGTACTGGTTATCTGTGATTATCATTCCCTCAGCCTCGACCTCCATCAGCTCCCTCATGCAGAATGCAGCGTTTTGGAGGTATATGGAGCCCTCCTCTCTGAAAGGCAGGACAGCTATTGGTATGACTGTGAGGTTCTTGTAGCGCTTCTTGAGCTCATTTATGACCAGTGGAGAGAAAGAGGACCCTGTGCCTCCTGATGTGGAGGTCATGACAAAGGCCAGGTCAAAGTCGCCCCTCTTCTCGATCTCCTCCATTATCATGTCCCGGTTGTCCCAGAAGCCCTGCTTTCCAGTGTTCCTGTTGGCGCCCACTCCGTGGAGGTTTGGGACGTGGAGCCTGTCTTTGGCTGTGGTGAACTTCAGCTCTTTTAGATCATTCGTAGCCGTGTTTATGGCTATGGTCTCCACTCTGCTAGGGAACTTTGGTTTAGAGTAGTACTTAGATAGCCTCGAAGATCCTCCGAAGGCCTCCTTGTTTACGGAATCGAGGATTCTATTTCCGCATTGGCCTATGCCCAGCATCAGTACATTCAACATAATCTCAGGCCCTTTTTAGGCTATATCCTGTCTTCTCGGCTCTAGGCAGCATCTGTGAATTGCCAAGCTCAACTGATCTTGCCAAGCAGGTATAACTCCCTCAATATTTATACTCTTTGTGTCGCTTATATACCCAGAATCCAATAATTACCAGGGGGATGATTACTAGGAAATAGAGGTATTTATACTCTTGTTCAAGCACCATCACCTCGGCTTTGGCGTCTTTCAGTGTCCGTGACTCATCTCCGCTCTGGAAGCTGGTCTTCAGTGTAATTGTATAGTTGCCGCTTCTGCTGCCCCGGACCTTGGCAGAGTAATGCTCGGATTCACCAGGCTTTATCTCAAAGAATGAGTTGGACAGAGAGCCGATCTCCAGGCCGTCAGGACTGACCTGAGAGATGATCTCCACCTTATAGGCCGATGCCTCACCAGAGTTCATGAGGCTGATGTTTAGCATACCTTCCCCACCATGGCTCAGGGTGCCCGGCGATTCCACAGTCAGCTTCAGATCAGGCTTTCTGGCAGCACGAACGGTCAAGCGTATGGGTTCTGATGAGTTGGTTTTAATGTTCTTCTTGGAGTCGGCATACTTGACCACCAGTGGAGGCAGCCTGACCGTGCCCTCTTTGACTGCGCTTATGGTGTAGACTGCAGAATCCGACTCGCCAGGTCCAAGCTCGCTCTTGATCTTTGGCGGGTAGCCCGCAGTATAGCTGAACTCTGGAAGGGGCGGCCTCTCCTTGAGCTCTATATCGTAGGCAGGGTCCCGGCCCACATTGGTCACTGAGATTGTGGACCCCAGGTCGTCTCCCACCCGCAGGTCGTCCTTGTCAAAGCTCTCCAGAATCACCAGATCAGGCGCATTCTTGACCTTCTCGGATTTGTCCGCTAACCGCTTTCTTGGCGTGCCCATATCCTGAGGGTACTCGATACGGATCTTGGCAGACTGCTCATCAAAGATCTCAACCAGGCGGAGCGTTATGCCGCCCTTCTCAGAGCCGCCATCGAAGTTGTTGGCGTTGCCTTCCATCAGGACCCTCTGCTCGTCGAAGTTGCTGCTGAACTTGGAGACCTGGACCACCACCAGTCCATCCTTTATGGACTGCACATCTGTGAGCTCTATATGGTACTCGCCAATCTCAATGCTATCTCCAAGGTATAGAGTGAGGTCATTATAATCGACTTGTGTATCATCGCTGGCACCTAAGGCCAGGCCGATCAGCATCATGAACATCGCCAGGTGAATCAACCGCATATCAGCCCACCGTATTAACTGTCACAGCCTAAGTCAGTTTCTCTTCTCACCAGCTCCACATCCAAGCTGAGGTCTGTCCACCTCGCATTCCTGGTAAGCGAGCCCATGGAGATGACATCCACACCGGATCCCGCATAGGCCTGGATATTTTCAGGGGTAATATTCCCCGAGGCCTCAAGGATGACGCTTTGGCGAAGCCCCATCTCTGTCAGGATCTTCACGCCGCGCTCTATCTCCGAGGGGTCCATATTGTCAAACATTATTATATCAACCCCTAGCTTGGCAGCCAAGCGCATGGATTCCAGGTCCTCGACCTCCGCCTCGATCTTCTTTGAGAAGCTGGCCCTTTGCCTGGCGGCATTGATACTTCCCTCCAGTCCGAGGATCTTGATGTGGTTATCTTTGATAAGGACTGCCCCAGACAGGTTGAACCTGTGTGGATCGCCCCCACCTAAAAAGACTGCCTTTTTCTCAAAAGCTCGAAAGCCTGGCGTGGTTTTACGGGTGCAGGCCACGCGGACGCCTCCAGCGCGAAGCACGCACTCCCTGGTCAGGGTCGATATGCCACTCATCCTGGCCATGAAGTTGAGCACAAGCCTCTCGGACTGAAGTATACGCCGGGCATTGCCCCTTATGGTCAGGACCTCAGTGCCGCAGGGCACAATCTGGCCGTCTTTGAGGCAGGATGAATGCTCAAGGCCGAAGTAGTCCAGTATCTCGCATGCTTCAGCCAGCCCGGAGATGACGCAATCCTCCTTGGCAATGACTTTGGCCTCTGCAAAGACCTCAGGAATTATGGCGCTAGAATCATCCTCGGGCCCCAGGTCCTCGGCTATGAACCGCTCCAGCTCGGACTGCAACATACCGCAAGGGTTTTTATGTCCCTTTGATTTATAGCCTGCGATGCCTCTGAAGATTGGGCTGGTTGGCTGCGGGGCCATTGGAAGCGAGATTGCAAGGTCTATCGACCGGGGTGAGATTGAGGGTGAGCTGGTCGCCGTCTGCGACAGGAACCAGGTGCAGGCAGAGGAGCTTATAGTCAGCCTGAAGTTTAAGCCGAGGAAGACCAATCTGAGTGAGCTGGTGAGACTCTCAGACCTGGTGGTAGAGGCAGCATCTCAAAGTGCAGTGCCCGCCATTGCCAAGGCCACCCTGACCGAGGGTAAGAACCTCATGATAATGAGCGTGGGGGCCCTTGCAGATGCCGCTCTATTCAAGATGGTCAAGTCTCTGGCCAAGGAGCACGGCTCAAAGGTCTACCTGCCCTCAGGCGCCATATCCGGGCTGGACGGACTAAAATCTGCAAGCATAGGAAAAATCCAGAAGGTGACATTGACCACCACCAAGAATCCAGCAGGACTCGAAGGCGCGCCATATATCCTCGAAAAGCACATCGACCTGAAATCACTGAAGGAACCTACACTGATCTTCGAGGGAACCGCCCCTGAGGCCGTACGCGCATTCCCTGCAAATGTAAATGTGGCCGCGACGCTTTGCCTGGCAGCACGCGAAGGCGAGGTCATGGTCAGGGTGGTCGCAGACCCCAATATCCATGTGAACAAGCACGAGATCCATATCCAGGGCAACTTCGGGCAGATATCCACAGTGGTGGAGAACGTGCCCTCACCAAAGAACCCCAAGACCAGCTACCTGGCAGCGCTCTCGGCAATAGCCACGCTTAGATCAATAGTTGAGCCGGTGAAGATTGGAACTTAAGCCCCATAAATGTGTCCGCATAACCTACTGCCAGTAGCTAGGCCTACTCCTGCCTGCGAAAAGATGGCTGTATTGACTGGATGAAGCCCCGGATCGATTAAAGGATTTGGCAATCTGCCCCATCTCCAGTTGAGAGATGTCCTACCCGCCACTGAGTTGGCAGGATTCAACTCTAATTTTATGCATAGGAGCTAGGGTAAACCCAATTATAGTCAGCCTTCGCATCAAGAAGAGAATGCTAACAGATATGTGATCCTATTAGCTACAGCCTAATTATCTTCCGATCGCGCTCCTATTTAGCGACCACGCAATATATATAGCCTGATGGCTTTCAGCGTTTTAATCTTTCTTTATTTATGAACCAGGAGCGACCAAATGGCGAGCGATGACCTCTCAATGAAGTTAGCGGAGATCCAGCAGAAGATTGAAGGCATTCAGGCAAGATGCAAGAGAGAAAACACAAATGGAGCTGAGGGGCTTTGGGATGCTTTGGACGAGATCAAGGCCCGCCTTTATGAACTATCTGCTGCGAAAGAGGAGAAGAGCCCGCACTATGTGCCAGATCTGGAGATTGCCTTTTGCAGGCAGCAGTCGGAGATAGAAGAGTGCAAGCGTGCAGAGGAGGCCTTGAGGGAGAAGACTGAGGAACAGACGTTGCTTCTGGACAACATAGATACTCAGATCTGGTATTTGAAGGATATCAGGACTTACGGTTCTGTTAACAAGGCCCATGCAGACTTTTTAGGAGTGGGCAGAGAAGAACTTGAAGGCAAGAGCCTGTATGATATAGTCTGCAAAGACGTGGCTGAGGTATGCATCGCCGGAAACATTGAGGTGTTTGAGAAGAGGAGGCAGGTTCACACTGAGGAATGGGTGAAGAACGCCAAAGGTGAACTGCGATTACTTTCCATATGCAAATCCCCAAAACTGAATGAAGACGGCAGTGTCAAGTACGTAATTTGCGCCGCAGAAGACATTACAGAGCGCAAGAGGGCTGAAGAGGAGCTACACCACTCCCGACAGATGCTGCAGCTGGTCCTGGATACCATTCCCCAACGCGTCCTTTGGAAGGACACCAACTTAACCTACCTGGGCTGCAACAAGTCGTTTGCAGGTACAGCAAGGCTTGGTGATCCGAGCGCCATTGTCGGCAAGGATGACTCAGAACTTGGATGGGATGACGTCACCCGGTCCCAGCGTAACGACGAGAAATTGGTGATGGATACCGATACTCCTAAGCTTAACTTTGAAGATACGCTGACGACGCTCGGTGGAAGTCAATGCTGGTTGAGAACGAGCAAGGTCCCACTTCATGATCAACAAGGCAATGTCATTGGGGTCCTGGTGATGTTCGAAGATATCACAGAGCACAAGCAGTTCGAGGAAGCGCTCCAAGAGAGCGAAAAGCGATATCATTCGCTATTTGAGAACATGCTGGGCGGATCTGCGTACTGTAAGATGCTTTATGATGACCATAAACGCCCCATAGATCTCGTATATCTTGAGGTAAATGATTCATTTAAAAGGCTGACAGGCCTGAGAGACGTGGTAGGGAAGAGAGCTGCAGATGCAATTCCAGGGATATGGGAGTCGCACCCGGAGTTGCTTGAGATCTATGGACGGGTTGCGCTGACAGGCGTGCCTGAGAAGTTCGAGATAGAATTCAAGCCTCTGAAAATCTGGTTGTCTGTATCAGTTTACAGCATTGAGCGAGATTACTTCGTAGCTATTTTTGAAAACATCACAGAGCGCAAGGCCGCAGAGGAGGCACTGTGCAGATCCAGGGATGAACTGGAGCGAAAAGTCCAGGAGAGGACCGCCGAGCTTCAGAAGGCCAAGGACTTAGCCCTGGAAGCAGTCAAGGCTAAATCAGAGTTTCTGGCCACAATGAGTCACGAGATTCGCACTCCAATGAATGCAGTCATTGGAATGTCCAGCATCCTTCAGGAGACCGATCTTAACCCAGAGCAAAGAGAATGTATAGAGACCGTTAAAAATAGCGGCCAGGCTCTAATAGCCATCATCAACGATATCCTCGACTTCTCCAGAATAGAGAAAGGAAAGATGGAGCTGGAACGCCTGCCTTTCAATTTGCAGAACTGCGTCGATGAAGCCCTGGGTCTGATAGCATCAGACGCCTCTAAAAAAGGATTGAAGCTCTCCTGCAGCATCGAAGGCCCTGCTCCAGAGATGGTGTCTGGAGACCCCTCAAGGGTGCGCCAGGTTTTGGTCAACCTCCTGGCAAATGCCGTGAAGTTCACAGACCATGGAGAGGTCGTGGTATCTGCAAAGGCTGCCAGGCATCAGGACAACAGCTATGAGATACACTTCGAGGTCCGAGATACAGGCATTGGCATATCTCGAGAATGCCTGGATAAGCTATTTGAGCCGTTCTCTCAGGCAGACTCGTCGACCACCAGAAAGTACGGCGGTACCGGCCTTGGACTCGCTATAAGCAAGCGCCTGGTTGAAATGATGGGCGGACGAATCTGGGCCGAGAGCTCTCCCTCCAGGGGTTCCAGTTTCCACTTTACCATCTCCGCTGATGCACCTGCTGAGCCGCTGAAGGCGGCACCACCTCTTCTGCCGATACGAGATATGCCCGGGGTGCCTGGGAAGGACAAAAACAAAGATCTGCGCATACTACTGGCAGAGGATAACCCCATCAATCAGAGGATGGCCCTGCTCATGCTCAGAAAGCTTGGCTACAGAGCTGACGCGGTTGCCAATGGACTCGAGGTCTTAAAGGCCCTGGAGCTGCAACCCTATGATGTAATCCTGATGGACATCCAGATGCCTGAGATGGATGGCATAGAGGCCACAAAGGCCATCAGGCAGCGCTGGCCACTTGGTCCTAAAATCATAGCCATCACTGCTTACGCCCTGGAAGGAGACAGAGAGAGATGTCTAGAGGCGGGCATGAATGACTATATCAGCAAGCCTATGGAAAAAGACGAGCTGAGTGATGTGCTGAAGAGGTGCACCGGGCCTAAAATTAGAAATCCAGGCTGTTTGGAGTGAACTTGGGAGGCCCGCTTGGCACCCTGGACTTTATGACGATCTCTCCATCCACCAGCTTTTGCGGCCTGTCATCTGGCGGGACGTAGATCGCATATCTTCTCAGATCAGCCTTCAGTGCAGCAATATCTAGCTCAGATGTGTTGCATGGTGAAGCGAGCGGCCGGGCATCCCAGGCCTCAGAGCTTCCCTTGCGCGCCTTGTATGGCTGGTCGCCTATGCCGTCTCCATTCCTGTCCACGCCCTTGTAATCGCTGTAATAGTTGCCAATGCTGGCGTTCCAGAAGTTGTGTGTGGCGTTGTCGTAGAGGCTGATGGTGTTCTTGAAGAAGTTGTTGTGGTAGATGAGGTTGCCGAAGTTCTTGTCAACCCTTATACCGTTGGTATTGTCTGAGACGTTGTTGCTGTAGACCACATTAGACGTGGTGCCCCTTGTAAGCTCTAAGCCATTGAAGTTTTTATGGACCAGGTTCCTGGCCACAATATTATCAGAGCTGTTGTCCTGGAGGCTTATGCCCATGCCGAAGTTGCTTATGATCTCGCTCCTCAGGTTCTCCTCAGCCCGGTTATCTATGACCAGGTTATCATCTGAATCAGAGAGCAGGATGCCGTAATAGTTCCTGGTCACATAATTTTTGCCAACCACGCTCTGGGTGGTGTTCCACAGGGCGATCCCCTCAGTGCTGCCAGATATTGAGTTGCCCTCGACTTTGCAGCCAAGAGAGTCCTTGAGAAGCAATCCAAAGTTCTTTGAGTCCTTAATTTTGTTTCCGGACACAGTGACGTTGCTGCTCTCCTCGATGTTCAGTCCATATTTCTTGCTGGAGGCAAAGGTGCTTGATGCAACAGTGCTCTTATAGCAATTGAGAAGCTGGACACCATTGTCGCAGCCGTCAAAGCTGGCGTTTCTGATATCCAGTCCAGAGGAGCTATCAGAATAGATTCCCACCTGTGCCCCGAAGACCACAGTGTCTGATATGGATGCATCATCGCCCTCGACCAGAATGGCCGCATTTGGCAAATCGAGCTGGAGCCTTGCATCGTCCCTGTGCGCCATGTAGTAATCGAACTTGGAGGCCTGATCTCCAGACATGCCCTGCACTTTGAAGCCTGAGATGGATATGCCGTCTGCGTCCAGTGTCATGCCGGGGCTCTGGATTCTCGCCTGGACCAGAGGGCCGCCCATGCCCTTGAGGGTCAGGGGCTTATCCACCTGGAAAGGGCCGTAGTTGCCTGGTCCTACAAGTATTGTGTCCCCAGGGCGGGCCTGATCTACAGCCGCCTGAACATCACTCTGTGCCTGGATGGTGGCACAGAGGGCAGGACCAGAGAGCATTGAGATCGACAGCGCCAAGAGTAAGTAGAATAAAATTCCGGACATTTCAGTGTCTGAAATGCCGCATGCCCGTGAAGACCATAGCCATGCCATGTTCATCAGCAGCCTGTATAACTTCTGCATCCCGGATGGACCCGCCCGGATGTACTACGGCCGTGGCTCCAGCGCGATAGGTCGAGTCCAGACCATCTCGGAAGGGGAAGAAGGAGTCAGTGGCGGCCACAGTTCCCACCGTGCTCAGGCCGTGCTCCTCGGCCTTCTCAGCTCCAAACCGGGCTGAGTCGACCCTGCTGACCTGGCCGGATCCAATTCCTATGGTGCGATCTCCCGTAGTATACACTAGGGCATTCGACTTAATGAACTTAGCTATCTTCCAGGCAAACCTGAGTGCATGGGTCTCCTCATCTGTGGGCGCCCTCTTTGTCACTACCTTCCATTCCAATATGTCGCCTGTATCGCAGTCCTGGACAAGGATGCCTCCAAAGGTGCCCTTGATGCACATGTTCCCATAGAGCTCATTCTTTTTTGAGAGCATATCTCCAAGGTCCAAAATCCTCCTGTTGGGCTTCTCCATGAGCATCTTTAAGGCATCCGGCTCGTATCCCGGTGCCAGCAGGACCTCAACGAAGCTGTCGCCTATAGCCTCAGCAGTCTTAATATCAACAGGTCGGTTAAAGCCGATCACTCCTCCGAAGGCCGACTTGGGATCTGTGGCGAATGCTCCGCGGTATGCCTGGGCCAGGTCCTGGCCATAGGCCACTCCACATGGGTTGGCGTGCTTGACTATCACTGCCAGAGGCCGGTCGATGCCCACACCATCGTACTCGGACAGGTCGATTAACATATCGAGCACCGTCTCGGCATCGACCACGTTATTATAGGAGATCTCCCGGCCGCAGAGCTTCCGGGCGCTGTGCAACCCCAGGGCTCCAGGCCTGCGGTAGAGAGCAGCATGCTGGTGCCAGTTCTCGCCATACCTGAGATCCTGAACCTTCTCATAGGCAGTGACCATGTACCTGGGAAGGTCAAGGCTGCCCTGGAGAGCGGCCAGGCGCCTGGCGTCCTCCGCCATGCACCTGTAAAGTGCATAAGAGGCCAGGACCTTCCTGGTATCATCGGATATGCCGCCCGACTTCCTTATCTCCTCCAAGACATCTGCGAACTGCGATGAGTCCATGAGGACACAGCATCCGCTATTCATTGCCTGCCTGATGATTAGGGACCCCTGGGGGGTAGATTCAAAACCTGGACCGCATATCAGCAGAGCATCGCCGGCCAGATCCTGCGCCGCACAATTGGATGCGTTGCATATCTGCAAGCCGAGCTGCTCAAGGCATAATAAAAGAGAATTTGCTGTTTTATCTGCATCATCCAGGGCTATGACTTGCCTGATCTGCATTGGAACCTCGCTTACTTCAGGGGTTTGGGTATTTTAACTTATGGGAGCGGAGAGACGGTGTGGATGCATGCGGCAGGAGAGCAAATATCTATTGCGAAGCGATATATACAGCCCACAAGCCAGAGGGATGTCGGATGGATCTTCGAGTAGTCCTGGTAGAACCCATGTACGATGGGAACGTCGGCTCCATAGCAAGGGCCATGAAGAACTTCGGCTTTCAAAACCTGGTCCTGGTCAACCCCTGCCAGATAGACGATTTTGGTTTAGCTATGGCCTCCCATGCCAAAGATATCCTGGCTGAGGCAAGGACTGTGTCCACCCTGGAAGAGGCTCTGGATGGCGCAGACCTGGTGGTGGGCACCACAGGAAAAAGGCTAGGGGATGAACAGAGGCACCTCCGCCTGCACCTGAGAGTGCCCTGTTTCTCGCCATCTGAGCTGGCCGGAAAGCTCCAGGGAAAGGATGGTGAGATTGCCCTTCTCCTCGGCCGGGAGGACGTGGGCCTGACCAGTGAGGAGCTCATGGTCTGCGACATGGTTGTATCCATCCCAACAAGCGAGGTCTACCCTATCATGAACATCTCTCACGCAGCAACAGTGCTCCTCTATGAGCTCTCAGGCCTGGATGGTGGGAAGACCCGCCTGGCCAGCAGGGACAGCCTGCTCATACTCCAGGATAAAGCCAGGGAGATTTTGCTCGATACCAGATACCCGGAGCACAAGGCTGAGTTCACATTGCTCATGCTGCGCCGCATCTTTGGCAGGGCAGAGCTCACTGAGAGGGAGGTCAATACACTTCTAGGGGTATTAAAGAACATAAAATGGATGCTGGATAAAAGATCATAGCGATGGTATTACCCCCAGCTGCTGCATCAGACCCAGAAGATCAGCCTGGCCCCAGATCTCAGCAATCTTTCCATTCTCTATCCTGAAGATCTCTATTCCTGACAGGTCGATCTTTTTGCCTGTGGGAGGCATGCCCATGAACTGGCCGGCATTGGTGCCCCGGGTGGTGAACCTGCAGGCAACTCTGTCTCCTTCAGCGATCATGTCCTCTATGGTGATCTTCAGGTCGGGAAAGGCATTCCTGCATACGAATGCGATATCTTTCATACCCTCAGCACCGGGGGTCTGCTCAGGCAGCGGAACATGCAGCACCAGGCCTGGAAGGGCCAGCTCATCAACGGCAGCCATGTTGCCTTTTCCTGGAACCTCCTCAAGGAAGCGGCGAACAAGGGCCTTGTTTGATTCTAATGACATGATTAATTAATTGAGCCTGAATGGATTTCAACCTTTACCCAAAATCAAGATAAAATAAACTAACGCCTGCAGCACCCTCCGCCCGTTCCCTCCAGGGTCCTAACCACCTTGAAAGCTCCTGCAGCCTCCCTGGTCTTGCCAAGCTTATCGAGAGCCAGGCCTTTGTTATGCCAGGCCCCTGCAAAGTTGGCATCGACTGCTATGGCCGCATCAAAGCACCTCAGGGCCTCCTCGAACTTCTCCTGCATTCCAAGCACCATGCCCTTGTTGTTCATTGTGAAGACGTGCTTTGGAGAGATCTTGAGGGCTTCATCAAAAGACTTCAGGGCATCATCAAAATCCCCAAGATTGGCCTGAGCAATGCCCTTGTTGTTCCAGGCATCGACCAGGGTCTTGTCAGCTTTGAGAGCGGCATCATAAGATGCGATGGCCTCTTTGAACTGCCCTGAGTTGCAAAGGTTGTTGCCCCTCTCAAGCAACGCACTTGGGGAGCTAGAGCTAGTATCACCTGCATCGGGGATCATGAGCAATTGAAGCGAAGAGCTAAGAGAGAACATACTCACCATAGGGCACTGCCATGGCAAAAAGGTTTCGAGGACAGCAGAAGAATCAGGCCGGCTTCTCCAGCCTGTGTGCCTTCTTTATAGCATCCTCCACAGACTCCCGGATGATGTACCCGCCCTTATGGAGCACAGTGTCTCCAAGCTCAGTATCCCTCTCCATGCTTCCTGTGCATGGATAGGCATGGTGGGCTGCTGAGATCCTTTCTCTTAGGTCGGGCTGATCGGTCTCAAGTCCCAGAAGCCTCTTTGCCACAAACCAGGTCGAGCCGCAGGGCGCAGACCTGCGCACATCGGCGGCCACAATTGTATCCTTTCCCTCCCGGCTCTTCTGCACAGCCACATCTATGAGGGGTTCGCCAATGCCAGCCTCACTCAGGAACTTGGCAATTATTGGCTTACTAGGATCAGGGCGCAGTGCACAGAATGGCTTGGCAAACGAGGCCTCCATTCCAAGGCTTGCTGCCAGCTCCTCGAGCTGCTTCCTCTGGCCCAAAGGCAGCTCTTTGGGCTTCTCGGAGCCGCCTATGATCCCCTTGATGCCGGCTTCTTTAAGCTTGGGGAGCATCCCAAAGAGGATATCCGGATGGACATTGACCACAACTGCAATCTCTGCCTGCGGTATGTTCTTTGGCAGGTAGGGGTCGACATCATCTATGAAATCCCCCAGTGATTCTGGATCCGGCATCTCTATTATGGATACTATATCGTCCGCCGAGCAGAACTTGCCGCCACGGCACTGGGTGCAGGCGTCTCCGCATGAGATGCAAAAGCCGGAGTAGTTGACCAGGTTGCCTACCAGCCGCTCTCCAAACTCGCCATTGTAAAAGATGACTATCTTCAAAGCTACCACCAGCCTACGTCATCATATGGCAGTCTTTGATTAAAATAAGTTTGCAGCCCCGAGCATTCAATTCAGCTCAGGACTGGACCCTGGGCGCCAGTCAGGCTCTGCCAGCGTTCACGCAATGCATAAAAGATGGCACCCACGCCAAGGCTCATGGCTATGAGGTTTATCACTCCACCTGCATAGGGAATATAGAACAGGGCATTGAATATTGCAAACCCTATCACAAAGGAGATCATGTCGCTGGCCTTGAACTTGAACAGGTTCACCAGCCACTTCCCCAGGCTGAAAGAGGCCAGGAGGCCCGAGACCATAAGGGCAGTGACAAGCGCCATGGAACTGACTATGGCCAGTGGAATTCCAATCACCGTCACGGCCACGATGACTATGAGCACCATTGAGATCACCACCAGGACGAAGCCTGCCGCTGTGCGAACTATGGGCGACCGCCTGATCTCCTCATCTATGGCATAGACCTGGGCTGGGAAGAACCTGATTAGAAGCACGCCTATCACCAGGTATCCAAGAATCATCAGCACTCCAAAGGCGCTCGGCCAGCCGCTGGGCGTGGCACCCTCTGAGCTGAACTGCTGGAAGTCTATCTTACCTGCGCTCCCAGAGTTGTAGAAGTTGCTGGCGCTGACTGCCAGGTTGCCGTAGATCCTGCCGGCATTGTGGACGTTCTCGCCAAAGATCATTGCATCTCTGCCTATGACCGATCTTGGATGGATATTTACCTCGCCGCCGCCAAGGATTGCATTCGTAGTGACGTTGCCCATTATATTGATTGTCCCGCCCCAGGCCACGACCTTTCCGCCCACATCTGAGTTCACCAGCACTTGGCCGCCTGCCACAAAGACGTCTCCGGCCACAGGAGCATTGATGTTGACTGTGCCACCAGCAACAACTGCGCTGTTCACGGGTGCGTTGATGTTTATGACCCCGCCGCTGGCGAAGATATCATCGTGCACAGGAGAATCGATCGATACGGTGTTACCAGAGAAGGTCTCCAGTGCCAGGGCACCAGAAGACATGATGAGGACAGATATCAAGAATAGAAGAAGTTGTCTCACTTGAATCCCCCAGCCTGTTCATTCAGCGATCAAATAAAAAGCTTATGCCCAATTTGGGCCAGGACGCTCTAAACCCAGGGCGTTTAATCGGCAGTGATATCAAGATCCCAGGGTGTATAAAGTCTATCTTGGTTTGGGCAAGGCAAGATTGGCCTCACCCCTCGTCCAAGATTTTCATAGCACATTTCTAGCGGGCCTATACCCTGGCGAACTCTGGCGGGATGTATTTATAGAGAATTTTTTCGTAATCAGTTACACCCGCCTCGTCTTTGTTGCTCTTGATGTAATCGATAGCCTGCTGGAATGGCTGCACAAGAGATTCGGGAGCTTCCTTGTTAAAAGCAAAGTAGGCATCGACGACCTCAAACACATAAGCTGCTTCGTAGTTGCTCGCGTTTTGGCCTGATTCTTGAATCTGCCAGATTCCGGTTAGATCATTAAATGCCCAGGCATCAATGCTTCCGTTCTCCAGCATATCTATAATCGGCTTTGATGTCATCTCCAGTACCAGATCCTCCTTTTTTACGCCTCTATCCAGAAGAAGCTGGACTGCCAGATCAGACTCAATAGCCCCTATCTTGTATTTTTTAAGATCATCAGGAGCTGTAATGCTTATGTTTTTATCCCTTTTTGCCAGGAGCACATACCTGCCGGATGCGATGGGTCCAGCCCACTTGAAGAGCTGCACTCTTTGCGGCAGACGAGCGGTTGAAAATAGGACCGTATTGTTCTCCTTCAAAGTCTTCTCATAGCCCTCAGCCCAGGGCAAAAGCTGGATAACGCTCCTGTTCAGGTTTATGCCCATTCTCTCCCATACCTTTTCGAGCAGGTCTACCGAGACGCCTCGCAGCTCGCCATCTTTTTGATAGCTATATGGCGGATACTGCTCAGTTATATAGGTTAGATCCATCGCTGAAGTGGACGTATCTATAGCCTGAGCTTGTGTGGTATGCAATAAGGCTATAAAGGCAACAATAAAAAATATGCCCATTATCATATTAGCATGTTCTCCCATATCATTCCCTCCGGATGCTTTACCTGTGCAGGCATGTAAATAAAGCAGATGAGGTGTTTTCAAAATCGTCACCCAATCCTGTCCAGGATTCTGAGGAATTGAGCTTAAATGTTAAAATCCCAAAAAGGATTGCAGTGGAATGAGATGACATGCACCCTATGCCTCGAGAAGTGACAGGCAGAAAATTTTCAGAAAAAAACAGAAGGGTATGGTTCTGCTCTCCGATCCAGCGATGGTTTGAGAGGCGAGTCAAAGGCATTCGTGAATTAGGCCAGTTCATTGCCGATTTGTATTACCTCTCGCACTAATAAGTCAAAGTCATCTCGACAGCTGCGATGATTTGTAATTGCAGCATGCAGGTACTTCTTGCCCCTGATGCTGACGATAGAGGGCACGGCAATCCCCCGCTCCTGGAGCTCTACCTCAATTTGCTTGTTTATCCTGTCGAGTGTGGCATCATCGAGGTTTTGTCGTATATAACGGAAGCAGACTACGTTTAGTGAAACCGGCAACGCCATCTCAAGTTCAGGAGAGGTCTCGACCAATCGAGCCAGATAATGCGCCTGGTCGATATTCTGCTGGATAAGACGCCCATACTTCGCAGTGCCCTGTTCTTTGATGGTCATCCACGCCTTGAGAGCTTGGAAGCCGCGTGACAGTTCAAAGCCGCAGTCGGAAAGCCATGGCACGTCGATACCGGTCAAGCCGCGCCCTCCTTCACCGTGCGCCAGATACGTAGGTGTCAGCGAGAACGCGCGGCGGTGCTCATCAGCGCTTCTGATGAGGACACAGCCTATAGGGTAAGACAGGTACATCCACTTATGCAGATCAAACGCCAACGAATCAGCTCTTTCCATGCCAGCGACGAGATGCTTGGATCCAGGAGCGATGGCGGCCCAAGCACCGAATGCACCATCTACGTGGAACCACAATCCCTCTTCACCGCAGATGTCTGCGATGCCATTGAGATCGTCAATGGCGCCTGTGTTGGTCGTTCCGGCGGCCCCTACAACACAGATAGGGAAAAGTCCGTCATCGCGGTCGTTCTCGATTTTTTCTTTTAGAGATGCAAGGTCAATCTGCATAGACTCGTTTACAGGTATCTGGCAGAGCGCATTGCTCCCGAGGCCGAGCAACTCAACAGCTTTCTGGATCGAGGAATGAGCCTCAGTTGAACAATAGATAGTCATTTGCTGCGGTGCGGCCCGCATGCCTAGGCTCCGAAGGTCGAACCCGGCTTTAGCATTACGCGCGATTGTGAGTCCTATGAGGTTTGAAGCCGAACAGCCACTGGTAAGCAGACCGCTAGCATTGGTCGGATAACCAAGCAGGGCCTTGCACCAGTCGAGAATCTGCATCTCGACGTAGTTGTTGCTGAGATATGAAAAGGAACCACTGACAGCATCAGTAGCCGCCGAAAGTAGCTCTGCATACATCCCCATCACGGTTCCGGTTCCAGCTACCCAGCCCCAGAACCGAGGATGATTATTGCCTAATTGGTAAGGGAGGATGTACTGGAGGAGCTCTTGGTAAATCTCATCCGGTGGCTGAGGGACAATCGGGAGCGGCCCCTCGAAATGTGCCTTTACATGAGGCGGAGCATGCTGCCAGGCAGGACGATCCCGCAATGTCTCCAAATAGTCCATCATATCATCAAGGATGTGGTGGCCAAGAGTGCGCATGGACTCCCAGTCCTCTGGGTCAAGTGTCTCTTCCGCGGTTCCTTTTGCAGTCTCATTAGTCTGCTCCTTCATGATCTTGCTACCCTCCAAATATCCTTGGTGCGATATCTCAGCCTTGGGATCAGCCTAACAATCACTATACCGAAGAGATAAATCAGAACTCAAATAGCCGCCGGTTAAGGCAGATTAGCCGCAAAAATCTGTGCTGAGGAAGAGCTAGGTGAGGTCCTGAAGACGGCATTGGAAGAGCTTGATGCCCAGGTAAAGCAGGCCATGGCGATCTAAGCCCGCCTCATATTTCTATGTACTTCCGCCATGCATACCAGACAATTAGTGCCGAAGCTACAGCTGCTGAAAGCGTCATTAGTGCCCCACCCCAATATGCAGACAGTACCGCATCAACTACGCCAGCGAACCAAAGGAGAGCAAAGACTGCGCCCACAATGATGTTTGCCCAGCGATTCATCGAATCCTTCAAGGTCAGGGACAGGAAAGCCATCCCCAATGGAGCCAACATTAAGATTGCAAAGAACAGTATCAGTTCAGGTCCTATTTTCTGACCTTCTGCTTGTCCCGCCATTAGCTGCGCTATTATACCTGGCTCCATAAGCACCAGTATCTGGTGAGCCAAAAAGGCAACTGCTGCAAAGAGCCATAGCACTGAAATCTTTATCTTCCAATCTTCCAAAACCTTCTGCCCCCCTATGGCAGTGTCTTAACCTTAAATATCTGTGATTGTCGCAATATTTAAACTTCACTCGCAAAAGTAGTCGAGAATGGAGGGTTATCTCATGTGTGACCTGGAAAAAGATATCTGGGACAATAGAATGGACGAGGGATCACGAATCTGTTTTGGCAGTTCTCCCCAGCAGTCAGGAGGAGGCACGGTCCATGAAGGAGAGAGCGCAGGCTATGAGCCTAGTACACTGAGGCTTAAATAAGACTACATTTACCTGAGCGAGGAGCGCTCAATTGAGCTTCAAATCCAGATCATGGGTCTCTGGTGACGACTGCCTATTGGTCAAACCTAATTAGAAGTGTGATATACTCTATGCTTCTAGGCATCTGCCCGGACGTTGGAGATGGATCACGCATCCATAGCCTGGGATCTGCCTGCAAGCAGCATCGCCCAGAAGCATAGTCTATCTGGGTGGTGCACTGACAAAGTCCTAAAGGGGGACGGCCTGCAGACCCCAGGCCAGTGGAACGTGATGCTTCCAATCCAAATAAAGAGCACTAAACAAAGAAATGCCAGCACACTTTTTGGGGTTTAAGGCTAATGCCCTGGGTTAGTCTCAAGGCCGACGGCCCCCCTGACCCCGCGTTCGCGGAGGACATTTACGACAATATGCAAGTGCGGGAAGAGAATCGTTCCAGGGACAGATAGCCTGCCTCATATCACTTCACGGATCTCGTGTACATGCAAATCAGATATCATCATCCTCTTGCCGTAGCTCTGGCATATATGCATAGGTGTTCCCCCCAGCAGTTTTTGGGCCAAGACAGTCGGCCCCAAAAGCACAGAGCATAGTGCACCACCCAGAAAGAGTGTTGCAGCTCTTCTTTGATTCAATCTCTGGATCTGTTGCTTGATAGATCGCCCCCATCACGGAGAATTGCGTCCTTATTTAAGCCTCAGTGCACTAGTCATTTCCTCATATACCGATTAGATCAGAGCAGATGCAGCCTCGCCAGAGTTCTCAGGGCCCTTATCAAATGGGGCTGGGTGGCTCGTAACCAGAGGCTGAGGATGATGAGCCATAAGTTCTGGTATTAAAAAATGGCTGCCCGCCTGAGGCGGGCCAGAGTGCTTAAAGATCAACTGGCTACAACCCTGAAAGCACCAGTGCGCCTTAAGCCTGCGGCGGATAAGATCCAGTCAGCCTCTTCCAGTTATCGCGCAGCCCGTATATCATAGCCCCAAATCCAAGCGACATGGAGATGAGCCCAATCAGCCCGCCCACAAAGGGAAGCAGGAAGAGTATGTTCAAGACTACAAATCCAATGACGAATAGTGCCATAGTTCCCAGATTCTGCTTGAGCAGACCCCCAATCAACCTTCCCAGGCTAAACGAGACGAAGATCCCTGTGAGCATGAGTGCAACAATTATGAGCAGCGCTGCTATGACTGCAATTGGCATGCCCACTACAGTTACAGCCAGGATTATGACTGCAATAAAGGCTGCAATAATGAAGACGAAGCCAAGCAGTGTCTTCACCAGAGGCGAGCTTCTGATCTCCTCATCCATGGCTATAAAGAGCCCGGGGAGGTACCGCAGCAGGATCAGCCCTATTATGAAGTAGCCAAGTGTGAGCAGCAATCCAAAGAAGTTGAACCCTTCACGGACCCCCTCCTCGCGCGGAGGCTCAGTCCTCTGATAGTCAACCCTGCCTGCAGTTCCGTTGTTCCTGAAGCTGCCTGCCCGAACTGTGAGGTTACCGGCCACTGCGCCGTCGTTGCTCACGTCACCGCCGGCTATGAGAGCATCCCGGCCAACAGTGGTCCCGCGCAGGATGCGGACCCTGCCGCCTGCGGCCACGACGTTTGTATCAACAGACCCGCCCAGGTTCACATTTCCGCCGGCTGTTACCACCTTTCCGCCTACTCTGGAGTTCAAGGCCACGTCTCCGCCTGCGGCAAAGACGTCCCCAGCCACCGGTGAGTTGATATTGACGGTTCCAGCAACCACCACTGCGCTGTTCACAGGTGCATTTATATTCACCACATCGCCTGAGGCGAAGACGTCATCATTGACGGGAGACTCAATTGTGACCACATCCCCGGTGAAGGTCTGCAGGGCCATGGCGCCTGAAGACATCAGAACAAGGAGCATTACAGATATAATCCTCATCATTTTCAACAAGTATCACCCACTAATCTTATCAGTCGATTGAATAAATAACTTACTCGCGAAAGATAGGAAGTACCTCAAATAATTTTCAGCTGTATCTCTCCTCAGCCCATGGGTCGCCGTGGTTGTGATAGCCGTGAGACTCCCAGAATCCTGGTCGATCATCTTTGGTGAACTCGACGCCTGTGACCCATTTGGCGCTCTTCCAGAAGTACAGCCTTGGAACTACGAGCCTGACTGGAGCCCCGTGGTCCGCACTGATGGCGTTTCCATCATGCTTGACTGCCAGCAGCACGTCCTCCTGGAAGAAGTCATCCAGGGAGAGGTTGGTGGTGAAGTTGCCTGGGGCATGGATTATGGCAAACCTGGCCTCAGGCAGTATCTTTACCAGGTCTTTTAATACCAGGGTGCTCACGCCCTCCCAGAGGTTGTCAAGCTTTGACCAGCTGGTGACGCAGTGAATATCAGAGAACACCTTGACCATGGGAAGGGACATGAACTCTGACAGTGTAAAACTTCTCTCCTCATCCACCAGCCCTGATATTGTCAGCTTCCATTCAGAGGGATCAATCTTTCTAACTCCGCTATACTGGAGCGTAGGCCACCCAACAGTGAGGCTCTGTCCAGGAGGGACCCGGTTTTCCCTCTTGGTGTCAGGGCTTATTATTGTGCCGTCTTCTCTCATAGATTCACCGCCATTTAGAGAAATTTACTGTAATATTTGGCCACATAGTTATTAAGTATTGGCGGGAGTGAATCCCTGGAACAAGAAGATATTAGTTCCATCAGATATCTTATCTCAGAGATGCCATGAAGATAGACGAGGAGTGCCGCGTTTGAGATCTCTACCCGAGCTTCTGGCGCCTGCCGGATCGCCTGATGCATTATCTGCAGCGGTATCCGCAGGAGCCGATGCCGTATACCTCAGCGGAAAGAGGTTTGGAGCCAGGAAGTATGCTGCCAACTTCGATGAGAATGCCCTTGAAAAGGCCATGGGCTATGCCCATGAGAGAGGCGTGAAGGTCTATGTCACAGTCAACACCCTGATCAGGGACGATGAGCTCAGAGATGTAGCAAGATACCTCTCATGGCTCTACTCAGTGGGAGCCGATGCAGTCCTGGTGCAGGACATAGGCGTTGCAGCCATGGCCAGAGACGTGGTCCCTGACCTCCACATCCACGCTTCGACGCAGATGACAATACACAACATCCAGGGCGCGGCCTTTGCAGCCGGCATGGGCATGAAGAGGGCGGTCCTGGCCAGGGAGGTCACCCTTAAAGAGGCCCGGGATATCGCCCGCCAGGCCAAGATAGACCTGGAGGTATTCATCCACGGAGCCCTATGCTACTGCTACTCGGGCCAGTGTCTTTTGTCATCAGTCATAGGCGGCAGAAGCGGGAACAGGGGCATGTGTGCCCAGCCATGCCGCAAGCCCTACGTCCTCTTGAGGGGCGAGAAGGACTCATACGGCAGGCCTGCCAACCTATCAGCAGCCCAGACCAAAGAACGCTACCTCATGTCCACCCGGGACCTGTCTGTGTACGAGCACCTGGATAAGATAGTCAAGGCGCCCATAGCCTCCCTAAAGATTGAGGGCCGCATGAAGTCCGCCGGGTATGTGGCAATAGTGGTTGACATCTACCGCCGTGCCCTGGATGCCATAGCTGCCGGCAAATGGTCGCCGTCCCAGGATGAGATCAGGGACCTGGCACTGGCCTTCAACAGAGATTTCACTGAAGGATATCTTCTGGAATCAAAGAAGGTGATGGGCAGGGAGATGTCTGACAAGAGGGGGATCGCCATAGGCACTGTGGCCGCCTACGATGCCAGGCACGAGGAGGCTGCCGTCCGCCTGGCCGGATGCGCCGGGCCCGATCAGGGCGATGGGCTGGTCTTCCTCTCCCCAGGCGAGGAGGTGGGGATGGTTGTGCACCGCACGCCTGTGATCAGAGACGGGCTGCTGAGGCTTAAGGCCCCCCAGAGGGTCAAGCCAGGAACCCAGGTCAGGATCACCTCAAGCATAGCCCTGACCAGGAAGGCTGAGGAGATCGTTGCAAGGACAAAAGCCCAGGTTCCAATAGACCTGGCCATGGCATGGGAAGGGGGGACCCCCCTTGTACACGCCCGTCTTTCAGGCCCAAGAGGTCCCATAAGCCTGGATATGAGAGCAGGCTTTAGCATGGAGAAGGCCTTGAGCAGGCCCCTGACCGCGGAGCAGATTGAGGCCCAGATCAGGAAGACAGGAGGGACTCCATTCACCATAGGCAGGATGGAGCAACAATACCCAGGCGGCCTCTTCGCTCCAGTAGGAGCCTTAAACGGGCTCAGGCGTGACCTGCTCTCTCAGGCCGAGACGGCGCTCATCCAGGCTTACCGCCCTGATCCTGAACAGGCGAGAGCTGCCGCCGCCCGGGCTGAGGAGATAGACCAGGTAGCCCCAGCTAAGGCTCATACGCCTCTCCAGGATGGCCATACCGACCTGGCAGTATATGCAGACAGCCTGGATGCTGTAAAAGGAGCGGTTTTAGGTGGGTGCAGGCGCATCTACTTCGAGCCTCGACTGCGAAGGGAGAGCAAAGGCACTATTGGAAAAGATTACTCTGAAAATATGGTGTCTGCCCTGGACCAGGCCAGGGCTCTGTGCAGCGACTCCGTCCTGGTATGGAAGTGGCCAAAGATCACCAGGAACGATTTTCTGAACAATGCTGTCCCCCTCCTCACCAGGATCAGCGTGGATGGAGTCATGGTTGAGAGCCCGGGCGCGGCAGAGGCTGCGGCCAGGTCAGGCATGAAGCTCTACGGGTCTGTGGGTCTAAACATCTGGAACCACCTGACGGTATGGAAGCTGGCCCGGTTCCAGGGGCTGACCGTGTCCCCGGAGCTATCTGCAGACCAGATCGCTGCCCTGATCTCCAGGGCCAGGGAGAGGTCAATCCCAAGTATGGAGCTTCTGGTACAGGGAAACCTGGAGGTGGCAGTGGCAGAGGATTGCCTGCCCTGTTCGGCCTTCAAGGATGTCTTCAAGCCCGAGACGTTCTTTGGCCTGCAGGACTTCAAGAGGATGTTCCCACTGCGCCTGGATGACGACGGCCGTACCCACATACTCAATGCTGCAGAGACCTGCCTGGTAGACCACATGCCAGGGCTTCTCAGTACAGGCTTGGACTGCATCTCAATAGACGCCCGCGGCAGGACTGAGCGATATGCCATGGAGATGGTCCAGATATACAGAAGGTCTATAGATATGGCAAGAGCCGGGTGCAGCGAAGAGGACCTGGTGAAGCTGAAGGATGAGGCCAGGTCCATATCGCTTGGAGGGATCACTACCGGACATTTCGTCAAGGGCCTGAGGGATGAGCTACCTGATATGGAATGATGCCCGGCCGGGGCCTAAATGCAAAAAGGATCTCCAGCACCAAAACCGGCTCTGAGGCCCACAATCATCGCGTCGAAGAGGGGCTTCCAATAAGTTAAATAAGAGGATCATGAACTTTCAGCCAGGTTTATTTAACAGCCTTTGGTATTGCAGGGCTAGTGTTTGGAGCGCTGCTCCAAAGCAGGGAGCCGGGCTGTAGATCATCATCACCCTGCCTGCAGAGAGGTGTTTAATATGGAGAACAGGCCTGCCTTGATACTCCTCATCGAAGATGATGAGACCCATGCCATGCTGACTTCCAGAGCATTTGAGGATGTGGAGATAAAACATGAGATCCGCTGGATTTGCAGTGGAGATGAAGCCATGGACTACCTATTTCAAAAGGGCAAGTTCGCAGACCAAAAGGACAGTCCCAGGCCGGATCTGATACTGCTGGACCTCAGGCTTCCAGTGGTAGACGGACACGAGATCCTGAAGGCTGTAAAGGGATCTGATGATCTCAAGGCACTTCCAGTGGTAATACTGACCACATCTCAGAACAAGGCAGACATGGATAGGGCCTATTCCAACTATGCAAACAGCTATCTTGTAAAGCCCATGGGCTCTGACAAGTTCAGAGAGATGATAGATGCACTGGGAACTTACTGGCTCAAGTGGAACCAGAGAATAGAATAAGAGGGCAATCTATAAGTCAGATACGATTAGCTTACAGTGAAGTCTAAAGGAGAAAGCTTATCGTGGAGACAGTTTTGAACCAGAACCGAGTATCTTTGGTTTTGCTGGTTGAGGATGAAGAAGCTCATGCCTCGTTGATCCAAAGGGTCTTCGAAGAAGAGAATAGAGGCTGGAAGATTCATCACGTCTGCTCCATAAATGATGCCAGAAGGTGGATAGATGAACATAACGGCCAGGACTTCCTTGTCATCTCGGATTACCGCCTGCCAGACGGCACAGGCCTTGACCTGACCAATGGCACTGAAAATCACTTAGGCATGGAGTTCCCGTTCATTATCATCACCGGAGTTGGGTCTGAGAAGCTGGCTGTGCAGTCTCTCAAGTCAGGAGCCATGGATTATGTTACCAAGGGCAGGGATCTCAGGAACCTTCCTCAGATAGCCAGGCGGGTGCTGTATGAGTGGGACAGGATCGCAGAGAGGAAGTGCGCCGAGAGGGATTTGAGGAGCTACCTAAACGACCTGGATCAGGCCAGCTGCGACCTGCAGGAGTTCATAGATAAGATATCCCAGGACATGGAAAAGTCTCTATCCTATATCCACGAGTTCAACGAGCTTCTGATGTCCAGATACTCCAGGGTGCTCGATGATGCAACCATTGGATGCCTGTATAAGTCTGATAACTCAGCAGAGAGGGTCAGGACCATGATGGAGGGATTCTTCAAGTATCTGGTCCAGATATCATTCTACAGCTCCCTGGTCGAAGTATATTCCGCAAAGATTGACGGCACAAAGCCGCTGGATAATAAGGATGCCTGCAAAAGAGATGATGAGGCAATGCCTGGTAGCTCTGGGCAACCACAGCAATAATTGATCGTGAACGTTCCGCAGGCAAAGGCGACGGCCATTGTTTTTCCCAAAAGAATTATGGCAAATTTCTCAAACTTCGAAACTTGCCAGGACTTAAATAGTAAGCGCCGATTTTGTATAAAAATCTCATTAGGCGGCCCAGTGATGGTATGGAATTGAGCGACCTTCGTTCCAGGATTACAGACCTGCAGCTCAAGATAGATCAGCTCAAAGGGAGCTGCCAGGACCCCAGGGATATTTTGATGGCAGCTTTAGAGGATATCACTATAGCCTTAGAAGAGCTGGACGTAGCCCAGGAGGAGATCTGTCAGCAAGACGAATGCCTGCAATCCGCCTATCTGACAATTGAGGCACAGCGCCAGAATTACCTGGAGCTTTTCAACTTTGCACCTGACTGCCGCCTGGTAACTGACCTGAATGGAGTGATCAAGGAGGCTAATATGGCCGCCTCAGCCCTCCTTATCTGTTTCACCTTGCCCGAGGCCATATGAGGAGATATGATGGCGGATAAATCTGCGGTGATATCGCTTTTAGAGAGAAGGTCGACGGGCCCAAAGTACGCCTGCAGAAGCAGAGCCACTGCCAGTCATATTATAATTTATAGTGAATATATTGCAGGACCATCGGATGGTGAATGTCAATGAAGGCGAAAAGCCGGGAGAGCCTGGTGCTGCCACTAATAGGGATGGACTGCACGAAGTTGTGACCGTATAGACGCAGCAGGCACAATCGAGAAGCCTGACGCAGAGTTAAATCAATAGGAGATAAATGACCATGGAATCATCTAAAGGCCAGGAAGAGAGGACCTCAATTCTTCTGGTAGAGGACGAAGAGGCTCATGCCCTGCTGATCAAATGGATATTTGAAGAGGATGCCAATGGCTGGAAGGTCGATCATGTCGACTCCATTGAGAAGGCCAGGAGATGGATAGCAGACCATAATGGCCAGGATTTTTTAGTTGTATCAGATTACCGCCTTCCAGACGGGACGGGGCTTGATCTGACATCGGGAGCACAGCGTCCCGAAGAGATGAAGTTCCCGTTCATACTTGTAACTGGAGTTGGATCTGAGAAGCTGGCAGTCAAGTCCATGAAATCAGGTGCCATGGACTATGTGGTGAAGGGAGACGACCTCCACCAGCTCCCGGAGATGGCCAGGAAGATCAGGCAGGACTGGAGACAGATCATAGAGCGCAGGCAGGCTGAGAGGGACCTGGTAGAGTACATCAACGGCCTTGAGGAGTCAAGCGCCAATCCCGAAGAGTTCATGGATAAGATGGCACAGTACCTGGAGAGGTCGCTTACCTATGACCACGAGTCAAATGAGGAGTTCATAAAAAGGTTCAGGAATAAGGTGCTCCTCCAGGGACGCGATGCCGGAGGAAGCATGCACTCGACCGCGAGCCTGGACCTGCTCTCTAAAGAGGGACTGGACGGGGCCATGATGATGGTGGAGATGGAGCTTTCCAAGGATATTGCCAACTGGGAGGCCTGGTCCGCCAAGGCGGATATACTCTACCTCCAGGAGAAATATTTCGAATCACTCAATGCCTGCAATAAGGCCTTAGAGCTGAACAGTACTGAGAATGCCCTGGGCTGGAACACCAAAGGCAATGTGCTCTACAGGCTTGATAGGTATGACCAGGCCATAGAATGCTATAACCGGGCCATAGAGATTTCGCCCCTGTTCCCAAAATCATGGTATAACAAGAAGATGGCTCTCGAAGTTCAGCTCAAGAAATCCATGAAGAAGGTGTCTGTCAGAAATAGCTCAAAAGATGATGGCTCAGGAGACAGCAAGCGCTCCCGTGGAGGAGACGGCTCAGGCGGCAAAAAGGGCGACGGCAGAGATGATGGCCGGTTTGGGGGACCTCTGGGCGACGGGTCGCTACGCGTAGGCGTTGGCAGGGTGAAGTGATACCTCCCAAACCAGATCATCAGGTCCATCCTCTCAGCAGTCAGGAGGTAAAAGGCGGCCAGGCCTGGGCGATCCTTCTGGCCCCCCGGCCGACGATCTCCCGGCCGGCAATCATCTTTCCCTGGCAGTAGTAGCGTGCTATGCACCTCCTGAGGCCAAGGTCATCGGCAGGCACGGCATCTAACGATAGAAGGTTCAGGCAGTATAGTCGACTACAACCCTGCTGGCACAGACCTTCCCTACGAACTCCGCGATCTTGACATGCTCGGGGTGCTTTTGATATCTGAACAGGTCGTCTTTGCTATCGAACTCTGAGCACAGCACCAGGTCATAAGAGAAAGCCGTATTGAGGACGTCCTGGCCCACATCAAAAGACCTGATCTCAGGGATCATTCCAACCAAAGACCCAAGACCAGACTTCAACTTATTAAGATTCTCAGATTTATCTGCGCCCTCAGCCGATTCCTTCATCTTGAACATGACTATGTGCCTTATCATCCCTCAGACCACCATGATTTTTGGTGATCATAGAGGTTAATAATGTTTCGCTATGAGATCGAGCGCCAATAGCCACATCATACACATATTCTGGCATCTAAGGTCCGTTTTTATAGCGCCTCAAAGCTTCAGCCCTGCTGCTTGTGGAGGGGGCAGGAAAATTATCTCGCCCCACCTCCGCCACCTCCAAATCCACCTCCGCCACCAAATCCGCCGCCACCTCCGCTAAAGCCCCCTCCAGAGCTTGAAGTGGCCAATGGAGTGGTCATCCCGTAGACGTGCCCGAAGTAGACAGGCATATAGACCACTGCAGGGGCCTCTGGAATATGGACGTTCAGCTTCTCCATGGCCTCGGCCACCTTCTTGCCGACACCCAGGGCCGTGCCATATACCAGCCACTCCTTCCAGATTGCCAGGTCATCAGGTGCATACTTCTGAATGGCTGCAAAGTCTGAGAGGAACGTGCGGAATGCGTCCCACTCCAGCTTCTCCTTGTACAGGTCATCCCTCCATCTGCCAAAGAGCGCAGAAGGCGCAAAGACCGGTGGCACGGACTGTGCCAGTATCACAAGCGATGCCATGAAGCCCGTGAAGAGCTGGGGGTAGATGCTGCCCTGGCTGAAATAGAGGAAGGCCGTGGCCAGCACCATGATCAGGGTGAGCACAGTCAGCGCCGCAGCCTTTGGCCTCCCGCTGGAGACGAACTCACCAGAGATGCTCTTGTCAGCACCCCTTAGAAGATCGTTCATCTCATCCCTGATCAGGTTCAAGCGCACTGCAGACCTGCCGCCAAGCCTGGAAGAATCCCTGAGACTTTTGATATCGTGCTCGAAGGCGTCAGCATCAAAGATGCCATTTATTGAGTGGTCTTCCAGGAAAGATATCACCTTTCTCTCATAGCTGTCGCCTGAGGCATCGATGCCCTTTAGAAGCCTGATTCTAAGGCCGCCTTCTGACTCAATGTCCAGGACCCCGCGACGGCTGAGGTCCAGCAGTGTAGCAAAGAACCCATCCTGGTCGAAGTCGAAGGCATCTCCCTTGAAGACCTGGTTGACGACCCAGGGCTTCCTCTTGCCTGGCACATAGCTCAGGAACTTTGGAACAGTGAAGCGCTTCTCACGGCCGTACAGGTAGTAAAGGAGCAGGACTGCCGCAGGGAAGATAAGCATCAGATACTTCAGAGCCAAAGCCATGTTAGAGAAGAGGCTGTAGCTGCCGTAGTAGGCCGAGTTTGCAGAGAGGGTCTTTTCCTCAACATCGGCCACCCGGCTCTGGAACCCCGGCATGAGCGAGGCCGCCTCTGGACCCATCAGCATCTCCACCTCCAGGAGCTCATTTTCAGGGCTGCTTCCAGTCATTATCCAGGAATCGCCCTCTTTCCTCAGATCCATTGGCGGGCGTGAGAAGACCCTGGTTATGGCACCGGTGGGGTCGTGGATGGCTACAGTCACCTGGCGATAGAGCAGGTGCTGGTCAGCCAGCTTGAGGTTTAAGTGGCAGCTGGTCTGGTCGCATTCAAGAGGGGGATGGAGCAGGAATGAATAGTTGATCTCATACCTGCCGGCATTGAACCTGCCTGGACTTATACATCCGGCCTCGTTATTCAAAGCGAGCTGGCCTATATCGCCTGCATATGCAGACGAGTCAGCAGGCCGGGCCTCAGTGCCTATGGTCCTCACATTGCCCTGCCAGTCCTTGGCATAGGCCACAGTTCCAGGTGGCGGGCTTATGTCCCTGATCTCTATATAGGGGCTGCCAAGAGCCGTGAAGGAGAGAGGGACCTGCCAGTTCCGATACAGCATCCTGTAGCTTTCGGCCTGGTTGATCTGGTAGGCGAACCTCTCCTGGAGAGTGCCGTTTAAGTAGAGGTCGGCCCTGTAGCGGTCCACATATATATCCCCAACAGTAGGGCCGCCAGATAAGAGAAAAGATCCGCCAAGGCCAATAAGCAGTGCCAGTGCCACAAGGACGGCGATCTGCCTGTGCTCATTCACTCCCAGCTCACCTTTGGCCTCTTTGGCTCAAGCTCATCATCAGTCTTGAGGTAGCCCATCCTCCGAAGCTCGTCCTCTTCGAAGTTCAGATAATCCATCTTCCTCATCCGGGCAATGCCGGCTATGAACCTGGACGGGATGGAATCGATCATTGTGTTGAACTCCTGCACTATGTTGTTGTATGTGTACCTGTGCCTTGAGATCTCGTCCTCCACATCCCTGATGGCGTTCATGGTGGTCACAACAGTCTCAGAGGTCTTCAGGTTTGGATAGCTCTCGGCCACTGCCAGGACGTTCCCAACCAGGCCCCTGCTGGCACCGTTTATCCTGGCCAGGTCTTCCGGGCCGGCGCTGGACAGGTTAGTCCTCATGCTTGTGATCTTCTCCAGAGTAGATCGCTCGAACTGGGCATAGCTCTTGACTGAGTCCACGAGCTGCTCTATCATATCCAGGCGCTTCTTCATAGCCACCCTGATCTGAGATAGGGTAGCATCAGCGCCGTTCTTGAGGCTCTGAAGCCTGTTGTAAGTGATTACGAAATAAAAGCCAAGGACTGCGACCAGCCCGACCAGGACCAGAAGAGGTATTGATGAGGCCATGCCTAAATCTTGTATCTCACGCCATAAATAGTTAGCCTGGCATGGCCCGGCGCAGTTATGCGCCATATCTCAAGGCCAATTTCCAGGAATGAAACTGAATCTCTGCCTCCTTTGAGGTCAACGCACCCTGCGTGTCTCCTGCTATCCGTATGGGCCGTATTTGCTCTGCAGCATCAGAGCCTTGAGGTTGGGTAGAGGTTATGATAATGGTCTTTGATTTATCTCATGGGCGGCCAGATAAATGATGCCAGGACGAGCACATTCCATACTGAAAACTGGAGAAATGATGATAGAGAGTCATTGAGCAATATCGCACTCATTGTCAATCAGCCCCTGAAGGGACATCCATAATCTTTTAATAGTATGTAGAACGATATTTCGCCACATGAGGTCTCTCCTGGCGACCACCCTCCTAATATTGCTGCTATCTGTTATAAGCACTTGTGAGAACGTCACAATCATAGGCGGCGAGAATGTAATTGCTGATAACACCACAACGATAGGAAACTCTCACGCGCCTGCATACCGCATAGATGGAAGGTCACATACCATAACCGAGTATAGAGACCCCAGCAAGTACAAAGCTCCTGAAGTCCCGATAGTTGTACCCAGCTCGAACAATACCAGCAAAGAGAACCTCAATCCTGGCTATGTCACCACAGAGGTATCATCTGTGGTATTTACTCACACAGGGCTTGCCAACGGGACTGGCACCTACAGCGAATGGAGGTCCATGAAAGACATAGAGGGGGCAAAGGTCAAGCAGTCCTCCTATACCAATGGAGGAGAGCTTTATGAAGAGAGGGAGGATATCTTTGTAAGTGATTACAGCGATGCGGGAAGTGTAAGGGAGCTCTATACCAGGAACTATTTGAGCTTCCAGGGAGGCACCTATAACGAAAGAGAGTGCTACCGGCCTGATGAGGGGCTGATATACAACACATTCCGGGTGGGAGAAATAGTAAAGGAATCCAGGTATCTGAACCTGGTAACTCACATCCTGCCAGACAAGTATAACCCCTATGTATCCCTGGAGACCAAGAACAGCTCTGCTGAATACCGCATAAACACCCGCTTCCTCGGACACAGTATTCTCAAGACTCGCTTCACAAACAACACAGAGATCTCAGAGGAGTATGTGGGCTTGTTCAATATAGACAGGACCATATCCAGCTTTAACAGGAGCAGGAACCTTTCGCTGCAGGATACCTGGCTGCCCTGCTGCCAGGTTTTATATTAGTAAGGTACCCGCCCCCGAAAGGGAGCGGGCATTAAGTAGCCCTATTGGTAGTGTTTGGCACCCAAAATAACCAAGCAAAATCTTGAGCCATGCTCAAACTTCTGGCTCATACAGCTGAAAATATGAGCGCAGCAGATTGACATGGTATAGTATCGGTATGCAGGAGAAAATAATAGGCACGGCTTTCGCCCCTCTAAAGAGAGGGGCATCCTGCCTGCCCAAACATACTGTATTCTTAACTGTGACTCTGCTCGTATGTGCCTATGGTCCTGGACCAGGCCTCATAGGGATTGGATGCAGTGCTCACATTGAACGGCCGTATTGCCCTGATGTGCCCTATTGGATTGGCGCTGATAAATCCGCTTTCAAGGACATTGTGAGTCTCGACATGAGTGGCATGGGCATCTATGTATGAGGAGTGATTTAGCGAGTGATTGAGCCCACTGGTGAACCCTGCCATATTGGTCATGACTTCATCTCTGACCTCCATAGACCCAAATCCAGAGGGGCCTATATGAGTTCCGGCAGTAGCATTGGCCTTTTTGGTGGCCTCGGCATAGGTCTCCAGGCTCATGTTTCCACTTGACTTGACCAGGATTCCTGTGCTCAGCAGATCGGTGTTAAGCAGTATCCTGCCAAAGGTCATGGCGCTGGAGTTGGCATCTTTTACAGTGACATTGGAGATCAGATCGCTCAGGTTGCCCCACTGTACAAGCTGCCGACTTGAGTTCTGCCTGATAACAGAGCCCCAGATGGCATCAGTGATTATGGTACTGGCATACGTCCTTGGAGATGACGATGACTGGGTGCCGGATGTGTAGCATGCAGGGCCTCCCGAGATTGTGAAGTTGTTTAACTCAGTATTTGCCGAGGATTGCACTATGGCAGAGGCATCGGCAGAGTCGCCTGCGCCATTTGACTCCACATACCCCTGCATAGTGCCGCTTGCAGAGGATGCCACATTCTCATTGGAGAGGAACGCCTTCACGCCTGTGAAGTCCGGGCCCCAGGCCCCGCCCTGGGCCAAGCCTGAAGAGCTCACATTCACCTTTCCACGACCTATTGAGGATGCATAGGCGTTTATCCGGCTATTGCTGCTTGACACCACTGCCTTGTCGATATTTTGCCACATGCGCGAGTCTGTATGCATGCCGTTTGGAGATCCGCCCGTGCTCACAAGAGAATCCGCTGAGAGGCTCTGCATCTTGAGATCGCTCGTCCCTGATGCCAGACCCCAGACCTGGGACGGCGTCCCGGACCGGGTCACTCCATAGATTGCAGAGCCTGATGCATGGGAATCTCCTGTGCCCGCGCCGTACATATAGCCCTCAGTCAGTATATCTGCAGACCCAAACAGATCATAGCTTCCCCGACCAGTAGATAGGCCCGCAGCAGTCGCTCCTATGAAGGACCGGACCATCGCCGAGCCGCTGCTGAGATCCAGGCTGGAGCTGACAGTTCCATTATATCCTGCCAATAGCACATATCCTCCAAGAGGCAGGCTCAGGTTCTGGCCCCCTGTCTTCTGATCTGAGAAGCGTCCATTCCCAAATACAGAGGAGGTAGAGGTTATGCCCAAAGTTACCGAAGGGTCGCTGGAGTCACAGTCGAGCTGGCTCAGGCCGTAAGCTGTGCCTGAGCCATCACCCACTGCGTTCCAGCCCCCCGTTAACACTATTTCACCATATGCGCTTGTGGAGAGGAATAGTGTACAAGCCAGGACTAAAAGTCTTATCAACATAGTATAGGCACTCTCCTTAATAGATATTAATGTTGCTAAAAGATACACAGCCGCCTGATATAACTAAACTCGATACAGATGGCCATATCTAGAAGAACAAAGTTTATGAGTCATGGTTTGAAAAAAATGGGATGAATTGGGCTACTCATTAGACTTGAGGAAGCTCAATGTCCAGACCCTGTTGGCGCCCTGGGTGAATGATTTCTCGTAATTGACGTCCTCAGTGATTCCATCGCCTGAGGTCGCGCCCAGGACTGCTGAAATCTTGGTTGGTAGGGATTGTGCCCATATATGTAGCTGATTATGTCCTGGCCCCTGATATCTATGAATCGAGTTTCAGACGGACTCATGGCCTCAGCCCTCATATCCCTGACGTGCTCCTCGATCCTGGACAGGTCTGATGCGATGCCGCTCTTGGGACCGTAGTTGGCGACATCGCTTCCTACGGATGATGTGGAGTTGCTGCCATCGCAGGTGGCATGCTCCTCCAGTGTGGCGCGGGACCAGATATTGGAGACGCTCTTAAGCTGCCCGTGAGACTGCATATTGGCTATCGTGCCATACTCAAAGGCATACTTCTGAGAGGTCCTCAGATCACTGGCATCTGATCTGAAGTAGGCATTATATATTGCAGCATTGGCCTTGGCCAGAGTGGTCGGGCTGTTTAGATCACCTCTCTTGACTGCAGTGTAGATCTCAGCCTTGTTGTTGGCACGATCAATGCCCGTGCCAAAGTTGTGATTGGCTTCTGTTGTCAGGAGTCCGTTTGAGGTAGAGGCATCATTGGCTGCAAAGGCGCTGGCATCGGCGGGGATGTAGCTTGATCTGACCTGGGTCTGGGCGTTGTAGCCGCTTGGCGAGGGTGCGGACCCATCCCAGGCATTGCTGATGGCACTGGCCTCAATTTTAGAGCATTTGGACAGGCAGGACTGGAGAAGATCTTGGCCTCAGCAGAGGCCATGCCCTGGTTGGAGGACTTCTCAGCGCCGAGCTTGAAGCTGCCGCTGAAGTTGGCATCCATAGTGTACTGATCGCCATTAAGAACGTGGGATGCACTGGAAGTGCCGGACCTTGACATTAGAGCCTTTACAGAGCCCTGGCTTCCAGAAGGTATCTTCAATAAAACCAGTGTGCCTGTGGTGAGGGTGGCTGCTATGCCATCATTTTGCCAGTCGTCATAGCTGGTCTCAGCAACGAAGTTGTTATCTCCTATGACCTCGCCAGACCCTCCGCCGTACACATCTATGCAGCTGGATCCAGGCGGACAGGCAGCCATCGCGGCCATAAGACAGATCAGTATTGTCGCTATGGCCAGAATACTCGCCGTTGAAATCTTCATACCATAGTACCCTCCTCTGGGATCTATAGCTCAAGATCTGTATATGACATAGATAGATATGAACTAAATACTAATACTGAAAGTATTCGCTATGAATATTCTCTTGGATCAGATATCGATGAACCCGGGCTGTAACTTCAGGACGTAAAAAGGCAATCTTGCTATACAGTAAATAAGCCAAGGGCACTGGAGAAAAAAAGAAAAATAAGGGAGGGAGGAGGCAGTTTTAGTCGTTTTTCTCCAGGAAGACAAGCTTCCAGATGTTGTTGACTCCTACCTTTTGGGTCTGGGTGTAGGCGACTGCTGTGGTGGCGCCATTGGCGCTGGTGGTTATGCCGCTGATGATTGCCTGGTTAGCGGGTGCAGAAGGTGTGCCTGTGGTGCCGGTTATCTTGCTGTCTACATCTTTGGATACTATGTTGACGAAGCGGGTCTCAGACGGGCTCTTGGCCTCAGCTCTCAGGTTATTGGCGAGCTCATGGGCCTCGGAGAAGTCTGTGGCGTAGCCGGTCTTTGGTCCGTAGTTGGCGACATCATTGGTTATCAGGGCGTTGGAGTTGGCGCCGTTGCGCTTGGCGGTCAGCTGTAAGGTAGCCCTGCTCCATATATTGGATACCTTGCCGAGCTGTCCTGCAGCATTCAGATCTGCTATGGTGGCGCGCTCGAAGGCATACTTGTTGGAGGTCTTAAGGTTGCGGCCATCTGCTGCGAAGTAGGCATTATCAAAGTCGACTGCAGCTTTGGCGTATGTGCCGGGGGTGTTCAGGTCAGATCTTACGACTGCCTGGTAGACCTCAGCCTTGTTGTAGGCCTTATTTGCGTTTGTATCCTGGTTGTTCATGGCCTCAGAGTGCAGGAGACCGCTTGCCTTGGCGTTATCATTGGCTGCGAAGGCATACGCGCTGGCATCGAGGTCATCAGCGCGGACTAGTGACTGAGCATTCCACTTTGTGCTTCCCAGTGGAGCGGATCCATCTCTGGCCCTGCTGGCAGCAGATGCGTAGTATATATCGCCGGTTATGGCGCTCCTTCCGCTCTTGCCTCTGGTGGCAGAGACATCCAGCTTGATATCGCTGGCGGAATTGCTCACGTAGTTATTGGCGTTAGAGTATGTGGTGATCAATGCATTGCCGATCTTGGTGCCGCTTGGTGCCTTGGGCTCGCAGTATGTGCAGCAGTCTGGGCACTCGGCGTTGCAGGTCTGGAGAGCTACCTTTCTTACAGATACCTCGCCTGAAACCTCCTTGTTCACATTGGGGCAGGTTGGGCAGTTATGGACTGCTCTGTAGGATGCTGCGGCGTCTTTGACTATGGCGTAGGTGCCGCCAGTTCCAGTGCTCTTTGTGTAGGCATTGATGGTTGCCTCACCAGAGAGGAGGTTCTTCTTGCAGGTTGGGCAGGTGTCTGGGTTGACGAAGCCGTTATCTACTGCGGCCTTGGAGAAGATCTTGGCCGATGCGATCTCGACGCCCTCAGTGGAGGTCTTCTCAGCACCCAGCTTGATCATTCCGTTGAAGGCAGTCTGCAGAAGGTACTGCTCACCATTCAGGGTTGGGTTGGTGCTCTGGTAGCCTTCCCTGTCAAAAGCGAGCTTTACAATGCCCTGGCTTCCGGCGGGGATCTTTATCTGAGCATCCACACCATTAGTGAGCGTGGCTTTGATTCCATCATTGTACAGATCGTCCAGGCTGTTCTCTGTGACGAAGTTGTCATCTCCAATGATCTCTCCATCTCCGCCGTCGTACACATCTATACAGTTGCCGACTCCGGGCGGACATTCTGCCAATGCAGTCGATGCCACTACCAGGCAGACCAGCATTGCTACTAGTGCTATTATCGAACTCTTCATACCTAAATCCCCTCCTTTGGGATTTACAACCCCACTTTTGTCCTGAAGAGAGATAAATACAAACTAATTATTATTACGTAGAGTATTTTAGTATGTGAGATAATTACATTTTTTAATAAGCCTGGTATCTAATTAGCTCTTCTTTAAAGGGATAAGTAACATGCCACCTTACCTGTCGACCGTAATCAATCAGAATTGATCCAAGAAGAGATATAGATAGCCTATATAAAACAAAATAATCGATATAATGGCGAATAATGTAGTGTTAATACATTTAAACATGATCTTATGCAAAACAAACATTTTCAATAATCCTAATAAAGTGATTTGATGAAGATCACAGCATCGAGCAGAGAGGCACTTCCAAGAGTTAATTTTAATAATAAGCCAGATAGCTTATCTGTATAATCCTATAATGGCCATGAGCCGTCAAGCCATTAGGAAAAATGGAAACTATGCCACCCAAAATATCACCATAAGAGAATCATATCCAGGCATGGACCACACTAATTACACATTGCCCCAAGCTATTAGCACCATGCCGCGATGAAGGCAGAGATAGGGATGAGACTCAAGGTCATAGCAGCGACCGCATATGCCTGGGCATTATTCCACGATATATGTGAAGTACCATTGTTCTGCATCAATTGCATGGGAGACATAACTTCATATTAAAAAATCTCTTGTTGGCATCAACCTCACGTCCAACCTGCCGACTATACTCCAAGAGTCCATATTCCTCAAGAGATAGCATTTCCTAACCAGGGTGCTACCAGATCACCAACTACCAATAGCTAGCTATGAGAAGGCATGTCGCTGTGTCAAGCATAGAGCTATAATACTGATCGCAGTTATCAAGCGGATACATCGGCATATCTAAAAGCGCTGATGCTCAAATTTTCGGAATACAGGCACATTTGAAATCATCATGCCCGTTAAAGCCTAAGCAAGCCAGACATCATAGAGATTTAAGCTTAAGAGGAGTAGAATATATTCCATATGGCTCGAACTGTAAACGACCTGGACATGGAGACGTGGTCTGAGATCATAGATGATAAGAGATCAAATCCAGATAGAGCGAGGGTCATGCTGAGATCGCATACAGAATGGCTGGGTAGAGCCAAATCCCGCACAAGTATATCGACCTCTTATGGAAAAGTCTTCACTGTAGATGGAGATGAGCCGCCATCTCTGCTGGGAGAGGGCCTGGCCCCAAAAGCTGTGGAGTACCTGCTCCATGCCCTGGGCGCCTGTCTGGTGGTAGGCATTGCCTACAATGCAGCTGCCAGAGGTATAGATGTACAGCATGCCGAGATAGACCTGGAGGGAGATATAGACCTGCAGGGCTTTCTTGGCATCTCCTCAGAGGTCAGGCCCGGGTACCAGGCGATGCGTCTGAAGTGCCGGGTCGAAGCACGTGCCTCTGAGGAGGAGATAAAGGATCTGTGGACATATGTCCAGAGAACTTCGCCAGTCCTGGATGCCATGAGCAAAGGCGTGCCAATATCGACCTCACTAGAGGTCAAGACGCGAGATGCAAATAGATCATACATGGCTTAGATGAGGCGTGAAGTTTTATCTGGTGATACTTTGAAGATCAGTTACAGAACCCCCGTTATACCGGCTATTCATCAACATAGAAGGGCATGGCATAGAGAGGGATATAGTACAGATAGATAGGAAAGGGGATATCTTAAAAAAGGTAAGAGGCACGATCGATCACTGGCTGAAGTATGACTTAGCCTCATAAGTTATGGTACTTATCTCCTGTTTCGGTGTCGTCACTGAAGTGACTGCTGGCCCTATCAAGGTGTGCTTAGAGCCGCGATGATCATCAAAGGCCGGGCTGGAGATCTGCGTGATTGTGACCTTTCCCCAGGGGTTGCTGCCTTTTCCGGTTATAAAGCTTAGGATGTTCTTATCTGCCAAATATACTGAGGCTATATCCGCATCATCCTGGGCTGTAACACGCTGGCCGCGCAAATGCTCTTCAGCGCTTGAGATGTCTGCAGAGCCGGCTGTCTTCACAGGCCCGTGATTGACTATCTGGTTCGAGATATCAGCCAGATAGACCTCAGGGACTGAGTCATCGCGGGCATCGTACAGGCTGCGCAAAGTTGCAGATATGCTGTTGTCTCCGCTCCAGACACCTCTAGCGCTGATGTCAGACCTCATATCTATCGATTTGGCTCTCGATTCTGCGAAGGTTACGGCCGGAATCACTATGTTGTTTCTCGAGATGGCTTTAAATGAGCTGTCTTTTATGACCGCCTTTGCATCGGCTTCGGCCTTGGAACTGCTGGAATCTTTCCTGACCACAGACACCTTCGTCCCGGCAGTGCTCAACGCCTCATTGAAGCCATCGCCCTCCACTGTATTGGTGGCCCGAGTGCTGAGCATACTCGACTGTGAGGCCATGTCGCCTGGCAGATATGCATCCGACGACCCATACAGAGATCCGCTGACCTGGGCAAAGACATTCTCATTTGTGCCGCCCTTCTTTTCCAGGATATCAGGGGTACTTCCATCCCAGGCACCGGCCTTGGCACTGCCCTCTGCAGATCCATCCATAGAGCTTATGCAGCCGCGGTTCTGCCCTGAGGCTGACATGCTTGTGTCCATTCTAGAACTTGAGATGCTGCCGGCCTCATCTGCCTGAGATCTGGCTGTGATGTGAGCATTCCCGCTAACCTTGCCACCATAATTTGAAGACGTCAGCTTAATAGTTCCCTTGGCTTCTCCATATACCTCTTCAACCGGACCCCAGACAGAGAATGATTCAGTCTGCTTCACGTCATATTTGGTGCTTCCACTGGCCATTGCATAGGTCTCGCCAGATCCAGTATTAGAGGTAGCAGCCTCGATAGTTGCAAGGCCATTTAGAGAATTGGTCTCTCCATTGGCATAGACCTTTGAGCTGAGCTGTGCAGAGGATGATGCCACGCCTTCATCAGAGGTCTTCCTGACCCCCACCTTGGCCCAGCCGTTATAGCTGGCATCCAAGAGATATGAATTGCCGCCAGACGCACTGAGAGTCATAGGAATATCTTTGACCTTGGACCAGTGAGAGTATGCAAAGCCCTGTACGCCCTTAGGGATCATTGCACTGGCTGTGATACCAGTTATGAACCCCAGCTCATCATCGTTCGTCACATCAGTGGTGATAAAAGCACCGCCGGATATCGATCCACCAGGTGAGGTCATAGCGTTGTTTGACCCGCCCCAAATCGGAATACTAGTTCCCATTGCAGGCACTGTAACTATAAGACAGGCTAGCAATACCACAAATTCTATACGCTTTGTCATGTATAAGCTCCCCTCCTTGGGTTTATACTAGCAAAAGTTATCTTGACACTTAATTAAGAAGACAGAAAACAGATTAAGAATTTGATATAAGAGCCCGATATATTCAAAAATTATAAATGTGCTGCAGATAAGATATTCATTCGCCGACTAACGATGCCGGAAGGTGAAAAGAGGTATGCACGAGCAAGAATGGGGAAGCATGGGAATGCACGGTGGAATGGGCCATGCCATGGGCGGGGAGATGATGATGAAGATGATGGTGTGGAAAAGCCTAAACCCAGAACAGCAGAGGGCTTTGATACTTCGCGCTATAGATATCAAGATCAGGAAGAAAGAGCTCATGGTCTACTTCATGCAGGAAAAGGTCAAGCTGATGCAGGAGAAGATCAATTTGTACCGCATGGCCAGAGATATGATGGCGGGCGGTATGGGAGGCATGGGCGGACCCGGGTTCCGCTAAGCTCGGCCTCCTCAAAAGCCAAATTAACGAGTGAAGGAGATTATATTTATCCAAAGACAGTAAATATACTGATTAGTTGGAGCGTTAGTTATGAACAATTCAGATCAACATCTGGGCTTGGTTAAGGAGGGAAAGTTTATGCTTCTTACCCCTGAGTCCTATAAAGGAAAAGTCGTGAGTGTGACTGAGGACAGCATGGTGGTAGGAAGGCAGATCCAAGAGATAGATCTTGGGGAGTATGAAGGCACTGCAATTATGATAGAGGGAGAGTACAGAGGAGATTGGATATACGCAGCACATATTATTGATCAGGCGGGGCCGATTCTGACTGCATTGGTTCAAAAAGCATACAATAAGTAGGCCATGAATAAAAAAACAGTCTAGATAGGGTACCTGCGATATATCACCAACAACAGTGTGAGTATAAATGGGAATGCACAACTGGTTATCCGCCTGATATGAGTGCAGAGTAAATCTGCCAGAGTCCTGCAAGCACCATGCTAATCAGAGCAAAGGTTAGCAGAGTCGGCATGCTTCCGCGAATTACTTTTGGGTCGGCATTCTTGCATGGCAATATCAAAGCATCTTCAATGGCATCCCGCTCGCTCAGAACGTCGACCTTGATCTTGTGCGTCTCGTCTGTCCTGGCTACAGAGCCCATGCAGCCTCATGCATAGGCTCTGTCAGGATTAATGCGCAAGTCTCTAGATTATCCCTTGGATACTCCTAGAGGTATCAGCTTTGCCACCTTTGTAGCAATACCCAGATCGTGTACTACATCCACCACTTCGTTGGACGGCTTGTATACCTGCGGCGCCTCCTCTGCCAGCATCGCCGGGTGGGTGGCCCTGACAGTCACCCCTTGCTTGGACAGCGCAGATTTGATGTCCTGGCCCGCATAGGTCCTCTTGGCCTCGCTCCTGCTCATTATCCTCCCAGCCCCATGGCAGGCAGATCCAAAGGTCACATCCAAGGCATGATCTTTCCCGCATAGCACATAGGACGGAGTGCCCATGCTTCCAGGGATCAGCACAGGCTGGCCAACGTCCCTGTATGCGGCAGGCACCTCAGGCCTGCTCGGCCCAAAGGCCCTTGTGGCGCCTTTCCTGTGAACATAGAGCCTCTTCCTGGACCCGTCCACCTGATGCTCCTCTATCTTGCACACATTGTGGGCCACGTCGTAGATCAGGTCGAGCTCAGCCTCAGGGAAGTACTTGGTGAAGACCTCTCTAGTCCAGTGGGCGATTATGTGGCGATTGGCCCAGGCGTAGTTGGCTGCACAGACCATGGCTCCAAAGTAGTGGTTGGCCTCAGGGCTGCCTATTGGAGCACAGGCCAGCTGCTTATCTGGTATGTCTATGCAGTACTTGTTGACTGCCTGGCTTAGCACCTCCAGGTGATCTGTGCAGATCTGGTGGCCGGCACCTCTAGACCCGCAGTGGATCATGACGGTTATCTGGCCAGGGTAGAGGCCAAAGAGCTTGGCCTTCTCCTCGTCATAAATCTCCTCCACCCTCTGAACCTCCAGGAAGTGGTTTCCGCTGCCAAGCGTTCCAAACTGAGGGCGGCCGCGCTTGCGGGCCTTGATGCTCACCTGCGCAGGGTCTGCCCCGTTCATAGAGCCGTTCTCCTCGCAGTAGGCAAGGTCGCGTTCCACTCCAAATCCCTGACCCACCGCCCACTTGGCACCGTGCAGGAATGCCTCGGTAAGCTCTTGATCAGATACGCTCAGCCGGCCTTTAGCCCCAACTCCTGAGGGCACTGCATTGAAGAGTGTCTCAACCAGGGTGGACATCATCGGCTGAACATCCTTGGCGTCCAGGTTGGACCGCAGCAGCCTCACTCCGCAGTTTATGTCGAAGCCCACTCCACCGGGGCTGATTATGCCGTCATCCTCACGGAAGGCAGCCACGCCGCCTATAGGAAAACCATAGCCCAAATGTGCGTCTGGCATGGCCATGGAGTACTTCTCTATGCCTGAGAGTGTGGCAACGTTTGCAACCTGATCTATCGTCCCGGGCTCGACCTGCTCCATGAGGCTCTGGGAAACGAAGATCCTGCCCGGGACCCTCATACCAGGGCGGTGTGTCATTGGAACTTCATATATATCTTCGCTGATTTTAGTTAGCATCAATTCACCTGTATCTCAAACATCTAGTACTACTTGTAAACACCACAGGTCGTTCTTCTTTACTTCAAACTCGTGACGGGTCACGGCCTTGACCTCATCCTCAAAGGCATGTCTGGTCGGGTCAGTCCTCTCTCCACCTATGGTTGCCTTAAGCCACCATTCGCCGTTGTGCGAAACATTCACATCGAATGTCGAGAAGACCGCAGTCTCGGTCTCAAACAGGAATACTATCTCTGAGAGCCAGTTGTAAGCGAGCTGCTCGAGGTCACGGGCCTTAAGCTCCACATCCCAGGCCTCCTTGGCCTGGACTGTGGATGTGTCCATCATGGCATTGAAGAGGGCCAGGGCAGCATTCTGCAGCATCTCTTCCACAGTGCTGCCATAAGCGCGAAACTTCACATCAGCAGTGTGCTCCAGATACTCGTAGGGCTTCATCCTACCATATTATAGGCCTGAGGTGGCTATTAAATGGTTGCCCGCCCAAGCTTCTTAGATCTATATCACCTCATCAAAATGATGTGCTAGATCTCCAATCCCCGTGTGAGGCCTGCATCCGCTGCCAGCTTGCAGGCATCTCCAAACTCACTGGCAGTGATGCACCTGGAAAGCTCCGGGCACGCTTCTGCCTCATGGGCAGGACGGTACTGGGCCATGACATTGAGGTAGGTATTCTTGGACAGCCCTGACAGAAATTCCACCACTTCTTTTGTGCATGCGATGCCCTCTGGAAGCACCAGGTGCCTAACTATTATCCCTCTCACAGCCAGCCCATCCTCTGTGACCAGATCGCCCACCTGGCGGTGCATCTCCTTAATTGCAGCCCTGGCATGCATGGCATAATCCCTGGCATGAGAGTACCTCTGCCCTGCCTGCTCTTCCAGCCCGTCCTCATCCGAGCCATACTTCATGTCGGGCATGTATATGTCCACGATCCCATCCAGGAGCCGTAGGGTCTCCACTGACTCATATCCTCCGCAGTTGTATACCAGTGGAACATTCAGCCCTCTTGCTCTGGCTATGATCAGGGCTTCCAAGATCTGGGGCACGAAATGAGTAGGAGTAACCAGGTTTATGTTGTGGCATCCCATTCTTTGCAGGTGGATCATGATCTTTGCGAGGTCATCAGCTGAGACATTTTCACCAAGATCGTCCTGACTGATCTCGTAGTTCTGGCAGAATATGCAGCCCAGGTTGCACCCTGCAAAGAATATAGCCCCCGACCCACAAGACCCTACCAGAGGCGACTCCTCTCCGAAGTGAGGCGCAAAGCTGGCAATCCTGGCCATGCGGCCGCCTCTGCAGACGCCCTGCAGGCCTTTTAGCCTGTTCACTCCGCAGGCCCGGGGGCAAAGGTCGCAGCTCTCCAGCTTTGCCACTGCCTGCTCTGCTCTCTCCTTTAAGACCTCCAGAGGCATTTGGTTGTAGCTTGCCATATATCCTGCGAGTGTATTTATGCAGCGCTGCTTGTTCTGAGACGATATATGTGTTCCTGTAGATGTTTCAGCTCTGGAAAGCTGGCGATACTTATCGATCGCTGTAATATGAGAACAACGGCTATTATCAGATATCTCTCTATGCGTTTGATTAGGGTATAGATAGTATGCATAGATCTCACCCTAACGTATCTTGGTATATTCATCTGAGATTCATGGCTACAATCTAAGCCGAAAATTTAACATCTAGACTATTGATGCGGTTAGTTATGGAGAAGGTTGAATTATCTTTTCACCCACCACACCCTTTCGCCAATCTCACTCCATATACGCACACGGATATAGCCGGAATTCCGCCACCAAGGCCGTACAATTGATCCACTGCTTTGATGTAGAACCCGTTTCGAGGGCAGCTCCTTCTATTTGGACTGAAATGCTAGGAGAGATGTGTCTATGACCATCGAGCCTTCTATCATGTAGGATTAATCTCAACTCTAAATGCCCTCGGGTTCCTGGCGCCATCAGCTACCTCGAATCGGACTCTATAGCCGCCATGGATAGTGATGCCGGACTCTACATCAGATGAATGAACAGAATACTCTCTTCCATCGTCCCCTTTTATAAGTCCATATCCCTTATGGAGGTCGAAAGATTTTACAGCCCCAGTTTCCATAATTATTACATGTCAACCTATATTATAAATTATTTATGATCTTGGCAGTGAGCATTAGCATCTCGCCTGCAAAACATCGAATCATTCAGTGACTGCTGGCGAAACTGTGGTATCCTCTATCGCGAAAAGCAGCATTCGATTGGTGCATATGGGCAATACAAGCGCTTGATATGGGCACGTCCTCAGACGGGCATATCATAGGTCGCACAGATTGGCATTTTTCCTCTTCAAGCCATTCACTGCTATGTAATAGACTTCTGACTGAGAGGACTTTATAAAATCATGATATAATGCTTATAAGAATCCAAACCAATTAACTGTTTTAATTAAATTGGATAATACATCATCATCAGTAATGGTGGTTAGTTCACATTTATCTGTACACAATACAGATCTAAAGTTAAAGATCACAATTGAGGGACTTTTGGTATGAAAAGCTCAATGATAGGTTTAACATCAATTTTGCTCTGCATCATGCTGCCATCAGTCTCATTGGCAGCCTGTCCACCTGAGAAAAATTGTATAGATATATATGATGGTGGCTCTGGCGAGGTCATAGGAGATGATAACTTCGTGACAGAGACTAGCTATGATGACCTGGCCAACGATGGCATCAAAGCTACGCTCACCAACGGGGCGATGGTTCAGTTGGAGATCCCTGATGGAAGCCAGGGACTTGTAAAGGCTCTAATGTCCAGGGCAGGCACCTCAAGTGCATCTCCTGTGCTGAATGGCGAGCAGTACCTCCTGAATGCAGCCTTCCGTGGCACCTTCAAGCTCGGCGCGGAGAAGACCACCACACAGGGCATAGCTTCTGCAGAGGCAAAGGTCTTCACAAAGGCAGCTGCAGATAATGGATTCACCAATCCAGATGTCGATCCAAATTGGAAGAATGACAAGCTTTTTGGTGAGGCAACAATTGCGGCTAAGACCAGCAGCACTGGTACGGGCGGCACTTATGCCATAGTTGATGGTGCCTCTGCATCCTATAAGGTTATTCATAAGTACCAAAACGGCCTGCAAGCCAATGAGGCGGTTGATGGTGCCTCTTCTGTGAAGCATATTGAAATCAAGACCTGCAATAGTGAGTGCCCTGACTGCTTCAATACATGTGTGCCTGCTGATCCAACAGGCAGCGTGGTTGGGACCGCCTCAATTAGCACCAGCTCAGATGCCAACTACTTCTCCAGCAACTCATATAGTGATATCCAAATGGATGCCACATCAGCCAGGCAGAATAGCGGAAGCAGCGTCATGACTGGCTACATGCTTGAGTCCTTAGCTCTCAGCAATGCCCGGGATGGGTCGGCACCATCGGCCAGTGGCTACAATGTTCAGACTATTATCAGGTCCAAAAATATTGCCGTCAATGCCTATGCATTTGCAGCCAATGATATGGATTCTTCAATGGCACGAATGTGGTCCGAGGCCAGCCATAACCAGGGCGATAGCACCGATAGAGCTTATAGCAAGGCTGAGATCTACACTGCAGTCAAGAGGACCGATATGAACAGCCCTCTTACACTTGCCAAAGCTGATGCCATAGCAAGTGATGTCTACTTCAAGGCAAACGCCCGTGATCTGAGGACCTCCCAGAAGTATGCATTCAACTGCGTCGCCTTAGCCAGTATACAGTCGCATGGGCAATTGAAAAGCGTATCTGATATATGGAACAGAGCTACATTACAGCTGACGGCCATGCGCACGGGCAATGATGCCTTTGCATCCAATAGCGAGGATGTCTCTAACTACGGGCCCAAGAGCGGCAGTGCCTCGGACCTATCTAATGTCGATGCTCATGCCAAGAGTTTGAGGATCGATGCAAAGAGCACAAAGGAGACGCGCTTTATAAGCATGACTGCTAGGGACATTACCTGCTTCATATTTGGCAACACCCCAAACCCTACGCCGATCAAGAATACTAAGGGATTGGCCTTTGGTAGTGGGCTCAAAAAAGATACCAATTCCGATACATCCTTCAAGCAGGGTCCCAACAGGGTATGGATATTGAGTTCCCAGAAGATCAATGATTAATTTCGTCCTTACCGCGTTATATATCGTTCATTGAATAGGAGGAATTGAATAATGCTTTGCGGGAAATGGCTGGCATGCTCATTTGCAATGCTAGCATTTGCAATGCTAGCTCTTATACAAACGGCTTGCAGCATTCAGGTCATTTGTTCCAGTGGCGACATTGCCAGTGAAAGCAGCTCGGTGGCTATGCAAATCGATGCAGCAAAGGATGCTTCAGTACTGAGCGAGATCTCAATTACAAGAGCAGATATCAAGCCTTCGACGAGCATACCAGGCCTAGCCAAGACATTTTCGCAGACACACCAGGTCAGAGACAGATTGGGCAAAACTGCCAAGGTAACCGTGAATGTGGTCAATGCGCCAAATGGCCTTGAATACAGATCAGAACTCCTGCCCAAAGAAGGCGCCTTGAAGACTGATGAAAAACAGGTCTCAGCAGAGCAATGGCTAACTGTTCCAAAGGCAGACTCTATCAAATGCTCTGCTGCTGCATCTTATATGACACTCTCAGCAGACGTGAGTATCGAAGAAAACAAGGGCAAGTTGGCAGGCGATTATGTGACTTTGACAGGATATGATTGTAAAGCCACAGCCTCAGCCAAAGACATAACTGCACATCAGACCGCAACCTCTGGCTCAGGAAGCTCTATAAAAATATCTAACCATGCCAAAGACAGAAGCGGGGCACTCAGCATAGAAACATCTATCACGGGCACCTCAGGTTCGGTTGGAAGCTTCCAGAATCTGTATGCATCATCCTCAGCAGGAACACCCACTCAGGTAACCCAAAAGGAACATGTTGTGGGTAGATTTACCAGCACTGCCAATTCGGGAAGAAAAAAGATGAGCAGGACATCGAATTACGGCACCACGTACGACCTGATTATGGCGGCCGCCAACGGTGCTCAGCCAAAGGGTGTCATAGGGTATTACGTTAATCCCAGAATGGCTACAGGCACCACAGGTGCGATCCAAGGCGCAGTGAACGCTGCACAATCAGGAGATATCATAAATGCAGCAGCTGGGGCGTACAAAGAGGATGTCAATATTAACAAGGCCATCACCCTGAAAGGATCTGGTAATCCAACTGCTAAGAGCTTCACATTGAACTCTATCATGGGCACAGGTTCTGGAGGTATTACTGCCCCCATAATCAAAGTTAAGTCTACAGCTAAGATCCAAGACGGCGTTACTTTGGCATCAACTGGCGGAACAGTTAATGTTGCTGCTGGAAAATACAGCGAGGAGGTAAACATTAATAAAAAACTGACACTAGTTGGATCTGGTAATCCAACTGCAAATAGGTTCTCATTGACCAAGGGAGCCGTACTAGGAAAAGGGTCTGGTGGTATCACCGCACCAGTGGTGAATATCAATTCTGGAACGAAGATCCAGGATGGCGTGACTCTCTCATCCAAGACAGTCAATGTGGGTCCAGGGCATTATAATGAGAAACTCGTGGTAGACAAGTCTCTTGCAATAACTGGATCTGGCAATAGCCTTACCAGCATCGATGGTTATGAGGCTGGTTCAGTCTTTACTATAGCACCCAGCGCGAAAGTAACTATATCTGGTATGACTATAAAGAATGGCAAAGCCTTTAATGGAGGCGGCATTTATAATTCTGGCATTTTGACGGTATCTAATTGCATCATATCCGGGAACACTGCAGATGATTATGGAGGTGGCGGCGGTGGAATTTTCAATGCTGCCAAAGCTACAATGATAGTGATGGGCAGCACCATATCGTCCAATACAGCTGCCTTTGGAGGAGGCATTGATAACGAGGGCACAGCGACGATACAGGGAGGCAGCACCATCTCAGGAAACTCTGCTGATTTTGGCAGCGGCGGCGGAATTTTCAATGCTGCTAAAGCGACAATGACAGTGACGGGCAGCACCATATCTTCCAACACAGCTACCTTTGGAGGAGGCATCGATAACGAGGGCACAGCGATGATAAAGGGAGGCAGCACCATCTCAGGAAACTCTGCTGATTTTGGCGGAGGAATTTACAATAATGCTGAAGCTATAACCACAGTGACCTACAGCACTGTCTCAGGGAACACCGCTATGTTTGATGGCGGCGGAATTGTCAATAACGATGGCACGTTAAACGTGGACCCGAGCAAAGTCCATGATAACACCCCAAATGACATAGTCGGCTAGTCGTGTCCTCTATGGCTTGGTGGAAGAAGTTCCGCCAAAGCCTAAAAATTTTTAAGATATGCTTAAATATTGAGTGTTTCAATGAAATGTAACATATAGTCTGACAAAATTCCCGAAATCGATATGTTGGACGCCATTTTAATCTAAGAGCGTACTAAATGCCAACTGAATATGAGCGCTCTACGGGGCCACTCATTCTATTCTATGTTCTGCCAGATCATCATCATTGTAGAGATGAGTTATAAGTAGATTGTAAAGTTTATCCATCTCAGACAGGGCTTGGGCTGGAATATTCCTGTATTTGCCGTCTTCATATCCAATGATAAGTTCACCGGCCTTCCTACCATGACCATAAAGAAGTTCAACGATCATGTCGTTTATGACCTTCAATGGTTCAGGGCTATACGGCATCAGTAGAATTTCAATCAATGTGAGATGGATTCTAGCTTCATGGACCACCATTAGGCCTTCTATCAGCCCTATTTCGCCCCATTCTAGCCTATCAGGCAGGCGGCATTTGTAGCCAGTACATACACTGGGTCGGTTACAGTAAATCAAGCATCCGCCTTTTGAGTACTCGCAAGGCAATCTAAGGCATTTGCTCTTGAAGAACTCTTTCTCATCGCCCTGCAAGGGCACGGCATTATACATAACTTGGCAGCACAGACCACAGGAATTACATAGCAGATCCGCAGGCGTTTTAAACATAAAGCCATCCTTCCAAATTGAAGATACGGTATGCTCGGACCTCATATAGTTAGAACTGCCTGTAAGCCTTCCAAGCTATCTATATCTTGGTTCTTTGTTGTCTATTCGGAAGCATCACGAATACATGTGCAGTTTTAATTTCCAGTTATTTTAATGGCACTTTATTATATCGTTTGGATTAATATAGTTATCTTATGTGACCGGGATCAATAGGTTGGCCCCGCCGTATCCCCTCCATCAAAGTTGCTAGATGGCGCCACCATTGATCCTTTCATTTGATCTGTGCCATTAAGCATAGGTCTTCCGCTATGTCCTAGCGTTCACCAAGCACGGTCAGAGTGCATTTAGATCAACCTTAGGGAAGACAGATAATTGTCAGAACTGTATTGGAACAGTGCAGTTATGTGCATCCGGTCAGCTCTGCTAAGCTAATGATATTGGCGGACGATGAATATAGAGGAGGCAAATCATTATTCGCCCACCAGTATCTAACATGTCTGACAAGCCCAGAATCGCCTTTGTACTGTATGCTGCAGGGGATATCTGAACCATGCAAGGTTATGTTATGTGCCTTAAAATAACCTTTCATTTTTCATAATTAGTTCTGAATTTTGTTTTCGCTTTTGTTTCAAATGCATTTTCAGATCTCGTCAATGCTATAGTTCATAGAAATATCGTGAAGATATGCCCTAAATAAATATGCTGCAGATGCAGCAGCAGTCACCTTTCTTTCATCGGAACCGTCTTATAAACGACCTATCTATCCAGCTCTTGAGGGAGTAGATGAGCTTGGTTGGCATGGATATGCACATCTTTCCATAGACGCCAACGGCGCAGTCGCATCCCAGAGATATGAGCGCCACTTGCCCATCAGCGCTGGCCATGACTGAATACTTCTCCATCTTCTGGCCCAAAGCCAGCCTTTCCAGGTTCTTGGCTGTGTGTTTGGCCTGCCGCTCCGCCTCCAAAGCCGTCTTTGTGGCAAGCTTGCCATCGACCTCTATCCAGGCAGCGTCGCCGAGGACGAAGAGCCCATCTCTGGCCTGAAGGTACTGGTCCGTGACTATCCAGCCTCTGTTCTTGGGCAGGTTTAAGCTCTGGATGAACTCGGAGGGCTTGATCCCTGCAGTCCATATGGCCATATCACAGTCCAGAGATGACCCATCTGCAAAGATGATGCTCTCCGTGGTGATCTCGTCAACCCTGGTAGATGTCAGGATATTCACGCCCTTTTTGGAGAGCGCCTTTTCTACCATGTCTGAGGTAGACTCTGAGAATACAGGCAGTATTCTTGTCAGGGCCTCTATGATATAGATGCTCGCGTCCAGGCTCTCTGACAGGACGCATGCCGACTCCACTCCTGTCAGGCCAGAGCCTATGATCATGATCCTCTCCGGGTTCATCTCCTCAAGGAACGCCCTTGCCCTGATGGTTTCCTCCAGTGTGTTTATGGAGAATGTATTTTCAACGCCTTTGATCCCAAAGTAGTTCTGAGCGGCTCCGGTGGCTATGACTGCCATATCATAGTCCACCTCGGTCTTTGAGCATACAATGGTCCCCTCTTCCAGCCTCACAGCCTTATCGCTGACGAGAGTTGCACCCACTCGGTCGCAGAAGGGCTTTAGCGGAGCTGCGACCTCATCTAACCTGGCCATGCCGCACAGGTACTCCGGATACATGGCCTGGCATTCCACATTTGGCTTTGGCTCTATCAGTGTGAACTCCAGGTTGTCCGACGAGGCGGTCCTTATCAGCTCCGCCCCGGCTATGCCGCCTCCAATTACCACTACCTTCTTCTTATCTGAGCTCATTTCCGGACTCTCTGATCCAGGCGCTTAATTAGGTTATCGTCTCATGATTTTATGATTGATCAGAGAGATATACCTATTTCATCAAGGATATCTATGCCATCAAGGCGAGCTTCTGCCCCCTGTTGAGGTCCCCACTCTAGTGTATGGGTTGTAATTGGGCTGTGGATAAAACGGCCCGGGCGAGATTATACTGGATAGGACTGGGGTCCCTGTCCCTGTGCCAGGATGCTGAATATAAAGACCAGCATTGCTGCTAGCACGATTGATCTCGTCTTCATATGGCACCTCTTCATTCTTTTTAGATAATTGGAATCTGTTGAAGTAAAAAGGTTTCTTTTTGGTGACTGATTCACCGCCATCTAAAACGGCTCTGCTATACTTACACTTACATAACCAGTCCACCATGGCCATAATCCAATAGGAAGGTCATCACAGGATTGGATTCGTTTAAGTGAGACTTTGTAATCTTTGCGCCGAGGGGGTGATTGATCTTTGCTGGCCATTTATAAGAGCAAAAAGGGCAACAAAAACACAGTAAGGATGCAAAGAATACACAGATTAGATATATAATGGCTTTTGGATTAAATCCTATTTGGAAAATGTAGTGGATTTTCACACCAGATCCATATCTCGATTGCACCTGGCGCCCGGGGCTGCATTCCAGGCGCCCAGATTTGCCCAGACCATGCTGGTTTTTGTCAGTTCCTTAATGCAGCTCAGGGTTGAATAGTCGGCCAGGGATGTATCTTTATTACGATTAGGTCCTAGCTCCCGTGGACGTCCCAACATAGGAGTATGGGCTTGGAGTTGGCCTTGGACGCGGCTTCGGGTATGGCTCTGTGTAATAATAGCGTGGGTAATAATAGTCTGTGTAGTAGTATGGCGCGACGTACTGTGGCGTACGCGTCTGCAGGTTTGCCCTGTAGACATCAAAGGTGATGTGGTTGCTCTCCAGTCCATTTACTGTGTACCACACATCATGAGTTCCCCGCAGGTCAGCCCTGAACCAGACCATGTACCTGTAGCCCGCATAGACATATCCCAGGTCGAGGCTGTGGACTATGCCTGAAGGATATCTCTCATACATGGTCATGTATCCGCTGACCCCGGGGAGCACATCTTCCCTGGCCCAGTATGAGAGGGGGATGCTCAGGCTCGTCCTGCGGTACATGCCGCTTGGGTCTGATATCCACAGGGCATTTTCAGGCATGACCTGGCCATAGCCGGAATACTGGCTATAGCTGGTATAGCTCTCTACCTGGACCAGTGTCTCATAATTAGAAGGCATGTTGTTTGTGTAGAAGGCGGACTCGCTCATCTGGCTGCCATCGCCCGGGTAGGACTGGTATCCCTGCCCAAGCGCCGTGGCGCCGGATAATGAGATCATAATTGCCGTCAGTATAATTAATTTAATTAGCTTCATTTGATCCCTCTTTATAATAATTGATCATCCTTAATGTAAAAAGATTTCCTAAGAAATGTCCCTTTCGGAAGCATTGGTCGGGCCTGTCTCCTGAGATCACCTATTTCAACCTGGCTGGATCATATATCATCCTGGCAGGATTGCTCTCCTGGCAGTGTATATTATAACAAACTGGAGATTAGAACTGATGATAACTGCATACTTCGACGGCCTATGCTATCCTAAAAACCCCTGTGGTGTGGCAGCCTATGGCTACCTCATCTATCGCGACGGCGCTCTGATAAACAAGGGCTGCAGGGCGGTGGGCGAGGGTAAGGGGATGACCAACAACGTGGCCGAGTACGAGGGCGTCAAGGCCGTAGCTCAGTGGGTACACGATAACGGCATAGATGAGAAGATAGAGATTCGTGGCGACTCTCAGCTCGTCATAATGCAGCTTCGAGGAGAGTGGAAGGGGAACTCGGACACCTCCAAGAGATATGTTCCAGAGATAAAGAGGCTGCTCCAGGGAAAGGACGTCTCATTTGTATGGGTGCCCAGGGAGAAGAACGAGGAGGCCGACCTCCTCTCCAGGGAGGGCTATGAGATATACAAGAGGTCCAGGGGCACCTCCAGGAGATAGCGTACAGGTCAGTTCACGTTGCTGCATCTGAAGTACTCCTGAGACCCAGGGCCGTATACATCGAACCAGATGCAATTGCCCTCCCGGCCCTCCAGGCTGTACCAGAGCGCTCTTCGGCTCTGGACATCAGCCCTGGACCAGAGGCGGCACCTGTAGCCGGCCTCGACCCTGCCCTGATGGCAGATGATGGTCCGGTTTAAAGTGTAGACCTGTGGAAGTTCATGCCTGCAGTGGCACTTAGAATCAGCTCTGTCCGGGGCCATCCCACCTTGTGGAATGCTCGTGATGAGCCTGGCTGTAATAGCTTTCTCAAGCATCTTGGAATCATTCAGCAGACTTCTGGCAAAGAAGGGCACGAATATGATCATCACCTGGCAGGCCTATGGTCGGCCTGAGAGCCATCATAGGCTGATGCAGATGCTCATGGATCTCCCCTCACAGCCCAATTCCTCACCTCACCGCTCAATTCCAGACAGTCTGGCGTACTCTTTTGCATAATAGGTGATTATCATATCAGCGCCTGCCCTCTTTATGCATGTCAGAGACTCGAGCATTGCAGCCTGCCTGTTTAGCCAGCCGTTCCTGGCTGCAGCCTCAATCATTGCGTACTCACCGCTGACCTGGTATGCGGCCGTAGGCATGCCAAACCTGTCCTTGACCTGGCGCAGAACGTCCAGGTAGGGCATTGCCGGCTTTACCATTACCATATCAGCTCCTTCCTCGATATCGAGCTGAACCTCCCACAATGCCTCGGCCATGTTTGCAGGGTCCATCTGGTAACCTTTCCTATCACCGAATGCAAAGCCTGACTCGGCTGCCTCTCTAAAAGGACCGTAGAATGTTGAGGCATACTTGGCTGCATAGGATAATATGGGGGTATTTATGAAGCCCTCCAGATCCAAAGCAGTCCTTATGGCTCCAACCATGCTGTCCATCATGCCGCTTGGCGCAATGATGTCCGCGCCCGCCTGGGCATGGCTGACTGCGATCTCGCCAAGGATTGGCAGGGTCTCGTCATTTAAGACCTCCTGGCCGTGTATCAGGCCGCAGTGGCCGTGGCTGGTGTACTCACATAGGCATAGGTCGGTTATGACTACCAAGTCTGTGACCTCCTTGATCCTGGATACCGCCTGCTGTACCACCCCGTGAGGATCGTAGGCTGCAGAGCCGATCTCATCCTTATGCTCGGGCAGACCAAATATCAAAACTGCCTTAATGCCCAGATCTTCCAGCTCTCCAGCCTCGGCGGCCAGGCTCTCTAGGCTTTGCCTGTACTGGCCGGGCATGGATTCAATGGCTCTCGGCTGTGAAATCCTCTCATCCACGAATATGGGCTGTATCATGCTCTTCATTGAGAGCCTGGTCTCTGCAACCATTTCCCTGATGCCCGGCTTTCTAAGCCGCCTCATCCTCCTCGTGCTCATGAAACCTCAGTCTCCTCCAGCCTGAAAAGCTCTGATAATGACTTCAAAAGTGCGGTATCGCCCTTCTCGGCCGCCTCCTTCAAAACCTTGGTCGGCCCTGAGAAGATCTTGTTGACTATGGCACGGCTCATGTCCATCAACACCTGCTGCTCTATCTCTCCTAAGGTGTGATAGGCGCTAAGCTTGTTCATAGCCTTCTTGCACTCATGGTCTTTGATGACCTCTGCCTGGGCGTATAATATACCCAGCAGCTCCTCAGCCTGCTTCCTCTTGTACTTGGCTTTGAGAAGGCAAAGCTCCTCCTCTATTATGGCCTCGACCTTGTCAACCTCGGCCATCCTCTGCTTCATGTTCTCACTGCTTATCATGCGCAGGCTGTCTATGTTGTGCAGCTCGACATTCTCGACTTCAGATGCGGCCTCGTCTATATCCCTGGGGTTGGCAATATCGATTATGAGAAGCTTTTTGGATCTGCCAGCCATGGCCGCCTCTATATCGGATTTAAGAAGTATGTAATGCGGCGCAGAGGTGGCGCTGATTACAACATCGGCAACTTTTAGCTGGTCCTTCATCTCCTCAAACGGTATTGGAGTGCCCTGGAGGCACTCTGCCAGGCACTGGGCCGTGGCAAACGTCCTGTTGGTGACGTAAAGAGATCCTATCTCCTTGGCAATCAGGGCCTTGGAGATCAGCTCTCCTGTCTCGCCTGCGCCAATGACTAAAACCGACTTGCCTTTTAAGTCTCCTAAAATCTCCTCTGCCAGGTCGACGGCCGCGGATCCCACTGACACAGACCTCTCATTTATCCTGGTCTCCTTTCGGACCCTCTTTCCAACCTGTATAGCCTTCTTGAAGGCGGTCTCAAGCATCCAGCCCACGTTTCCAGACTTCTTGGACATATCAAAGAGCATCTTCATCTGGCCCAGGATCTGGTCCTCACCTATGATCATGGACTCAAGGCCGGATGCAAGCCTCAGAAGGTGGAGCAGTGACTCGTCGTGGTCATGAAAATCGATTATCCTGGACGAGACCCTGGCCTTCTTGGCAAGGTCGAATAGCACCTTCTCGCCCCTTGTAGAGACCACGTAGATCTCGACCCTGTTGCAGGTCTTGAGAACTGCGCACTCCTCAACCTGCTCATTTGAGCAGACCCACTTGAGGATGGTATCAACATCGCCGTGCCAGGATCGCTCTATCTCATCTATGGAGGCCTTGCGGTGGGTTACCAGCATCGAGGCTATCTCGCTCATCTTGAGGTGCATGTTCCCGGGCTCTCATATAGGCCTTTTCATAGGACTCATGAAGCAGGTGCCAGACCTCCTGGTCAGATAGTATCTCCCAGAGGATATCAGCCCTGGTACGCTGCTGTGGTACAGTGCGCTTCAAATACTGGCGCATCTCCCCAAGGAGCCTGGCCATCTCAGAATAGTCTTCTGTCAGGTCCCGCTCCAATTTTATCCTTATATATTTGGAGAGCGCGGGGCTCGTTCCCATAGATGAGATGGCAATGGTCACAGGTCCCCTCCTGATGATGGATGGAACCACCACATCGCCTATGCCGTCTACCCTGTTGACGAGCATCCCATGCATGGACGCCTGTTCCTCGATTGACCTGTTGACCTCTGGATTGCTGGTTGCAGGGATTGCCATAAATGCGCCATTTAGGTAGCAATCGACATCGCAGCCCTGGCTTAGGTCGGCGTAGACGAGCTTAATCTGGCCCGCCTCTGCCATATCCTCCAATGTCGCAGTGAAATCCTTGCTGACGACTGTGACCGGCGCATGCTGTGAGAAGAGTGCGGCCTTACGCTGTGCTACCCGGCCGCCGCCAAAGATCACCACGGGCCTCGATCTCAGATCCATATAGAGGGGCAGGAGCTTCTTTTCCATGCATATCTAGATTCGCGCACTGGTCTTCTTATACTCTCTCTCGCTGAAGAGTATCTTGTAGTCAGATATTCCAGTGGCCTGTGAGATCCTCCTGGCCACATTGCGACACTCTTCGCGGTCCCGCGAGTGCACCATTGTGTAGAGGTTGTAAGGCCACTGGGGGTAAGACTGCCGCTCATAGCAGTGTGTCACCTCATCAAAGGAGGCCATGATCTTTCCGGCTCTGTCCACATCTTCAGGCTCCACCCTCCAGGCGATCATGGCATTGGCCACTATTCCCAGAGCCCTGTGTCCGATGGTGGCCGCAAACCTCCTGATTATGCCCTCATCTATGAGCGCACGAAGCCGTGAGAGCACCTCATCCTCTGAGATTCCCAGAGTATCTCCAAGCGATTGATAAGGCCTCTCTTTCAGCTCTATTCCGTCTTGAACCGCCTTAAGGAGCCTCATGTCAAGGTCATCCATATCTAGCGCCTCCATCCATCCGGGTCCTGGAATACATACCTGTCCACGCCGCTCGCCTGGACCTTCCTCTGCATATTTCCCGGGTTGCCTGCGGCCTTGGTATCTGACCAGTAGTTCCCTCCAATGACCGGACCTGCATCCCAGTAGTTGTCGCCGTTGTCAACTGCGTTCTGGTAGCCGTTATCGACAAAGCTGTTGTGGTAGATGTAGTTGCCACTGCAGTCTATCAGGTTTGCTCCTGCAATTGAGTTTCTTATGAATCGGTTATCTGTGATATTGCATCCCAGGCTGGAGCTCATTCTGAGGCCGTAGCGGTTATTGGATTTGAACATGTTATCCTTTAAGACCACTGCGCGGCAGGATTGAAGGAATGCGCCCTGGGCGTTGCCGGCTGCGGTGTTGCCCAAAACCTCGGCGGCGGACAATTGCTCGAGGGCAATTCCATCGCGGTTGTTGAGGCTGGCATTGTTGTATGAGATGGTGCAGCCGTTGGACCCGGACAGGGCTATGCCGCGATCGTTTGAGAGGACCTTGCAGCCCTGCAGCAGGCACTTGTGAGAGCCGGAGAGCTGTACGCCCGAGCCCGAGTTCTCGCTAGCCTCACAGCCCTTCACCTTGCTAAGCTTTGAGTTCCTGAGAATTAAGCCGTCCTGGCAGCCTACAGCACTGCAGAGGCTGATTGTAGGGCCCACTGAATCATCGAACCTGTAGCCCTCCTTGGTGCAGTTCCTGGCAGAGCATCCCAAGAACTGGTCCTCAGCCGACTGCAGTTCATGGAAGCCTGTCTGGCAGGCATAGGCCTTGCTGTTCTCTATGACACAGCCCTTGGCGCCGGATATGTACACTCCTGCCTCGCACTGGGCAAGGACGCTGTCCTCTACCCTGCAACGCGAGGAGTTTATGAGGAGCACTCCTGCACTTGCATTGGATATGGTCTGGCCAGAGACTGTGACGTTGTCGCACCCTATTAGGCCCACGAACCCGCATCCCTGCGATAATACCATGTTGCGCTTGCCTATGAGATAGCATACGGCCTTACCATCAGCAGAGTTGGTGGTATCTATGTCCTGGATATAGGGCTGGTGCTTTATGGTCCTGTCATATGATTCGCCTGTGTCGATCCTCAGGTTGTACCTGTTCCTGTCCATGGTATTGTACCGCAGAGTGTTTGATCCGGACCCGCGAAGGGAGATGCCGTAGGTATTTTCTATAGCCTGGTTGGATGTGAGGTTGTTTGAATCGCAGGAGGTCAGCGTCAGGCCGCTTTCGCACCTCTGGAGCAGGTTATCCCGGAGCTCGTTTCTGGAGGATCCCTCCAGGTATATGCCCACCTTACTGCTGCCTGTACAGCTGTTATTTATCAGCTGGTTGCTTGCAGCCCCTCTAATGGTCATCCCCATCTGGCAGCCTTCCAGGCGGTTGCTATAGATGGTGTTGTTATTGGAATTGGACATGTCCAGGCCGCTCGAGTATTCAGTGATCCTGTTCATGGAGATGTTGTTCTCAGCGGACCCCGAGAGGGTTATGCCATTCATGCTTCCAGAGAATGTGTTACCAAGGAGTAGATTTCCTGAGGCGCCGGCCATCTCCACGCCGCTTTTGCTCAGGAACCGGCATCCTTCTATGACATGACCAGATACGCCTTTTAGCCTCAATCCCAAATCTCCCTGGAATGTGCTGTTCCCAACACTATCTCCCGTCCCGACTGGTATGTCTATGCCTAGAGCGGAGCTGAACTGACATCCTGAGATGCTGTTGTTGCTCCCCATGATGCTTATTCCCACGGCGCCGTCCAGGAAGCTGCACCCTGAGATGACGTTGCCAGCTGAGGCCAGCACCATTCCAGGCTCTAGACCGCTCCCTCTTATGGAGATGTTGGAGATCCTGCAGCCGCGACCGGTGACTGCCAGCACGTTCCTGCCCGGCCCATCCAATGTGACAAGGCCCTCGGCCGTTATATTCAGGCTGCGGTTTATCTCCAGCCCGCCCTGGTAGCTGCCGGGCTTCACGAGGATCTCATCTCCGGGGCCTGCCAGGTGGATCGCGCCGCCAATAGTCTTTGAATCCCCGACGCCGGATGGATCCACCACCAGTGTCCTTCCCTCAGCAGAAGAGATGAGCATGAGGGCCAAGAGTAGCCAGAGCCTGTTCATTTTGGATCTCCTAGAACTCCAGATGGACCTGCCAAATATTAGCTATGGCGGTAGGGATATTCGCCCCCTGGGCAGATCTCCCTCCAAAGTATTGGCTATTGATGTGTCCATAGGGGCTAAGGGCCCAATATCTTCCAACCCCGCTAACTGAGCGACTGATTAGATAAATCTTAATAGTCGTATTAGAAAGGTAGAAATATTCAGATTCAAGTCTATCATCAATGGTGGGTCCTGATGGTTGAGCCTTATCGCATTCTAATCATAGAGGATGATCCCGAGCATGCCGAACTGATCCGCAGAGGGTTCAAGAAGCATGACGAGTTCTTCCTGGATTTCGCAACGACTGGAGAGGAAGGGCTGGAGATGGTGGAGAGGGGGTCATATGACCTGATCTCCGTAGATCTGGTCCTGCCTGGAATTGGCGGCTTAGACGTCCTGGTCAGGATCCGCAAGTTCGATCAGGATATACCCGTGGTCATGGTCTCAGGCCACGGCACTACAGAGATGGCTGTGGTGGCCTTCGAGAACAGAGCAACAAAGTATGTAGTCAAGAGCATAGAGAGCTTCAGGAGCCTGCCCTACATCTTCGAGAACCTCATACAGGAGGCCAGATTCAAGGCCAGCGAGCGGGACATGAGGGCCCAGATAGAGAGGTCGGAGAGAATTCACAGAAACATTGTGGAGAACGCTCTGGCAGGCATCTACATCCTTCAGGATGGCGCATTCAAGCTTGTCAATCCAAAGCTTGGCGAGATCTTTGGCAGTCCTCATGAGAAGCTAATAGGCATGCCCTTCTGGAAGCTGGTCCAGCCCGACGACCTGGAGTGCGTGTCCAAGCTTGAGAACAAAGGAAGCTGCGATGCAGCTCCTGCCTATGAGTCCAGGATCACCCGTCGCGACGGCCAGGCCAGGTGGGTGGAGTTTCGGACCGTGCCAATTGAGTTTGAGGGCAGCAGGGCGGTCCTGGGCAACCTGATAGATATAACTTCAAGGAAAGAGCGCGAGATTGAGCTAACACGGCAAAGCCGCAAGCTTACTGCCATAAACAACATCATGATCAGGTCTCTTGACCCCGGCTATGACATGGACGACGCCCTGTCCAATGCCCTGTCAGACATCATGACCGGCATGGATGGGTCAGAGATAGGAGGCATATTCCTTCTGGAGGGCGGAAAGCTGGTGCTCCGGTCGCTCCACGGGTCTGTAGAGGACCTGGTTTACTTCATCCAGGGAATCTCCCAGGATGTGCTGCTGAGCACTCCAAGGATTTACAAGAGAGAGAGCGATGCCGACTACCTCTGGGCATCGGCGCCCATTGCATGCAACGGCGTGACCCGCGGCGCCATAGTTGTGGCATCAAGAGGCGAGCTGGAGGAGAACCACTGCATCTCATTCCTGGGCGATCTGACCTCCCATATCAACCGCCTGGTTGAGATCTGCAACAATCGCGGGATGACAAGGTCAGTCTCTGCTGATGTTTAGCTCTAACCAAGCATTCTCCAAACATGGCGAAACCTCTGCAGAGCAGTGATGTGACTGGAAAGCATGATTATAGCTACCATCCATCCCAGTATCTGCAGCCCTGCGATCTCATATGGGTACGCTGCATTGGCTAATGTTGCAAGGAAAATGGCAGTCAGGCGGTCAGCGCGGCCCATCATCCCACCGTAGTACCTTCCAAGATGCAGTGCCTGGGCCTCAGTGCCTATATAGCTGGTGAGCAGGACACCAACCGCAGCCAGAATTCCAAGTGACCATGGGCAATAGCCGGCAAAGACTATCCCCAGAAGTATGAACATGTCTGCATAGCGGTCTATCACATGGTCTAAAAAATCTCCTTTTGGCTCTGCAGTGCCAGTCCTCCTGGCCAGGGCTCCGTCTGCTGCATCGAATATGGCATTTAACAATATCATCAGCCCTGCTGCATAGAGGAACTCCCTCCTGTCAACAGAGAGATAATAGAAGGCGAAGGCTCCAGCTGCAGAGATCAAAGAGAGTGCAGTGAGCTGGTTTGGGGATGCTCCCGACCTTTCAGCCAGCGCTGCCAGCGGCTCTGTTACGATCCCGGCAGAATCTCTCATATCATCCAAGGTCAAGGTCGGCCTCCTGAAGCCAGTTCATGCCTCTTGGAGGGAGCTCTATCTCCCGGCGGACCACTTTTATGATTAAATCTGCCACTTCCTCAGGGGTTTTGTCTGTGGTATCTATCTCGCTCACCCTGCTGCAGCACTCCACGGCCTCCACAAGTATGGCATCTATGGCCTCAGCCTCCACATTTTCGCGAATCTTCCCCGCAGAATAACCTCTGGACTCAAGCCTACCTCGAAGCTCTCTTGGGTTTAACCTGAGCACTACGGCCTCATCTGCCAGGAGGTGAGAGAAGTGACCCTCCAGGATCTGGATCTCGTCTCCGTCAAGCTCAGACAGCCTCTTTTCCAGCCCACCCATATCAGCGTCCAGGCATCCCCTCTCAGGGTCTATGCCTAAGTTCAAGCCGTCTTTCACCAGGGCATTGATATCTATTATCCTGTACGGCAGGAGCCTGGCCACTGTGGTCTTGCCGGTTCCGGGAGTGCCTGTCAGTGCTATTTGCATATGCTCTGGTAGGCCTCTATGAACCTGCGGTTCTGCTCTGGAGTCCCTACAGTCACCCTTATGTGGTGATCCCCTGCGCCTCGAAAAGACCTGCAGTCCCTTATTATGACTCCTCGCTTGAGCATCGCCTCAGACACCTCAGCAGATGTATCCTCTGTGGCCAGGTAGATGAAGTTCCCCTGCGAGGCGTGAGCCTGGGTAACCTTCTCCAGCCTCTGGCGCTCGGATCGGATCATGGACACAGTCCTTTGCATATAGCCTAAGTCCTGAAGGGCTGCAACTCCTGCAGCCACAGAGGCGCAGGTCACTCCAAAGAATGGTGGCGCAGCCCTGCGGTACTGGTCTGCCACCCACTCAGGAGCTATGGCATACCCAAGCCTCATCCCTGCCAGGCCGAAGGCCTTGGACATGGTCCTGCCTATCACTATGTTCTCATGGCTCCGTGCCAGGTCTGCCAGACTTTTGTCTGCAAAATCGATATAGGCCTCGTCCAGGAATACTATCCCATCAGTCTTCTCAGCTACCTCTTGGACCTCGGATTCCGATACCACGTTTCCTGTGGGGTTGTTTGGAGAGCAGAGGAATACCATCTTAGTCCCAGAAGGGACATCCATGTCGATCTGGAACTCTGGCCCGCGCTTGGACGCTATGGGCTCTGCCCCTGCAAGCCTTGTGAGTATCTCATAGTAGCTGAAGGTGGGTATGTGGACCAGCGACCTATCGCCAGGCCCAAGAAAGAGCCTGGTGAGGGTATCCATGACCCCGTCCATGCCCGCACCTATGATGATCTGCTCTTCTGGAAAGCCTGTGTACTTCGATAGCGCCTCTATAAGCTCCTCGGGCTCTGGATACCTCTCAGGAGATATCTGGGCCATTGCCTCTTTTACTTTGGGGCTTGGTCCATAGGGGTTCTCGTTGGAGCCGAGCTTGACTATATCCCCGGGTTTCAGACCATATTTCCTGGATATCTCGGTATAGCCCTTGCCTGCCACATAGGGCTTGAGCTGGCTTAAGCACGGCCTGAGGTTTTTAGAGTATCTCTCCAATCACCCTCACCACTTGGTCTATCTCGTCCTTGGTCACAGTCAGGGGAGGCACCATCCTGATAACGCTCTCACTGGTGTTGTTGAGGAGGACCCCTTTCTCTTTAGCCTTCAAGACCAGGTCTTTGCAGTCTGCATCAAGCTCCAGGCCGATCATCAGCCCCAGGCCCCGCACCTCTTTGGGGTCCAGCCTCTGTAGCTGCGACCTCATGTACCGGCCAAGCTCATCAGACCTCTGGACCAGGCGCTCGCGCTTGATGACGTCAATAGTTGCCAGAGCTGCAGCGCTCACAAGGGCACCTCCCCCAAAGGTCGAGGCGTGGTCGCCTCTCTGGAACCTTTGGGCCGCATCTTCACGGGCAAGCATTGCGCCCATGGGCAGCCCGCCAGCTATGGCCTTGGCCAGGGTCATGATATCGGGCGTAACCCCGCTGTGCTCTTTTCCAAACCAGCGTCCGGTTCTGCCAAATCCTGTCTGGACCTCGTCGAAGATGAGCAGTATTCCGGCATCATCGCAGATCTGGCGCGCGGCTCTCAGGTAGCCAGCATCAGGGACGTAGACTCCGGCCTCACCCTGAACCGGCTCTAAAATGACCGCGCCAGTGTCTCTGTTCACTGCAGACTTCAGGGCCTCTGTATCGTTGTATTTGACGAAGGTGGCCTCATTTAGAGGCCTGAACGGCTCCCTGTAGATCGACTTGTATGTCGCGCCAAGAGCTCCAAGCGTCCTTCCATGGAAGCACTTCTCAGCAGCCACTATCCCAGACTTGCCAGTGGCCCTGCGGGCCAGTTTGAGCGCAGCCTCAACTGACTCTGCTCCGGAGTTGCAGAAGAAGGCTTTATCCATCCCTGTCAGCTTCTTCAGCTCCTCTGCCAGGAGCACCTGGTTCTCGGTATAGTAGAGGTTGGATGTGTGAATCAGCGTCTCTGCCTGCTTCTTTATGGCCTCAGCTACTCCTGGGTGACAGTGGCCCACGTTGTTGACGGCGATGCCTGCCACGAAGTCGAGGTATTCTTTTCCTGAATCATCCCAGACCTTGGTTCCAAGGCCGCGCACCAGGACCAAGCTCTGCCTGGTGTAGGTCTGCATTATGGACTGGGCCTCCCTATCCATCAGGGGACTGCCCATCTTCGTCTCCATCTTCATCTTGGCATTCATATCTATCACAGAACACTCTTGGCAAAGCGCAGGCTGGATTGAATCTGGCGGTTGACGTCCTGATCTGTCTCCCCCATATGGCCGGGGTACATGACCTTCACATCGAGCTTCATCAGCTTCTCTATGGACCGGATCAGCTCCTGCGTGTTGCCGCCATAAAGGTCGGTCCTGCCTATGTTCCCATCAGGGAAGACTGTATCCCCAGAGAAGAGCACCTTTGCAGTGGGCTCATAGAGGCAGATGGACCCGAGGGAGTGGCCTGGGGTCTCCATCACCTGGAGCTTCCACTCCCCAATGTCTAAGACCATGCCGTCTGTGAGGACCTCGTCTGGCCTGCACTCAGGCGCCAGCTGGCCGAACAGGTAGGCAAGGGTGGTCAGGTCGTCACCAAGCAGACCGACCTCACACTTATCGATCATTAGCTTGGCGCCTGTAGCCTCTTTGATGGCGGGAGCAGCTCCCGTGTGGTCGTGGTGGCAGTGCGTAAGGACTATCATCTGGATCTCTTTAGGGTCTATATATTTCTTAATATTCTTCAGTGTCGGGACAGGACTCATGCCCACATCCACAAGGATTGGCTTCTCGTCCATGACCAGGTACACGTTGCTGTCATATGCGGCACCGCTAACCTTATGCACCTCTACCATTGAAACACCTTCAGAAGGAATGTAGCTCATACGATATAAGTAGGTATTATGACCCTGATGGAAGAGGCAAGCAGAGGGCTCGTGCCCGAGGCTATAGACCTCGTGGCAGAGCGCGAAGGAATAGAGCCGGCCCGTTTGGCAAGGCTTGTGGCCGCTGGTCGAGTGGTCATACCCAGGAACGCCAGGCGTGAGATTGAGCCTATGGGCGTAGGGGAGCTTATGTCGACCAAGGTCAATGTGAACGTGGGCACTGCCCAGTCCCTGGACAACCCCGATGTTGAGATAGATAAGGCCCTGGCTGCAGTGGAGGCAGGCGCTGATACTATCATGGATCTCTCCACCGGGGGCAACTTAAGCCTGATAAGGAGAAGGATGCTAAAGGAGGTGGGAGTGCCAATTGGCACAGTTCCGATTTACCAGGCAGCAGTCAAGAAGGAGCTCACATCCCAGGGCCTCTTCAACGCCCTTGAGCAGCAGGCCAAGGAGGGCGTCGACTTCGTCACAGTGCACGTGGGAGTGAACAGGGTCGCCTTAGATCGCCTCAAGAACGACCCCCGCATAATGGGCGTAGTCAGCCGTGGCGGGTCCATCACAATGAAGTACATGGCAGAGACGGGAGAAGAGAACCCCTACTATGCCGAGTACGACTACCTGCTGGAGATCGCCCGCGAGCACGAGCTCACTCTAAGTTTAGGCGACGGACTTCGTCCGGGCTGCATAGAGGACGCCAGCGACGGACCAGAGTACATGGAGTTCATAACCCTGGGAGAGCTGGTCGACCGGGCCCGCAAAGCCGGGGTGCAAGCAATGGTTGAGGGACCGGGGCACGTGCCGGCAGATGAGGTCGAAACCAGCGTCAAGGCCATGAAGCATCTGACCAAGAATGCGCCGCTGTACCTGCTGGGGCCACTGGTAACCGATATTGCTCCAGGCTATGACCATATCACAGCAGCCATTGGCGGGACCATAGCCGGAATGGCTGGCGCAGATTTCCTGTGTGCCACAACCCCAAGTGAGCACCTGGATCTTCCAACCAAGGATGATATCATAGAGGGGACCTTCGTGACCAGGATTGCGGCCCATGCAGCAGACCTCACAAGGCCAGGGGTCAAGGAGAAGGCCCGGGCCTGGGATCATGATATGGCCATTGCCAGGGCGGCACTGGACTGGGACGGTCAGTTCAGAGCGGCCATAAATTCAGTCAAGGCCAGGCAGATCAGGCACAGGCGCGGGCTGGACACAGAGACCTGCACCATGTGCAACGAGCTATGTGCCATCAGGCTGGCAAAAGAGGCTATGGAAAAGGAGAAGGAGAAAGGCGGCAGATAATGCATGGGAAAATATATCTGTCGTTTGATCGAATTAGGATCTAAGATGCTCATCGGTCAAAGAAGAACCGCCATATTTTTTCTGGGTGATACGCTATGCCCTGGGCTAGTCTCAAGGCCTTGGTTCAAAAGCGCGGCCGCGGGGGACATCTAAGTATCTATGCAACGCTTGGCCGTGAGCAGATTAATGGAATGAGAGAATGCCCAATTTACTTCAAGGATATCGGAATTGTGCAAATCTGATACCATCATACTTTGGCGGTAGCTTTTGCCTCTGTGCATAAGTGTTCCCCGCGAACGCGGGGTCAGGGGGGCCGTCGGCCTTGAGACTAGCCCAGATTGGTAGTGCCTGTCCCAAAAAGTAATGGTCGTTCTTCTTTGATTCAAGCTGAAGATGCTCAGATTGTTAGTGCCTTGCCCAGAAATCCTTCGTTATTCTTGGGGGTGTGCCCCACACGGATATGCTTTAGGCCACTACCAAGAGATGCGACTGGAGCATATAGCACAGCTCAAAATATCTGGCTCGCTAAATCTTCAAGTGTAACGAGGCTGAAATAGCGCCACAAATGCAACGAGATAAGCCACCTTTCCTGAATAAGGGGTCGTCAATCTTCAATAAGTCGTTATTTATAGATCCTATCACATATCCTATACATAAGGGTGCATAGAGATGGGTAAGCGTGGACCAAAGCCTCGTTTCACTGAAGCATCGTGTCCGAATGAGCA
>Ga0310040_1000158_pt1 | contig 80562 bp, 95 predicted proteins | sample EPASupsiteHSE623_FD_200237 | JGI IMG/M metagenome (GOLD analysis project Ga0310040, IMG submission 200237) | Bioremediated contaminated groundwater from EPA Superfund site, New Mexico - Sample HSE6-23 (v2) (version 2) | ecosystem: Environmental > Aquatic > Deep subsurface > Groundwater >...
CAGTCGGTAGTCTATGACATGCTCGTCAGGCAGATTATCGGCGACAAGATTGATGAGATCTGGAATGCGATCATGACGGAGGGTGGCAAGGAATCAAGGGCGATGGCCCAGTCCCTGGGGCTTCCAGTGAGCAACGCCGTAGAAATTGACAGCACTTTGGACATCATCTCCGCCATAATCCTGGGGCCTGAGCTTAAGGGCGAGATTTTAGAGGCAAATGAGGACAGGGCAATTGGCAAGATAACTGGCTGTCCCATGCTCAATGCTCACCGGAACATCGGGTATGGACCGACTGCTGGAACTCCAGCTCACTGCCAGGCCTTCTGTCAAAGCGCTGTTGAGAGTCTAAATCCGAGATACACCATGAAATACACGAAGAGGATGTGCACCGGCGATCCTCATTGCGAGTATGCCGTTGAGCTTAAGGTTTAGATTGGCAGAGTGTTGCATAGGTAAACGAAATGCAGGTCACATGCCCACGATGCAGAGCCCTGGCTGATAGGACCTGTCTCCGCTCCTCCGGCGCACCAAATGCTGCCACTGCGGCTATGAGTTAGAGGAGATCAATGCCAAAGAAGCCTTAAAGATCGCTGAGATCGTGGGAGAAGAGTCTGAGCGCGAGATGGATGAGGAAATAAAAAGGAGTTTGGAGTCTCTTCATCAAAATTAAACTCGACCTTCAGAGGGTGGCAAATTCGGGGACTGCATATTTAGCGGAACCACCAATCTTGGTTACTCTCGTTTTAACGGGTCAATTAATAGAGCAAAATTGGAAGGAAGCGGACATGTTCGTCACTCCAAGCTAAATAGACCGCTTTACTTTTGGTATCTGAATTAAAACACATTATCGCCGCGAAACCAATGCAAAATGTTAATCTTCGGTTAGATTACAAATCAAAAAATTATTAAATCAGATTAATGTTTGAATAAATCATGCTGATGAATATTATGAATTTATAATTATCGCAAGATGTATCCATTCCACTGTACTTAATAATGCAATTAACAAATATTAGCCATAATTTGGTAACATTCGTATAGCGCAATCTATCATCATTTATCTTAAAGAAATTTTAAAAAATGGGCTAAGATGTCTACGATAGTAACATTCTTGGCAAAAACATTTTCAAGAGCAAGATTGTTAAATATCGACATAACTGCTCTGGAGCGATTCATATCGGCAATATATTAACGATAAGTTCATATATTGTCGAACTATTTCTAAAATCGTGGATTTTTAATTGTTGTGGAGTGGGAACGAATGATGCAGATGTCTGTGACGCCACGAGAACATAATTTGTTAGCATCGACATCAACCAATACGGCAGCAATCAAGTCTGATACAGGTAGCGTTTATCAACCTGGATACTTCCGACGCAGGTTGTGAGCAAATGATCTCATCCCTCGTATCGCCTCAGAACTCTAAACCACAGTCTATCGCCTTCATGACTGACTTTGGTGTTATCCTCAGGGAATTGCTCCAAGAGATTCAGGACCTAAGAGCAGAGAATCAACAGCTGGCTGAACGATTAGAGGATCTAGAAGAGCTCCAGGAAGTGTACCATGGCCCAATCCCGGCCGTGGGAGATAGGCCCGCACTTAAGGAAGCTTTTGCCAGGCAGAAAGAGGCACTATTTGGGCTACCCTGCAGGGTATTCGAACTAGGCCAGAATTTTCATCTTTTAGAGCAGAGGTTCAGCACCAGAGAGGAAAATGCATCGCAGTCCAATGGAAAGAAGACGATGCATCGGATTGAGAAGCTAAAAGCTCTTCTAAAAAGCTACGGTGGAGCCCAATCTTTCAAGCAGCTTCAAGACGACTTAGATCTGAGCCCTGCGCAGTTCACGCGCCTGGTGGGGAGCCTTGACAAACGCTCCTTTGAGGTCAAGCGACGCCCTGGAGCGAAGAGAGGCGAGAAGGTTCTAGGCTTGAAAGTCAGAATTACAGAGCCCTTGAATGTCCGTTAGTGTTTACGTAAAATGTGAAAACTCCTGGGTGGTTAAGGCCTAATCAGCCCTTATTTCTCGATCAAACCTCAAAGCTCAGCCTGATTCGACTGAGTTTTGCACAACGATTAGCTTAGGACATAAAAACGGGAAGGTCAAGAGAAGGTCAAGAAATAGCATCTGGACCCGGACCATTTCGTAAGAATTGAGATTTCACATTTCATGTAAAAATGACTTAAGCATATCGATCTCGACGGCTGTTAGTTCGGAGATGATTTGGTTGGATACGAGCCTTTGTCTGTGCAAAAACGCAATGCTGCAATGGATAATATTCTATAGGATCTTTGCGGCCATCAACGGTGACTTCATTGATTATATCAATTTTATTCACAGATTTTGAACATTTTTGATGACTATTAAAAGTCAAAGATGGATGATTCCAACTATGAGGACAAATCAAGTAGATCTCGACCAGGAGACCTTAAGAGCTTTGGCCTCTAGTAACAGGCTTTGCATTCTAAAGTTGCTCAAATTAAAAAGCATGAATTTAACTCATTTATCCAAGATGTTGGGTTTGCCCAAGTCAAGTACTCATAAAGATTTGGCCATACTTTTAGAATCTGGTCTGATCAGCAAGATAGCTACTCATCGAAAATGGCGTTATTACCAGCTTACCGAAAAAGGGAATCAGTTGTTTTCTGATGAATCGAGGTTAATTATCGTCTCAAATGAGATCTCTCGCAGTTGTATCAATCTGACTCTCGATTCCGATGCTTCTCGTTCTGGCTCCATAGATTCGCCTCATTCGGACAATGAGTGTTCCAAATAAAAATGGGGCTTCGATAGACACTGCCGCAATCCATGGAGGATACACCCATATTCGAGCTACGATCTGTCTCTGAGAAGATCCGCAGAATTCGACGGGAAGATTTGAACGAGTTGTACCGAGCTGCACTTCTGGTATGGAAGAGCTCTCCTGGCTGGGCCATAGCCAGCATTGTTCTGGTCATTCCTCAAGGAATCCTGCCTCTGGCCTCCCTCTATATCATGAAGTTGATAGTGGACTGCGTGGCCAGCGGCTATAGCTCAGCCAGTAAAGAGGCAGTCATCGGGCAAATTTCGATGCTGATTGCTCTGGCAATATTGTTGGAACTGCTCTCAATTTTAATCCAATCTGCAGCGGGAATTGTCAGCGAATTTCAATCGACCTTGGTCTCTGATCATATCCAGGACGTCATCCACGCTAAATCAGTAGCTATTGACCTGGAATACTACGAGAGCCCCAAGTACTACGACACTCTCCACAGAGCCCAACAAGAGGCCTCTTATCGGCCTGTCCAAATAGTCAGAAGCCTGACCCAACTTCTGCAAAACAGCATCTCTATGGTCACCACGGCGGCCCTTCTCTTCGTCGTCAGTTGGGCCATCGTGGTGGCCCTATTGATTGCGTCCATACCGGGGGTATTGATCCAGATGATCTACTCGGGAAAGCTCTATCGGTGGCAGATCTCCCGCACGGAAAAGGAGCGCAAGGCCTGGTATATGCATTGGCTTCTGACGGACAAAGGCTTTGCCAAGGAGATACGTCTCTTCGACATAGGCTCCATCTTCCGGGATAGATACGTGGCTCTAAGGCAGCAGCTCAGGAAAGAGAAGCTGGACATTTCGGTGAATAGGTCCAAAGCAAATCTGGTTGCCAGGGCGATAGAGGTAATAGCCATCTTTGGCTCCCTTGCGTTCTTGGCTCTGGAGGGATTGAAGGGCAACATAACCATAGGCGACGTCACCATGTACTTCGGAGCCTTAACCCAGGGACAGGTAGTCATAGGTAGTATCCTATCGAGTCTCACGGGCCTGTATGAGGACAAGCTCTTCATAACCAATCTTTACGATTTTCTAGATCTGAAGCCCAATGTCAGGGAGCCGCAAAAGCCTGTCAAGGTTCCCAAGCCCGTGAATAAGGGCATCACCTTTGAGGATGTCTCCTTCAACTATCCTGAATCCAGCTCTAATGCCCTTAAAGGCTTGAGCCTGAACATCAAGCCCGGCCAGGTGGTCGCTCTGGTGGGCGAGAATGGCTCTGGAAAGACCACTCTGATCAAACTTCTCTGTCGGCTCTATGATCCTCGGAGAGGACGGATTGCCATAGATGGAGTAGACCTGAGACGCATGAAGGTTTCAGACCTCAGGCGGGAGATAAGTGTGGTCTTCCAGGACTACGCTCGGTATGATCTTAGCCTGGCCGAGAACATATGGCTGGGAAGCGCCGATGGGGTCTTGGATATGGATAAGGTAGCGAAGGCAGCCAAGGACTCGGGCGCGGACAAGGTTCTAAAGCGGCTCGATGCCGGCTACGAGACCACTCTGGGCAAGTGGTTCGATAACGGCACTGAGCTAAGCATAGGCGAGTGGCAGAAGGTGGCCCTGGCCCGGGCATTCATCAGGGATGCTCAGATCATAATTATGGATGAGCCTACCAGCTCCCTCGATCCCAAAGCCGAGGCCGAGGTATTCGCCAAGTTCAGGGAGCTGGCAAAGGGCAAGACGGCCATCGTCATAGGCCACAGGCTGTCTACGGTCAGGATGGCAGATTGCATATATTTGATGAAGGGTGGCACGATTGCGGAGCATGGCACCCATGAGGAGCTGATGACCCTGATGGGTGAATATGCCCAGCTCTTCGAGATCCAGGCAGTGAACTATAGATGAGATTATCATGTATAAGCTCATTACAGTATGACCAAGTATGGTCTGAAAATCTGCCTATGCTCCACGGCCATTGTTGCATCAAATATCGTTCTCTTCATAACTATTTTCCTTCTTTTGGATCATAGCGGCAGAGTTTTTTGCCGTCTAATCTACCTGTCAGGTTCTCTTCCAGAGCTCTGCAATCATTGCATGCGTATCTAAATTCACAGTCTGTGCATTTCTCTAATTTATCCAAAGTTAAATTCCAGTATTTATTCACTTCATCCATTCCTTCCTCGAAGATCGTATAAAGGAACGTATCACGAACATTGCCCAAAATATGGTTCCTTATCATAGGACAAGGAGTGACATTCCCGTTATAACATATCGTTAACGTATGGCCAAGACAAGGATGGTATTTCATGTTGTTTAAAAACGGATACATATGTGCATCAATAATCTTTGACATTATTGGCAGGTCTTTCGCCAAATGAGACGCATCTTCGATAGTAAAATCTATCACGACGTTCTCGTTCAAAGTGCTACCAGACTTCCTTTCTGGACCTTTAGAACCCACGGTCCAAAGAATAATGTCTCCAATCGGAGGGTCATCTAAATTCTCTGTTTGGATAATTAGTTTAGCTTTGCTGGAAACATCCTTCAAAATACGCTTAGACATACTTTGTTTGTGCATTATTAAATATATATTCTTGAATTTAGTATCCGCATAATCTAAGAGGCGTAGTGTTTTATCCCATACTAAAGTTAAATCTCCACCCGTTATAAAAAGATCCCTGCACTCCAAATCCCTAAGCTCATCTATAAGGGTCATCCACCTTTCGAGGGGTAGTAATTCACCTCCATCTTTCCACTTATTGCATCCTATGCACCCAGAACTTCTTTTCGTCCCAAAGTAACCACAGAACCAGCAATCCCTATTACAAGAATTATTAATCTCAATAAATGCCCTATAAAACTCAGGCGGATTATTAAGTGGCACATCTTTGTAGGGGGAACCAACCCTGAGTTTAGGTAAAAATGGTGCCTTGGAATAAAAATTCCCTAAACGACACCGTTTCAGCTCTCTAAAAATTTTTTCATCATTGTCAACGGGATTATTCTTTTCACAAAGGGCGATTAGATCTGTTTCATATGAGCTAAGAGTATATGCTTCTCCTTCGATCAGGTCGAATATCGCTCCCCGCTTCGCGCCTTGTATAAAGTAGCATTCTGGATTAAGTCGGAAATACATATATGATCCTCCAATCATTTTAACGAATAAGATCGTTCTTAAATTCGACGAATTCTGGATTCATCTCAGCGAACTCAAATGCCTCAGCAAACTGTTCTGCTTTCATAGCCTCAATCTCTTTACATATCTCAGAGGATGCCACAAACCCTTTGTCTTCTGCGAAAGTGGCAAAGCAGCTATTACAAGCCCTCTTTACACCACAACAATGGCATCTATCCATGTAACCAAAATAATCGTTCAGCATATTGCTGATCCTCTCATAATTAAATCCCTCTGTTAGATTCCCAAAAGGCATTGTTTCAGGGATCTTCTCACATGCATGGAAATTTCCGTCTACATCAACGAATAATTTCCGCCCGGGGATACAAGTACTTGTACACGGCGCTATTAACGGGTAGGGGCTGACTGCAACAGGTCCGAATAAGGTAACCTGAATTCCAAGGCCGAATAATAATTCGAAAAAGGATCGTTCTCTTTTTCCCTGATTTTTAATGCTTCTATAATAATAATCTCTGGCTGCATCTATTCGCCGAAGAAAATCCTCCTTATCCTTTTCCGAGAATTGAGAGTAGTATTTACCACCACCGCTTGAACTGACTGCGGCTGCAATACCAATAGCTGGAATATCATTCCTCTTAAAGAACTCGTCGATCTTAAATATATCACTCTTCCAATCATAAACTGCTAGAGATTTAATATTTTTGTATCCGACATCTATGATTGGCCGTATATTTTTTATAACATCTTTAAACGTGCCATTGCCATTGGCATAGATCCTGTTTCTATCATGCACTTCTTCGGGACCATCTATGCTAACACCGATAGAAAAATTGTGCTGCATAAGCCATCCGGCTTTATCTTTATCAAGTAGACTACCGTTTGTAGTTACATTATACCGTACCTTAAATCGATGATATTCTCGTTCTATATAATCTACGCATTTCTTAATCAGATCGAAATTTAGTAAAGGCTCTCCACCATAAAACCCCACAGCCGGCTCTTTTCTTAGAGGATTATATCGCCTACTCTCTTCCAACAGGGAGAAATACATATCTATTGCAGTCTTGGCTGTCGAAAAACTCATATACTTCTTGGAATATGAGCGCCTATACTCATAATAATCAGAGAAAGCACAATACTTGCATCTAAAATTACAATCCTCAGTTACATTTAAGATCAATTGCTGGATTCCATGCCTTAATAGAAAGAACTTTGCCTCTGAGGGCGATACTTTATGATAGTTATTTAGATCATGATTATGAGGTTGAATTTTCTTCCACTTCTTGAGCCAATCATAGTAGAAACTAACATCATCCTCACCGAAATTTTTAATCAAACGTTCGATTACTTCAGCCTTAGTAGGTACGGTAGAACTCAACATTTCCTTTGCAACTGCCCTCATGATAGGAGGAAATGGTATAAACAGACCTAATTCATCATCCCACGCATATGTATTTCCTGTTTTAGTTTTGAATTCCAACATTTTACAAGACCCCTGTTACAATTGGTACATCTTTGATTCACTATCTTATCCAATATCGCAGCCATATAAATATTCCGATATTTTTCATAATTAGTGAACTAAACAAGCAAAACTAAGCTAATTCTAATTTCTCAAGGTAAGATTTTACATAATTAGTGAACTAAATGAATATACCTTTATAGTTTTTAGTCGTATATGTGATCAGGCCCATACGGCCAGGAGGTGAAAACGAATGGAGAAGATAACTAAACTTGATGCCGAGTCGATCCAGGTTAGTTGCACTTCCGCATGCTGGAGCTATTGTAATATAGACCAGAACTTTAATTACAACAATGACGGTCTGTTCCTGCAGCTTAACAGGGCTTGCTAAGTGTAATCATTCCAGGAGAAGAACTGCGGCATTTGCTATATCACTGCAATGCCGCGCTGCATTTTTAAATATAATCACCTAATTCAGTAAGGTATCCCAAATTTGGTTATTTTCAACAGTATGGTGTTTATTACATCGGGAGCGCGGAGGGTCACGAATACCCCGACCTTCAGGTTGGGGATGAAGTGAACCCTCGCCCGGTTTTCATATTTTCTTAAATTTGATTAACAAGGACTCTCTGGGAACCGAAAACAGAGTTACGATAATTCTGATCAAAGGGATCTGGTCAACGAAAGCTCGACGATTTCGGGATCCATAAAACCGGGCGTGAGGGCATGCGGCCCGAAGCAAACCCCATCCTTTGGGGTGGGGTGGCCGCACGCAGTTTGATTTTCTCAATTAAGATCTAGTTTAGTGCACACCAACATAAACTCGACGTCCTTAATAATCAAAGGCGCATACCCACTGAGTTGTAACTGGAACGTATATTTATAAAATAGTGCTCTGGCTTTGCTGATGCAAAAATAAGGGGTCTGGTCTGCCTGTTGTACACACTGATCTGAGTTAAGATGAGCCAGTGTATCCTAGCTCCTTGGCCTTAGCGAAGGCCACATCAGCTTCAGAGCTGCGTCCCAATGACTGGAGAGCAGTGCCTTTCTTGTACCAGAGCCTCGGAAAGATAGTATCCGTTCCGATAGCTTTCTCATAGGCTTTGAGCGCATCCTCATGCCTGCTCTGATCCATGAGAGAGTCCCCTTTCCACTCCAAAGCCAGCGAATAATCCGGGGAGATCTCCAGGGCACGGTCAAAGGCTTTCAGAGCTTCATCGTGATTGCCCGTCTTGTCGAGGACACTGCCCTTTCCAGCCCAGGCCTTTGCAGATGCAGTTTCTGTCAGGTAAGATGGGCCAGAAGAAGCTGTCTCAATGGCCTTGTCATAAGCTTCGAGTGCATCATCATATTTGCCTATCTTCATGAGTGCATAGCCTTTGCCCGCCCAGGAATTGGAGTCTTTGGGATCTGTGTCAGTAGCATTATCTAAGATCTCGATGGACCTCTCGTAGGCCTTGACTGCTTCATCGTGGTTGCCCATGTTATCGAGCACATCAGCTTTGCTGCTCCAAGCTCCAGCGCTCTCGGGATCGGCTTGAATTGCTTTATCGTAAGCCTCATTGGCCTCGCTGTACCTGCCAAGCTCCGAAAGCAGGAAGCCTTGGATAGTCCATATGCCCTTCTCCTGCGGGTTCAGCTCAGCAGCCTTGCCGTATGCCTCTATGGCCTCAGGAAACTCTCCATTATCTCTGAACGCTATGGCTTTAGATCGCCAGATGGTGGAATTCTGAGGATCTATTTCTATAGCTTTATTATATGCGCTGATCGCATCTTCATAAGATCCGTTAACATACAGTTCCATGGCTTTTTTATACCAGTCATTTGCAGTGTTTTCCTGCGCCATAGCAGAGACGCACAGGGCAAACAGCGCTATAATGACAAGAGCAAACCTGGATCCTACTGCAAATTTTGGCAGTTTTCTGCCAGTTTCTTTAGCTCCCACTCGCCCAATTCTTTCTTTCATTTAAATACCTCCGTCTTCAATACGCACCCACAGTGCAACTGAAACCAATTACCCAAGTGCAAAGCTCTCACTGCCTCGCACCCCACTCTGCCGATATATCTTACGGCATTTGACGTATTAAATATCCATTATTTATAAATCTTATGGATGATATCTGCGAGTAATCCTCCCAATGTTTGGGATCTCTGTCGACAGACTGCATACAGCATGGCAGTCATTCAATCTAGATTGAGTTAGAATTTTTTGCTATTGCAGCATGCCGACAAAATTTGTTCATAGATCCGGAACAATTTCAATGATCATATATCTTTGTTCCACCATTGGGCGCTACGGCTTATAGATAATACCCAAGAGGTGACGAAAATATATGGACCAATCAAAAGTCCAGGAAATATCTTCAACGCAGCCGCAAAGGAAGCACTCGGCTTGTTCGATGTTATCTTCGCCAGAGACCAGGAGAAACAATGGGACCTATGTTTTAACCTCCCTTCCTTACGTCTACGCTCTGGGAAACGTCGAAGGTCGCTTCCCCAATAAGTCAATAGAAAATGAGTATCTTCACTCACTCGAACTGCCAAAGACGGCCATTCCAATAGATAATGAGGCCTTCTATTCCGTCCTCTCTCAACCGCAGAACCGCTACCTGGCACGCAAGCTCTCCTGGGTTCTCACCATGGATGGCAAGCCAATTTACATCCTTTTACCAACTGATCCTGAAGGTCTCGATGCTCTATTGGAGACTATCCGACCATCGGCCAGCCCGTTAGACAGAAGCGTGATAATAGGCCGGAAAGGGCCTATAGCGCCTCCAGGTAGGAGCGGATTGGAGGTGCCCATGGTGCTCATTGATCATCTCTTCTCTTTCAACTTCCAGAAATCCATACCGCCAGAACCGTTCGCTGACGAGAAGCTCAGATCTTCTGCAGAAGAGATGTTTCAAAAGATGATGCAGATTGCGAACAACAAGGGAGCTACAGGCAAACATAGGGCGCTCAATTACCTGGCCGTGCGCTATCCGGCCATCTATGCCAAAGCAGCGCAAGAGCTCGAGCGCAATTTCTCGCTGACTTCCGTGGAGGCCGATTCCACTCCGAGCGACAGCCGCAAGATAATCTCGGTGGTGTTCTCTTTCTCTCAAAGAGAGACCGGTGCCGTGGAGAAATATTTCGTCCGGGTGGATGTGACCGAGGAGTTTCCTTTCGTTGTCACCGAAATGTCGCCATGCTTCGTCAGGTGAAATGCAGTATTGCGAAACAGTCCACAAATGCCTTTCAATTCCCATAAATGCCAACGTGGCGGAACGGCTACGCAATTGCCTGCAGAGCAATATAAATCCGGTTCGACTCCGGACGTTGGCTTCACGTAAAAAGGCAAGAGAGGATTCCAATGTCCTCGTAAACCTGTGTTACAACCACCACTGCCAGAGGAAGGGCTTGTTCTGGACCATGAGGATGGTATTTCTTTGATAGCTGACGACGAAGAACTCCCTCGCACCGCTCTCCTGCTGGGCGCTCCAGTTCCCCTCCGGATCCAGGAACAGAGTGGGTTTGGGGCGAAGGTCTTCATCCACGGGAGTGAAGCTCACGGGATCGGCTCCGGCGTCGGGATTGATGATCTCTCCCGTTCCCGTGGTCAACTGGATGGCTCTGAAGTTTCCCTGCCAGAAGCCGCCTTCACAAGAGGAGGCGGTGAAGCTGCCCCGCAGCTCGCCGTCTGTGCAAGAGCCGGTCAGCCGGACGAACATGGCCGGATTATGGCGGAAGGTGATGGCGGCTCGAACGGCGCTGCCCTTGCAGCAGCCAATCAGGTATCCGTCGCCGCGGCTGCCCAGAGTCGCCCTGCCCTGCAGAGTGGAATCCTTTTCGCTCAGGGAGACCACGCTGCCTTCGGCCATCCCATCGTCAGGGCTGCCGCTCTGAACAACATAGCTTATCTTCCAGCGCCCGGAAAGCTCATCGGAAGCAGCCGCTGATACGACAAAGAGGAATGCCAGCAAGGCTGCCGATAAACAGCCACCGCTATTCGCCAATCTCAGACGCCTCCTTTACTGTTTTTTTTTAGTCTTCGGACTGTTGTCTCTTTAGATCGGATGCTTGAAAAAAGATTGACTGGGTCATTCCTGATGCCCCAGCTCCTTGGCTTTGGCGAAGGCGGCATCAGCATCAGCCTGACGGCCTAATGTCTTCAGGACATCACCCTTACCCATCCAGGCAGATATCGCCTTCTCCGGCCCAATCTCCAGGGAACGATCGTAGGCCTCCAGAGCTTCCTGGTTCCAGCCCTTTCTTGTACCAGCCTTCTGCTGTATTCTCCTGTGCTATAGCAGAGATGCACAGCATTGCCAGAGCCAGCAGGGCGAGAGCGAGCTTTGCCCCTACTATCGCCTTCGATAGCTTTTCAGACACTAACTGTTTTCTTCTTTTCATACTATCACCTCTTTCATTTGCCTCGATCGATGCCGCAGTCATGAAATTCCGCAAAAATTGATTGAGTTAGCCCATATACCCTCAAGCTACCTCTCCGGCGCAATCTCGGTCCTGGTGGTCACAACCGGACCGCTTCCCGCGTCTTTCACCACGGGCAGCTCCACATCATACCCCATCTCAGTGGCCTTGGCAAAGGCCTCCTCAGCTTCTGAATTTCTGTCCAGAGCCCACAGGGCCAGCCCCTTGATGTACCAGAGCCGTGGGAAGGTCGGGTCCATCTCGAGGGCCTTTTCGTAGGTTGTGAGGGCCTCATCGTACCGGCCCATCTCCATCAGGAGGTCCCCTTTCTTCTGCCAGACAGGGAAGTGCACTGGAGGCAGCTCGATGGCCTTCTCGTAAGCTAAAAGCGTCTCATCAAAGCGTCCGAGGCCTTGAAGGGCCTCGCCCTTTTCGATCCATGGATCGCTGCTGTTTGCATCGATCCTGGTGGCGGTCTCGCTCAGGTTTAGAGCCATCTCGTAAGCTGACTCAGCCTCGTCGGTCCTGTTCAGGGCTTTGAGCGCATCGCCCTTGCCCTTCCAGCTCGAACTTCTCTCGGGATTGGCCTTTAGTGCCGCATCAAAAGCCTGCAGCGACTCGTTGAATCTGCGCAGTCTATAAAGTGCATCTGCCTTTCCATACATAGCTGAGGAACTGTCGGCATCCAGGGCGAGGACTGCATCATAAGCCTCCAGGGACCTGTTGTACCAGCCGATCTGATCTGTGGCAAAGGCCATCATCATCCAGGTCCAGCGGTCTTTGGGATCGATCTCCGCTGCTCTATTATAGGCATCGACTGCCTCTCTGTACTTTCCCTGACTCATGAGGGCGTCGCCCTTAGAGTGCCAGGCGCTGGCTTCATCTGCGGAGGTGTTGGCGGCCTCGATCACTTGAGCGTAAGCCTTAGTAGATTCGTTCTGCCTTCTCAGTGCAGCGAGGATGCCGGCCTTATTCTGTAGGACTCCTTCTGTCAGAGGGTCCAGCTCCAGGGCTCTGTCATAGTACCGGAGAGCCTCTTCGTACCTGCTTGTATCTCCCAGATACTGGCTGAGGTGAACCAGGGCGACGCCCTTGCCATGCCAGGCGTCGGCATTGTTAGGGTCAAGCTCCAAAGCACGGTCGTAAGCCTTCAGGGACTCGTTTAAAATGCTCAAGTTTATGGTGAAAGAGCCTATCTGGTCCAGATTGCCAGCTTTGTAAATCCAGACTGTGGCATTCTCCGGAGCGATCTCCACGGCCCTGTCGTTCGCCGCCATAGCCTCGCCGAAGGCAGCCAAGAGGGATGCCTCTCGATCTTCAGTGCCAAGGTTCATGCCGCCCCCGCTGATCTTCATGCCCAGCGTCGTCATGGCCACGCTCTTGTAGAGCCAGGCGTCCAGGTTCTGGCGGTCCTGCTCAATCGCCCTGTCGAAGGCAGCCGCAGCCTCCTCGTAGGACTCATTCTTGTAGAGCTGCAGGCCCTTTTCAATCCAGGAGGTGAGCGTGTTCTCCGGCAGCAGCGCTCTATTCCCTGCATCAGGCCCGGGATACTCGAAATCTCCTTTGGCCGTGATTGAGTAGCCAATCGAGCCATCCAGCTTGGTCCAGTAGTTCAGTGAAAGTACTTCCTCTCCCGAGCTGCTTATCAGGGAGACGCTTCCTGCAGTATCATTCATCTCCAGAGTGCTGTTCAGGAAAAGGTCGGTCTCATTTCCTTTGCCGCTTCCCAGATGAGTTCTGACCGCTTTTCCAGACCGAAGGGAATTCTCCGGCAGCGGCACTCTTGAGCCCTGAATCTCCAGACTCCAATTCTGAAGGTTTGTGGTCTCTTTTGGGTCGTTGGAGATCTCGATGAACTCATCCCCCTTGGGATTGATTCGGGTTATCGTCAGGAAGGGAGGCCTGGCCAAAGCCAGCGTCTTGGGCATGTTGCAGATGTACATATCACCGTTGAGGCTCGACATGATGAGAGAGCCACCATGCCTGTTAGCATTGATTGCTTTGCCTTTGAGCTGCAAAGCTGCCACAAAGTCGGAGTTGATCTGCTCGATCTCGTCGAAAGACTTTGAGGAGAGATTAAACAATCCGTTAGAGACCCTGTGGATCTGGCCGTTGATGAGCCAGGCTTTTGTGAATAGGAAGGTGTTCTCCCTATGCCACTGGAATCCTAGCTGCGATTGGGATCGATTTGCAGGGACCAGGGCCATAGCCGTGCCAAAGGCCTGCGCAGATTGGTTGTACCTGCCAAGAGCCGCCAGGATATCAGACTCCCTTATCCGGGCATCAAGGGCATGGGACGAGTTCAGCTCTGCAACCTGGCCATAGGCCTCAAGAGCCTCCTCACTCCTCCCCAGTAGGTCAATGCCCTCTGCCTTCAGCCATAAGGCTTCAATGTCTTTTGGGTCCTCCTGGATCCTCTGGTCGAGGAGCTCTATGGCCTTCTGAATTGACTGGTTGGCCTCCGCTCCGTGGCCCATGCCTGCAAGAGCCAATCCCCGATAGTGCCAGGCTGAGGCATTCTGCGGGTTCGTCTTCAGGCCCTCGTCGTAGGCGCTTAGTGCTTCCTGGAAGGACCCGTTTTTGTACAGCATCTGGCCCTGACCGTACCAATCCCAGGCGCTCTCCCGTGAAAGTGCACAAGTGCACAGCATGAGCAGCGCAATGAAAACGAAAGCAAGCTTGGGCACTGCTACTAATTTGGATTGATCCTTCTCCATCAATGGTTTTCTTCGTTTCATCTCACCCACTCTCCGTCAAACATCATAGTTTTCATCGATTTTGCAGCCAAAAAAATTTCAAAATCAGCCGGGGTCACTCCCTGTACCCCAGCTTATCCGCCATCTGGAAGGCCCAGTCGCCCTCGATCCTCTTGCCCAGGGCCTGCAAGGCTTCTCCCTTGCCATGCCAGGCATCTCCATTGAGTGGGAAAATCTCGATGGCCTGCCTGTAGGCCTCCAGAGCATCCTCATTTCTGCCCAGCTTGAGCAGCGCATCTCCCTTTCCCGTCCAGGCAGCATCTGATGCCGAGGATATGGCAAATGGTGGTGGAGAGACTTCAATGGATCTGTCGAAGGCCTCTATGGCCTCGTCGTACTCTCCCATCTTGTAAAGGACCCTGCCCTTTCTCTCCAAGGCCCTGGAATCTTCGGGGTTCACCTGGATCTCCATCTTTTTGATATCCAGGGCGGATCTGTAGGCCTCCAGTGCCTCGTCCTTCCTGCCTGTTGCATTCAGTGCATCGCCCTTGCCTATCCAGGCATTGCTTTCATTGGAGTCCAGCTCTACGACCTTTTCATAGACCTCTATCGACTCGTTGTACCTGTGCAAGTCATTGAGAATATATGCCTTGTACATCAAGGAGGTCTTGTCCTCGGGATTGAGCTTCAAGGCCTCATCGAAGGCCTCCAGTGCTTCTTCCGGCCTCTTTGCCTCCTCCATCAGAATGTTGCCTTTGATATCCAGCACCAGCTTCCTGTCCTGAATATTGTCGGGACTCGTCAGGTTGAGGGCCCTGTCGGAGGCAACTATGGCCTCCTCATACTTCCCATCTTTCGCAAGGAGGTGGCTGATGGTGATGGCAGCCATACCGGCCTTTGAGCTGTTCATCTCGATGGACTTTTCATAGGCATCTATGGCCTCTTCATTTTTGTTCAGGCTGCTGAGAACCTCGGCCATCTTGAACCAGGTCTCTCCATCCTCCGGATTGCTGGCCAGGGTCTGATTGTAAGCCTGGACTGCCCTCTCCCGCGCCTCCTTGGCCTCTGTTTGCCGGTCCAATGAATCGAGGATCACGCCCCTGTTCCACCAGGCGTCTGCATCCTCTGGGCTTTTTTGCAGATCTTCGTCTGTGTAGTTCAGGGCTTCGTTGTAGGCCCCAACTGCCATGCTTCTGTCGCCCATGAACTCGTGCACCTGTGCAATGCTGAGCCAGATGGTAGCGTTCCCGGGATTCAGGTCGATGGCCTTATCAAAAGCCAGCAAAGCATCTTTGTAAGAGCTGTTGTTGAACACCTCGTCCAAGCCCTTCTGATACCAGTTCTCGGCAGTCATCTCCTGAGCAACAGCGGAGATGCTGATCACAGCTATCGCTAACATTACAACGACAAATCCAGCTTTCATTTACAAACCTCCTTTAACCTCGCAAAAAGTTGCTGGGGTCATCCCTGATACCCCAGCTTTTTGGCTTTGGCGTAGGCCTCGTCGGCCTCAGCCTGACGGTCCAGAGCTTTCAACGCTTCTCCCTTGGCATACCAGGCATAACCGTCTGCAGGATCGATCTGAAGGGCTCTTTCGTAATATTTGAGGGCCTCGTCGTATCTGCCTAGATGTGCAGAGAGCAGGACACCTCCGTTAATCCAGAGATCTTTGTCCTGTGGGGCAAGCCTGGAAACCTCCCCCAGCGCCTTCACCGTCTCGCTGTAATTGCCATTTTCCGCCAAGAGATGAGCCTTTTCAAACCAGAATAGCGCCTTCTCCGAGTCCTGTGAGGTCAATTCAATGGCATCATCGTAGACTTTCAGAGACTCATTATAACTGCCAAGCTTCCACAGAGCACTAGCTTTGCCGCTGACGGGCCCGAATGCCTGAGCATCGATCTCCAGCGCCTTGTCGTAAGCTTTGATGGCATCTTCGTACCTGCGCATATGATTGAACGCATCGCCTTTGCCGTTCCAGGCCCAGATATCCTGCGGATATATCTCTATGGCCTTGTCAAAGCATGTTAAGGCTTCGTCGTACATATTTGAGGCCAGCAAAACGAGCGATGATCCCTTGATGTCCCATGCCGTCTCATTCTTGGGGTTTGTCTCAAGGACCTTGTCCATAGCTGCGATAGCTTCTTCATACGACTGATTTCTGAATAAATCGGATCCTTTTTTAAACCAGTCTTCACCAACTGTCTCCGGTGTCCAGTAGGTCATGAACCATTCGATCCTCGTGGCCGGGTCCACAAGAGTGAGATTGCCGGCGGTATCGTTCAGTGTGATCTCGCCATTGAGGAAAAGATCGGTCTTATTTGTCGCTCCTGGTCCGAAGTGGATGCGGATCTTCTGTTCCGGCTCAAGAGTAAAGTCGGGAAGGATGATTGAATTATTCTCATCTCCATCGGCAATCAATCTCAGATTCCTGATTCCCTGGGCCACGTTCTCGTTATTGGCCAGTTCAATAAACTCATCATCTCCAAGAGAAGTAACATTGATGATGACAGGCGCAGCCAAAAGAAGCTGCAGCTCAGCACTATATCCCAACATCCGGGCTCTGGTGAAAGCGGCTTCAGCTTCTACGTCACGATTCAGTGCTAATAATGCCAGTCCCTTATCAAACCAGGCCTCGGCATAATTCGGATTTAGAAATGTGGCATTATTATAGGTTTGCAGGGCTTCCTCGTACTTTTTTAAACCCAGCAGGGCGTTTCCCTGGCCGTACCAGATATCGCATCTCCTGGAATTGTTCTTGACTATTTCCCGATAGGATCTGAAGGACTGATTGTATTCCCTTTGGGCCTCCTGAGGCCTGCCCATGCTGTCCAGCAGTCTGCCTCTTCCAATCCAAACATCCTCTGGATACCGGGGATCCAGCTCCAGGGCTTTGTCGTAGGCCAGGAGGGATTCGTTGTACCTGCCCTGTATTCTGAATATCTCCCCCTTTCCAAGCCATGCCTTTGCTAGATAGTGGAAGCTATAAGGAGAAAGCATATCATGCTGCAGGACTTTCTCGTAGAGTTCAAGGGCTTCGTTGTATCTGCCCAGGCTCCTCAGAACATTGGCCTTTCCGGTAAGGATATCTCCGTCCCCGGGATCAAGCTGCAGCGCTCTGTCGTAAGCTTCCAGGGACTGATTATACCTGCCAAGGTCTCTTGCTAGGACGGTGCCAAGCTCGCGCCAATCCCTTTGGCTTTTGGGGTTAACCCTGGTGGCATTTTCAAGAGCCTGGACCGCTTCCTCGTATCTCCCCTGCTCCTCCAGAAGCTGTCCTTTGTATTGCCAGGCCTCGGACAGATTCATGTAGAAATCCCGACCGGAAGCCACCCAATCGATGATAGTATCCACGTCTTCAATGGATTTATTGTAGGCTTGAGCCGCTTCCTCGTCTCGTCCCAGTTTCTCCAGAATCCTGCCCTTTGAGTACCAGATATAGGGATAGTCGAATATTCTCTGGTCCTCGCTGGGATAGAGCTCAATGATTCTGTCAAAAGATTGCACAGCCTCTTCATTCCGGCCCAGCTTGGAGAGGGCCATAGCCTTTCCCATCCAGGCCTCGACATCGGACTCGTTCAGTTCGATGGCCTTCTCTTGGGCAGCCAGTGCTTCATTGTTCCTGCCCATTTGGGATAGAACGGTGCCCTTGCCTTGCCAGGCCTCGGTCAGAGCCGAAGTATCGGAGCCCGCCACTTCGATGGCTTTCTCATATGCCAGAAGGGAGTCGTTGAACTTGCTCGGATCAGCGGTTATGAAAGCCTCTTGGTAGAGGACGAAGCCCTTGCCAGACCAGGATCTTGTACTTTTTGGATCGATATCGAGAGCTTTGTCACAGGCCCGGATGGCTTCAATGAAGGTTATGTTCTGTTCCTCTCCGGAGAGTTCCAGATTCGCATTGCTGAGGGCTTTGCATTTGGCGCACCAGGCCTCCTTATGTTCGGGATTCAATGCGATGGCCTGGTCATAGGCATCAACTGCAGCCTGCCAGGAACCCATTTTTTCCCGTTCCTGGCCTTTCTGATACCAGCTATCTGCGGTGTTCTCCTGCCCCATTGCAGAGGCGCAGAGCGCAAACAGCATCAGCAGGGCGAAGGCCACGTTTGCCCACGGCCCGCAATTTTTCAGTATTTCCCCCACTCGTGTTTTATTCAAAATCAATCACCTCTTTTGAGATATTAAAAAATTGAACGCTGAGTTAGCCTTTGTATCCCAGATCCTTGGCCCTGGCAGAGGCGCATAGTGTTGCCGATGCCATCAGGATGAGAGTGAGCCTCGCTCCCATCCTCAATTTTGACCGTTTTGGATCAATTATTCCAGATACATAGGGTTGTCTTCGCCGTTTCATCTCTTCACCTTCCGCATGCAACGACATTGCTCACAACAGCTACCATATGTTGCTGGAGAGCGCCCTGGCCACATGCAGCGATGAACTTGCGCCAGCAGCCAACCCCATTGCCGTCTGAGCTTCTCCCCTGCCCTCCCAGGCATCAACATTCGTAGGGCTCAGATCTATTGCCTTGTTGTAGGCCTCTAGAGCCTCCTTGCTCTTGTTTTGTGCCTGCAAAGCAGTTCCCTTGCCCGTCCAGGCTTCTGATTTCTGCGTATCTCCAAGATATGACGAGCTGCTCTTGATGGCGCCATCGTAAGCTCTCAGGGCATCATCGTACCTGCCGAGTTTGATCAGAGCCTTGCCGTCTTCCAGCCAAGCGCTTGTGTCGTTGGAATCTCTTTTCACCGCCTCAGAGGAGATCTCCTCAGCCTTCTGGTAGGAGCCCAGGGCATTCTCGTGATTGCCCATATTTTCAAGAACATCTCCCTTGGCCATCCAGGCAGTTCCAGATGCTGGATCTATCTGCAGGAGTTCATCGTAAGCCTCCAGCGACTCGTTGTACCTCTTCACTTCAGCCAGCTCCGATGCCTTGGAGCTCCAGGCCTGGACGTTCCTGGGGTCCAGCTTGATTACCTGATCATAGGCTGCCAGAGACTCGTTAATCCTACCAAGCTCAGAAGCGATATCGCCCAACATGCGCCAGTTATAGATCTCACTGGTGTTCAGATCTGCTGCTCTGCCGAAAGCCTCCAGAGCCTCTTCGCTTCTGCCAGCCGAATAGAGGGCAGATCCCTTGCCGCTCCATGTCCACCCAAGAGTTAAAGTATCGTTAGCCGGTATTCGCTCTATCGCCTGGTTATAGACTTCTATTGATTCATTGTGCCTTCCCAAAATAGCGCTGAGGAATTCGGCTTTCCTATTCATGACACCATATTCTTCCGGCTCAAGCTCGATGACCTTGTCGTAAGCCTTCAGTGCCTCATCATTACGACCCATGTAGGCCAAGATCTCAGCCTTGCTCAGCCAGACGCTGGCATTCTTCGGATCCTTCTCGATGGTTTGATTAAATAGATCCAGTGCCTTCAATCGTGCCTGGTAGCCCTCGTTTGGCCTGCCCAGAGTCATCAGAACCAGGCCTTTCAGGTTCCAGGCATCTGCATCCTGCGGATTTTTCGCCAGGCTTTCATTCAAGAGGCTGAGCGCTTTTTCACAGGCCCTGGTGGATTCATTTTCCTTGCCTATTGTAGTGAGCAGGAAAGCTTGACGATGCCAGATGGTTGCATTATTGGGATCAAGCTGAAGAGCCTTTTCATAGGCATGGGACGCATCTTCAAAAGAGCTATTCTGTTCAAGCGCCTCTCCTTTTTTCATCCAGTAGCCTGAGGTATTCTCCTGTGCCAGAGCACAAGCGCAGAGCAAAGCAACCGCTAACAAAGCGACAGCAAATCTTGTTTTCATTTACAAACCTCCTTCATTTGACTGGAGCGGCTCCTGCTACAAGTCCAGTGATCAATGAGAAGCCCTCGCCTCTTGTTCCTGTATTTATAGGCCTGATCTCGATATTCCATTTGCCCTTTGCGGGATTTCTGAGGAAGTAATAGTCGTAGTTCGTGCCCGTAACATGTTTTATATTCTGGCGATCGCTATCCGGAGATAGAATGCTCCCATCCGGCTTGATCAGAGTCACGCTGAAGGGATTGCTCTGCCAGGTTAGGCCCACCATCTCCGCCCTCTCAGTCGCTTGAACTATGCCCTGAGACACTGAAGCGACCTGATCATAACCGAGCTGTCTTGAGAATTTAAGGGGCAGTCCAGTAGTATATGCAACTGCATTTTCCACTTTTGCCGAGCCGATGGCTGTGACTGACGTTCCCCAGGGCAAATTTATGGTTGACCCAGGCGGAATCGTGTAACTGCTAGGAGCGGCGCTGGGACTTGAGACCGCCTGACAGACGCCGTTAACACACGTCTTTCCCGCTCCGCAGACTACAGGGGTATGAATACAGCCCCAATAAGCGTCACACGCATCGATTGTGCATGGATTTCCATCATCGCAGTTCCTCCACAGATGCACACAGTTGCCCCGGCCATCACAGGCATCAATGGTGCAAGCATTTCCATCATCGCAGTTCTTTTGCCTATGAGTGCATTCTCCGTTCACACAGGAGTCAGTTGTGCAGGGATTGCCGTCGTCGCAGTTCTTTTGTTTATGAGTGCATACCCCATTCTCGCAGGAGTCGGCGGTACAGGGATTGCCATCATCACAATTTCCCGGAGTGTGAACGCATTCGTTTCCATTCCAGGTATCTATGGTGCAAGCGTTGCCGTCATCGCATTTCTTTAAAGAATGGACGCACACTCCATTCAAGCAATAGTCTATTGTGCTCTCGTTTTGATCATCGCAGTCTTTCTGCTTATGAATGCATACCCCATTCTCGCAGGAATCGACTGTGCATGGATTTCCATCATCGCAGTTTACGGGAGGATGAACACATTCTTTTCCATTCCAGGTATCTGTGGTGCAGGCGTTGCCATCGTCGCAGGAATGCAGGAGGGCCGAGGACTCATTTCCAATAATGGATTCATTGGTGTTGTTCATGGGGATTTCTGAGTTTTGCAGAATTGACGAATTCTCTTTAGTCGATATTGATTCTACAAATGAGGCATTAACGTTCATTTTTGGTAAATTTTCAGTACTCTGATTGCCGGATTCAGTGGAATTGATGAATCCAAATTCTGTAGCACTGGTTAGGCCATTTATGCTCGAAGTATTTGAAGCCTCATTATTTTTTAAAATTCCAGTTGTCTCCGAAGCATTGCTGTAGAGGGGTGTCCCGGATTTGCCCGATTCACTGCTATCCATCGGGAAGCCGGTTACTCCGATGCCACCAGTATTCGCTTGGGTACTGTTTGCAGCTTGGACGCTGGGCGGTTCTGCGCTCGAAATCTCCGGTGAAGCGGTTGTAGCTGGACTCGTTATCTCTGGCGGAGTGGTTGCAGCTGGACTCGCTATCTCTGGAGTGGTCGTAGCTGAACTCGTAATCTCTGGCGGAGTGGTCGTAGCTGAACTCGTAATCTCCGGCGGAGTGGTTGTAGCTGGACTCGCTATCTCTGGAGTGGTCGTAGCTGAACTCGTAATCTCTGGCGGAGTGGTCGTAGCTGAACTCGTTATCTCCGGTGAAGCGGTTGTAGCTGGACTGGTAATCTCCGGTGAAGCGATTGTAGCTGGACTGGTAATCTCCGGTGGAGTGGTTGTAGCCGGACTGGTAATCTCCGGTGGAGTGGTTATAGCTGGACTGGTAATCTCCGGTGGAGTGGTTATAGCTGGACTGGTAATCTCTGGTGGAGCGGTTGTAGCTAGAGGGCTGGTTCTATCATTGCCGCAGTCTATCGGCTCATGGACGCAGCCATTTGGTCCACAATAATCTTTTGTGCAGGGATTTTTGTCATCACAATCTCCACACTGTGCTGAAGCGCAAAAAGGAAGTATCAACGCACAGGCGCAGAGCATGGCTATCGCTAACAATGCGACAGCAAATCCAGCTTTCATTTACAAACCTCCTTTAACCTCACAAAAAGATACTAGGGTCATCCCTGATACCCCAGCTCCTTGGCTTTGGCTAAAGCGGCATTTGATTCGGAATTGCTGCCCAAAGCCTTCAGCACATAGCCCTTGCTCTTCCAGGAAGAGATGGCATAATCCCGGCCCGTCTCTAGGGAGCGATTGTAAGCTTTCAGAGCTTCCTGATATCGGCCCAGCCCGCGAAGAGCCTCTCCTTTCCAGAACCAGGCGTGGGCCGATTTGTTATCCTCCTGTAAAGCCGTTTCGCTGATGTTGAGGGATTTGCTAAATGCTGCAATCGCTTCACCACTTCTGTTCAAATTAGCTAGAGCAAAGCCCCTCCCGGCCCAGAGTGACTCATCATCGGTGTTCTCATCCCTTGAGTAGGCATCCGAAGCTTCCTGGTATCTGCCCAGTCCAAATAGTGCGAATCCCTTGTCACGCCACGCGGTTGTTAGATTTTGATTTAATGCCAGGGCTTTGTCGGAAGCCGCTGTTGCATCCTGATATCTGCCCAGCTCATTGAAAATCCTGGCCTTTGCCTCCCAGACACTGGCCGCTGGCCTGATCTCCAGAGCCTTGTCCAGAGCGGCCAGTCCTTCCTGGTACCTGCCCATCCAGTTGGCCAGCATGAATCCCTTAAACATCCAGGCCATCTCGTTCTTCGGATTGGCGTTGGTGGCGTTATCAAACGCTTTTATGGACTCGTTATAGTTGCCCTGCTCCTCAAGCATCATGCCCTTTTGAGCCCAGGCCTCGGATAAGTTCTGAGGCGAATTCGCCTTCTTGATGGCCTCATCAGAACCTTTCAGGGCTTCCTGATAGGATTGAACAGAATCGTTTTTCTTTCCCAAAGCAGCCTCGGCTAAGCCCTTCAGGTGAGAAACGCCGTCTGCCATCCACGGTTGTGATGGATCGAAGCCTATCTTCAGAGCCTGATCGCTAGCCGTAATGGCTTCATCATACCTTTTGAGCTCATAAAGGGCGCTGCCCTTGAAGTACAGCAACGTTGAGTTCTGAGGTGCTATCTGAAGGCCTTGCTCATAGGCGTTTAGCTCTTCAATCCTATAGGTTTCCCTAAGCTCAGCTCTATCAGATATAGCCAGCATGGTAAAGACACGGCCTTTTCCCATCCATGATTTGATATCCTTGGGATTCTTCAACAGAGTCTCATTGTAAAGCTGCAGGACTTTCTTCCAGGATTCCGTAGCCTCCTGATTTCTGTGTAAAAAATATAACGAAAGCGCTTTTCTTTCCAAGAATTCGGAGTTCTGAGGATCAAGCTTTATAGCATTTTCGTAGGCTTGCACTGCATCTTCATAAGACTGATTTGCGTCCAGTTTCTGTCCCTTTTCATACCAGTACTGAGCACTCTGTTCCTGAGCTATTGCCGAGGCGCAGAGCACAGCTACCGCTAACAAAGCAATGGTAAATCCAACTTTCATTTACAAACCTCCTTTAACCTCACAAAAATGTGCTGGGGTCATCCCAGATACCCCAGCTCCTTGGCCTTAGCGAAGGCCTCCTCTGCTTCAGAATTGCGGCTCAATTTTTTCAATGCAGTCCCTTTGTTGTGCCAGGCAGGCGCAAACTTAGGATCCAGCTCGATAACCTTATCCGAAGCATTCTGGGCTTCATCAGTTTTGCCTGACATCAGGAGAACCTTGCTTTTTTGGAACCAAATGGATGCCAGTTCATTGGTCGAATTGGTTCGAGTGTTTTCGATTGCTTTGTTATAGGCCTCAAGGGACTCATTATATTTGTGCAAATTTGCAAGGGCATCGGCTTTGGAGATCCAGGCTCCTCTATTCTTCGGATCAATATCGATAGCGTTATCAAGTGCTCTAACAGCATCCGCGTACTTCTGTTGAGCTAATAAGACGCTGCCTTTGCTTACCCAGGCCTCTACATACGTTGGATTTATCTCAATAGCATTGTCAAGGCTTTTGATGGACTCGTTGTATTTGTCTGGCTCATGCTTAGTCAGGGCTATAAAAAGGAAGGTATCCCCTTTTTTGAACCAGGCTTCTGCATATCGAGGATTTATCTCAATCGCTTTGTCAAAGGCTTTGATTGCATCATCAAATTCCTCATTCTCGACCAAGGCAAGATTGATGAGAGCTTCCCCTTTGCTTAGCCAGGTACTGGCATTCTTGGGATCTAATGAAATTGCTTTATCGAAGGCCTTTACAGCTTGCTCATTAAATCCATTCGCACTCAGTTCGTTGCCCTTTTCCAACCAGTAGCCCGCGGTGTTCTCCTGTACCACAGTGACCGTAAGCGCCTCAAGCTCCTTGGCTTTGGCGAAAGAGGCATCCGCCTCTGAGCTGCGACCGAGGGCCTTCAAAGCAAGGCCTTTTCCATGCCAGGAATAAGCACTCAGCAAACCCGGCTGTGGAATAAGCTCGAGGGCTTTATCATAGGCTTTAACGGCTTCGTCGTATCTTCCGATACTGTTTAAAGCATCCCCTTTGCCCTTCCAGGACTGCGCATTTTCCGGGAATGACTCTATGGCTTTATCGAAAGTCTTTAGGGCTTCCTCATGATTTCCGATCTTTTCGAGAACGCTGCCCTTATCAGCCAGGATCAGACCAACATACATGGAATAGTCGTCAGGAGGGTAATTTGGTTTAGCCTCAATAGCATTATCGTAGGCAGCAAGGGATTCGTTATACCTGCCCAGATCCGCGAGGATGCCGGCACGATACAGTTGTGCTTCCAGGCCAGCGAAACTCGGACCAAGCTCTATAGCCTTGCTATAATCATTTACCGCTTCCTCGCGCCTGCCTTTGGCCTCTTCTTGCAGGCCAGCATCCTCGAGGGTATTGCCCATGCCCGTGAGAGTAATAGCCCTGCCATCCCAGGCCAGAGCGAGGTTCCTGGTATCATTAGACGGTATTAGCTCGATGGCTTTGTCAAAAGCCTTCAATGACTCGTTATATTCGCTGAGATTCTTGTTGAATCCGGCCAGAGATCCGAGAGAATAGCCTTTGTTTTCCCAGGCCTCACCATAGTTGGGATTTATTTCGATGGCCTTATCGTAAGCCTTGATGGCATCTTCAAAGGCATTGGTGCGCTCTTGACCCTGCAATCCATATGCACTCATATCAAAAATCTTGCCCTTATGCAACCAGGCCTCGGCGTTCCTTGGATCCAGCTCGACGACCTTGCCGAAAGCAATGGCTGCCTCATCGATCCTATACAGCCTCTCCAAAACCAAACCGTTAATTTGCCAGGCCTCTGCATCCTTGGAATTTTTCTTCAAAGTTTCATTGGTCAAGTTAAGCGCTTTATAGTATGCCTGGATTGATTCATTGTAAGATCCATTTCTATCCAGCTCCTGGCCCTTTTTGAACCAATCCTCTGCGGTATTCTCCTGCGCCATCGCAGTGAAGCTTAGCGCAGCCATGGCGATTAACGCAATAGCGAGCCCGGCTTTCGCTAACTTATTATTCCGTTTAATGAAATCACTCTCCTTTTTCTTCGGTAAACGCCGAAGGCGACCGAAGTCAAATGACTGGAGCAATAAACCCCCACTGCTCCCACCCACTATTCTATTGCCGTCCAATAATTACGGCATGCGACGTACTCGACATTCAACGAATATAAATCTTGCTCATGTCGTAGTCCCCCTAGAAAATTTGCATATGCGGTCCTCATCCGCCACACGTAATCGTATTCGGGACCACATCTACTAAGGAGCATCCGGATCTGGTGCGGATCGCCCGCCTGGGTTCGCAGAGTTACAAACGCTGCTTCCTCCCATGCTTTCTCTAGTGGATTCCCATAATACCTGGCATCGAACTCCGCTGCCGTTCTCTCTGGCTCTACCTCCCGCTTTCCTGCATCTCACCACGTAGCTATCTGCATCCCCGGAGCCAGGGGCATTCCCTGCTTCACTCAAGCATCCTCCTCTGCCTCGATCCGCTCCAGCTCCTCCATCTCCGATCTCCTCAGATCCTTGAGGATCGTCGAGAGCTGGTCGAGCAGCTCAATGCGCCTGATGACCTCAGCTTTGGAGGACATTTTAGGCCACAATCTTCTCTGCGGCGTTGATCGCATATTTCCGGAAGAATCTCCTGGAGTGCTCGCAGGATTCTCCTGGCTTGAGGCGCTTTGCAGGGGAGGAGCAGTCAATAGGTGTGGTACATGGTACACGTCCTTCTCCTCGCCGTTCCGCACTAGGCACAGTCCGGAGCTCGATTGGTGGAACTCCAGGAGGGCCTCGTTCGACTTTTGGACGGGCAAGCCAAGCAGCTTGTTGAGGTATGCGATCAAGACTCGGACAGCCACAGACTTCTGGGATATGGGCTGTTCGGGCCAATCGCCTCCAACGCGAGCTCCAGCGAGTTCAGGCGCGGTATTAATTGCAGAGATCACGAAGGATCACCAATCCTGCTCTTCTTTGCTAATATTAATAGTTTTGCTAATTGTACCATTATTACCATTACTGGTATTTTTGCTTACCAGATAAGATGTTATAATAATGATTGCTCTTGTAGATGATATGAAGTTGGGAGAGTTGTTGCCTAATTGTGCTGAAAGGGAAGTTCAGAAGATAGAGTATAGGAGGCTGGACAAGCACGGTCGCCTGTACATAGACCCGGACCTTGCGAAGAAGGAGTTTGTCGTGATCCTCTTGTCGCCGATCGAGGGAGATAAAGAGAAGTTCCTCAAAGTAGGGCGCAGCTCGTAAGATAGCTTGGCGCTCAAGCAGGCCGAGCAATATTCAGGCCTCTGTACTTCTATGTGGTGCAACCCCCCATTCCGAGAGACAAGATCCCGCCTGAGGGCTACTGGGGGGTGCCTGCAACCTCCGGGAGTGGCTGCAGATCCTCGGGGTGAAGGATATTGACGCTGCAATGAAAAAGGTCCGGAGGACCGGGCCATTTAATCAGTGGAAGGAGACTGCATGGAATCTCTGGCGGAGGGGCGAGATCTGATGGAGATCCAGCTCGGAAGTCATCCTCTGCTTTTCAGGTTATGATTTATGAAAATATGGTTTCCATCATTCAGAAGACAGTCTCCGCTTCCCGGATTCTCGCGCCCAGGCCCACCGCCTCCTCGACGGCAGCCAGGTCTTTCATCAGGAATATCCTCTCGTTTGCTGTCTCCTTGAAGGCCACGGAGTTCTTCAGGATCTGCGCATACTTGGCGGATTTGGGGAGCTCAACCACGTAACCTTTCAGATCCTCTACCAGATCGTAGTCGAAGCCGTTTCGCTCCAGGAGCTTGAGGGCATTGTTCCTCGCGCCGGTGGATTTGAACTCGAAGCGGTATAGGTCCTTGTTGTAGTAGTCCAGAAGCGCATTGAAGACCTCCATTTTGTCGAAGAATTGTTTGAAGACCCAGAGCTTGCCGAGCTTGAAAATGGTGATGCGCACCCGTCGCTCGACGACATCGAAGGTATTGGCCTGCATGGGGGAGATCTCCTGCGGTATTCATGGCGGGTTTGCTATAAAAGTTATGGCGTTTAATTGAGGGCTTCCTCTCATTCCGGTTTTGGAGCTGCGGCCCGCGCGACCCGGAAGATGCTTATAAGTCAGATCTGTTAAAATTTAACCAAAAAGCTGTACGCAATCGTCTATATGATTCTCGCAGTGTTTAGATGTAGCTATGGCCTGGAAGGAAATTAGTGCAATAAGTCTGCTCTCGTTGGTGGTCCTGCTGGCTCTGCCAACCGCAAGCGCATCGAGCGCGTCCCTCTCTGATCTGTTGTCCACAGTCTCGTCCTTCGATGATCCCCGCATGGATGCCCAGGATCTGGCTTTCTATCTAGCCACTCACGGCATCGACGCCACTCCCAAAGGCGGTTATGTAGAGGTCGATCTAGGCGGCGACATCTACAAGCTCACTCCCAATGGCGCGGCTCCGGGGCTGGCCAGCATTGCGGCCTGAGGGCGCGATTGGATTGCTGGCGTAAACGAGGGCGGTCTTCCAGGCCACTCCCTCCTCCTTTAGTTCCTGATCAAATTCTGGCGTCCTCTTCTTGGATATGTGGTTGCTCGTGGATGATCTGAGCTAGGGGCTTGCAATTGATACTGGTAATAACAACCACGCTTCACAAGGCGTATACACGCAAGTTATCACTATCGTATAAGTCATGTCTTTTCCTCAACAAAAGCATGATTGATCCCCGGGGTCTTCTCCGGGGCTCGACTTCTTGTATTCTTGTATATTGCATAGCAAGCCTTACTGATAATATCAACATGCTACCTAGGTAACCTAATAGGTACAATTGGCACAATAAAGCGACTGAGTCCGCTAGAAGAGGGCTCAACGGGCTCAACCCAGCTATCGTTGAGCTGTCTAAGAGCTTTTGCAGCTTCTTCTCGGACCTGAGGACCCTCATCCTTAAGGGACTCGATTAGAGGACCAAACGCACGACTATCGTTGAGCTGTCCGAGTGCCTTTGCAGCTTCCTTTCGGACCTGAGAATCCTCATCCTTGAGGGACCCGATTAGAGGAACGACTGCACGACTATCTTCGAGCTGTCCGAGAGCCTTTGCAGCTTCCTTTCGGACCTGAGAATCCTCATCCTTGAGGGACCCGATTAGAGGAACGACTGCACGACTATCTTCGAGCTGTCTGAGAGCATATGCGGCTTCCTTTCGGATCTGAGAATCATCATCCTTGAGGGACCTGATTAGAGGAACGACTGCACGATCATCATAAAGCTGCCCTAGAGCCTTTACAGCCGATTCTCGTACAGATAGACTTGTATCATTGAGGTCATGAATCCATTTGTCTACATCATCCGCCATTACGGAGGTTACAAATGCTGCCAGTAGCGTAATCAAGAAAGCCCATTTCATATTGTTCCTTTTTAGAATAGTTGAGGATATAAGTTTGTGCGGAAGATTCAGCGTAGGCATCCATATCCAAAAGGCGAAGCTCGACGCAGATATCAAGCGCCTTGGGGACCCCGGGGCCGAGACTCCTTTTAATGGAGCGCCTGGGGGTGCGTATAACCCGCAAGAATTCACCCCTCTTTTTGGCATTCTCTTAACCGGCCCTATTTTCGCTTCTGCCTACCTGACCATTCCAGTACACTATGGAATGATTTATCGACAATTGCCCGATATTGAAAAAGCAGCATCAATAAAACCAAAAATATCCTGTGAAATCCAGCGCGCAGGATGAGCACCATATTCAAGTGCGTGCAACTTGCTCCTCCTAGAAAAGTTTTATGGCATATAAAAAAGCTTAAGTGGATGCCACAGAACTACACGCCATGCAGAAGGCGAACGCCGGAGAAAAAAGGGAGGTCCCTCAGAAAGAGGCCTGCGAGCTGGAGCGAGAAGCAGATCCAGATGTAAGGTGGGACGAATACATGAGGACCTCGCCCTTCCAAACGCCCACGCCTAAGATTCCAGCAATAGCTGAGTACTTTCGGCTCGTGAATGCAATATTCGGGGCATACCTAGCCATTACAATCAGCTTGAACGAGGCAGTTCAAATGTTGGAGCGCAAACAAGAAGAGGATGTGCGAAATAATAAAACCACAATAGAGCACTTGGATAAGCAATTTATATTAATTAATAAAGTAGACCCCCATAAACCTAGCGATTACCCTGAACCAGAAAACGCCCTTAATATGTGTTCGCAAGGTGGATTCAAGAAGAAAAATGCTCCCGGCGGAGACAATCAGATAATGGCTGCTAATATGAGTATAGTGATGATGTACGCGTACTGGGAAGCCCGTTACCGTAAAAAGATAGCAAATGCTGCGGGGCTTAAAGATGAAAAAGAGTTGAAAATAGATATCATGGGTGATTTGGGTATCTTGCGGAATTCGATAATACATCACGCAGGCGATATGAAAACTGAAAAAAAATGCAAAATTTTGACATGGTTTAAGCCTGGCGAAAAAATCAATATAGACTTGGAACATTTCGAGATGATTAAACGCGGGATCGAGACGGAGCTGAGTGAGTTATCGCGAGAATTAGAGAAGGTTATCCCAACCCAATGCCCTGAGACCCATGAGAAAGCATTGGTAGATGAAAAGAACCTATTCTAAGGTCAAATCTCAGATTACCGCAAAGGTGATATCGTCACCCGACAAGATCACCCATAAGGTGACGTATGCAGCGGGTCTATGGCCTTGTTGACGATGAACTTGTTCACCGCATCGATGAGAAAGCCGGTGAAGAAAAGGTGAGTTGTGCTCAATGGGTGAGCATTGCGATTGAGTCATATCTTCACCGCGACGGCGACCAAGAGAGTCTTGAGACAGTGAACCTTTTCACGCACGGTGCAAAAAGCCCTTGATAAGCTTACTTCCAACGCCGTGAAGAAGATCTTCACCCATCTGGAAGAACTCAAGAGGGACCCTTACCGACCACGCCCTTTGATGGATATAGTACCGGTAGCTGGAAGTGAGAAATTATACAGGTTGCGAGTTGGTAAGCTCAGAGTTGAGTACGAAGTCAATGAAGAAGACGATATTATAAAATTATTAAAAATATTCCCAAAGAAAAGAAAATCCGATTACAGATAAATCGATATACTAACACGATGGAGATGATAACTTAATGGCAGCAAGAACTAGAATCAGAGCGACGAGAGTAGAGCCTCTTAATGACAGGGATTTTGCCGCCCTTGATGAAAAAGATGAATCAACCGCCGAAGAGCTTCAAGCACTCATCGAACGCGAAAAGGATGATTTTATCAGCCTTGAAGAGTACGCCAAACGTCGCGGCATAAGTCTTTAAGTGCAAGCTTTTATCTCTTTTCCTTTGTAATCCGGAAAAGGAAGGAGCAGTTATGCTGCCCATCCCTTGACACCCAGGACCTTGGCGATCATTTCCGGGCTGATGTCGAACCTCTTGGTCTTAGCGTCGTATGCTATTGCCTCGCATGATGCAAGATATGATAGCGGCAAACTTGGTTGCATAGCATGGTACTGCATGATGCCCCTCTGCGGTACCCAATGACAAAGCAGGCTCCCATCCGTGCTCGCTGCCTTGGTTGTGACCGCCACCCATGCTTTTGATCGCCCATAAGGATCTTGCAGATCTACCCATCGACTCAGATCCAGTGCTTTGTCCGGTCGTGCCGTATGCCATGCTCGTGAACCATTGAATTCCCGACTCCAAAACAGAGCATCACCACGGTTCTCGGTATTTGTCCAATACACGGAATTGATTCCTATTGATCCGAACATCGCGCCGGGCAAGGGTCGAATTGCAAGGTCGAAGGGATTTCTGGCATTTAGAGTGTGACTTACTGTTCCCGGTATGCCGTATTCCTTAATGGCGTTCGCCAGAGTCCGGGCAAGTGTATCGATTGCCCATTGTGCATGTTCGATATTCTGGCGGCCTATAATCGACATCGAGCGGTCTATGCTAGCCTTTTTTTTGCGTGATTTTTCTTCAGTAAACTTCAAATATCTTCGGATATCTGTATTCATTGTAGATCACACTCTTTTAAAGCAGCGAGTTTTGAGTCGTGGTCTGTCGTGGTTTGCTGGGGGAGTCGTGACCCCCAACATTGATTTTCGATAGCAGTTGCTATGTACATACTAACTTCACCTTTTCTATGTCTGTCGTGTTTTTTACGGCCTGTCCCTATTTCTTCAGCCTTCGTGAGAGGCTTAGGGACTTTTTATATGTGGATTCCTAACATTTCAGTGCAATCCACATGGTCAATGCAGTATTTCATTCTTTGTTTATTGGCTTTGCGCCCCAAACTTTCTTAAAATTTTTATTTAAGCATTTCACCTCATTGTAATAAACTAATTAGGCCATATTTATCTGAGGTATATTAAACTCATCGGGAGCGACACGAAAGTAATCCGCGAACGCCGATAGATCATATTAAAAGGTATTCCAATAAATGCCTAATAATTAAACTGTATGTGCAAGATAGAAAGCAAAATGACCTATAATGAGCAGGTCCGATGCATAGACAAGAACTCTGACTGCAAGAGGATCTTCATCAAGAGTTCGTTCGCAGAAGGATATAACCCACTGAGAGACAACGATCATAAGAATTACAATTAGCATGGTAAAGCAGAAGATGACGAAATGAGCGATTTGGTTTACAATATAGGGTTCGACGATCAACCAGACCTCTTGTTGAACGATGAATATCATACCCAATAGACATCTGTGCCGAGGATATATAAGGTGAGTATTCTACTTATCTTTATTATAGTTGCAATTGGCAACAGTCCGAAATACTAATCTATCCAGCCAAAAAATAATATTCACTTGTTATTATAATAGAAACAAAACCGAAACGACAGCAGCAAATCAACTAAAGCAAGCATCAAGCATAATTATATCCTTCGCGGATTTATATATATAAGGCAAATTTCAGTGTACTACCTACAGAACCAATATTAAAGCCGGTGGAAACAGGGCAAACATTTCCCGCACTCATCTAAACACAAACCCCGCCTCCTCCCACGCCTTCTCCAGCAGCTTCCCGTAATACCCGGCATCGAACTCCGCCGCCGTCCTCTCCGGCTCCACCTCCCACTTTCCGGCATCCTTCACCACATAGCCGATCTCCATCCCCGGCGCCAGGGGAATCCCCTGTTTCACATAAGCCTGCACCGCGGAAGCCTCGGCACACCTTCGCGAATAGTTCATCCTGCTCACCCTGCGATGAATAGCCAGCTCCCGCACGTCCGCTTCCCCCAGCCCCTCCATGTATCGCCTGCGCACCTCCTGGGCCTTGGGCTCGATCCTGTGCAGCTCCTCCCGGCTCCTCGCCTCGCCCAGGACCTCGAATAGCTCTTGCTGCATCCGGCGCACATACTCAGGCGTGTCTCCCTTGCGGGCCATCATGCCCCGAATCTTCATCTTGCCCGTGTCCAGCCGACCGAAGTAGCGGTTGTAGGACCCTGATCCATCGGTCATGGGCAGGAAGGCGATCCAGTCGTAGGAGTCTACTCCTGTCAGGATGCCCGTTTCCTTCTCCACGGCCTCCTTGAAGCTCGCTATGGGCTCGCCTATAACCCATAAGCAGTCCACGATGCCATGCAGGACCTCGAAGTCCATGCTCTCGGCCAGCTCCTTGATCTGCATGAGCAGCTCCCTGGAGATCTCCGTGATCTTCTCGTGCACTTGGATCTGGCCGAACTTGGCGTTCCGATAGCCGGTGTAGCCGAAGCAGGTTACGAGCATCCACTTCAGGACCGAGTCAATGCCGGCGTAGTCCGGGTTTGTCTTCTTCAGCCTCTTGGTCTCGATGCGCAGGTTGAGCAGCCCGGAGAGCACGGTGCTCAAGAAGCCCTTCAGCTCGGGATGCTCGATGGTCTCGGGTGAGAGGTTGTACTTCACGATGATCGAGGGGTAGAGGGAGGTGAAGTCGATCTGGTGCACCTTCTCGTACACTCCTGGCTCCGGCTGGAACATCATGCCTCCCTTGTCGCAGGCCCTCAGCTCCGAGATGTTCCTGAGGCCCTCTGCATCCCTCTTCCGGAAGGGCACGGCCACGCCCCGGCGCAGTGCCTCGAAGACCTCGTAGCTGGAGATGAGCGTGCCGGGCGTGAAGCGGGAGGTGAGATTCGGCGAGAGGCCGGAGAGCCGGGAGGCCATGAGCACGCCCTTCAGGCCGCTCTCGGCATAGACGAAGCTCTTGGCGGTGTCTATGAGCACCCGGCCCTCGGGGATGAGAGCGCCGTCCTTGTGATTGACTTTTCCGTAGCTCCAGTAGGATTTGGAGGCCATCGGCTTGAAGAAGCCGGTGCGGCTGAATGTGGGCTCCAGGCCGTAGCGCCTGGCCTTCTTGACCATGAGGGGAATCCAGGTGTCGGCATGAGGACAGAGCATCAAGTCGGGGTCATGAGCCTTGATCAGCTCCATGAGATCGGAGAGGACCTGCATCTCTGATCCTTCCAGCCTCCTCTTGCGGCCATTGAGGACCTCTACCCGGGAAATCTCCCTGGGCATGGCAGGATCTCCGGCTACCTGTAGCTCCAGGCTGGTCAAGGGCACCTCGAAGTTGGGCGAGAACCGGGACTCGTCTCTGTCACCGCAGGGGAAGATGTCGTGCTCTGCCAGGTAGCGCTGATCCTGGCGGACGTCCACGTTGTAAAGCTCGGCCTGGTGGCGGGTCTGGATCTCGATCTTCTCGGCTACTTTGCGGCTGGCGTAGATCCTGTGGCCCTGGAAGGTGCCGAAGATGGTTCTGAAGCTGCACTCTTCCGCTCTGAAGCGGCTCTCCAGGGCCTCGATCATCTCGCTATGGCCTGCGGTGTCCTTGAGGTGCATGTAGAACGAGGGCGGATAGGCGGCGCTGGCTTTGGTGAGGCCACGCTCCCGGCCCCACAGTTCCACGCAGCCTTTGTAATAAGAGTCGAAAATCCACACGTTCCACCTCTCCCCCAAAGGCCCTGGATGGAGCCCGGCTTCTCCCCAGGCGATCTTTGCGGGCGGAGGGGATAAGGGCGAGGCAGGAGCGGGGCGAATGTGTCTAACGGTTCAAGGGAGGCTAAATAGCCTGAAGATCACATAGCATGGCAAGGCGTGCAATAAGTGCATCTGAGGAGCGCCGGGAAGATGGATGCCGAGGCGGCCAGGCAGAAGGCCAGGGAGAGGAAGGTGGAGGCGCGGGAGGAGATGCTAGGTGGTGAGGTGATTTAAGGCTGTGCGGCATAATATGTCAAAGGTTTCGGAACTACACACGCTTCACAGAGTACGGACTCAACTTCATATCCTCCGCGATTCTTTTGGAGCTCTCACCTCTCTTTTTGGCCCGAATGATATATCTGATCTTCCTCACTGTTAGCTTTACAACTTTATTCTTCTTTCCCATGCCCAATTGATGGGTATATAAAGTCAAAGGTTTCGGGACTACACAAATGCTGCCCGATATAGATAAACTTAAATACAAAGTGCGCCAAGAGTCAATCATCGGCAATGATTGACTGATATCGAGGGATACTGTCTCTTGCTGAAGGTAATTCCGGCGGCTGAGTAGTCAGCCGTGTGAGTGGGCTGTGTTGTTCTCCCGCTCCGCAAAAAAAAAATCAGCGTGCCTAGCTTTGCCTGGCAGATAATGCTGATAAAAGCGGAGTGAAGAACATATGAATGAGCCCAAAGCCTTAGGCTTTTATCAAGAAGTTTGGTCTAGAGAGAGGCCATATTTAGTAGAGTTGATTGCAGATTTTTTGCATACTGCCTCTACACTAGTAATAGTCTCCATAACAATCGGACTAGCTCTCGGAATAATAAGTTTCTATGAAATCGCATTTGGTGAGGCACCATTGGTCATTAAGGCAATCATATATATTTCAGATTTCGTTGTAATACTAAACTTCATAAAATCACCTATTGTAGAATTATATAAATCAATAATAAGCTTAAAGTCTCAATTGAAATAAAGTATGTGTTTAGCTCCCCACGTTAATCATGTAAATTTCCATCAAATCCATTTAGACCAGAAAAATTAAATAATATAAGGATAATACTATTTCTTTGTGAGTATGGACGAAATTGCAGCTTTCAAGCAACTTCTGGAACAGAACACGCAATTAAGGCGTGATATCGAGTTGCTTACGGCAAAATTGAGCGAAATTGAGCCCTCTGCTTCCAGGGCCACCTCATGAGTATGCCTCCAGCGTGGCCTGCGCTCCCGGCGTCTTCGCCTCGGCCTTCCTGCCTTTGGCCGGAGCCTGCTCATTGTAGATGCAGAACACCCGGTCGGCCAGCTCGGTCAGCTTCTGCAGGTGGGGGTCCAACGCTGGCGCATAGAGCAGATATGAGCTCTTTTTTTGATTGCTTTAAACGTTGGATTTTTTGCGATCATCCTAATAGCTATCACTCTTAACCGACATGTTAACGGTAGATTGCCAAGGGCATGATAACTGCCGCAGGAGCTTTGATCGTATCGCGAAATTCAAGAGGCATTTTTGTTTTAGCTGGCTTTTGATGACCTTTGGTAATTTTCTGCATTTTTTGTATTGAGGCCAATGGATCGAACAGATCGAGTTTTTCTCTCTCCTTTAGCTTCCGTTGAATTTTGCAGAACACAGTAACTTCACCCAATAGACGATCTCTAGTAACCCGTAAGTATTCTGGGTTAAGATAGGCTATGAATGTGTATTCGCTGCCATTTAGAGGCTTCATCGTGATCGGAATGCCCTTTTCAGATTCCATACGCCCGAGTAGTTTAATGCCGTCTATCGCCACTCGTGTCTTCTCATCTATTGGAGATTGTCCTGTTAACGCCTCTGCGAGGTCGGCCAGTCCTTTCGCATTTTCAGCAAATTCTGCCAGAGTGCCGATACGTGTAGGAGAAATGCTTACATCCAACTCCAGCAAATCGCCTCTCTCGAAATTCCCCCATATAGTGGAGTCGATGACATCATAATACTGAAATCCTTCTTCTTTCTCCAAACGCCCATACACTCGCTGAAACTTCGCAGCATCGGTTAATTGTGCTTGTTTTGTGATTTCAGTCCTTGCGTTAGAACTACGCCCTGCCCCGATGCCAGCTCCACCGATCGCAGGCATTTCGGCATGCAAATCTCCCGAGAGAGTCTGGCCTTTTTCCTGAGTCTGCACAATGGTTTCATCATAGAGAGCTCCTTCAATGGCCGCGAGGGAATCATCGACTATTTGTGTATCCAAATACAAATAATTGCGCAATACATATCCTGGAATGAGCCATCACCACTGAGCATGCATAACTACCGCATTTATTAAATACTCTGTGCTATCCTTCGCACCTATACTCAAACTCTTGAAGCTCTTGCCCATAGTTGCCCTCCCAAGCAGAACGTCGCCGGCCACCGCCCTTCCTCGCGCTCCTCCTCCTGCCAGCTCTTCTCCTCCAGCCGCCTCTGTATCATCTCCTCCACCTCGCCGGGACGGGTGTGGAAGATTTCCGCCAGTATCTCCTTGGCAGTCTGCAGCTCTATGACCTTGAGATCAGTCGCCAGCCTGGGCTCGATCGGCCTGGCCTCCCGCCTCCACGGCCACCTCATGAGTACGCCTCCAGCGTGGCCTGTGCTCCCGGCATCCTCGCCTCGGCCTTCGTTCGTCCTCTTGCCGGAGCTGCCTGCCCCTCGTAGATGCAGAACACCCGGTCGGCCAGCTCGGTCATCTTCTGCAGGTGAGGGTCCAGCGCCGGCGCGTAGAGCAGGATGGTTGCCTCCTTGGATGTCTGCTTCAGGGCCTGGGCCACGTACTCCACCATGTGCCCGGCATCCTCGTAGAGCATGGGGTCATGCTCCACAATCAGGAAGCTATGGTGGTTCTCCTCCAGGATGGTCATGAGCTGGAAGGATGTGAAGGCGCGGCGCACCTCAAGCTCCGTGATGTTGCGGTCAAGGCGGCTGAGGATGCGAGAGTAATTGCCGCAGATGTAGAGGATCTTGTAGCGCTGCAGGCTCTGGTGGCTGTTGAGGGCCTCGGCCAGCAGCTCCACGGGGGCCAGGACATTGATGTCTCCGGGAGGATGGAGATGGCCAGGTGGAGTTCTACCTGCGAAATGGCTGGGCAGTACGATCGCCCGGCTAGGATTAGATCCTATCCATCGGATTGATTTTTCATGGAGGGCGTCTCTTTCGAGGCCGTCCGGACCTACCTGAACGACGACCAAGGGCGCCGGATAATGTATCGGCCAGCCCATCAACACTTTGGAGAGTGCTGCTATTTCGTCCTGCAGGCAGGATCTCGCCAAGAGAGGGCAGCTGCAAGCCAGGTGGAAGGTCCTCTTGATAAAGTCCTCTTGGTGAAGGGTCTATCGGTCCATGATTGGCAAGAATCTCGAATGCAAAGGCTGCAGCATTTTGGGAAGCGAGATTTTGTGATCCTTGTATATCGGCTTCTTCTTTGTTGTCAATTAAATCAGAGATTCCTCTGATAACAAGGGCTTCAACATCCGAATTCGCATGCGCTGCTGAGAGAAACCCGAGCCCCTCCATTTCTACTGCTAGCGCATCACTATAATTTGATCGAATAAAATTGTAAATCCATGACTTAGTTGATGCTACTACTTTCGACCCTGCTGCAATGGGTGCTATGAATGTCCCAGGAGTCGAATTGGGTGCAAATGGCTTGATCCGCTTCGCCCAAACCTTCCTTCTCGCTACAGCTCGGGCACGCTGCTCTATACTATAAGATGATCGATAAACTTCAGGCCGAGTCAAGAATTCGAATTCAGCCTTGCCTGATTCATAGCCGTAAATCTTCGTAGCTGCTACGACATCTCCAATGCGCACATTCTTTAGGCCTCCCGCTACCCCAACAAAAAGGGCCACTGACGGATCGAAATGGTTGATGGCTCTTTCAGCTTCTTGAGAGGCATTCTCATTAAGCGGTCCGATCTCCGCGATGGCTGTATCCCAGGATCTGCCATTGGCAGAGAACTTGCCCACCTCATATATCGTTCCCTTGTAGGTATACTCCAATAGGTCGCTTAAGTGGGCCTGAACGGCCGAGTATTCTGTATTCAAGGCTGTGAGAATGACGGCCCGCATAAGATCAGGATAACTCTTGATATTTAAAAAACTTTGGACGTTGAAGAATCAGAATCGTCAGCTTGAGAATTTCATCGCTGGCTGGTCCTCAGAAGGCTGCCAAGGCCATCTTTTTCGGAATTATCAGAACCATTTTAATAATAGCCGCTCATCTACTTCCGCAATGGACGACCTTTCCCGCGCCCTCCAGCTCCTCGCATCCGGCCACCTCGACGAGGCCCCGCATCTACCTGGAGGAGTTCCTCCGCCAGGATCCCGATAATCCCGATCTCCTCTACAACCTGGGCCTCTGCTATATGGACCTCGGCCAGCTCGACAAGGGCATGGAGCTCCTGCACCGCTGCCTCCAGCTTGCGCCCGGCCACTCGCACGCCTATGTAGCCCTGGGCATCGCCTACCAGAAGAAGGGCGATTTCCAGCAGGCGAAGGAGTACGCCATGCGGGCTCTTGCAGCCGATCCCAGGAACCCGGTGCCCTCAAGAACCTGGGCGCCATCTTCGGCAAGGAAGGAGACAGCCTGCGGGCTCTTTACTACCTGCGCCAGTCCTACGAGATCGATCACCTGGACCCGCAGACCGTGTACGGTCTCGCCTTGGCCTATATGGAACTGGGAGACATCGAACAGGCCCAGAAGCATTTCCAGATGGTGCTGGAGATGGAGGCACCCGAGGACCTGCGCGGCCTGGCCAGGAACGGGCTGCGGGAGATTGCGGTCCGGGGGCTCAAGGCCAGGGGACCGAGGATGGATGCGGTCTTCTATCTGCTGGATGCACTGCGGCTGTTTCGCGGGAAGTCGCTGGAGGAGATCCGGGAGATCACATTCGAGATCGGCATGCTGGGCAAGTACGGGCTGGATATCAACGATCCCCAGGAGACACACGTCCTGCGAGCGCTGCCGGGGAGGACGTTCTCGGCGCTTCAGCTCATCTGCATCATGTATGCGGGGTTCAAGAGGATCGAGCCGGGGATGGATATCGGGGTGGATTTAGGCGAGGAGTGGGGGATGGCGGAGAGGCTGACGGGAGAGAAAGAAGAAAGCAGAGAATCTGCTGCCTAACTGGAGGTCCTCATCTTTTCTTCTTGGAAGGCCTTCAGGGTCCTACCAGAATTGTCCTTCCAGTCAATACGCCCGTTGGCTGATCTGCCTTGAACAACTCCTGCTGCCGTCGAAGGGGAATTGAAAAGATAATCCTGAGCGAACTCCAAATGATCCCCTCGAGAGACCAAAACCTCTTGCGAGTGAAGCTCCTTTCTGAGGTCCGATATATAACGATGAATGGAGGGGACCTCGTTACAGACTGCTGTAGATCCTTGAAGGACTATGAAGCCCTCCGGGGTCTCGTGACCTCTTGCAGTTATCCCTTTCGCCTCGATCTTGAATTCATGTCTGATGCTGCCTTTTATGACCATGGTCTTCTCGAAGACAGTTAAGCCTAGCAGGGGAAATATGCTCAGCATATCTGCCAGGAAGCTCTCAGCGTCTGCCGTCTCAGCTTCTGATAAAGCAGGCATTTGAGGATAATTCGCATTATCCAGAGTAGCTCTCTTGGCCTGCTTGGCCATGTCCAGCAGTCTGGCCTCTAAATGCTGAACGTGGGCTTTATTCAGGCTGCTATCTGTGGATACAAAGAAGATTGCCCAGGTCCAAAACTCTTTGCTGGAGTAATGCTGATCTAATCTCGGGCCAACTGGGTCTCCTTCACCAACGTATATCTTTGGCAGCTCACCGTCTTCCGGAGGACCTACGAGGACGTAGACGCCGGGCTGGGAGAATTCCTTTCGGCTTTTCACCGAGGGCAGGATGGACCGTGGGCACACGAGGCCGCAGCCAGTCCAGTTGGATTTGGATATTATGCGTAGTCCTACTGGATTTCCATCCGGGCAGAAGATGCGGATGGAGAAGGGACGGGCATGTAAGCCATGATTTTCCAGTTGGCTACTATAGCAGTTATTCGTCATCCAGCCGCCTCACTATAAGTTGCCAGGAAAATTGTATCGGAGAGCCATTTCTTAAACGTCTGATTATCGCTAAACTGCTTGAAGAGTTCTGTATGATCTGACAGTAGCTCAATAATCACTCGTTGAAGGGCCTTGTCATGCTCAATGCGAGCGTTCTGCTTATCTGAGTTCTTCATCGCATTCTGATATGCTTTATCTGCAGCAACCTTTTCAGGGATTTCTTCGGTGATTACTTTGCGAATCTTGTCAGCATCCTTCCAGTCAATATTGCCGAACTGGTCATTGAATGCCTGGATTATATTGCTCAGCAGGTCCAACTCGGGCTCAGGCTTATGGCCCCCTGCACTTGTAGGAACAGGATCGATGACTCCATTCCGGTCGGCGAGAATGATATCCATCGAGGAGCGCACCTCAGCCCTGTAGCTTTCCATATCTATGGATTCCAGTACGCCCTTGGACAGATCCTCTTCAACAGGCGCTGGCAGCTTTGGAATAAGGAAGTTGAGGAATATGGATAGCATCTCCCATTCTGCATTGGTAAAGGGCAAGATGGATGCCAGGAATCCATAGGTACGCACAAATCCCTTGGCCTTGCCCTTAAAATCCACCTGGGCATCCTCGTTAGCTTCGTTCATATATGAGGCCACACATGCATCCAAGATTGGATCGATTTTATCTCGGTCTGCACCGCTAAGATATAGTTTAACAAAGTATTCGACCTGCTGCCAGTTATAGAATTGATAACCATCGAGGTCAGCTTTCAGGTCATGCAATTTGTTGGGATCGGTTTCTTCGCTCAAAATGGTGGTGCGATAATATGGTCCAAAGGCCGCTTGCATCGTGTCCGAATCGTTGAAGAAATCAAGCACAAATGTATCGTGCTTCTGGGGGTGGGCGCGATTAAGGCGCGATAAGGTCTGCACTGCCTTGATATCTGAGAGTGGCTTGTCCACATACATGGTATGCAAAAGGGGCTCGTCATAACCTGTCTGGAATTTGTCAGCCACAACCAGAAATCGATAGGGGTCCTCCTGGAAACGCTCCGGAATTATGCCGCTTGGGAACCCATTGAGTGATGCCTCAGTTACCTTCTTGCCGCCATATTCGTGCTCTCCGGAAAAGGCGACTATGGCCTTCCAGGGGCTTTTGCGCTCTTTCAGGCATTCGCAGATAGCATGGAAATATTCGATAGCCAGCTTTATGCCGCCGGTGATCACCATGGCCCTGGCTTTGCCTCCAATCTTGTTCTTAGCCAGCACATGATCATGGAAGTGATCTACCATTATCTCGGCTTTAATCTGGATGGCATGCTCATTCTGCTCTACGTAGCGACGAAGCTTCTTTTGGGCCTTTTTGGTATCGAACTCAGGGTCGTCCTCCACCTTCTTCATCAAGCGGTAATAGCTGCTTACAGGAGTGTAGCTCTTCAAGACATCCAGAATGAATCCCTCCTGGATGGCCTGTTTCATGGTGTAGCTGTGGAATGGCCTATGCCTGACGCTTTCTCCTTCCATAAAGGGCTCGCCGAAGATCTCCAGGGTCTTGTTTTTAGGTGTGGCGGTAAAGGCAAAGTAGCTGGCGTTGGAGAGCATCTTTCGGGACTGCATGAGGCGATTTATCCGGTCTTCGATCGTCTCGTCGTCCTTCTCGCTCCCTTCCTTGGACAGGACTATGTTCATCTTGGCCGAGGTTCGGCCTCCTTGGCTGGAATGGGCCTCATCTATGATTAAAGCAAAGGTCCGGCCTCGGTGATCGTCTCCGATCTCTTTCAGGACAACCGGGAACTTTTGCACCGTGGTGATGATGATCTTCTTGCCCTCTGCCAGGAACTTGCGCAGGTCTGCAGAGCGATCGGCATGGCCGACTGTGGCTGAGACCTGGGCAAACTGCTTGATGGTGTCCTTGATCTGCTTGTCGAGAACCCGGCGGTCTGTGACCACAACAATGGAGTCGAAGATGGTTTTGCCTTCTCGCTCTAGGCCGATGAGCTGATGGGCCAGCCAGGCTATGGAATTGCTCTTGCCGCTGCCTGCTGAATGCTGGATTAGATAACGCCTTCCTGCGCCTCGCCTGCGGACATCGGCCAGCAATGCGCGCACCACATCGAGTTGGTGATATCGGGGGAAGATCTGCTTGTACCTCTTTTTTCCGTTGCGGTCGTCCTTCTCCTCGACCACCTGGGCATAGTTTTCCAGGATATTGGTCAAGCCCCTGGGAGTAAGGATCTCTCGCCATAGGTAATCGGTCTTGATGCCTTCCGGGTTGGGGGGATTTCCTGCACCGTCGTTGTATCCGCGGTTGAATGGCAAAAACCAGGAGTCTTTCCCTTTCAGATGGGAGCACATGCGCACCTCCTGGTCATCCACTGCGAAGTGGACGGCACAGCGTCCGAACTGGAAAAGCAGCTCACGAGGATTGCGGTCACGTTTGTATTGCTGCACTGCATCTTCAACTGTCTGTTTGGTCAGCCTGTTCTTGAGCTCAAAGGTGGCGACGGGCAGGCCGTTGATAAACAGACACAGATCAAGGGCTCGCTGGGATTCGTCGCGGCTGTAGCGGAGCTGGCGGGTGACGCTAAAGATATTGGCAGCAAATCTCTCTATGGCTTTCGGATTGTCTGGTGATGGGGTGCTGTAGAAGAGGTCTGTGCTGGCCGGACCGTGATTGATGCCTTTGCGCAGCACGTCCACTATCCCGCGTTTGGCGATCTCGCCCTGCAGGCGGGATAAGAACTGCTGAAGTTTGATGCCTTCTCCATCCAGGCCGAGCTGGCTCACTACCTTGGGCTGAGTGGAGAGGAGGAAGTCCAGGAGCTTGATGAGATCCACTGCATGGTCTCTATCATAATCTTTGGGATCGCCCTCGATGTAGCCCTGATCGAGGAGGCTTCTGACTATGGTGGATTCGAGCATGCTCTCTGATGTATCCGTGGGGCTCATTTGCCGTCCTCCCGGCCTTTGGGAAGCATCCTTTTGACCTCCTGCTCAAACTCTTTCTCGGCCTGTGCGTCTCCCTCTTCAATTCGCCTCTGGTTGAACCTCTGGTACTGCTCCAGGGCCAGGCGCTTGGCCTCCTCCATAGATATCTTGCCGCTGTGCTCCAGTATGGCCCGCTGGTTGAACTGCAGGAATGAATCAAGCTTCTCCTGCCAGTCCTTCATGTAGACTGGCTTTCTGCGTTTGGCCTGGTCCTCAGCGTAGTCCAGCCACATGGTAACCAGCCGGTTGAGCTCTCCTATTTCGTTTGCCAGGAGGTAGTTCTTGGCCACGAGGATGTCCGACTGGCGGACACGGGCTCCTTTCCAAGCAGTGAGCCCCATGTTTGCTTTTGAGGCATCGGCACGTTCTACTATGATCTCGGCTGCCGTGCAGCCGGTTATGGCCCAGTGCAACTTGTTCTGAACTATCTTGAAGAAAACTTGGGTGCTCTCGGCCTGGGAGTCATAGTCGATGGAAAGGGTATAGATGTCACGAACCATCTGATAGAAGCGCTTCTCAGAGGCCCGAATGTCTCGTATGCGCTCCAGCAGCTCGTCGAAGTAGTCGGCCCCGAAAGCCTGCTCTCCCTTGAGCCTATGGTCGTCCAGCACAAAGCCTTTAACCATGTACTCCCGCAGACGTTCGGTAGCCCAGCGGCGGAACTGGACGCCCCGGTGGCTTCTCACCCGGTAGCCGATGGCCAGAATCATTTCCAGGCTGTAGAAGTCAACCAGCCGCTCTACCTGGCGGCTGCCCTCGGTTTGAACTATTAGGAACTTCCGAATAGTTGCCTCCGGAGATAACTCGTGATCGCTGTAGATAGTGGAGATGTGCTCGTTGATGGTCGGCACAGAGACCTGGTAAAGCTCGGCTAGAAGCCTCTGGTTCAGCCAGACAGTGCCGTCCTGCAGCCGAACCTGAATCCTGGTCAGGCCATCCTCGGTCTGGTAGAACATGATGCCTGTATCGGGAGCGGGAACTCCCTCCTTATCGCTCATGTCAGTCGCTCTCCGCCGGGAGTTCTTCTTGCAGCTCTTCGTCTCCCATGACTTCTTCGCACTGCAAGAGGTCGCTGTATTCTTCGGACACCTCGGCATCTGCGGTGGCGGGAAGGTCTATCCCTCGAACGTCGAGCTTGCCTGTGACTACGTCGGAGATGAGGCGGGCGCGGTACTCATGAAGGAGACTTATTTCACATAACGTAGAAGATATCGCTTTGTCAATACCTTCTAATGTGATATCAAGGAAGTTCACCAAAATTTCCTGTTCCAATTTTGGTGGAAATGAAAAGCGATGAGCTCTTAGTTTGTCTCCAGTTAGGTGCGCAATTGTACTCAGATGCCCATCATTGAATGCATCGCATTTTGCTGCAGCTCGAAGGAGGTAATACATGAAGCGTGGGACATCTTGATCTGCACACCTTGGCCTCAGTCTATGCAATGCTTTTTGGAATCCGCACAAGGGCATTTCATCAGACCATAGAGCGCATCGTCCCACGTCTCCGCCTTCACAAACTAGAAGATCACCTTTTCTAATGGTGTACCTTTCATATTCTTCAGGTGAAATATCCATTATGGGCAGGTCTTTGATGTTGATTCGATCCCATTGGACATCTATATTCCTGAGATAAGGCAGCGGATATTTGCCTGTGATTTTTTTAGAATCAAGCATCTTTCCGAGGCACTGCGAGTACCTATGTCTAAGTGCAGCAACAACCCAATGCTCCGGCACATCGCCCAGCCACTCCACACCGGAGGGCTTGAGAGGGACGTTGGGATCGAGGCCGAGGGTCACGGCGCTGTGGATGATGGCCTGCTTCTGCTCCTCCAGCAGCTTTATCAGCTTCTGCTTGGCGCGGATGTAGCGGCGGATGCGGTGGTCCATGTGGTCGAGGAAGCGGACGATGGCTTCTTGTTCAGGAAGAGGGGGGAGCGCAATTGCCATTCCGCCAATGAATTGCCAATCAGCGCGTGGCATCTTAGCTCCGAATGTGGTGCTGTTGATTGCTTCTATAATTGTTTTCGATCGGAGAAGTTTCTCCATATAAGACGCGGTGACGCAGGAAACGCGAGGGCGAAGGACCAGAAACTCGCCAACGCAGACCCCATCCATCATTGGCCGAGTGACCTTAGCGAGATATGGACGTAGCCTTCCGAATAGTACATCTCCAGACTGAAAACGTTTGACTTGACTGTCAAATGGCATATCGAAACCTGTTTTCTTGAGGATACCTGTCCAACTCTCGACATTTTCGAGAGCTATATAGAGACCATTTTGCTGCTTGGCTGTTTGCTCAATGACATTGCTCATCAATGATTTTAGGCGTTCGACCTTCCAATGCTCGGGGACCCCCCTCAGCCACAGCACTCCAGAATCCTTCATAACCGGATAGGGCTTCATGCTGGAAATCACTTTACTTGCCTCCAAGTCGAGTCGGTACGCAATCATCCAGCTTTCGATGAAGCAACGAGATCAACGATAGGTAATCTGCAGCATCATCTTCTCCATCCCATAGAATCTTAGGCTCATGAGCTAACGGGTTTCGCGCGGCGGCAAAACAGCCTTTGAGCAGTGCTGCCAATCCCTTGTGCTCCGACTTTTCTGTATCGGTCTGAAGAGTGTTGAATGCAAGAACGGGCTGCTCAATCGAAAAGACACGATCTATCAAGGCGGCACCATCAGCTTGAATGCCAGACATATCTCTTATTCGCTGTGCTAGACCTTTTGTGGCTTCAAAAACTGCATGGAAATAATTATCCTGCATGAGTTCGATTTTGCAATATTTGAGCACTTCAGGATGAATGCGCCTATCTTGGAACTTGCTTTGGATGGTCCGAACGCGCTTTTCGGCTTCGCTAAGTGTTTTTGCGGCTTCTTGTTGCCTGAACTGTCCATCGGATCCATACTCTATCCCTGAGAAAGCCAGTATCGTGTTGAGTTGAGTACGCTCTGCTTCGAAAACTTCGCTATTTCCAACAAATCGAACAGGTGAAAGAAAAGCCTGAATGAAGTCGAGTACCTTGTTGGCACATGCATAATTACGCTGTGATTCTTGAAAGATCCAATAAAGGCGACGCCATTTCGTGGACTCCCTCGAATTGTCTACTAGTCCCCGATCTTTGAGAACACGAGAGATATCACTTCCTGTTCCGCAATCTCCTAGAAATCTGGCAAGAGCTTCAATTTGTCCACTGGTCAGGGGTGGAACTTTGGCTATAAAGCTCCCCCCTCAATAATCCTATCTAATAATCCTTTTGTCTCCTTCTCCACCGCCACAATATCCGCCCGTATCTCCTCCAGCGTTCTCATGGGCTTCGGTTTGTAGAAGTAGCGTGTGAAGCTGATCTCGCAGCCTATTCTTACACTGTCAGGATCATACCAGGCATCAGAAGCATAGGGTAGAACCTCCCGACGCAGGAAAGCCTCGATCCCCCCTTCTTCCATCAGCGGCACTTGTTCTGTATCTCGCAGATCTGAATCCGGCTCGTACTCGATCACTCGCGCCTTGCCATTTATCATGACTTCAAATCGGCCTCGGATCGGGTCGGGCGCAGTACCTGGTTTATGGATCTTCCTAATCAGCGGCGGAGCGTTCTCCTCCCGCTCGCAGCTCTCTTTCAGCTTCTTGATCTCCGCAGGCGAGTAGGCGCGCGTGGGCTCGGCCCCATTCAGCCGCAGGGGCCGGTCAACAGTTGCTTTGTAATAGCCAAAAGCCTGATTGGGAAAGATCTTAGACTGCTCAGTCTCCTTGAAAGCCAGGAATATTTCACAGATATGCCGGATATCCTCCTCCGAAAGCTCGCAGTTCTTCTTTCCCAGGTTCTTTCGGAGGGGCTTGAACCACTGTGTAGCGTCGATCAACTGCACTTTGCCCCTGCGGTGCTCTGGCTTACGGTTTGTGATAACCCAGATGTAAGTGGCAATGCCGGTGTTGTAGAACATATTCAGCGGCAGGGCAATAATGGCCTCCAGCCAATCATTTTCGATGATCCAGCGACGAATGTTGCTCTCACCCTGGCTGGCATCGCCTGTGAAGAGCGAGGAGCCGTTGTGCACTTCAGCAATGCGACTACCCAAGGCAGTATTATGCTTCATCTTTGAGAGCATGTTGACGAGAAACATCATTTGGCCGTCGCTGGACCGCGTGACCAGGTGGAACTCAGGATCTCCTGCGTGCTCAATGATGTAGCGTGGGTCTTTTATGTCGCCCTTCCCGCCCATCCGCTCCAAATCGGTCTTCCAGCTTTTGCCGTAAGGCGGATTGGAAAGCATGAAGTCAAATTCCCTGGAAGGAAAAGCATCCTGAGACAACGTGGAGCCAAGCTGGAAGTACTCCACATCCTCCCCCTGGCCCTTGAGCAACAGATCCGCCTTGGTTATGGCATAAGTCTCTGGATTTACCTCCTGGCCAAATAGATGAATGGAAAGCTCCTTGCCCTGCTCCTCTGCAATCTGCTTTAAGCGCTCCTCCGCCACTGTTAGCATGCCGCCTGTTCCGCAAGCACCATCATAAAGGAGATATGTTCCCGACTCAATTCTGTCGGCTATCGGCAGGACGATCAGATCGGCCATCAGCCTCACCACATCTCTGGGCGTGAAATGCTCTCCAGCTTCCTCATTATTCTCCTCGTTGAAGCGGCGTATCAATTCCTCGAAGATGGTGCCCATGGCATGATTATCAAGAGCTTGAAGTCTGATGTGTCCATTCATATCATAAATTGGAGTTGGGCTGAGGTTAATGGATGTATCGAGAAATTTCTCGATCAAATTTCCCAGGATATCTGCATCAACGAGAGTTGGTATCTGGTTTCTGAATTTGAACTTGTCCAATATCTCCTGGACATTGGGCGAAAAGCCGTCCAAATAGGCTTCGAAGTCGGCTTTTAGCTGCTGGACGCGTGCCCTGGATCTGAGATCTCGCAGCAAAAAAGGAGATGTATTGTAGAAGGCTTGGCATGCAGCCTGCTTAAGTGCAGCATCCGGATTGGTGATTCCTGCTTCATCAAGCTGTTTTTTCATGTCCAAAACAGCCTTTTTATTGGGCTCCAGCACTGCATCCAGTCGGCGGATAACCGTCATGGGCAAGATCACATCGCGGTACTTGCCTCTCACATATACATCACGCAGGACATCATCCGCAATGCCCCAAATGAAGTTGGCAATCCAGTTTAAGTTCCCATTCCCATTATTCATGGTGCATGCATCCCCTGCGAGCAGGCATTTTCTCCAGGATCGAGAGGGATCTCTGCATAAAACGGACATCTTAATTGGATTTTAGTTGGTTTAGCCATATTGGACTTAGCCTCAGCACGAGTTCATAACTTGCTGTACCATAAACATTATGTTTGATCCATCAGGTTTCGCTTTAGCCTATCTTCTTATGTGCCTCAAGTTCGACCATTAGCACATAAGACCGCCCGTCCTCACCCCTCCGCCGGCCTGCTCTTCCCCACATACCTGCTCTTCGTCCTCCCGCCATTCCTTCAGTAAAGATGCCAGTACGGCCGTGCAGCTCCCCGCCAGGCCTGGCGCAGCAGCAGGTGGGAATACCGCATTTCACCCTCTGCAGCACGTAAGAGCAGCCGCCCGGGCCGACTCGACCTCCAGAATTCCAGAAATTTTCAGACTCATTTTTGTTGGGGACAGTATAGCGAAATAGTGATCGTCTTTATCCACCAGCGTACGGCACGACTATATGAATTAATCTGCACTCGTCATGAGTGATCGTGTCGGCAAAGCTCAACCGATGATTAGGTAGCCAACAGACGAAATCGTGTTCGTTTGTCTGGTAGAAATTGCGCAGAATGAACTCAATAAACCAACGAGGTGTCAGTGGTGCCGAAACGGGAATGCGGCAACCTTTGATATCGCCCAATGTAAGGTGACAGTGAGGATGGTCAACGTCTTGAGCAGCGGCTTTATCGAAGTCGAATCGCATCGGGAAAGGGACAATTCGCCTTGACACGATGTCTTGGAATAGTTCGTCACGAAGATATGCCTCCGGATCTTCCTGAAATGGTCTGAGATTGGGGGATGGGTAATATGACAGGCGGTGTTTAACAAGGTCTGTCTCTTCGAAGCAATACATCATCTGAAGCAATCCACCGTCAATTAACTTGGCGTTGTATGATCGCTTATTGGATAGCTCCCTATAAATATCAGCATAGTCTATGTCGTCCATGGCGATCTTCACATGTTCGGCACCTCCGAACGAAACCTCCCATTTGCGCCCAGACAGTTGGCGCAGGACGTTACTATTTTGGTCGTCGGCGAGCCCTTTCTCTATCAGAGATAAAAGAAGGTCGTCCATATCACATTTAACGCCGAGTAACTGACGCGGCGGACTGTGGTTTTTCATTTGCCGCTACCTAGAAATCGCAGCAATTTACTTTTAGTCTCTGCACCAAGGTCCTCAGGCTTAATTTCACCCCGTTCCAAAAGCTCTGCAAGCATGTCAAACCTCTTTTTCTTTTGCTCGAGACGCTGCTTTTCGTGCGGTGACAGATCACGATGGACGATTCTCAACTTCTCAAGAACATCATCGTTCGGGTATACGAAGTCAAGTCTGAAGTCATAATGCTTGAGGCACCTAAACTCTTCCATAAGGTGAGGCATTACAGATCCATGGCCGACTACCCGCACCCAAGCCTTACTGCGAGTGATGGCAGTAAACAAGCGGTTGCGTTGGCTGGATAATCCTACACCAGTGCCATCGCAGTCTTGGGCGTTGACCACATAGACCATGCCCGCTTCATTCCCCTTTGCCCGATGGATGCCAGTGAAGGTAACTGAAGGAGTATCTGTCCTGAAAAACACGTCTGCATCGGTGTCTATGCCAGCGTGATGGTTCTGAATACCCTGTTCGAACAATGCTTTCCGGATGGGGCCCAGCCGCTTTCTCGCTGTAAGCGGATCAGGATCGATAACGATGATGTCATCGTAGCGCAATTCGTCTTCTTCGATGTTTTTCTTGATTTGTTCAACCAGCCACATGTTTTGCTCCTCTTCATCGGAAAACTGCTTGAACATAACCAAATCATCGATCAGCGAATGGTTTTCCAGAAATAGAGGACTCGTCTCGTCAGTCCTTTCAAGAACGACGCGTTCTCCTTTTGCTAGCTTGCCCTCGTGCACTCGGTACCCTATCTCTTCCCACAAAGCAGATTGATCAAACATTTGCACTAGCCCTGTTTCGACATTCTCCGGCTTTTCACGATAGATGCCAAAGCCAAGTGCATGTGCTGTCACCAGAATAGGACGTGAGTTTCGATAGCATTTCTGCAAAATTACATCACGACGTGGGTCGCTACCAAGAGATACAAGTGGTCGCCCTTGATTATCGGTGCCAAAAATATCTTCGGGCGGCGGCATTGAAGTGCCCGAGAGGTTCTGTAATTCGTCATAGGCGTAAACGAGGCATTTTGTGGGGTTGAGCATGGCGTAACACAGGCGCAAAAAGCTCGGAGCAAAATCTTGCGCCTCATCCACCAGAATCACGTCGTAAAGTCCGGGGATAGACGTCTTCGCATTCAATGCCTCTTGGCAGGCACCATCGAAGGCCTTTTCATTATTACCATAACGAAGACTCGCAGACCGAAAGTCATAAAATTCCTGCCCTGTGGCGCGGCAGAACTCATAGTAGATTCCATCGCGCTCTTCGCCGCCAGGCGCTCCCCATGCATTGACGACGCGAATCTTGGCCCAATCTGGCTCCTCGCCACTTTGCTCAATGCAGAAGTTATTGATAAAACGTTTGATTTGACCTTTCAACGAGCGGGTATTAAACGTGACAGCAATACGCCAATCCGGATATTGGGTGTGGAGATATGCAGCTTTCAGTGCCAGTACAATCGTCTTGCCTGACCCAGCTAAGCCACGGATGCGTTGTACCCCATCAACTATTTCGATGACGGCACGATTCTGTCGATTGTCTAACGTGGCAATGGAATCCTCGAGCTTCTTGAGTTTTGCTCCGCGAGAATCGGGCTTGCTGACATCCCGTTTAGAGCGACTCTTGCGGATCGAAGATAAACTCTCGATTGCCGACAGCGTCATCTTGTAGATATTTTCGGTAAAATCGTTCCAACTGATGCCCTCGAGGATATCCGCCAAGTTAGTATCATTGGCGAGAGGATAACCTTCTTGTGCAATCTGGGTGAGATCGTTTTTCGCCGGGACAAAGGTGATGACTTGTAGGTCGGGTATAAGCCGACGCCCTTTAACAAGCTCTTTGTGTAACCTTAGTTTTGAGTCTATTTTATTAGCGAGATCGTCTTGGCGTAGAGTATAATCTCTAATATCCATCCCCTCAACTAGATCGAAGAGCACAACACCTTTCTCAGGGCTTATCAGTGTAGCGTCAATGAAGTACTTGCCTTCAGGGGTAGCGATCAATGGATAGCCAATAAAGCAGACACCCGAAATTCCCTCTATGGCAGTCAATGCTTTTTCAAGTGCCTGTGTGGCGACAGGTTTGCCATTGATGCCGCAAATGAAGTTGATCGTATTCATGTCTCCTAACCGTTTCCGTATTTGTTTCTGATTAAGCGCTGATTCGATTTGCCATTCGGCTGCGAGCGCAACAAGTTCTCTTGTCCCTTAGTTTCAGGCTTCACCAGCCGCACCCCCCGGCGAGCCGTTGAGTCATCTGCTACACCTCGCTCTCGATGGAGGCAGCAAGGCTCGCAAACCATCTGTCCCTCCACCACCACAATCTCGATCTCGTCCTCGGTGAGCCTGGCGTAGCTGGCCAGCATCCTCGGCAGCCCAGAGGGTTGCCTCGAGGCCAAAGGTAGCCCCATTGCTCTTTGAATCAATAGTTGCGTCTGCATCTCGCCATGTCCCTACACCTTAAAACTGATGGGCAATCAGTGTCCGTCTATCCCTAAATAGTTTTTTAAAAAGGAGGCGAGTATCCATTCTTTCGTAATTTTGCGGATAACTCATTTTTCATAAATCTATTTTCCATTCGTATGTCTGAAGCTGCACATCATGGTGGTTTCTCATCCCAATATGAAATTGGAATATATGGTTTTGAAACACTAACGACAGGCGGTATTGGCTCTTTGCTTAATGATAATGAATTTAATATTCGCTCATATTCAAATAATCCACTAAAATTGGGATAATCCGCCTTAATCTCTTGACCTATAAATTTCTGGTAAATGTATTCTAATAGAGATTCTAAGCCACCTGTTCCTGGAACAAGTGAACCAATCGTGAGAATCATTGCACGTAAAATTTTCCAAGAGCTTTTACATTTTTTACGTTCTATATAATTATCTACTAATCTTATCTGATTATTTATATTACTCATTCTCGACCTAAGTATGTCCTCAAAGTATTGTACAAATTCCGGAATCTCGGTATCGTCCAACTGATTTATTGTCTCAATTTCAGACCAGATTTCCTTATTTGTTTTATCGATAAGCTCACGAACAGGTTGAAAATCATCCCATTTCTCCATAACCTTATAGGCATCATTAGCATCCTTTAAGGGGGGCCTTGCCGGAATAGCTATCTCTGCAAAAGCAGATAATACCTTATATTGAGTTCCTTTTTTAATACGTTCGTATGCTTCGCTCTTATCCTCTCTAAGCCCCAAAATCCATTCTTCGAATGGAGCGTATCCCTCCCATTGGAAAATTGGATTATAAGATGAAGGTGAGATTAAAGGTGAAAAAAAGACATCTTCAAAATAGGGTGTTATAATATTCTTTAAATGAGGTATCGATGACAAAGGAACATTCTGCTTTAACAAACTACCTTCTTTCTTGAGCCTTTGAACCTGAATTTCGACATCTACATAATGTGGATCTGAAGGAGATGCAAGATAATTAATTGTTTCAATCTCATGCTTACAAAATGCATCATAGGCATTCGCAGATAACTCTCCAATTTTATTCGGATAATTTTTAAAAAGAGCACCAATCAGTGTAGATAATTTCTCTTTCTCCCTATCCGAAATATCATAACTCATCGGTCTAAGTTTTCCGGATTGCTTAAGTTCTTCCAAAATTATTGCCTTTCGATATTCATATCCTGAGGGCGAGCTTTGGCCCCTACTTATTGTTTCTTCATAAACAACTTTATTTATAATTATCGATTCATATAGTGCTACAACATTTGGAAAGAATATCCATTCAGTAGGAGAGTGATAGCCCAAAACTACTTCCGTTGTCTTACAATTACAGCTTTGTATTCGTTTACTCATAATCTATTAACCGAGATGGTATTGCGAAATTTCTATTTCTATAATGCATCGCCACCTATTGATAAATTTTGTGTATTTACTACGTTACCTACTGCCCTTCGACTTTTCGGGTTAATTGTTAGGTGGTTTTTCAATCCTCAGCGCTTCATCGCTGCTGATCTTCTTGCAGCTCCCAGGTACACGTTGCGCGTCTTGCCTTCTTCCCATCCGCCCGGATCTCTGCCGTGTAGCACCCTCGCCCCGCGCAGCCTGTCGCCGCTCCTGCAGCTAGGCCCGGATGTCCACCAGCTCCCCCAGGCCCCCAGCTCGGCGGCGGCAGCCAGAGCAGCGCCAAGCCTCCTTGCCTTGTCTCTTGCAAGCATTTTTCCCTGTATATTTGGATTTGGACCTTGTTCCAAGAATTACCAATAATATAGATTATTGGTAAATTATTGGTATCCCGGCAACAAGTAGCGAGCGTCCTTATAGCGCCCCTCTTTTCGCAGTTGTCCCGCTTTTTGCATCTTCTGCAGCAGATACCTTGCCCTGGCCTCGTTTACGTCTAGCATCACTTGAGCATCGGATCTTTTTATGAAGCCATGCTTCTTTACGTAGGCTAGGATTCTTTGTTCTTCGTTTGCAGAAGGTGTCTCGGTCGTGGTCTTTTGATAGAATCTCACCAGAAACGCCGTCCTCTTGTCCTCGAAAACCGGCGCTGGCAGCCCCCTCTTCTGCATCGCATCCAGCATGGCATCTATGCCGCTGCCCCTGTTCTCCACCAGGTGCATGTCTTCCATGAGCTGCACGAGCAGCCGGTTCCTGGTGGACTGACCTTCCTGCAGATTGGCGATAGTGACTCCGCCATAGAGCCCTCCCGGATTCTGTACCTCCAGACGATCGGCAAACATCCTGACCTGAATATGGCTACCGCGCACGAAGTGGCTGTAATCCCGATGGGCTACAGCATTGACAATAGCCTCTCGCAAGGCGACCTCCGGGTACTCAGGAATGTCCTGCCTGGTGACGCCTCGAATAAGGCTGCCCTTGCGCATACTGGCCATCACGTAGTCAGTGGCGTTGTCGATGATCTCCTTGACCGTGCCCTCAAACTTGCGGTTATCTAAGAAACGCTCTCCAGAGGGGGCCTCCTCCGTGGTTGTGGTGCCGTAGAATTGCAGGAAGACCACAACCATCTGCTGCTCGAATCTCTGGGGATAGGAGCCGAACATCAGCAGCCCGGCGAGAGTGGGGCGCAGTATGCCGTCTGTCTCGATCACTATCCGAAGCTGGCTCAATATCTGCTCAAAGGGCAGGCTCCAATAGGGCGCATTGGGCCGGGCCTTCCTCTGTTGAGCCAGATACTCCTCCAGCTTGCCCCTATCCAGGTCGCCGAGCGTAGCTTCGATGATGGGCTCAGCATCGAACTTGGGCTGCGTGCGGGAGCTGATGAAGCTATAGATCTCGTAGTCGCTCATCCGGCGCGTGGAGTTCCCCACACGGATGAAGGAGCCCTCTTGCAGGCGATGAGGGCGGTGGAAGCAGGGCTTCAGGTCGTAGGAGATCTCCGGGACTTCTACGGCCACCACAGTCCCTCCCTCGATCTCCTCCACAGAGAAGCTGGGGCGCAGGGGCGGCTCCATCTGGGCGGCTAGGCCGCTGAGGTCCTCTTGCAGCTTGCGGGGATTGCCCACGCCCACGACCTTGAAACCGGCGTCCTCGTCCAGGCCGAAGAGCAGGACCCCGCCGCCTGGCCGGTTGGCGAAGGCGGAAAGGGGCTTGAAGAGGTCGGCAGGGGTGCCTGTGTGGGCGGCCTTGGCTTCCACGCCCTCGAGCTCTCCGTGGCGGCGGCGCAGTTCGGCTATGAGGCGGAGGATTGATTCGTGGTCCATCTGATTATCCCTTTGGATATTGCTTCTTTATCTCGCTTTGGGCAAAGGAAATCCGCTCGTCCTCAGCTCCCTTCTTCTCGGTCCGCTTCTGGACCTCTGCGTTTTCCAACCTCTCCTCGGAGGCCCTCGGAACGAGATGCAATATACGTTTATGAGAAACTGTATCTCTTGCCTATCCTCTAATATAGTGCCAAAAGTTGTTTAATATTCTTTATATAATTTTCGTCTTCAATCACTCTGGGGGTGCTACTTCTTTGTATGGAACCAGAAATGCCTAATAGTTTTTCCATTTCATCAGAAACTGCATGGTATGCTCTTCCTTCTTTGTTTAATCTTTTTTGGCTAATTCTTATTGCCTTGTCGAGAAGTTTACTTTGATTTTTATTGCCAATCACAATAACTAAATCAACTGGGTCCTCTTCTCTTTTTATATGAGCATTATTCGAATATAGATTGTAATATGCTTCCCAGTCGTCACAAGGTATTTTATTAAAATCCAAGACTTTTTCCACGACAAAAAATCCTATTATATACAATGCTTTTTCAAATTTGTTATTTTTATAAGGTGATAAGCCTGCATAAAATAACAAAAGATCTCCTTGTTCAAGCCTCAATAAACGGCCTCTCTTGGTAGTCGGATCGCCATATGTGCAAGTCTCAAACTCAGGATCATAATGGATTGCGCTATCTGCAATAAATCTTGGCAGGAATGTTGAGAGGGGTTCGCCACATCTCCCGATTGTTTTTCTATAAGTCCTTGTCTCTTTAGAATCAAATCCTTCTGGTATGGGGATGTACTCAAATGATCCATCCTCGAAAATTGGCCCAAGAGCCCCGCCGGAGGTTGAATCTATAGCTATCCTGAGCAACATAGCCTTCATATTAGATTGCTTATATCTTGCTATAGAAAAAGAATTTCTATCCTTGATATTTTAATCTATTATGTTCATCCATGTGGCTTATCGTATACTTCAGCCCCTACAGTGAATACGAGATCGAGCAGTTCTGCGGGATTACCACATTCTGTTCAAGAGGTCTTCATCTCCTCTTGGATTCTGTAATGGCGCAGGTGCCCATTACTGACAGGGTTTCGGAGCTGGAGGATGAGTGCCAGGAAAGCTTGTACGAAAAATTTCGTAAATGAGAAAACTCTTCATTGATCAATACATTTAAGATTTTAATGCCACGATGGATGCATAAGTACTACAGCATCTAAAAAAGTCGCAGCTATCCTGCCATGATAGCTTAGGGAAGCGGTTCAATGGTTAATACACCTGAAAAGCTCCTTGAAGGTCTCTTGAAACCGCAGGAAGAAGCGGTCCTTCATAGAGGTAGTCCTCTCTTAATTGTTGCAGGTCCGGGATCTGGCAAGACAGAAGTTTTGTCGAGACGTGTGGCTCATCTGATCCTATCCGGAGATGCCCATCCAGAGAACATGCTGGTGACAACCTTCACCAATAAGGCCGCTCTGGAGCTGAAGGATCGCATCCAGCAAAAGCTCCCAGAAGTGAACGTCGAGCTGATGCAGGTCTCCACGCTTCATTCATTCTGCGCAGAGATCTTGCGTCGTTATCCAAAGAGTGTCTCCGGCGATTTCCGCATCCTTGATGAGATGGAACAGTTATCGTTCGTATATGCCAATCGAAAGGCTTTGGGCCTGGATGAGATCGTTAAGGGACAACCCCACCAATTCTTCCGAGGCGTAATACATTCCTTCAACCTGGCCACAGAGGAGATGGTCGAGCCTTCCAGGCTTGAATCCTGGTGCGATGAGAACTCAGCCTGCTGCTGTCTCGATGAGGTGGACCTGTGGAAGGAGCGAGCAGTGGTGGCAGAATCCTATTCTCGCTATCTGGACCTTCTGAAAGAAGAAGGGTTGATGGACTTTGCCATCCTGCAGTGCCGTGCGCTGGAGCTGTTGCAGGATAACGAAGTTCTTGCCGCTTGCCGGGAGAACTACAAGGAGATCCTGGTTGACGAGTACCAGGACACCAACGCCGCCCAGGATAAACTGCTCTCCCTCCTCGCTGCTGACGGAGGGCATCTCACCGTTGTTGGAGATGACGATCAGAGCATATACCGCTTCCGCGGAGCTACTGTGAAGAACATAGCCGGTTTTCGCGGTCGATATCCCGACGCCAGGGAGATCAAGCTGGAACATAACTTTAGAAGCCTGAACCCAATTGTCAAGTACTCTCAGCAGGTCATAGTCAACAATCCCGCCCGCATACCCAAGGACCTCAAGGCGGTTCGTGACGGCAAGACCGATGTCCTCATGGTCTACAGGCATACTACGACGGAGGAGGCCGAGGCTGCGGTGGAGCTTATCGAAAGCCTTCATAAGGCCGGCAAGATCGCCAGCTACGGCGATGTCGCCCTTCTCCTTCGGAGCGTTAAATCCGCTGCCGGAGCTTACGTCAATGCTTTTATTGAAGCGGGAATTCCCTGCCATGTAACGGGAGATGGCAGCTTTTTCGAGAGAGGAGATATCGCTGGCATCTATGAGCTTCTCATATTTCTGGGGGCTTCAAAGCCCTGGGGAGACCATTATATTCGCCATCCGCTTGTGGGGCTTAGCGGCCAAACTCGGCATGCACTTCAGGAATTCAAGGAAGATCTTCTGAGCGTGGCCACAGATGAGGGGCTGAAGTCCATAGGAGTCGAGGACCAGGACGATCGCAGGAAGCTTCTCGGCCTTCTTGAACTCAAACAGAAAGTGCAAAGCAAGATGCACCACTCATTGCTGGAAGTCTATTATCAACTATTGGCCATCACAGGATGCGTATCTCGTTTCGAGCAGGAACGGGATCTGTTAGCCCTTCTTAATCTGGGACAGATGAGCAATATCGTAGCTTCCTGGGATGAATACGGAAAAACAAGAAACCATTATCCTTTCCTTCAATACCTCAAGCTCTTAAAAGAGGGCGGAATGAACCAGGTTTCCATTCCGCCAGAAGAGGAAGCGGTCCAGATAATGACTATCCACCAGGCCAAGGGCTTGGAGTTTCCCGTGGTCATTATAGGCTCAGCCATGAACGGAAGGCTTCCTACAAGTAGACGCAAGGACCCATATGAGATTCCTTATAAGCTGCGGGCCAGTGGCAAACCGGAGGTTGAAGACCCGCATATGGTTGATGAAAGGAAGCTATTCTACGTCGCCGCTACCAGAGCCCGAGATCTATTGCTCGTGGGCACCGCTGATGTGGTTAATAAGCGTGGAGGCGGCCCCAGTCCCTTTGTCAAAGAGATGTTTGGGGAAGACCTTCAGGCCATCTCCGATCTCGCCAATGCTTATGTGGAAACGGTAATAAGCAAAGGCAAGATACAGAACGGTCCCAGGCCAAGGCATAGCTTTAGTCAGCTTGCTTACTTCTTGCAATGTCCCATGCGCTACAAGCTTGCGGTGGTCTATGGATTCAGGCCTCCCTGGCTGGACCCCGTGGGATACGGTGCCAATGTCCACAGGGCTTTGCAGGAGATCCACATAAGAGCTGCAGAAGGCAGGATATCGGGAAAAGAAGACGTGCCGGCTATCGTTTCTCTGACATGGGTTTCAAATCGTCGCACCAAGCGGGAGAGGGAAGAGCAATTTAAAAAAGCTGCAATAAAACAGCTTAGCAGATATGTAGGGGAGCACGAAAGCAGCCTCTCCGCGGCTGTTCGAGCTGAAACCAGCTTTTCTTTTACCTTGCTGGATCAAGTGATGCTGGGCAAGATCGATCTTTTGAGACGAGAGAAAAATGAGGGCATAGATATTGTGGACTTCAAGACCTCAAAGGCCGATCAACTGAAAAAAGAAGGAATCGATCTTCAGCTTGATCTTTATGCTCTTGGCGCTGAGGAGAGCTTGGGTCTTAAGGTGGAGAAGACGACGGTTCACTTCTTAGGTGACGGGAAGCAGTACTCAACCGTTTGGTCAGAAGACCGAAAAGCAAAGGCGACGTCAAGGCTGACAGATATTCTGAATCAAATAGAAAAGGGAGACTTCTTGCCGAATTACTCTTACTGTTCAGCTTGTGAAGAATTTAGAGATATCTGTCCATTTGCCAAAATAGAGGGATAATATTTGAATTCATTTGATAAATTGCTTGAAAAGCAAATATCTGCCTATGAAGGCCGCCACGACGACTTGATATATCAGGCACCGGAGCTTTACCGGCTCTTAACAAAGATGCTCGATGATCCCATATTGCCGATTCGGTTAAGGCCGATGGTCATCTCTGCCATTGCTTATTTCATCTTGCCCAACGATATCATCCCAGAGGAGTTACACGGCCCTTACGGCTATGTGGACGACATCTTTCTTTCTGCATTCGTTGCAGATTTGGTTCGGACGGAACTAGGTTCTGAAGAAATCCTCACGAACAACTGGAATGGAGAGGCCGATATCTTATCTCTGATTGAGGAGATTCTGTCGAAGGAAGAAGAATTGATCGGAGATCAGAAGAAACGAATTCTGGGGTATATAGGCTACGAGTACCTAATCCATTGCTGCAAGAATGATGCCACCTGCTGATGGTTTAGACTTGCAGCCTCTATTAGAGCCGTCAGGCAGTGTGCAGGCCCTCCATTTGGCTGAATGCCGCAAGCTTTGCTCCCTATGATACAAGTAACGCGGCTGAACGAATCTTATGTGTAATACAATACACTCTTGAACATCTCCTCATGGACACATAAGACGGTCCTCCTCACGCTCTAGCAGCCCTGTTCTTCCCCACATACTTGCTCTTCGTCTTCCCGCCTGTCTTCGTGAACAGATACCAGTACGGCCCGTGCAGCTCCCCGCCCGGCTTGGCGCAGTGACAGGTCTTCTTCCCGCACCTGACCTTCTGCAGCACATAAGACCCCCCGCCCCTGGCAGGCTCGACCTCCAGGACCTCGGCTCCCTTTTTCGCGGCCCATTCCTGGGCCTCCAGCTGAGCTTCGAGCTGCTCGATGGCGCGGTCAATCCCGGCTCTCTGCTCCCGGAGCGCTTCCAGCCTCTTCTTAAGGGCCTCGGAGTTCATGCTGTCTTATGTGTACTTCTTAGAAGATCAAGATACTTGTAGCACATAAGACTATGAACTAAGCTCTTAATAGAAAGATGATTATATATACCTAATTCACTCTATATTAAGAGAATGCATCTCAGCGAGAACGAAGTCCGCGCCCTGATCCTCATCACCCGTTCCCAAGAGCCAATGCATCCCAGCGGCCTCCATAAAGAGCTTGGCCTCGTAAAAGGCTCCATCTCCCGCATCATCACCGGCCTGCAAGATATTGGCCTAGTGGAGCGGGCGGGAGGCGAGATCCTGCTGGCCCGCACGCCCCCAGCGGAGGCCTTCAAGCGGCTCTACTACTCCCACCGCGCTTCTCCCCTGCAAGAGATCCTTTCAGGCCTGCGGGTGGAGCTCCTCTCCCAGATGGACAGGCAGCCCAAGAGCCTGGAGGATCTGGCCAGAGCGACCGGCATCTCCAGCGATACCGTCTACTATTATCTGCAAGGGCTCCGTCCCCTGGGAATCGTCAGCCGCTCCAAGCAGGGCAAAGCCTACCTCTACTCTTTCAATAATATCGCCTGGCCAGAGCTGAAGTATTTCATAACTGCTCTTCTGGAATTCCAGGTGCTGCGCCTCGTTCCCAGAGAGGCCCTGCTCATCAAGAACTACGGGACCAGCGTGCTCTTCAAGAGTCTGAGGCTGCAGGATGCCACGCCCACCTCCTTCAGCGCGTACAGCGATTACGGGATCGAACTGGGCCTGCGGGACAACTACTACACCCTGCCCAAGAGAGAGCTATCTGTCCAAGAAGTCTTCATCCACTCCCTGGACTCTGCGGAGAGCATCTCTCAAAGGCTCTACTGCATCCTTTTCTACTTGAAGAACAAGGAAGAGCTAAAGAAAGTCCAGCACCCCATGATGAAGAGCATAAGGGCTGTGCTGAGGGGAGAGAATATCAAGGGCTATCCCACTCTGGAAGAGATAAAAGAGCAGGCGGAGCTTTACGATATAGCCTTTAAACTTACGATTCAGCAACGGGAGGAAAAATGAGCACTTCAGAGAAGCTTGAAGAAATCAACATAATACTAAAAGATGCCCTAGACAAAGATGATGTTGATCTGATTGATGCAGTCTACGAGATACTGAAGCGGATCTAGGAGCAGGCGGAGCTATGGAATCCAGGATATCGAGCCGTGAAGAGGTCGAGGAGATACTGAAGGGTCTGGGCGAGCGCCTGGCCGAGCCCGTGCAATTCCTGATCATAGGCGGGGCGGCCATGCTGGAGTACGGTCTGAAGGATGTCACGAAGGATATCGATCTGGTCTGCAGGGATGCTACAGGCAAGGCCAGTCTCCTTGAAGCTGCCAAAAGCTTGGGTTTCGAGGTGTTTGGGCCGGAAAAGAGGCATGCTCGCCTGGGCCTGGACAGGGTGGCCATCAAGGGAGGCCATACTCTGGATATCTTTGGCGGTCGGATCTCCTACGACTTCGGGCTTTCCGAGGGTATGTGGCAAAGGGGCAAGGAGACCCGTCTCCTTGGGAAAGCGGAGATGAGATATGCGGCAGTGGATGACATCTTCATTCTCAAGCTGATCGCCAACCGACCAAGGGATATCGAGGATTGCGTCTTTCTGGCATCAGCAAGAATGGATTACGAAGCGATCTACTCCGAGATCCAGGCTCAATATGCCAAGGCCGGGACCGTCGAGGAAAAGATCTGGATCACCTACCTGGAAGAGGGCATCGGGAAGTTGGAAGAGGACTATCGAGTGCAGGTGCCCATTGCGGACAGGGTCTCGGAGCTGGCGGACGAATATCGGGAGAGGCTTTATCAGAAGCTGGCAGATCGTAATAAGAAGGCAGAGATGAACTAGAACAACCTATCGTAAATCATAATTGAGTGTATAATGTCGATCGTATGTAACCGCTGCGGCAAGCCCCTTCGGGATCTCTCAATGGGTGTCTTCAAGGATGAGAAGGGCTATGGAGTATTCATTAATCGAGGCTGTGATTGCGTCCTGCGAGATCCTGCCATCGCCGATCAGTATGAAACCACCAATGCCATTTGGCTCAAGTTCCGCCTGGAAGAATGCATGGCAATTGATGCCGAAGGAAATACCGTTGAGGTGGACCCAGAGAAAATCCTGGCCCCAGATGCTCCAGATGGAACGGCCATTGCATCCATCCAACCAGAGGAATCACAAGAGACACGGGAGCAGGAGACAATAGAAAACCCTATTCTCGACAAACTTCCCAAATGCTCCAACTGCGAGGCTTGGATGGACGAACGGCCTGCTGGAGAAAATCGAGGCCTTTGCTGCACCCTTTTAGGCTATACCTCTCCTGATGGAGTATGCAAATCCTTCATCCCCGGACGCCGCGTTTGTGAGCGTTGCTATTTCTGGATAAATGACCGGCCAACGGACCCCAAAGGCTATTGCAGCCACCTTAAGACCCGCATGGAACCTGGCTGGAACTGCATCGACTTCAAGAAAAGGATCGAATAGACTGAAAGAGCTGCAGCAGGAGGACTCATGACCGAGCAAAACTGCAAGTACATCACAAAGGAGATCGGCAAGCTCCTATCCGATATCTGGCGGATCAAGGGGCTGGCGGAGCAGGAATACGGGCCGCAGCATCCCGTCACCCGGAAGCTGGGCAACATGCATGCAGATGCTCAGGCGCTGTTGCAGGAGATGTCTGAAGCCCGGAATCGGTAGCTCATGGAATTCAGAGTGCCGAATCATCGGCCATTCTGGATTTCTTCCTGGCCTCGATCTTCTCCATCTCAATTAGCACCTCGACAAGAGCGCAGAGCTTGGTGCTGAGCAGAGGGCTTGCATCCATCAGCCGGACCAATTCCGCGCTCGAATTTGGCATGGAGATCAAGGCCTCCGCCAATTCATCATGGTTTAGATGAATGTTTACTGTAAGGCTGCCTAGTGGGTCCTTTCGGACGTCGAACTTCAAGATGATCCCTCTGGAATCGGTTTCATGTGGATTCTCATTCTAGCCTTTCGGTTCCTGAATAATTCCCGTTTTCCCCTCGCTCTTCTTCTTCAGCTTCTCCATCAGTCCCGAAACCCTCTCCTTGGCCTGCTGCGACGCCTGCGGGTCCCTCTCTATGGAGATGCTCAGCACATCGCTTTCCTTGGTGCCCTCCGGAAGCAAGGAGATGGGAAAGTTCACCGTGATCTTTCCCTCATCCCCCATCAAGAGGACCGCAAGTTTTCCCTCGATCCTGTCTATGACTGCTCTCATATCGACCTTCTCACGGTGGATGACATATCCCGCATGGCACATATCCCTGCGCCTGGGCGGCTGCGGAGCTCGAGAACGTCACCAGATTTGAGGGCTTGATCTTATGGGCCGCGTTGCAACTTGGGTAGTGATACTTGTCCGATTTCGAGGATCCGACGAAAGGCCCATCCGACGATAGGGCTGCGGTCGGGGTCGCGGCGGTGGAGCTGGCCATCCCGCCGCTGGTCCATGTGGCGGCAGAAGAGGTGCCTTTTGGAGCTGTGCTGGCTGTATTCCACGACGGCTGCTTTTCTGTAGTTACGGTGTAGCTCTGACCATCGGTGGCTATTACGATGCTCCCATCAAGGTCTGTTCGATAGACCTTCGAACTGGCGCTCTGCAGGGCGTTCAGGGTCTTCTGGGTCGGATGCCCATAGTCATTTTTGGCACCGACTTCTATGATGCTGATGGCGGGCTTTACTTTGGCCAGGAAGGACGAGCTGGATGCTGAGGAACTGCCGTGGTGGCCTACTTTAAGGATGTCGCTCTTCAGGTTGTAACCGGCTGCCATGATGCTTTTCTCTGCCTCAAAGCCTGCATCGCCCATCAAGAGAAACGAGATTTTGTTGTAGGTGATTTTCAAAACAATTGAGTTTTGATTGAGGTCGTCAGAGAATAGCGTTGCCGGAGGCGAAAGAACTTCGATCTTGATGGCCGAATCGAGGTTTATGGTCTGGCCCCTTTCGGCGGTGCTGAATGGAATGTTCTTCCGATCTATGAGGTTCAGGTAGTTCTCGAAGGTCTGCGACGTGTGCGTCTGGCCGCTGTCCAGGACCTGCTTTACGCTGAAGTCATTGAGGACATCGAGTAATCCGCCGATGTGATCATCATGCGGGTGGGTGGCGACCAAGAGATCCAGGCTCGAAACCCCGTGGTCTCGCAAATAGGACTCCACTCTCGGCCCCATGTCCGGCGTGCCGGCATCGACGAGGACGTTCTCTCCGGCGAATTGGAGCAATTCGGAGTCGCCCTGGCCTACGTTGATGAAGTGGACGGTGAGATTCTCGCTCGCAGATGCCGAGACTGCAACCAGCAAGACTGCGAGAAGGGCTACTTGCAGGAGCCGCTTAAGATTGGAATTTTTCATTTTGTTCCCTCAGGCGGCCCCTATATCAGTCTGAGAATATAGCGTTTGAGCTTCAAAATCTCATGGATTCTCAAGCAGAGATGCGATCCAGGAACCTCAAAGTTGATATCATTTCAGCTTGCAATGACACTCAAAAGAGGAATATCATGGCCGAGAAAGAGATGAAGAACTACGCACTCAGGGACGAGAAAGGCAACGAAATCGGTGTTTTCACAGGCAAAGCGCCCAGGCAGGCGGCCCTGAAGGCGGCCAACAAAGGCCACACAGACATCCGACTCCGGGAGCGGGGCACGAAGAAGGTGCACCTCTTCGAGGGATCGAGGGTGCAGGTGGACAAGCCCAAGGGCGCACCGGCCTGGATGGCAGACAAGATCTGGAAGCCCATTGTTAAGAAGGTGGGCACGGAGACGCTGGAAGAGCTTTGAAGCCTCGCTTTTAGCGTCATTGAAGCAGAGGATCTGGTATCTGGAGGGCATCTTGTTCGGCGGGAAGATCAAGCAAGGCAGCGGCTCAAATCCCGCCCAGTCCCCATTTCTTCTGGAACTGGAGCTTCTGTTGGCTATTCATCCAGTGGCTGCCGTCACAGTAGGGCTTGTTCTCTGACTTTCCGCAGCGGCAGAGTGTAATCCTGTTGCGGGATTCATACATACTGCCATCTGCAGATTCAATAGGAACACCGCCGCGAACCCAGAGGGGACCTTCACAGCCTTTTTGCTTGTCGTGTACCAGGACCAGAGATGGAACAAATTCCTCCTCAAAGGATTTGCCAGTTTTCTTATCCCACAGCACCAGCCGTCCCGAGGGGCAGATCATGGCCTCTTCAATGGCGGTTTGTCGCGCTTCTGGATCGTCTGATTTTTGTATGAGATTCCTTATCCCACCAGCCCGGAGACAGAAACGGGAGTGATCGCAGAATTCATGGGCATCGGTTAGTTTTAGTTCAGGACCTTCAAATATCTCCGCTTTTTCTATGTAGGACTTTCTGCTGGCTGTTTCACTACCATCGAAACCGATCTCCCGGTGGGTCCCATCACAGAAGGGCTTATTTTTAGATGCACCGCAACGGCACAGGATATAGTTCTCCTGCCGAGGATATTCTTTTTTATCAATTAATTCCCGGGTGTGGCCCGCCTCATCAGTAGCTATTACCTGTTCGTATAGAGGTAATCCACCAGTAACCCGATATGGACCGTCTTTAATTATCTTAATCCTCATTTCTTGCTTTTTGGTTGCCATGCTAATCGCCACCTGATTTTTATACGAGAATAAGATTGGCATCGACTGCAGTGTCCCTAACCGCCTCCAGCACCTTCTTCGCCGCCGAGCACCTCTCCTCCCGAGACTCATCCGCCGCCATCTTCTCAAGGTCCTCAACGTCTATCTGCCCCATCTTGAATCTGGTAACCAGGATGCCGGTCATGATGGCATCGCTATGCTTCGCTTTCTTAGCCAATTGCCCAAAATCTCCTGCTCAACAGCCCAGTCTCCCCGGCCAAGCCCCTTCAAAGTAGTCGATGAGTGAATAATAGCTTGTGCTCAGAGGCAGCTTTAACCGCCAACTACAAGTATCTATAATGATTATATGTATAGTTTGCCGCGTTTTGCGCTGTGAGGACGAGGGCAAGCTAACCGGCTGAGCTCTTAAGGCTGAAAGAATTCGATAACGCATCCCACCGTAGATGCGTCGTCGAAGCTCCAAAGCCTGAGAGGTGCTGTCTCAGGGCAGCATTCGGAAAGCACCGGAGAGGCTGAGAGACTCCTAAGTCGGGAGATATGCACGCCTTAATCGGCGTAGCATGCCTTGAATCAGCGATATCTGGAAACACCCCGCCAGGCAGCAGGGCGCGGCACAAAGCCGAAGGCAGAGGCAAGTAGCAGGCCCGCACTACGGTGTCGGGATCCCGTGAGACGGACGCTGTGTCAAAATCCAGTGCTGCGTTTGCCTTCTGGCCCGGTTTGAGTCGGGCTCGGGGCGAGGTCAGGCCATCACTACGGTGATCGGTCCCTTCGAGAAGGGCGCTGTGGATCGGCGTTGGCCCGCCTGAGACTCGATATGCCGTTTTCGGATCATTCATAAGCTAACGGGTATTGATTTTTATGGGGCAAAAGCCTTATATATCGGCAATTGACGTATAGTATATTGGCAAAGGTCGATGGCCATTTTCCCTCCTACATCCAATGACTTTTGCCTCCCTCCTTCTTATCTATCGAACGCTATCTTGAGAGCGCTATTGCATTCGATTTCATCCATCCTTGGTTTCCTGAAGAAAGGCTTATAGCCTAACTCATCTTTCTTATTTCCGGAATGCCAGCCAGAAGGAGGAGAGGCAATTAAGTCGGAGTTGTGGGGCTTGAAGACTGGCCAGGCCCTCGGCTTCATTTATGCCCTCATCGTGCAAGACGTGGGGTCTGCTCGCTTCAAGCAAAGGCTCGCTGCTCAGCTATTCTGATTTAGTTCTGTGACACTTTTTGCAGTTTCTAAAAAAATGTGCTAGAACTTTTTGGGAAAGTTGTATGTACTGCCTCGTGCCTCCCTTTCAAATCGGCTTAAATCTGCTTCTGCCTACTATACTTTTGGTACAATCCGGTTTACAATCAGCGGATTGCAGTATTTCGTTATCAGTGAAAGCAATGAGATAATCCACAATCCGGCGCGTACCATCAGGGAGTTGTAGGTCGGAAATATGTTTATAAAATATCATCCTGAATTCGAAGATGCCAAAAATGAAAGAACAGGTTTACAGGCTGCACGTACCATGAGAGGCAGGATCAGCCAGTATGCCGTGACTATGCGGGCTTGATCTTTAGGATCTTCTTGAGATCTTAAAATTATCTTTTAGGCTGAATATCGTTGTTTAAAAAGGATTTTATGAATTCGACTGCTTGCTAACGTGCCCAAAGAATGACGTAACCATCTAGGCCGCCTTCTATCACGCCTTTGTATCCATCTATTTGGTATTCTTTATGGTATTCGGCCTTCCCACCACTGATTTTTGTAAATTCTTCTTGCGTAGTGACGATGTATTTTTTATGCTTATCATTTTGGGCACGGAGAAGCACATCAAAGATAATCTTCAATTCGCCTAGAATTTTTTCTTGTTTGATATCTTGGAATCCTGCCCCTGTCCATCGATGAAGGGCGAGTTTCATTTCATATGCATGATCCATATTCTTACCTCAAGTGCTATCCTATGATTTTTGTCATTAATTACTCTACTTTCCAACTTTAATCCTATCGCTTTCAGCTTATAGAGCAGTCCACCCTCGTCAGGAATCGGAAGATTAAACCCTTCTATCACATAAACCATTAAATCGATAAAGGATTCATATTTGATTTGATCAACCATCTCGCCAAGTGTTTTTCTTTTTTGGACCCGTTGGTGGACTTTCGATTTCCACTAGGAGAATTCCGGTCCAAATAGCGAAACCAATTGCATGAATCTCTCGATTGAGCGCTTGCTTCGAAGCTGATAATCTTTGAATCCCAGCTTCTGATTTGCCTCTCGATGTGCCGTCTCAATGTCCCATCTATCCTCGTATATCGATAGTATTTCCTTAGCAGTCAGCTCTATCTCTAGTGCTAACTATACAGTAGCTATCTATTCATCGTGGCGGAAGATCTCGCACTTGCGGCATATATATCGATGGCGTAAACAGAATACGCACTTGCTTGCAGGTTAATTGAAGGGGATAGGACAGGTATAAGCCCCTCTATGAGGTTATCTTGCTGGATTCGACTAGGTATGCTGGCTGCTTTGAATGCGCTTGGTTCTCTTGGAACACACCAGCTACGCAGTCTAATAACTCTGTCCTATAGTAAGTCATGGGGCGGCACTGGTTTATGCCGACAAGTCCTGCCCTGTGCAGCACGCCGAGATGGTGGTGCAGGCTGCCTGTGGATATTTCTTTAATCTCAGCTTTAAGTTCTTCAAACGTTTTAGCTTCGGTCGCCAGAGCGTTCAAAATCTTCATCCTGCGAGGATTGTCCAATACCTCAAGTAGTTCTTTGAAGATCTTGCATACATCTCCAGCGTCCTTCGTGCTGGGTTTGCTTGGAGAAGCCAAGCTCCCAGCTATAATATCCATTCTATTTCACTCCGTATTTTGATAACTATTATCAGATGATCTTAAGTATGTGTAAGACCTCCGCCAATTTTAGCGCTATATCTGCGCCTTTCTGACAGTTCTCCATGGCAAAAGTTACTAAATCCTTATGGTACTTACGACCAATTTCTTGTTTTTTATCCTCGATCTCATTGATTTTCCGCTCTGAGATTTTGCCTTTGTACTTGAAACTGTACTCAATTGTTAGAGACTCGTGACTCTTACCATTCCTTGGCTTTCTTGCCTTCTTGATGTATTTCTTTTCCATTTAATCGCCTTTACTTTCCAATGTGTTATACTACAGATTCCTAGGCATTGCTTTGTCCAGGTCATGTTTTTTGATCACTCCTTAATATTTGATTAGAGGACACTATATTTTAATACTATATAAATGTTTCTGAATTGCTTTTAAAGTACCTGAACTTTAGAGCTTCATCTATGTCTTTAAGGTTAATTAAAAATTTTTAGACTTTCTGGGTTTTGCGGTTTTTGATATTCGATAGCAAGAAACAAGCTAATTTTGTCTCCGCCTGACATTCTTCAATAGTAAATACTCCTTGTTCTTCTCCCGAGCAATCGTAAGTTCCGCAGCCACGCCGCTTGCTTTCTCACTATGGGCTTCTGCAGGCCTCTAGGGCACTGCAAGCCCGCTCCAAGTCTCGGAGCATGGCCGTCCTGGTACTCAAGGGCCGCCTTCATGACGTCCTCGCATTCCTGTGACCTTTCGGGCATGATGCTTGATCTCAGTCACGCCCAAGGCTTGGCTCTGCTTTCTTTGAGGGGATCGATAAATGGAGAGCAGGTTTAAAAGAATCTCTGCGCCTTGTGAGGCGTGGTACTTAATACCAGTAACAAGCTGCAGCTCCATCAGAACCCACGCATCAGTTTTTGCCTCTCCCCGGCCCGAATCCATGCAGATCATATGCCTCTTTCACCAGCACCGGTGCCACCGTAGCGTAGATCTCCTCGTGGATAGCCTCTTGTGCCCACCTGCTTCTGAATCATGGACACCGGCACGCCCGCCATGAGCGCATTCACCACATGGCTGTGCCGGAGGATATGGGCGTTACCTTCCTCCAAGAGAGCTTCTGTCGGCGCGAGATCTCCTGGATCCCGGCCTCCTCCGCCAGCCGGTCTATCGGTCTCAGCACCGTCTTGGTGCTCAGCTTCCCGGAGCTCCGGCCAGGGAAGAGCCACTCCTGGCCGGGCTGGATGCTCTCACGGATGGCCTGCAATGTGGCCTGGCCCACTCGGGCGGCCCGGAAGTGGCGTGTCTTCGTCCTGCCGCTCTGGATTCTGACGAACCCATTATGAAAATCGATATCTGAAATGCGGGTGGTAACCAGCTCCCCACACGGCAGCCCAGGTCCTTCAGCGCCTTGATGGCCGTGCTCTCTCCAACATCATTCCAATATTTGTATCTTATTCATACTTTCATATATGTAAAAATAGATCACTGATATTGTTTTCCGGCAAAACTACTTAACCTTATACGTAGTATAGAGGTATCATGGCAGGAGTCCTTGAGCGCATGATACGGCCTCGGAAGCAGCTTGTGAAGCCCTGTGAACCTCTGAGCGCGGCCTCGCTCAAAGTCCTGGAGCTTCAAACCGCAAAGGAGATCCTGGCAGAAACTTTTAGGATCTCGATCCCGGAGGTTGAGGAGATGATCCGGAATCACGTTGAAGATGCCTGCTCCCAGGAATGTCGCCAGGAAGAAGATGGGCTATGGCCGCAAGAGTTCTGGGTGGAAGGATAAGGAGTGGCCGTTGGCTCTCGAACCTTCTCTTCTTCCTGGCTTGATGGTACTTGCCTAAGTCGATGACTCTTCTAGCCGCCAGCCCTGGAGCCCTGCATCTCCTCCACCGCTTCGATCATGGCAATGGCCCTCTTGAAGACCACCAGCGTCCCTTTTGCAGTCAGGATTTGCAGCTCGTAGGGATTGTAGCTCTCAAGAGTTCCAGTGACCGGCTGGCCTCCGGAGAGCAGGCGAATGATGACCTTCTTGCCCTTCAGCTCGGGGATGAATTCGTAAGAGGATTTTATTCTCGCAGGTCTTTCCTCGCCAGACATATTTCTCCTCTTATTTGCGCTCCATGTACCTGCGGACCTTTTCGCAAACATCAGGGTAAGTCTGTTCAAGGGCTTTTTCCAGCAGCTCTCTTGAGTCTGTGGATGACTTGTACCCTATGGTAGTTAGTTCGTTGCACTTGATGACCGCAGCTACGAAGGGAGAATATATTGAAACCTTAGGAGAATTCAAAGCTGCGGATAATGCCATATCCAATACGGAATCATCAACCTTCTTTGCCCGGATCTTTGGTATGGCGCTGGGGGCTCTGCTCTTGGGGAGGGAGATCTTTGGTGCCTGTTTCCGTCTCTTGTTGGCGTGTTTTCCTATATCCGACTCGGATAATCTCGATTCTGTTTTATCGGACTCTGATATATCTGACTCTGATTTAACTGCGTCCGATAATGATGACTCCGATTTATCTAACTCGGATATTGCCGAAGTACCCTCTTCTGAGTCTGTTCTTTCCGACTCCGATATATCAGATTCTGATATAACTGACTCTGATAATGCTGAATCAGATTTATCCGACTCGGATTTTGCCGACTTGTTATCTTCTAACTCTGTTTTCCTGGATTCAGATATATCAGACTCTGGTGTAACAGTCTCTGGCAATACAGACTCGGGTTTATCTGACTCGGGTTTATCATGGTCTGTTTTATCAGAGTCCGATTTTTCAGACTCTCCCATGCCGGAGAAAAACTTCAACCTATCTGCATCCAGCCCTTTTTTAGCCATTTAAGAACTCCTCCGTGAGTTTCATGTAGGCCTGTGCGCCAGGTGAACTGGGAGCATAAATAACGACAGGCTTGCCAAAGCCGGGAGCCTCTGCGACGCTTATGTTTCGAGGTATCATGGTTTCATACACTTCATTTTTGAACTCTTTTTTCAAAACAGCAATCACATCTCTGCTATGTACGGTTTTACTAACCATAGTGATCACGAAGTGCCTCTTTGGCCTATGGCCTAAAATTTCGGCCACGTCCTTCAGGGTTTGCATCAGATCCGCCGTCCCTTCGAGAGAATTGTATTCAGCTTGCAAGGGTATTACTACATCATCACATGCAACCAATGCATTCAAAGTGAGGATCGTAAGGCCGGGCTCACAATCGATAATCGAATAGTCGTATCCATCGGCATTTTTTAGCAGCCGTTTAAGTATGGTTTCGCGAGAAAGTTTTTTGTCCATTTCCACTTTGGCCCCATCCAGGGACATGTTTGCAGGAGCTATGTCCACATTTTCGATCTCGGTATGATGGATGACTTCAGGCAGGGTTTTTTCACCCAGCAATGCATGGTGAATTGTCGTATCCAGTGATCTCTTGCCCAGGCCGATCTGGACGGTTGCGCCACCCTGGGGGTCCAAGTCTATGAGCAGCACACGATGACCTTTTTGCGCCAGGCAGGCTGCCATGTTGTCGGCAGTCGTGGTCTTGCCTACGCCTCCCTTTCGGTTTACTACCGCTACTACTCTCATAGATTCTTACATAGCGCAATTGCATATATTCTTTCTGACTCTGATGTTGCGGAGTCGAGGTTATCAGACTCTGATTTATCTGAGTAAATATTATCTGACTCTGACATTATCTACTCTGATTTGTCTGACTCAGATCGATACGGTTGCATAGTTCGAAGGACTGTCACTCTTTTTTATGCTAGGTGGTCCTAGCTCTAAGCATCTGTAGGTTGAATATGCCCGAGCAAAACCGCAAATACATAAAGAAGGTAGTGGGCAAGCTCCTTTCCGAGATCTGGCGAACCAAGAGTACTGCTGGCAACATCCCTTCTGATAGGGTTTGAGCCTGGAAGTATCCAGTATACCTGTGATTTTAGGCTTTGAAAAAAGGGGATATGGACTATTAGGTCACACGCATTGCTTCGAGCTGGAATTAGCTGCCACAGCCCCATTCTTTCGAGAAGACTACAGTTGCATCTACATTATGACCGAGTCTTGTAGACCAATGCCTTTGTTGCTCCAAAAGGATTAGCATTTATGCCGCTGCCTTCAGCGCAGTAAACACTCCTTTGACAAGTGGAGAGAATATATCCAAGATATTTACAAACGTATCCTTAGCCTCCGCAATGATCGAGCCCCACTCCTTGAATTCTTTTGCATACTCTTTTATTTTTTCTGATGCGATCCATTTTACCCAGTATAGGTGCCATTCACTTTTCATCGTGTTCAGCCTTTCTCCTCGAGGAGCTTTGCCTGCTTTTTGAATACAGGTAAGGATGTCCCTAAAATAATCTTTAAAATATTCTTTTTTTGCTACAAAAGGTATCCTCAAAAAATCTTTGCTGTTTAGATCCTCAATGAAGATCATGCAAGGCAAGTGATTATATGGCACATCTAGGCGGCGGGTCAATATTTGTATCTTTTCATTCCTCGTGTAATCAGTCTCTTTTTCCCATTCTGCAAATTTTTTATCAAATTCTGAACCATATCTTTTCTTCAAGTTAGCCTTCCAGCCTTCATCCCATTTTGAAGGATTCTCATAGAGAAAAATGTGAACGTCCTTACCTGTCAATGCATCTAATTGTGCACCCTTTTGACTCAAATATTCAGCAACATCTGTATCATCTTCATTGTGCAAGAAGAAAGCAAAAAATGGATATTCGAGCATTTCTTTCCTTTCCCATGATGTATCAAGCTTTTCTGGAGGAAATGGATCTGCATGGATTGGTTTTGGTATATCTATTGGATTCATGTGTAATATTAATGATGGTCTATAAGATATATTTTTCTATGGACATAGATTACGCGCACTTGCTTTCAACTTGCTGCTTTTGACATGCATCAAAGCTCTTAAATACTCAGCTAACCTTAACCTTAGCAGCGGAGGTGAGAGACCCAATGGGTGAAGGAAAGAATAGATTAAGCGTAATCGTAGACGATCCCGCTAAGGAGAACTTGCTTACATTTCAGAAACAGCATAAGCTAAGAACAAGAGATGATTCTGTCGAGACAATCCTCCACAAAGTTCCCGAATGGGAGGCTCAGGAAGCCAGGAACAAAGATCTAGAAGCGAAGGTCAAGATCCTGGAGGCTCGCATCAAGGAGCTCGAAGTGGAGAAGTCGTAGACAGAGCAAATCAAAAAACAAAAATCTGGTGAGGTGGATAATAATGGGAAGGATAAAGGTAGAGGATCATGAGTCTTTGCGCAAGTGGGCTGCAGAGAACAAGGTTTCAGATCCGGAGGCCCTGATTACCCGGAACAACGATGGCTCGATTGTGTTCCGGTCGGCCAATGCCGGAAAGTCGTACCGCCGCATTGAGAAGATGTATCGAGAGGACAGGGAGCCGGTCAATGCAGCCACCTGAAGCTTATATTCCCTGCTTGTACTGCCAGCGAGGACCGAAGGGAACGGACCCGAACCCTTGCAGCGGAGTGCAGAATATCAGATCTCTGAAAGCTGGCGGCTGCTTCATAGTCCAGGTCATTCCTGGAAAGGAGAAGCTCCTGGCTAAGTTCCATGCTGAGAGGGCGAGAACATGAAGCTGGCTTGCCCCTATGAAGAAGGCATCCAGCAGGCGGTGCCCTAGATGTCTCCGCCTCTGGAACCCTGCCCGCGCTGTGGAACGCCCGGGCCGCAGCTGGAGAAATGCCACAAGCCTAACGGGGCAGCAGCCTGGTTCTGCCGGAGCTGCACCTGGATAGGTGATACGCTGGCCCTCTCAGAAGCCGCCCCGGCTGCCGGCAGCTTGCCGAAGAAGGCCCTGAAACAAGGAGGCAGGCGAAATGGACATTAAGATCAGGCGAGACAAAAACGGCCATTATCGCGTCTTTTTGCCGCCGGGTCGCTCCCTTTTTTACCGGAATAAAAAGGAGCTGCAAGAGGATGCACCAATTACGCACCTATTGGGCCAGGCTACTTTAGATCTGTTCGAGGGCGGCAGCAAGAGATGATTGTCTTCTTTGTGGACAGCGACCAGGAAGGGGAATGTATGGCCCCTATTCTGAGATGCCCCTGGCCGAAACCGCCCTCAAGATCGTGCGCATGACCAAAGATGATGCCGCAGAGCTGGTGTCCTACGATATGGACCCGTTCGGCGAGCAGCTCCTCTCCGGCCTGCGGCCCTTCAAGGTGGAGATTATACTACTCGGCGGCGGGGTGCAGAGCGTGGAAGTCTCGCTACGCTGGCCGCCTCTGGAGGGTGAGGGCCTGGTCACGAGCCGGGAGGACTACCAGGAGCACTTTGTCTGGGCCAGGACCCAGAACGAGGCGAAGGTTAGGGCGGCCAGCCTGGCATCGAAGGCATCGGCCTCAGTAACATAAAAGTCGGATTTTGCCTGAACTGCTGTGTGATCAGGCGAGTGCAGAACATCTGGTCTGGGGCATTCCCAAGACAGCCATCTTTTTGCATTTATCAAAGTTCTTTTAAGCCCAGAGAACGCAACTGCATTCTATGGAGAGCGCAAAATGACGCTAGAAAATACCACCTTGAGGATTCCCTCGGAATTGCGGGCAATAGCTGAGGAGCAGGCCAAGGCTGCCGGGCACACCCTGGCCGAGGAGCTGAGAAGTGCGCTCGAATCGTATTACAAAATGAATGCAACGCAGATCAGTTCCGAGGATCTGGAGGCGAGAGTCCGGCAGCATGAGGCGGAGTTCCATGGTTCTGCCCCGGCTCAAGAGCCCAAAAAGAAAGAAGAAATGAAGATCTCCAAGGCCAAACCAGCTGTGCAAAAGGAACTGCCGCTGACAGATAAAGCATCTCAAGAGAGGGAAGAAACAAGAAAAATCCTCCTCGGCTTGAAAGGCTTGCTGGAGAGTAGCATACAGCCTATGCCCTCGGATCTTGAAAAGTCATTAGGCATGTCTTCCCGGCTCATCGGCAGGAGGCTAGGGGAAGTCGGCATCCAGGCAAAGAACACGCGGATACGTGACAAGTCGGGCCGCTATTTCCTTCGCTCTTTATTGCCGAAGATTGATGCCGCCCTTAAGGAGGTTTCATGATCGGGCTGCTGCTGTCAGTCTTTCTGCTTTTCTTGGCTCCTGCCAGTGGACTTGAGAACGGCAATCTCTTCATGTTTGATGGAGTCGAGTATGAAGTCACTGAACTGATTGAGTACGAAAATGGATCAATAACACTGATGCTCAGCCCGGTAGACGCAGAGGACGGTGGTTCGCCGCCTCAACCGAAGCTGGAGAACGAGCTATTCCGCTCGCCTGTGGGAGTGGTCACTTATGAGGTGGGGCCGAGGGATGACGGGACCTTTGACCCCGACTCCTGGGATCATTGACTCAGCATAAGCTTTGACCCCGCAATAGAAGCGGTCAGCTCATAATCCAACTGCAGATCAGTGCTGGCAACCGAGGCATATGATTCGCCTTATCCGGAAATATCCAGCTACCTCTTTTCTACTTGAATTGAATAACCTATAACTGATGATGCCTCAAAAGCTTTTTCATTTGATCAGCTTTTTTATAAACTAGGAGGGATGATATTGAGAAAATCAATGAATCTAATAACCTTGGTGTTTCTCGCGCTCTGCATATTGTTGTCATCTGCGAGTGTAATGAACGCCGAACAGCGTAAAATTTGGAGAAAAGTGCCAATGATTAAGCTTCGGTTCATTGAAAAGTGGACAATGGACAAACTTACACTTTTATTTATTTTTATCGTAATACCCCGATGTTTGCATCGGGGTGCGCCGCCGCCGTTTGACTGGAATCTCCTATAGAGGTAATAATTGGGATTCATTCAGCTATTTATATCACAGAGGATCTAATAAAGCTTTAGCTTGTTTCTTTAAGGATTCTATTCGCAAACAATTAGTTGGTTCCAAATCGCTTTTCAGCCATTTGTCATAGCTTTCTGCAGCATTAAGTTGAGTTTTCTCATTATTAATTAGAAAATCGATACGTAGAAGATCATTATCTAAGGCTAGGTAAGCAGATAATTTTTCCTCAGTATTTAATATATTTGTTAAATAGAAACATGGGATGTATATATTTAATTTTTTTTCTATATTTTTCAAAGAAGTATCATCAAAGTTAAAATCCCAGGAAAGAAGCTCAATTTCGTTTATATTTTGTCCATCGTATTCAGTTAGGAGATCGGTCCTAACATCCGTCCAGTTAGAGAAATATTTAATTATATCGTTTATTAAAGATAAATTATTTATATTTAGTTCAATTGTTCTCTTAATTTCGCTCAAATCATCGAAATCGAGATGGTTTTCAAAGGATATGGATTTGAGCCTCATCGAGTCTATAATATTGCAAATTTCTATAATTTCTTCTGATTTTTCCATGCGCACACCACTCTCGCTCACTGGCAGGATTACTATTTAAAGATGATAGCCTTAAATATAAATTTATTAATATAACTATAGTTCCAAGCAAAATCCTTTTATGCTTCTGATTCGATTAAACTTCTAAAGTAATCACTACTATATTACATCGGGAAGGCCTGTGAATGTCGATTAAAATGGAAAAGGATTTTAGCAATTTTGCACCAAAGCAAAACATACAATCCTATGAATACGCCATTAGACAAATTGATCCACAGTTTTGCTATTTGCCTGATGTAATTCATAAGGAAAATAGGGAGCTTGTAGGCGAGAAGGGAAACATTGAATTAGAAAAAATTAAAAATAAAAAAAAGAAAAAATCCCTTGTAAAGACATATGTATATCGATTAGCTAGAGATCCAAATAAGCGCAGAATTCTAATTAGAACAGCTAAATATTATAAAATAGCGTCAAAATCTGTAAATATAATTGGCAAATATCTGATTTGGCAAAAAGAAGGTATTAAGACACGGTCGAAAGTTGGGGATGTTTATACAGGGGATAAATTATCCAAAGTTCTTCGAGCGGAATCGAACGAAAACTTATCATTCAAAAATATTTTCGATAGTTATACTGCGAATCCAAATTCTCAAGATCAAAAAATCGAATTTAGAGATTCCATTATTAAATTAATGGAAAGCAACCAGTCTATTTCATTGGCATTGGATTCAGTATTGCCTGGAAAGATTAAAATTCCACCGTCCCCCCCAAAGCCTAAAAAAAAGTAAAGAATGAGGCGGATCTTTCTTGATTCAGGATTTTATCAAACTATTTGATCAAAAATTTATTGTAGGGTATGTTACTCCAGTAATCATATTTATTGCTTTTGTGTTTTCGTCCATCCCTATACAAGTTACAGCTATCAATTCCTCGGCAAAAGAGAATCTAGTCTTGAATATGGCAAACAATTCTACGATTTCTATTTTAAATTCTGGATTAATTGGGTCGTTGTGGTCGATATCGATAATAATTTTTTTAATATATATAATTAGTTTGGTTTTATCAGTATTTAATCTAATATTTATCAAATTCCTAGAAGGATATTATTTGGGAGAATATTTAGCAAAAAAAATTCCTGTTCCCTCTGCGCAATTAGACAAATTTGATAAATTAAAGGCACGCATTGATATCATGTCGGAAAGATATATTAAGGAGCTGCAAAAATCCGGCAATGCAACAAACGATACAATAAAGAAATATGCTGAATTAATGCAAGACCTTAAGGCTAAATTTCCATCGGATAGAGAGGATGTTTTAATAACATCACTAGGCAATACAATAAGGGCATTCGAAAACTATTCTTATGAAATGTATGGCATGGATGCTGTAGCTATTTGGACACGTTTTTATAATATACTTTCGAAAGATCAAAAGGAATCATTAAATGATGCAAAATCATATTTAGATTTTTCAATTAATATAATTTATTTAATGGCTTTTTATATATTAATAGATGCTATTTATGAAGGTGTAACAAAATCACAATTATTTTTTATAGTTCCTTTAATTATTGCTATTTTGTTTTTATTGAATCTATGGATGTTCTGCCCTATCATTAAGGTCTTATCATATATAACAATATCTATATATGTTATTTTCATGATACATATAGGATATTTTTGGAATTTATTAGTTATAATCTCAGCAATTATAATTATAAAAATAGCATTCCTTCTATCAATAAGATATGCAGAAATATGGGGAATAAATGTAAAGGCAGTTATCGATTTATATCGCATTAACTTGCTATCCCAAATGGGATTTAAAACTCCTGAAACACTAGAAGAAGAACGCAATTATTGGCAAAAGATATCAAGATCTTTTGCGTATTGGGAGGAATTAGACTTACAAAGAAAAATCGAGAGTGATAATAAAAATAAATAATTAATTATATTATAAAATATTTATTCTGATTTAATGCCCGTCGGACGTTTAGTAAACCGTTAGCATCATGCGAATCGATGTAGGAATAAGAAGGCAAGAAATAATCTAGGGGAGGTTTTGGCTGACACCGCTTATGATTTAATGGATAAGGACCTATCTTCGGAGAAGAGGAATAAAGTGTAGCATCCAAAGAATAAACGCAATCAAAAAGATGCCTTCCAGAGGAGGCTCACGAAATTGACAAGAGTCATACAAGAAACGAGGAGCAATTTAGCGTTTCTTTGGGCGGATCAAACTGCATCTAGGAGAATTGCTATAGAATGAGAGACTCGATGAATGCTACCAATGTCGGCCTGGGATCATTGACTCAGCACAAGCCTAGAACCGGCAATCGAGGCGGCCAGTTCCTCGATGACCGGCAGCTCCAAGCAGTCCTCAAGGTCCGCTATCTCTTTTTCGAGTTCCGTTTTTCTCAGCTCGTAGGTTGCCTTCATCTCATCCTGGCCTTCTTTCTCTGCCTGGAGCCTTTCCGCTTCTCTCCCGTATTCATCGGCCTGATCCTGCAGCTCTTCCGCTCTTGCAAGGACCTCATCTGCCTGCTGCTCCAGGAAATCAATCTCTTCCTGGATCTCATCGGTGACTTCATCCGATCCATTCAGCAGAGCCTCTGCTTCTGCTGCCAGCTCCTCCGCCTTTTGCTGCCATTCTATGGCAGCTGCCAGGCTTTCTGCCTGGGCCTGTAGGGCTTCATTTACCTGGCCGGTTAATTCCTCGATCCGGGCAATGCATGTCTCGATATCTGCATTCACGGTTTCTAGCTCTGCAACTGCCTGGGCCAGATCATTTGCCAGCTCCTCTTTGCGTGTGCTGAAAATTCCTTCCAAGAGGATGAGTTCCCAGGAGCAACCGCAATGATCGTGACAGGGAAGCTCATAGGGCTCATCGTCCATGAGCTGATAGAAATACAGTCCTATCCTCTGTAAGCAGTAATTGCAGGCATCAGAGGAGCCCGTGTGCAAAAATAGAAAAGCCG